>Ga0335072_10003747_pt1 | contig 22762 bp, 22 predicted proteins | sample Lox_Sample_21_FD_206725 | JGI IMG/M metagenome (GOLD analysis project Ga0335072, IMG submission 206725) | Soil microbial communities from Loxahatchee National Wildlife Refuge, Florida, United States - Lox_Sample_2.1 | ecosystem: Environmental > Terrestrial > Soil > Wetlands | place: USA...
GACCGGATAATGCTGGGCCGCGATCGCCGGCAACTGGAAGTCAGTCTCGAGCAGCTTCACGGTCGCGGCCTGGTGGGACTTCATCCACGCCAGCGCCTCTTCCTGGGACTTGTCGAACTTCTGAAGCGTCGCCTGATTGGCAGCGACCCACGAGTCAGAGGCCGCCCACCCAAGGTCGAGCGCCTGCTGGTTGTTCACTGTGCTCTCGATCGGGTTCCCGAGGTCGACACCGCCCTCGCCGAGCAGCTGGCCGTTGAACGGCACGATCGTCACGGCCGCCTGGATCGTGCCGCTCTTGAGGTCGTTGCCCATGTCCGGGAACGGCACGATCAGGAACTTCACGTCCGACTTGCTGAGCCCGGCCTTGTGCAGCGCCACAACCGCGCTCTCGTAAAGATTCCCCGAGAGACCGGGGACGCCGATCACCTTCCCCTTGAGGGCCGCGAGCGAAGTGATGCCCTTGGCGCCGATCAGGAAGGTGTCGCGGTTGCTGGAGCTCTCGACGTCTTCTGAGGCGACGAGCTCTTCCTTGTAGCCCTGTGCTACGGCTTGGAGCAGTGTCGGAGGCGTCGTGTTGACGAGGTCGAACTGCTTACCGGCGTCGAGCGCCAGCGCCGCGGTGTCCTGCGATGTTGTCAGCTGCGCGTTGATGCCGTTCTGCTTGAAGAATCCCTCCTTCTCCGCGACGACGATCGGGGTATTCGAAGGGTTCGGGTTGTAAGCGATCCGCAGGGTCACCGGGCCGGACGACTGGGTCGTGGTCGCGGCCGCCTGGCTCGCACTGCCCGTGGAGCTGCTCGCACCGCCCGCGGAGCTGCTCGACGAGCTGCTCCCGCATGCCGCCACCGCCGTGGCCGCGACGACTGCGACCGCAGCGACACGGCCACCGGCGACGAGGCGCCTCAAGCTCGAGTACATCGATTTGACCTCTCCTTCGTCATTTAGCCCCAACAAAAAAAGGGCCGCCGGTTACAGACCCAAGGCGACCTTCCGACACGGCCCGAAGCTTGCTGCCTGCTGCAGCGTGCGTCAAGATCCGCGACTCGTCACCATAGCTTGCGACTACCGCAAGGACGGACCGAGGTTGGCCGAACTCCATAAGAGAGCGCCAAGAATTCTCAGGGGCGCCTTTTGAAAGGCTCTCCGCCGGCGCTGCGCCGCGCGCAACATAAGCGTTCCGCTTGGCCTCGCCCGTCCCGGAGTAGATTGGGCGCTCCTGGCGAAGGGAAAGGACCCGATGAGCGCGCGACCGCACTCGATCCACCACGTCAACATTCCGATCAAGGATCCCGAGCGCACCAAAGAGTGGTACGCCAGCGTATTCGGACTAAGGGCCTTCAGTCCGCGCTTTCAAGGTGGCGCTCCCGGCATCGAGGAGGGTCACATCCTGCTGACGACTCGCGGTAATTTCGGCGTGCACTTCACGATTCACGAGAACCCGCCGGACATCAAGCCGCACCACTTCGCTATGGAGGTCGAGGACTGGGACGGGTTCGTAGCACATCTCGACGGTCTCGGGATCGAGTTCTCCAACTACAACGAGCGTCCCCAGAACGGTGCGAAGTCGGCCTACATCTACGACCCCGATCAGAACATCGTCGAGATCATGTACCACCCGCAGTGGGATCACGCGTCGCCGATACAGCCCGATTGACGCAGGCGTGAATGACCTGCACGCAATAGTTACGTCCTGAGCTGCCGTGCATCGAGTGAAATACAGGACAGAGTGTCTGGATTGGCAGCAACACGTCCGATGGACGGCGTGACCCCTAGCACGGCCGCCGGCTACGACGGCGGTGAGACGCTGCTCGATGCGCTCCTCGCGGCGGCCATCGAGGTGGTTTTCTCTTCGCCCGGGTCTGAGTGGGCGCCAGTATGGGAAGCGATCGCCCGCCGTTCCGCCGCGGGCGAGGCAGCTCCCGTCTATCACGACTTGTGGCATGAGACGGTGGCGGTCGGCATGGGTACGGGTTATTCGCTCGTCTCCCGCCGGCCCGCCGGAGTGCTCCTGCATGCGGGCGCCGGCTTGCTTCAGGGGGCGTCGGCGATCCATGGCGCCCAACTCGCCGGCGTGCCGATGCTCGTCTGCTCCTCGGAGTCGATCACCTATGGGGAACGTGAGGGAGCTGATCCGGGGTCGCAGTGGTACCGGAACCTGTCGGTCGTAGGCGGGCCCCATGGGCTCGTTTCGGGCTTTGTCAAGTGGGCAAACCAGGTCGGCAGCGTGGAGGTGCTCCCGGGGATGGTCGTCCGCGCCGTCGAACTTGCGGAGCGTGCACCTCAGGGGCCGACCTATCTGAACGTGCCACTCGAGGTGCTGCTCGAGCCGACCCCGCGCCGCGAGCTCCGTGCGGCCGCGCCCCCCGGCCGGCGGGTGAGCCCGCCCGAGGAGATCGATGAGATTGCAAGGATGCTGGCCCAGGCGGAGCGGCCGGTCATCGTCACCGAGAGCGCCGGCCAGGAGCCGGGGGGCTACGAAGCCCTGCTCGGGCTCGCCGAGCTGCTGGGTGCCGCAGTCATCGAGCCGCAGTCTGCGGTGTGTGCCAACTTCCCACGCGGGCACCCGCTCCATCAAGGCTCCGAGGTCGGTCCGTTCCGCGACGCGGACGTGATGCTGCTGGTCAACTGCCGCGCTCCGTTTTATCCCCCGAGCAACCGTCCACCGGACGCGACAATCGTCGTGCTCGACGCAGTCCCGCAGCGACCGCACGTCGTCTACCAGGTGTTGGGAGCCGACCACTATCTCGAGGGGGACGTGGGTCCGACGCTGGCGGCGCTAACCGCTTCGGTGCGCGAGCACGCCATCGAGCCCGCGGCGGTCGCGGCCCGTCGTGAGCGGCTCGCCGACGCTCACGCCGAGGCAGGCGACAAACTCGCCGCGGTCGAACGGCGGTCGGCTTCGAGACTCGACGCGATCGAGTCAGCTCTGCTCGTGCGGCGACTGCGAGAGCTGGCGCCGGCCGACACGCTCATCGTTGACGAGACCATCACCCACAGCCGGCTGTTGCGCGCGCATCTGGCTGGCGAGCGGGACAGCTACATCTACGTCCAGGGCGGACTGGGCCAGGGGCTACCGGTCGCGCTCGGCGCGAAGTACGCCGCGCGCGCGCGGCCGGTCGTGCTTGCCATCGGCGACGGAGCGTTCATCTACAACCCGGTGATCGCGTCGCTGGCCGCAGCACGCGACCTCGGCCTTCCCGTCCTCGTCGTGATCTTCAACAACCGGCAGTACCTCTCGATGAAGATGAATCACCTGCGCTTCTACCCGGACGGCGCCGCCGCCGCGACCGGCGACTTCCGCGGCGTCGACCTGGCCAGCCAACCGGACCTGTCCGAGTTCGCAGCGCCCTATGGAATGCACGCCGAGCGCGTCGAGGACCCGAGCGAGCTCGCATCCGCGCTCGAGCGCGCGTTCGGCGCCGTTGCGGGCGGGACCACATCGATCGTCAACGTCCTCCTTACTAAGTAGGTAGCCATAGATATGCCGGCCGAACGCGTTCACGTCCCTGCCCCAATCCTCGAGCAGCTCGTCAGCGACATCTATCTCGCCTACGGAATGCGCGAGACCGACGCCGCCGTGCTCGCTCGCGTCCTGGTCTGGGCGAACTTGCGGGGGATCGACTCGCACGGTGTGTCGCGCGCGCTTCGTTACCTCGAGCTGTGTGAAAAGGGCGAGGCCAACGTCCGGCCCGAGATCTCGGTACAGCGATCGCGACCGTCCGTGCTCGTCGTCGAAGCCGACCGCGCGCCCGGCCCGGTGGCGCTCAACGCCGCGATGGCCGAGGCGATCAAAACCGCGCGCGAGACCGGCATCGCCTGGGCCACGGTCCGGGCGACGACGCTGACCGGCGCGCTCGGTTACTACACGAGCCTGGCTGCCGAGGCCGGAATGATCGGCATCGGCATCGTCGCGGGCATGCCCAACATGGCTTACGAGGGTGTGCGCGGCGCAGCCGTCGCCACCAGCCCGCTGTCGATCGCCGTCCCGGCCGAGCGTGAGCCGACCGTCTTGCTCGACATGGCAACCGCCGTAATCGCGCTGGGAAAGATCACCCAGTACCGCAACCAGGGTAAGGAGCTGCCGCCCGGGGTCGCCGTAACCAAGGACGGAGAGCCGACCACCGACCCCGAGCTTGCCGCGGTGCCGTTGCCGCTCGGGGGCGCCAAGGGCTCGGGCATGTCACTCGTGTTCGAGCTGCTGGCAAGCGTGCTCGCCGGCAATGCGATCGTCAGCTCGTTCCACGGCGGCGGCCCCGACGGCAAACGCCACCGGCAGAACGCCGTTGTCCTGGCCCTCGACGTGACAGCTTTCATGCCGCTCGAGGAGTTCCGGCGTGCCGTCGACGAGACGCTGGAAACGCTGAAGGCGCTGCCGCGGATGGACAAGGCCGAAGAGATCCGGTTCCCCGGCGAGCGCGGCGCGCGTAGCGAGGCTGAGCGCCGCGCGAACGGCATCCCGGTCCAGAAGAAGCTGTGGGGGTCGCTCCTCGCCGAGGCCGAGCGGCTCGGTGTTGACGCACCCCAACTCGAGCCTGCCTGACCAGGAGCTCGTGCGGTGCAAGTGCTCGTCGTCGGTGCTGGAGTGGCGGGTCTGAGCACCGCGATCTCTCTATCCGCTCGGGGTCACCGAGTCACCGTCGTCGACCGCGCGGAAGGGGCGATTGGCGCTTCGATCATCGTCGGCCACGGCGCCGTCTACGCCCTCGAAGCACTCGGCGTGCTCGACCAGGTGCTCGAGGTGGCCAAGCAGATCAAGGCCGACGAGCCTTCGTGGTGGACGCTCGTCCACAACGCAACTGGCGAGAGGATGCCGGTGCCCGCGCCAAGACTGCCGACCACCGGTCTCCCGTCGATGGTGTTCCTCTACCGACCGCTGCTCTCCGACATCCTCGTCGCCGCGGCGCGCCGCCACGGCGCCGAAGTGCACTTCAACCACACGTTCACCTCGCTCGAGCAGAGCGAAGACGGCGTCACCGCCGAGCTGACCACGGGCGAGGGCGGCACGTTCGACCTGGTGGTGGGCGCGGACGGGATCAACTCGAGCGTTCGCGAGCGCTTCTTTCCGGAGGTGGGCGGGCCTCACTACATCGGGACGATGAGCCTGCGCTCGATGATCTGGGACGCGCCGTCGCATTGGCTTAGCGGGCTCCATTTCGTGCCGGGGGAGCCGGGAAGCGTGACGACGCTCCTCCCCGGTGGACTCTTCTATCTCGCGGTTGGCGCGCGCATGGACCGCCGGCGGATCGAGCCGGACGAGGCCCGGGCGCTGGTGCGCGCGGCGCTCGCGAAATACGAGGGCTCGGCCATGTTCGCCGAGGTCGGCGAGCGGATCGACGACACGGTGCAGCCGATCGTGGCCCCGTTCGAGTGGATATGGGTACCGCAGCCGTGGCATCGCGGGCGTGTCGTCCTTGTCGGCGACGCGGTCCACGCCACCACGCCGAACATCGGCGCAGCGGGCGGGATGGCGATCGAGGACGGTGTCGTGCTAGCGGAGGAGCTCGAGCGCGCCGGCGACCTCGAGGCCGGCCTGCGTGCGTACGAGGGCCGCCGGCTCGAACGCACCAAGCTCGTCGTGGACGCAAGCGTCGAGGTCATGAACCTGCAGCGCCGCGTGCCCCGCGAGCCGATGCAGGAGGCGGCGGTCCGCGGCGCGGCAATCGAGAAACTCGCCGAACCGTATTAGCGGCACATGCATGACACGACAATCGAGACGCTTCCGGCGGACCTTGCCGTGTGGTGCACGATAATCGCGCGTGACGCGTCAAGGTCGCCCAAAATCGCGTCGATTGTCGTGTTGTGCAGGTTTTCGTCGGAGGGTCGAACCGCAGTGAAACCGCGAAACCCCCTGAACCCGCCGCACACCCTCCGCTACCGCTTGGCGCCCCAGGCCTCGAACGTCAGCTCATAACCCGCGGCGGTGAGCGCGGCTTCGCAGATCGCCTGGTCCTCCTCCGGCCGGCCGCCCGACACGCCGATCCCGCCCAGCAATTCGCCATCTCGCTTGATGGTCACCCCGCCTTCGGTGGCGACGATCGGATGCATGCCCATGCGGGCGACCTGGCTGAAGAAGACCGGATCGGAGTCCGACCAACCCTTGAGCATGTTGGTCGGCCTCTGCATCACCGCGGCGCTGTAGGCCTTGCTCGTCGCGATGCTCGGGGTGAGGGGACGCGCACCGTCCTGGCGCTCGAGCGCGACCACGAAGCCGCCGGCATCGACCACGGCGACGGTGATTGCCTTGCCGTGCTCGGCCGCATGCTCCTGCGCCAGCACGATCAGCTGTCGTGCTTCTTGCAGTCCGAGCGTCATGTCAGTCCTTTCCTGTCGCGATGAGATCGGCGGCGTACACCGTTTCGAGGAACCGCTCAAGTGCGGCGTTGAACAGCTGCGGCGTCTCCCAGTACATCGAGTGGGGCGCCCCGGCGACGATGTCGAGCGCCGAGTCCGGAAGCAACTCGTGTGCACGGCGCACGGTGCCCGGAGTGAGGACGGCGTCGTTCTCCCCGGTGAGAAAGCAGACGGATACGCCTGAGTCCTTGACCTGCTCGAGGGTCGGCCCTCCAGCAGTGAGGTTGCGCAGATCGGCCATCTTCGCGGCGTTGAACGTGCCCATCTGCCGAAACAGAAAGGTCAGGTCGGGCCGCGAGGTCTGGAACGGCTTGCTCATCAGCCGGTCAAGGACGGGAAGCTCCTCGGCCTTGGCCCGGTCGGCCTTGACGAGGGCTGCCAGCTCCTCGTGGTCGATCCCCCCGAGCGAGTGAGCGAGCACTACCCCCGCGATCCGCTCGGGCTCACGCACCGCGACCTTCAGCGCGGCCGACGCGCCGATCGACTGACCCACGAGCACGGCCCGCTCGACCCCGGCGTCATCCAGGACCGCGACGATGTCGTCGGGGAACGCGAGACTGTCGAACTCCTCCAGGTCGGAGGTTGACTTGCCGAACCCGCGTAAGTCCAGTGTCACCACCGAGTAAGAGCGGCTCAGCGACGGTGTCTGCTGCCACCACGACGCGTGATGGCCGCCTGAGCCGTGGATGAGCACGACCGCCGGCCCGTTCCCATGGACCTCGTAATAGACCCGCACACCCGCTGCCTCAGCGAAGGGCATGCCGCTCCTCTCTGTTCGACTCGGCCGCCCTGCTGGGCGCGGACCCGTTCTGTGACACGACACGGTTGCGCAGTGTCCCGATTCCGGTGACGTGGATCTCGACCGTGTCTCCGGGCGCGATCGGGGCCGTGCCGTCGGCACCCATCCACAGCACGTCACCGGGCATCATCGTGATGTACCTGGTGATCTCGACGATGTAGTCAACGGCGTCGAAGATCATCTCTCCGGTGGCGAAGCTCGAGACGTTTACTCCGTTCACCCGCATCGTCGTTGTCGCCTCGCCCGGATCGGCATCGGTCACGATCCACGGCCCCATCGGTTTGAACGTGTCGCAGTTCTTGGCGCGCCATAACGTTCGATCCTCGCGCTGCCACGCCCGAGCGCTCACGTCGTTGCCGATCGTCCAACCGAAAATCGCTGCCTTGGCTTCGTCACGGGAAGCGTGGCGAATCTCGCGACCGATCACCGCGGCAACCTCCGGTTCCGCCTCGAGCGGACCCGACAGATCCGCGGGCACGACGATGTCATCCTCGTGTCCGATCAGCGCGTTGTTGGCTCGATAGCCGACTTCGGGCCGCGCCGGCAACTTCGCTACCGGGTTACCGCGCGCCGCGGCGTGAGCGATGTGGCCTCGATAGTTCAGTCCGACGCAGAAGAACGTGGTCGGCAACGTCGGCGGGACCAACCTGACCTCGCTGAGCGGAATCAATTTGCCGTTGCCCTTGGCCGAGCCGTGGGTGGATCGGCCTTCCTGAAACGGGGACCCTTCCACCGGACTGATCGTTTCGCCCTCGACGAGGCCGTAGCGGGCGCGCCCGTTGCGCGTGAACCTGCACCAGATCATCGCAACCGATGCGAGATCCGCTTCGTCACCAGATACGCCTCCAAGCCCTCGCTACCGCCCTCCTTGCCATGGCCACTCTCCTTCACGCCGCCCGACGGCGCTTCGGGAACCGATCCGCCGCAGTGGTTGATCGAGAGAATCCCGGCCTCCAGGCCGCGCTTGAGCTCGGCGGCGGTCGCCGCCGACTCAGTGAAGCCGTACGCGGCGAGACCGTACGGCAGGCTGTTGGCGAGGTCGAGGGCGTCGCTCAACTCGGTGAACGAGACCACCGGCGCAATCGGGCCGAACGGCTCCTCGTGCATCACGCGCGCGTCAAGCGGCACGTTCGTCAGAACCGTCGGGGCGTAGAACCAACCTTCCCGGTCAAGAGCCTCCCCGCCGCACGCCGCGGACGCGCCGCGGCTGACGGCGTCGCTCACGAACGCCTTGACCGCGGCCAGTCGCCGGTCGTTCGCCAAGGGTCCCATCCGCACACCTTCCTCGAGCCCGTCCCCGACCTTGACCGACTCCGCGGCCCTTACCAGCGCATCGACGAACCGGTCGTGTAGGCGCTCGTGAACGATGATGCGGCTGGGAGATGTGCAGACCTGACCCGCGTTGACGAACTTACTGGCTGCCGTACGGACCGCTGCCTGCTCGGGGTCTGCGTCTTCGCAGACGATCACCGGCGCGTGCCCACCGAGCTCCATTAGGGTCGGCTTCATCACCTGTGCGGCGAGCCCGGCGAGCTGCTTGCCGACCGGGATCGAGCCGGTAAACGCCACGAGCCGCGTGATCGGCGACGCGATGAGCCGCTCGGAGACTTCCGCCGGCACGCCGAAAACGAGGTTCAGGACGCCCGCCGGCACACCTGCCTCCTCGAAGCAGCGCACGAGTGCGCACGCCGTGCCCGGGGCTTCCTCGGAGGCCTTAATCACAATCGAGCAGCCGGCGGAGAGCGCCGCGGCGATCTTCCGCATCGGCGATCCTGCGGGAAAGTTCCACGGCGTGAACGCGGCGACTGGGCCGATCGGCTCGTGGGTCACGGTCAGCTCGGTGTCGGGATCCATCGGGATGATCCGGCCGTACTCGCGGCGGGCCTCCTCCGCGTCCCAATCGAGCAGCTTCGCCACGCGCACCACTTCGCCCCGAGCCTCGGCGAGCGGCTTACCCTGCTCGAGTGTCATCGTCGTGCCGATGGCGCCTGCGCGCGCCCGGATCAGATCGGCCGCGCGGTGCAGGATGGTGGTGCGCTCGTCAACCGGCAAATCCCGCCACAGGCCAAAGCCGCGATCGGCCGCGGCCAGCGCGCGATCGAGGTCGGCGGCCTCGGCGAACGGGACGGCTCCCAGGATGTCGGCGGTGGCCGGGTTGACGATGTCCTGGCGCCGGCTACCCGACCCATCGGTCCACTCTCCGTCGATGTAGAGCTGTACCTGCTCGTAGCTGTCCAGCCCGGAGCGCGCCCCACCGGCCGCCGTCTGCGTGCTCACTCGCCCTCTCCTTTTTGGCCGGACGACGTCAGCATCCAGATGTGATGCGGTGGACGCTGCTCGTAGACGTTCGGACCGTATCCGGCGTCGACGCGGTCCATGTCGGCCGCGTACTCGACGCGACCGCCGCACGGAGCGTGGAAGAAGCGGAACACGTTCGAGCCGATCGTGTGGCGACCGAGCCGGCGCGCCTCCTTCCAGCCGCAGGCCACCATGTGGTTGCCGCCCTCGGCCACTTCGTCGAAGTTCCGCACCTCGTAGGCGACGTGGTTGATCCCGGCCCGGTCGGGACGGTGCGAGAGCAACAGGGTGTGCTGGTCGTCGTCGCCCTCGCACTGCATGAACGTCCCCATGTCGAGCAGCTGGTCAGTGATCCGGAAACGCAACCGATCGACGTAAAACGCCACCGCGTCCTCGCGGCCGTCCGCCGGGATGTTGAGCGCGACGTGACAGATGCGCATCGGACGGGCCCGCCCGTAAGCCGTGATCGGCTGATTCCATCTCTGCACGGACCCGGAGGCGTTGGCGCGGCGCGCCTCGCCCGGGTCCACGGGCCGGGGCTTCGCGACCCGCAGACCGAGCCCGAAGCCGCTCTGGTCGCGCGTGCGCACGACGCCGGCGGAGTCGACCTCGACGTCGCGGTCGCACGCCAGCTGGTCCGCGAACGCATCGAGAGATGCCGCGTCGTCCACGCCCCACACCACCTCCCTGATCGTGGGGGCCTGCTCGAGTGGTGGCGGCAGTGACGGATCGTCCGGCGCGCGCAGCTCGAGACGCTGGCCGGCGGGAGTGGCGAAGGTAGCGCCGTGGGCACCGGACTCGAGCTCCTCCAACCCGAAGTCGCGGAAGAAGTGCACGCACTCCGGGATGTCTGTGACACCGAAGCGCGCTTCCTCTATCCGCAAAATCCCCACGCGTCCGTTCCTCGCGGCCACCTTAGCGAACGTCCAGTGCCCCTCTCCGAAAGGTTACGTTGCGCCTGCTGCACTTGCCGTCCGCGCGTATCCGTTGACGTCCGGGAACGGCGGCTCGCGGTCTGGCTGCAGGTCGACCTCGAAGGCGTTCAGGCACATCCCGAGCATCGAGAAGTTGCCAAGCGTGCCGACGATGTCGACGACGCCCTGGTCGCCGAACAGCTCGTGGGCCTCGGCAAATGTGTCGTCGGCCACGAAATGGCCGTCGAGCAACTCGGTGCAAAACGCGTACACGGCCTGCTCATCGCGCCGATCGAACGCCGGCGTTCGTCGCTGCGCGAGAGCGTCGAGCGCCGCGCGCGCGATCCCGGCGTCGACCGCCTTGTCGACGTGCGCGTTCCACGAATACTGCGCGTCCCAGTGCCTGGCCGCGATCAGCAGGATCAGCTCGCGCAGGCGAAGCTCGAGCGAAGACTCAAAGCGCACGAACGCGCCGAGGGCCTCGACCTTGTCGCACAGCCCGGCACTGTGGAGCCAGACCTGAAACGGCCCGCGTACCTTCCCACGCCGCCCCGCGATCCGCGCCGCGAGCTCGCGCTGGCGGGGGCTGAGCTCGTCGTCGCTTAGCTTTCGTAGCCGCATGCTCCCGTCGTCCTCCAGAGTCGGTTGATCCCGATGACGGTAACGGCTGAGGCAGGGCCTGACGCGCAACGTTAGATTTCGGCGGCCGTCACGCCGAAAGCGCGATCATTCGGGCACATCATGCCAGTGATCAAGCTTCACGCCGTCAAGTCGATCGATCGCGGGGGCGGGATCGTCACGATTCCGCTGGTCACGCATCAGTCGGCGAGCGCGCCCAAGATCATCACCGGCATCAGTACCTATCCGCCCGGCGAGGGTGCACCCCTGCACACGCACAACTGCGACGAACAGGTGACGCTGCTCGAGGGCGCCGGTGAGGTCGAGATCGATGGCGTGGTGACGCCACTTGTCCCCTACGACAGCACATACATTCCGGCCGACCAGCAGCACGCCTTTCGCAACACGGCCGATGTACCGATGAAGATCCTCTGGATCTACGCCTCCGATCACGTCACCCGCACGTTCGCGGACACCGGCGAGACGGTCGAGCATCTCTCACCCCAGGACCTCATGGCACCCCCCCAGGGGACCTGATCCGAGCGCAGATGACGGCCGACTCGCACCGATTCGTGCGCGTGGCGGCGCTGTCCGCGCTGAGCGATCCGGCCCAGATCATCGTGACCATCGAAGGGGAGGAGATCCTGCTTGTGCGCGTGGGCGACAGCGTCTATGCGGTCGGCAGCGAATGCACGCATGAGTACGTGTGGCTCGACGACGGGATCCTCCACGCAGACACGTGTGAGATCGAGTGCCCGATGCACGAGGGCCGCTTCGACCTGCGGACGGGTGCGGCCACCCACGAGCCGTGCGAAGAGCCCCTGCCCAGCTATCCGGTGCGGGTGGACGGCGACGACGTGCTGGTCGGAGTGCCGTAAGGCTGAGTGCAGCGAGCGCAATCTATGGTTGCCCAAGCTCCCCCCGGGACGTCGACGGGCGTGGGGTAGGATCGGCCGACGATCGCCCGCCTTCGTTCCTCGCGCGGAGACTTGATCCCCGCTCACACCGGGGAGCGGGGCCGTAACGTCGACGAAAGGTAGCCATGGCCACAACCGAGGAGGGACGTGCTGGAAAAGTGGGGCCATTCCCAAGGAATGCGCCGCACTCGATTCATCACGTGAACTTCCCCACCACCGATCCCGAGCGAACCACCGAGTGGTACGGAAACGTGTTCGGGCTCAAGCGCATCGACTTGAGCAAGTTCACGAACACCAAGGTGCTGCTGCTCACCCGGGGCAACTTCGATCTGCACTTCACTCCCGTGGAGGACATGGACCGGATGGCGCCCTATCACTACGCCGTCGAGGTCGAGGATTGGGACGGCTTTCTCGAGCATCTCGACTCCTTGGGAATCCGCTACACCAGGCCCGTCGAGCGGCCGCAGAACAACTCAAAGTACGCCTACATCCGGGATCCCGATGGAACGATGATCGAGCTCGTGTACCACGGCAATCGGGAGTGGTAGGCGATGGCTGACACGTTCAAATTCCACGGCGATCATGTGGGCAGCCTGCTCCGCCCGCAGGCGCTGCTCGAGGCCCGCCGGCGAGTCGAGGCCGGAATGATCGAGCCCGAGGAGCTGCGAGAGGTCGAGAACGAGGCGATCGCGGGCGCCGTCAGGATGCAGAAGGACGCCGGCCTCACCATCTTCACCGACGGTGAGTTCCGTCGGCAGGACTTCCGCTCGGGCATCGTCGATGCGTTCGACGGCTTCACCACCAAGGAAGTGGAGATGCCGTGGCAGAGTCCGACCGGGACCGTCACCCTGCTGAGCACGCAGTACATCGTCAGTGACCGCCTCAAGCAGCAACGGCGGATCACCGAGGGCGAAGTCGAATTCATGCGAACCCTGACCCGGGGCCACCTCAAAGTCACTCTGATCGCCCCCGGATTCGTCGCCGAGCGATGCTGGCAGGACGGTGTTTCCGACCAGGCCTACGAATCACGCGAGGAGCTCGGAGCCGAGCTGGCGGCAGCGACTAAAGCCGAGATCGAGGCTCTATTCGCGGAGGGCGTCATGTACGTCCAGCTCGACAATCCCGGATATGCGGCCTTCCTGGACTCTCACGTACGACGCGGGAACGGTCACGGCGCCGCGTTCGAGCGCATGGTGGCCATCGACGCCGCCGCCGTGGAGGGCATCGAGCGACCGAGTGGGGCGTCGGTGGGCATGCACATCTGCCGTGGGAACAACGCGAGCCTCTGGCTGGCTGAGGGGGGCTACGAACCGATCGCCGAGCAGTTGTTCGGGTCGGTACCCGTCGACCGGTTCCTCCTGGAGTTCGACGACGACCGCGCCGGCGGGTTCGATCCTCTGCGCTACATCCCCGAGGGCAAGGTTGCGGTGCTCGGGCTGATCAGCACAAAGACGCCAGAGCTCGAAGACGTCGAGACGCTGGTCAAACGGATCGACGAGGCCGCGAGGATCATCGATATCGACAACCTCGCGGTCAGCCCGCAGTGCGGGTTCGCGTCGGTGGCGCGCGGCGGCAACAAGCTCACTCCGGACCAGGAATTCAAGAAGCTCTGGCTGGTCGCCGAGACGGCATTCGCCACCTGGGGATTCGAGACTTGACCACACGACAACGGCCGCCGCGCCGGGCCGTGGTCGTGCACGAGGTGTTACAGCTCACACCGCGCACGGTGAGGATCGTGGCAACGGGCGAGTTGACTGGATGGGAGCCCGCGGGGCCGGGCGCCCACTTCAAGGTTTTCCTTCCTCACGGTGGAGATGAGCGAGTGATGCGCACCTACAGTGTGCGCCGATACGACCCGGCGGCCGGCGAACTGACAGTCGACTTCGTGCTCCACGGAAGCGGCCCGGCGGCCGACTGGGCTCGGAGCGCGGAACCGGGAGATCGATTCGAAGTGTCGGGACGAGCGCGGTCGGGGTTCGTCCCGGACGGCTGGTGTGTGCTGGCCGGCGACCAGGCGGCGCTCCCGGCGATCGCCGCCATCGCGGAGTCTGCGCCCGCCGCTGCCCGACTCCTCGCGCTGGTAGAAGTGCCGGATGCGGGAGAAGAGCTGAAGCTCGAGTCGCCCTCGGGCCTTAGCGTGCAGTGGCTGCACCGCGACGGCCAGCCGGCGTGCGAGCCGCTGGTGTCCGCGATCGAGCGGCTCGAGCTCCCACCCGGCGACGGCCAGGTGTGGGTCGGTTGCGAGGCACAAGCGATGCGACGGATTCGTCGCCACCTGCTAGAGGATCGTGGCCTGTCACCGGGCTCCCTCCACACCCGCGCCTACTGGCGAATGGGAGTGGCCGACTATCCGGACCACGACACCGGCGAGGAGTGACGATTTGCGGTACACGCGCCTTGGCGGCGACGGCCCGCAGGTGTCGGTGGCGGGGCTCGGCTGCGCCGCCATCTCCGGGTCGTACGGACACACGGACAGGGACGAGTCGGTCGAGTTGCTGCGCGCTGCCCTCGACGCGGGCATCACCTTGCTCGACGTCGGTGACTACTACGGCATGGGCGCCGGCGAACTGCTGATCGCCGAGGCGTTACGCGGGCGTCGTCGCGAGGACGTGATCATCAGCGTCAAGTTCGGCGGGCTGCGGGATCCGTCCGGGCGGTGGCTCGGGCACGACGTCAGTCCAACCGCGGCCAAGGTCGCGATCGGTTACACGCTGACACGGCTCGGGACCGACTACGTCGACGTCTATCGACCGGGGAGGATCGAGCCTGGCGTGCCCGTCGAGGAAACGATCGGCGCGATCGGTGAGCTCGTCGACGCAGGCTACGTCCGCCACATCGGGCTGTCCGAGGTCGGTGCGGAGACCCTCCGTCGGGCATCCGCGGTGCGACCGATCTGCGACCTGCAGATCGAGTATTCGCTGATCTCGCGCGGGATCGAGACCGCGATCCTGCCCAGCTGCCGCGAGTTGAACGTCGCGATCACGGCGTACGGCGTGCTGGCCCGAGGGCTGCTCAGCGGACGGTGGACCGCGGGCCGAGCGCTCGAGCGTGGCGACGGCCGGGCCCGGCATCCGCGGTTCCAACCCGAGAACCTCGAGCGTAACCTCGCGCTCGTCGAGGCTCTGCAAGAGGTGGCGAGGGCGCGTGGCGCCACCGTCGCCCAGCTCGCGGTCGCGTGGGTGGCCTCGGGCGGTGAGGAGATCGTGCCGCTGCTTGGCGCCAAACGCCGCGAACAGCTCGAGGAGCTGCTCGGGGGACTCGCGCTCGAGCTCTCGAGCGATGAGCTCGGCGAGATCGAGCGCGCGGTGCCGCCATACGCTGTCGCCGGGTCGCGGTATCCGCCGGCGATCCTGGCGACGCTTGACTCTGAGACGCGTTGACGTCTTCACCTGGGTCACCCATCAGCGAGATCATCGACGGGTGTCACGTTCTGACGTCCGAGGACGTCGGCGATCCGGTCTGGGGCCACGTCTCCAGGCGCGACGACGAAGGACGCGGCGTGTGGATCAAAGGCGGCCCGCGGGGGCTCGACGAAGTCTCCGACGCGGATGTGATGCTCATCGATTTCGATGGCGGGCGCTTGAGCGGCACGCTCGACGCACCGCCGCACGAGTACCCGCTCCACAGTGAAGTCCTTAGGGCCCGCGGCGACGCCGCGAGCGTCGTGCACGTCCACCCGCCACACGCCATCGCGCTCGCGGCGACGGGTCGGCCTCTCCACGCTTTCTCGAACGGCGCGGGACCGTTCGCCTCCGGGATCCCTCGGTTCGAGCGCGAGGCTGGGCTCGTCGATACGGCGGAGCTGGGGGTGGAGCTCGCACGGTGTCTCGGCCCGGCGCGCGCAGTGTTCCTCGTCGGCCACGGGATCGTGACGGTCGGACCGAGCGTGGCCGTGGCCGTCGTGACGGCGTTGCTGCTCGAGCGCGCGTGCCGCCTTGAGCTCCTGGCGCTGTCAGCCGGCGGGATCGCCCCCGCGCTCGAGGAACCAGGCCGGCGCTACGCGCATACCGAGTCCGACTATTACATGCTCAGATCGTGGGAGCACTTGTTGCGGCGGGTACGGCGCGCTCCAGGATGCGATCAAGCACGCCGTTGAACACATCCGGAGCCTCCCAGTACAACGAGTGCGGAGCCCCTTCGACGCTCTCAACATGTGCCTCCGGCAAGAGCCGCCGGAGCAGTTCGTAACTGGCGGGCCGGACCACCGCGTCCGCTGTTCCCTGCAGGAAGCAGACGAACACGCCGGCTCCAATCGCCCTCTTCACATCCGTGACCGTCGTTGGCCACTGCCGGTTGTTCCGCACCGTCGACGGGGTCGCCCGGTTGAAGGTGCCGATCTCCCGAAACAGCGCGACCTTGGCGGGATCCTCTGCTTGAAATCGGCGGCTGAGGAGTCGGTCGAGCACCGACAGCTTGTCGGCTTCGAGGCGATCGGCACGCACCTGCGCCTCCAGTTGGTCGTCAGCGATCCCCCCGGTGGAGTGCGCCATCACCACGCCGGCGATCCGCTCGGGATGCCTGACCGCGACGGCCAGCGCCGGGGCGCAGCCGAGTGACTGGCCGACGAGCACCGCCCGATCAGCCGCGGCGTCATCGAGCACCGCCTCGATCGCATCGGGGTAGCGATGCGCATCCCACGCTTCGGGTTCGGAGTTCGAGTTCCCGAATCCAGGGAAATCGACCGCGATCACTCGGTAGCGGTCGCGGAAGTGTGCGATCTGCTGCCACCAGATCGCGTGGTTGCCGCCGGATCCATGGCAGAACACCAGAGCGGGGCCATCACCGTGGATCTCGTAGTAGACCCTTACTTCGCTGGCAGTGGCATATGGCACATTCGCTCACCAATCACGGTCGGTACCTAACGTTCGACTATCGCCTGCGGGAACGAGTGCAGCCGCGGCCCGGGGCCGTCCGGGCCGATCAGGTAGTTGTCGCATATCCAGGCGAATATCCCGTCGCGGACGTACTTGGGGTGACAGGCCATGTTGATGCCCGCCTCGATCGTCATGGTCTCGTCGAAGCGGACGAACGGGCGCTCGACGAGGTCGTAGCCCTGGCCGTGACAGTGGACGCGTCGTTCCGGCGGCCGACTGTTCGCCTGCAGAAACTCGTTGTACTCCGCGAAGATCTCGGCCGCCGCCGCCCCCGGACGCAATCGCTCCAGTGTGAATCGCTGCGCCTCGAGCGCGAACTCGAGTTCCTCATGCAGGCGCTTCGGTACCGGGCCTAGCGTGCACATCCGGCCGAGCTCGGTGTACATCCCGCCAGGCCCGTCGATCTCGACGAGCAGCGCGAACACATCGCCTCGTCGCAGCGTCCGGTTCTGGAAATGGCGAGGCCTGGTCGGCGCCGGGGTTCCGACTGGCGCCGAGCCCGCCATGTAGATACCGGCCTCGCTGCCAAGCTCCTGTGCGGCGCGGCGCGCGACGGCGGCGACATCGCTCTCCTTCTTCCCCGGTTCGACGGCGTCAAGGGCCGCCTTCATCACCTCGTCCTGCATCGCCGCCGTGGCTCGGATCAGCGCCTGCTCCTCCTCTGACTTGATCGCCTTGATGCGGTCCACGAGTTCGGAGGACTCGATGAGTTGCGCTCCTGGGAGGCCGCGTCGCAGACGCTCGCCGAACGCGAATGACATCTGCGCGGTACCGACGAGCCCGACCGTGGCGCCCGCAAACGGCTCGAGTGCCGTCAGCGCGAACTCGGCGTCGTACTCGCGCGTGTAAGGCGCGGACGGGAAGCTCGCGGTCGAGAACACGCGCTCGACGCCGCGCCACACCCCGTCGGTCTGGCTCTCGAGCTCGCGAACCTCACCAAGTGGACCGTGCGCCACGACACTCATCGGCGACTCGCGCGGAAAGACGACCGTGGTCGGGTAGTAACTCGCCGGCATGTCCGTGAACCAGCGGACGTATCCACCGCACGAATCGGAGTTGTTCTGGAGCACGAGCACATCGATGCCGTCGGCCTCCATCGCTGCCCGGACGTTCGTCCACCGCCGCTCGAGCTCGTCGGTCGAGATCGGCGTGTTCAGACGCTCCGACAGCTCCGGCTGACGTCGGCTCAGCCGCTCAGGGTGCGTCGACTGCGTCGGCATCAACCCGGTCGCGTCGCGATCGTCTTCACGCGCGTGTAGAACCGCAGACCCTCCAGGCCTTGTTCCTTGAACGCCGATCCCGATTCGCGAAAGCCGCCGAAGGGCTGGTGCACGTCCCACCCCGATGTGGGCAGGTTGATCGCGACCTGTCCAGCCTCCACCTCGCTCGCAAACCGAGCAGCCGTGCTCAGACTCCGCGTGAACACGGCGGCCGACAGGCCGTAAACGGAATCGTTCGCTGCTGCGATCGCCTCCTCGACACCGGCCACCTCGTGCACGGCGACCACAGGCCCGAACACCTCCTCGCGCCAGATCGCCATCGTGGTGTCGACGTTCACGAGCACGGTCGGCTCGACATAGCAACCACATGAGAGCTCCGGGTCGGCTGGCGTGCCCCCGCCGGTGAGGACACGGGCACCGTCACCGCGGGCGTGTTCGATGTGGCCGAGTACCTCGTCCCGGTGCCGGACACTCACCAACGGACCCATAGTCGTATCCGGCTCAAGGCCGGGGCCCAGTCGGGTTCGCCGGGCGTGCTCCACGAGACCCCTCGTGAGTTCCTCGGCGACCGTGTGCTCGACGATAACTCGGCTGGTGGCGGTGCAGCGCTGTCCGCCTTGACCAAACGCCGCGGCCGCAACGGTCGCCGCCGCCAACTCCAGATCGGCATCGCCGAGCACAACGCTCGCGTTCTTGCCTCCCATCTCGGTCTGCAAGCGCACGTTGCGATCGCCTAAGGCCCGGCGCAACCCGTTCCCCACTGCGGTGCTGCCCGTGAAGGTGACCGCAGCTAGCCGGCGGTCACCGAGCAACGCCTTCGAGATCGTGCTGGTTCTACCGGTCACCGTCCCGAGCACCCCAGCGGGAAGGCCGGCGTCGTCCAGCGCACGCGCGAGGTGCAGAGCGACGAGTGGCGTCTCGCTCGCCGGCTTGAGGATCACCGCGTTGCCGGCGAACAGAGCCGGCGCAAGCTTGCGGGCCGGCGTCAGCAGCGGGTCGTTCCATGGCGTGATCGCGAGCACCACCCCGACCGGCTCGGTCCGTACCGCGACCTCGACCCCCGGACGTGCATCCGCGAGCAGCGCTCCCAACGGCAGTCTCGCCAGAGACGCGTAGTAATCCAGGAAATCAGCCGCCTTGACCGTCTCGACGGTAGCCTCCCCGAGCGTCTTGCCCATTTCGTGGACCAGGTCGCCGGCGATCTCCTTGGACCGTTCTCGGAGGAGGCGGGCGGCCCCTGCCAGCACACCGGCGCGTTCAAGCGCCTGCGTTCTTCGCCAGCGCGCGAATCCTTCGAGAGCACGGGCGTAGGCGGATGCGACCTCCCCAGGGTCAAGTGCGGGCACCGAGGCGATCACGACGTCTCGGTCGGCCGGGTCGGTTACCTCGATGCGACCATCGCCACCCTGCTCGAGCCAGGAGCCACCGATCAGGTTCGGTCGGACGACAGTCGTGGACACGACCGGTGATTGTCACAGCCACCCGGTGCACGAACCTGCATTCATTGATTGCGCCTGGCGGCGACGATTCGTGGCCCGTCCATGCCAGGATGCAGGCGCAGGCTCGCCTCACATCATTGATCGACTAAAGGCATCGGTTCGAGTGTTCATCGTTGACTCGCAAGTACACATCTGGAAAGAAGAGACACCCGACCGGCCATGGGTGCCGGGCGCACGGGAGCGCATCCGCCTAAACGGCCACCGCGAGGAGCCCTTCAGCTACGAGGAGTGCCTCGCACTGATGGACGAGGCCGGCGTCGACCGAGCAGTGATAGTGCCACCCTCTTGGGAGGGGGATCGGATCGACTACGCGCTCGAGGCCTGCGAGGCCCACCCCGACCGCTTTGGCATCATGGCGCGTGTCACTCAGAACAAGCCGGAGGAGGGCAAAGCGCAGATGCGTGAGTTCTCGACGATTCCGGCGATCAAGGGAGTGCGCCTCACCTTCCACCGTCCGATCGACAGAAACTGGATGATCGATGGAACGTGCGATTGGATCTGGCCGGTCGCCGAGGAGCTCGACACCAAGATCATGGTGCATGCGCCGATCTGGAAGGCAGAGCTCGGAGCCATCGCCGAGCGCCACCCAGGACTGAAGCTGATCATCGATCACATGGGGATTCTGGCCCGCTCAGTCGACGATGCGATCGGCTATTGGGCTTCTGAGACGGCTGACCTGCACGTCCATCCCAACATCTCGGTGAAGGTCTCGGCCGTTCCCGGATACTCGACGCATCCCTATCCGTACGACAACGTCAACAAGTACGTCCGTGAGATGGTGGACAAGATGGGGGCCGAGCGCTGCTACTGGGGCACCGACATCACCCGTCTCATGGGTCACGGCCTTACCTACAGAGACACCATCGAGCAATTCACCAAACACATGGGACTGACAGACGAGCAGCTGGAATGGGTGATGGGCCGGGGTCTGTGTCAGGTGCTCGACTGGCCGATCGAAGTCCCTGCGTGACCAAACGTGTGCGTCAGGCGCCGGTGAGCTTCTGAACGTCCGCCATCGCCTCTGTGTCGAGTAGCGCCTGGCAAGCGGTCACGCACTCCTCGCAGACCTTCTGGCACAGCGCACAGTGACGGTGATGGTGAGCGTGCTTCGCGCACTCCCCGGCGCAGTTCGTGCACACGCGCACGCATGCCTGCAGCAACCGATCGACGACGTACGCGTCGCAGTGAGCCGGGCGCGATAGCAGCCGCGCCACCAGAGCGCAGACATCGGCGCAGTTCAGGCAGCTCGCGATGCAGTCGCGCATCTCATCTATGTCGTCCTCGACAAGATCCGCGTCCGCGCATGTGGTGCACGACTGAGTGCATCGGAGGCAAGCATCGATCGCCGCCGCGACCAGCTCGGCGCCGAACGGGACGCCGGTCGGAACGGTCTCCAGCATGTCTTGGGTGGAGGTCATAGCTGGAGGCTAACGTGCCCCGACTACAGAGCCGCGCGGATCGGGTTCGCCTCGAGCAGCGTCTTGACGTGTGCCGCGGCGACGTGCGCGGCGTCCGCCGGCGCCTCGTCTCCCCCGTCCGCCATCACCGCCAGAAATGCGTCGACCACGGCGGGGTCGAACTGGCCGCCGGCGCAGTGGCGAAGCTCCTCGTAGGCAAGCTCGGGCGAGACCGCCGGACGGTAGGTCCGGTCCGTGGTCATCGCCTCGTAGGCGTCGCACACACTGACGATCCTCGCGCCGAGCGGGATCTCTTCGCCGCGGAGGCGATCCGGATAGCCCGTGCCGTCCCACCGCTCATGGCTGGCGCGGACGAGCCGCGCGATCGGCCGTAGCGCCGGCGCCCCCTGGAGGATCCGCTCGCCGAGGATTGTGTGGTTGCGGATGAATTCCCACTCGGCATCGGTGAGGTCGCTGCCCTTGTTGAGAATCGCATCGGGGATGCCAACCTTGCCGATGTCGTGCAGCTGAGCGGCCCGGTGGACCTCGTCGAGGGCCTCGCCGGTGACCGCGAGCCGGCGGCCCACCCGGGTCGCGAGCTCGGCGACGTGGCCGGCGTGCTGATCGAGCTCGGGCTGTTTAGCCCGCATCGTGCGCAACAGGACCTCGCTCGCCTGGCACCCCGCGCCGGTGGACCGCCCGCGCTTGTTGACGTACATCCTCTCGTCGGCGAGCGTCAAGGCTCGCGCGGTGTCGTCGGCCTCCTGCGGCAATAGGACGACGCCGAGCGATGCGCCGATCGTGAACTCGGGCCCAGTCTCGGTCAGCGCGGCAGCCACGGTCGAGATCAGTCGATCGGGATCGGCGCCGGCGAGGTCGAGATGGGCGCAGAACTCGTCGCCTCCGAGCCGGTAGGCACGACCGAACCCATCGACGGCGCGACTCAGCCTCTCCCCCAAACGTGTCAGCAACTCGTCCCCGGCGAGGTGACCGAACGTGTCGTTGTAGGCCTTGAAACCGTCGAGGTCGAACAGCAGGAGCAGTGACGGAGCGGCGGTCTCGGCGTGCTCCGCGAAGGCCGCTCGGAGATCAGCCGTGAGTCGCCGGCGGTTGCCGAGGCCCGTGAGCGCGTCGGTCATGGCCTCCTCGCGGATCGCGTTGTTCGCGATGATCTCGGCGGCCGCGAGCTCCGCCTTACCGACGAGCTCGGACATCAGGGCGATCTCGTCATCCTCGAACGCGCGGCCCGCCCGGACCAGCCACAACGAGCCCGCGAACTCTCTGGGTGACGCGGCGATCCGCACCGGCACGCTCAGCCGCCATACCCCGGCCTCTCCGATCTGGACGGGAGTGTCGGCGCGCGCACCGTCATCGCCTTCGGGCTTCATCGCATCGAGCCACCCGTCGACGCCCACGGACAGCCGCATCGGCGACGCACCGCCCGCCAGTTCGAGCCGCCCGGCCGCGGCATCGACGGCCTCGATCGAGCCGTGGAGGAGGATCTCGAGCAGACCGCTGAGCTCGAGCTTGGCGGCAAAGGCGTCGCCGAGGCGACGCACCGCGGACTGCAGTCGCACTCGCTCCTGCTCGACGAGCTTGAGGCGCTGGTGAGCCTTGTCGATCCGCTGCGTGCGGTCGCGCGCCAGCAGCCACAGCAGGAACACCAGCGGCAGCACGAGCAAGATCGCCGCCGGGTGGCGGCGGGTGGAGATCGCCGCCAGGAAGCCGAGTGGCGCCAGGCAGAGGTCAACCGCCCAGACGAGCGCGATCACGCGGATGTGCAGATCGAGCTCGGGCACCATGCCGGCGAGCCGCATCCGCGCGAGCGAGCAGGTGAGATCCAGCAGGCAGCCCGCAGCGATCGCCACCGCCAAG
>Ga0335072_10003748_pt1 | contig 22758 bp, 19 predicted proteins | sample Lox_Sample_21_FD_206725 | JGI IMG/M metagenome (GOLD analysis project Ga0335072, IMG submission 206725) | Soil microbial communities from Loxahatchee National Wildlife Refuge, Florida, United States - Lox_Sample_2.1 | ecosystem: Environmental > Terrestrial > Soil > Wetlands | place: USA...
GTCTACGCGGCCCGCAAGCGCGTCTGCGATCTTGGCTACCTGCGCGAGCCTTACGCCGCGGGTGGGGACACGATTGGCTACCGCTGCGCCGCCGAGCCGGTCGAAAACTACCTCGCCAAAGGCGGAAAGCTCGAGGACACGGTGGGCCGCAAGTGCCTGTGCAACGCACTGCTGGCCAACATCGGCCACGCCCAGGTGCGCAACAGTCATGGGGCCGAGCCGCCACTGGTTACAGTCGGGGACGACCTCAACACGATCGCGCAGTTCCTGGCTCCGGGACACACCAGCTACAGCGCCGCCGACGTGGTGAACTCCCTCCTCAGCCAGGTCGCAACAAGCTAGTGTGGTCCGCCGGAAATACGGGATGTTATTCAACAGGCATGCGAAGCGGAAGACAGCAAGGGCTAAAGCCCCAATCTTCAAAACAGGCATGTCTCGGCACGACTGAAGTCGTGCCCTGATACAAAACTTAACCGATGAGATTTGCGGCGGACTCCACTCGGTGCTACTGCTCCCGAGCCGCAGCAGTCACGCCACGCGCCGCCGCAGCCACTCCGCCATCAGCGCCGCGACCTTCCCCGGCTGCTCGTAGGCGGCAAAGTGGCCGGCATCTGCCAGCAAGTGGAAGTCGCATCCCCCCGGCGCCGCGTTGAAGATCTCCATCTCCGCCTGTGTGATCCCGGGGTCCTCGCCGCCCATGATCGCCAGCAGGGGCACGCTCATCGTCGCCACGGTCGGAACTGAATTCGGACGCGTGGCCAGTCCTGCCTGCACGGCCACCAGGGCCTCCGTCGTGAGCGTCATACGCGACCGCAGCTCGGTCACAATCTCCGGCCGGCGTCTCTGGGCGCTCTTGCCCACCAGGCTATGCGCCATGCCGTTGAAGATACTCTCGGTCTCACCGGCCCGCGCTGCGGCGATGGTCGCCGCTCTCCGTTCCAGATTTGGCTCCGCGTCGGCCTGGGGCTTGGTGCATACAATCGCGAGGCCGAGCGCCCGCTCCGGCGCCCGGCGCCACAGCTCCATCACCACCGAGCCTCCAATGGAACACCCCGCAAACACAGCCTTGTCCAGTTGCAGGTGATCCATCAGCGCCAGAACATCGTGGGCATGGCGCTCCATGGTCAGCACCGGCGCATCCGGAACCCTCCGGAATCCACCCACCGGCAGCCCCGCGCCCAGCTCCGACGCTCCGTGGCCGCGGAGGTCCGGAACCACCGCCCGCACCCCGCCCAACTCCTCCAACATGGGCCGCCAGTAAAAGCTGTCGATCGGCGTCGGATGGAGAAACACGACCGGCGTGCCGGCGCCGCTTACACTGTACGCCAGCCGCGCTCCGCCCGCTTCGTAGGTGCCCGTCATGATTCCGCCATCATAGTGCGGGAGGCCGTGCGCCTGTTGTTCCCGGCGCATTCGGCATCATCGGCGCCCCCAGCGGCTCCTCCGGAATGCCAATCCACGCCGCCAGGTATGCGATCCCCACCAGTCCGCTCGAAAACACGAATCCCAGGACGGCGACGATCCGCACCACGGTCGGGTCCCAGTTGTAGCTGCGCGCCAGGGCAATGCATACGCCGGCGATCTGCCGCCCGATCCGCGGCCGCATCAGCGGCTTGCCGGGCATGGCCTGCATCACCGGAATTGCCGCCCCGCACCCCGAGCAGAAGCGGGCCCCATCCGGCAATCCCGTTCCACACCGTTGACAGAAGATAGCCATCGCTCGCGCCTCCTCATCCCTGCCTTAACACCCTCAAGATACGCCCCGGGTCCGCCTCAGGTTCCCCAGGGCGCCAACCGGATAGCCCTACGTCCCCTTATACCGGCTCTGCAGGTACTTCCGCGCCGTATCGGCACGGGTCGTATTCGGTCCTGCGTCGATGGCCGCCCGGTAGTCCGCCAGCGCAAGCTGTCGTTGCCCGTTCACGTCGCGGCACTCGCCCGCATCCAGGTACGACCGGATCTTCAGCTCCGCTCCCACGTCGCCGGTCCCGGCAGCCTCTTCGTAGGCCTGCGCCGCCTGCAGGTAGTGCCTCTGTCCGCGCAACGCATCTCCCAGCCCGAACTCAGCGAGCTCCAGCTTCGCGGAGTCGAAGTACCCCGGCTTCCTGGCCAGGTCGAGCAACTGCTCATACGCGGTTACCGCCGCCATGCCCTGCCCATCGTCCTTGCGCAGGTTCGCCTCCTCCAGCCGGAACAGGAAATCCCGCGGATACTCCTTCTCCAGGCTGCGCACGATCACGATTGCCTGCTTATATTTGGCCTCGCGCCGCAGGAACAGCGCCATGACGGTCCGCGCCTCGACGCTGGTGATCACGCCCCGCTGACCCGCGTCCTCGAGCAGCGCCATCCCTTTGGCTTTCGATCCTGTGATCCCTGCGAACCCGATCAAGAGCTTGAACGGCCATGGCAGCGCGCCCACCACGTACTCGTAGACTCCGACTACCAGCTTCGCGTCCACGTAGTTGGGATCAATCTGCAAGGCCTTCAACTCATCGTCCTTGGCCTTCATCGCCAGACGGAAACCGGCGCTGAAGCTCCGGTCCACCATGGCCAGGTAGGAGCACTCGAGGCTGCGCGCCCATCCCCGCGCAAACAGCGCGTTCACGTCGTTCGGATTCTTACTCAGATCCCACGTGGCCTCGCGCACGACTTCGTCGGTCAGCGCCGTCACGCGCGCACGCACTTTGGGATCGTCCTGGGTCGCGTGCTTGCCCGACAAGAACCCGTCGTTCGCATAGAACGTCGTATCCAGCAGATCGAGCCGGTACAGCTCCTGGAAGACCACCGCATTCAGCAGGTAGGCGGTCGCCTGCGGATCGCCGGGGTGCTCCTGGTGGAACTTTTCGAACTCCGCCACCGCGGCCGGGTAATCCAGGTTGTAGAAATGCTGGTAAGCGTCGCGCACCTGCGGATCGTAGTTCATCGGATTGGTATCTACCTTATTCGAATCCGCAGTCGATGCCCGCGCCGCGACGCAGGCTATCGCCAGCACAGCGCAGGCCGCAACGATTCCCCGGTTCCGGCCCAACGTATTCTTTTTCTTACACATCATTCCGTGTATCACCCCACATATCGCTCGGGTTCCGAACACTCCGCATGCGCACCGGTCCGGGACTCCGCCGTCTGCCGATTTCCTCAACCGAAAATGCATTACGATTCCATTATGCCCATCCCGGACAGGCTGAATCCCACCTTCGCCGCCTCGGCGTCTCTCACGGACCCGCGCGCCGCCGCTCTCGAAGAAGCCCGCAAGCGGCTCATCGTCGCGCTGGACGTCCCGACGGCTCCGGCCGCCATCGACCTCGTCAACCGGCTCGAGCGCGACTGCCTCTGGTTCAAGGTCGGGATGGAGCTTTTCACCGCGGCCGGGCCCGCCGCCATCGAGTCCATCGTGGCCCGCGGCCACTCGGTGTTCCTCGACCTCAAGTTTCACGACATCCCCAACACCGTCGCCGGCGCGGTCCGCTCCGCCGCCGCCCTCGGCGTCCGCATGGTCAACGTGCATGCCCTGGGCGGCCCCGCCATGCTCGCCGCCGCCCGCCAGGCCCTCGACGCCGTCCCCGACCCTCCCCAGCTGCTCGCCGTCACCATCCTCACCAGCATGGACGCGGCCCAACTGCGCGCCGTGAGCATCGGGCTGGACCCATCTGACGCCGCCGAAGCCCTCGCCCGTATGAGTCTCGAAGCCGGCATACGAGGTTTTGTCTGCTCGCCTCAAGAGGCGGCCCGTCTGCGCGATCTGGCCGGTCCCGATGCTACCCTCGTCATCCCCGGCGTGCGCCCCGCCGGAGCCGAAGCCTCGGACCAGCGCCGCATTGCGACTCCCGCCGAAGCCCTCCGCGCCGGCGCCAGCTATCTCGTCGTCGGCCGTCCCATCACGCAGGCCCCTGATCCCGCCGATGCCGCCGAAGCGATCCTCGACGAGATGGCCGACGCTCTCGCGGCCTGAACGCGGCCGCAACAGCGACAGCCAGCCGCTGAAACATTCGATGTACGCTGAAACATTCGATGTAGAAGAGAAGAGCCCTTCTCCGCGCCTTGAGATCTCGGGGCGGCCGGTCGATGGCGCACGGCAGACTATACTTGCGCCGGAGGAGCTTGCCATCGAAAGGGTTGCGCTGAGCTCGGTGCTCGAGACGGCCGATGCGGCCCTCTGGGACGTGGCGACTCATGCGCGCGGCCCCGAGGGGCGTCTGCCGCTGACGGCGGAGATGCTGCTGACGGCGCCTTCGGGAGATCTCTTCGGGCTGACGCAGGACGCGGGGATGGGATGGGCGCCGGAGCGGCTGCTCGATCCGGAGTTCCTGATCCTGAGCACGCATGGCGGGCTGCGCGCGGAGAATGGCGAGCCGATCGCGCTGGGGTTTCATACGGGCCACTGGGAGGTTGGGCTGCTGGTGGCCGAGGCGGCGCGGGAGCTGAAGCGGCTGCGGACGATTCCGTTTGCGGGGGCGTGCACGGACCCGTGCGACGGGCGGACACAGGGCACGGCGGGAATGATGGATTCCCTGCCCTTCCGCAACGATGCGGCAGTGGTGCTGCGGCGGCTGATGCGGTCGCTGCCGGCGGGCGAAGGCACAATCGGCGTGGCCACGTGCGACAAGGGGCTGCCGGCGATGATGATGGCGCTGGCGGCAAGCGGGGCGAAGCCGGCGGTGCTGGTTCCGGGTGGGGTGACGCTGCTGCCGGAAGCAGGCGAGGACGCGGGCAAGGTGCAGACGATCGGGGCGCGGTTTGCGCAGGGGCAGATCACGCTGGAGTACGCAGCCGAGGTCGGCTGCCGGGCGTGTGCATCGCCGGGCGGGGGCTGCCAGTTTCTGGGCACGGCGGCGACGGCGCAGGTGGTGGGCGAGGCGCTGGGGCTGGCGCTGCCGCATACGGCTCTGGCGCCTTCGGGGCAGGCGATCTGGCTGGACGGGGCGCGGCGGGCGGCGCGGGCGATGGTGCGGCTGCACCAATTGCAAATGGGCGCGCGGGAGGTGGTGACCGACGCGGCGGTGCGCAATGCGATGGTGGTGCACGCGGCGTTTGGGGGATCGACGAACCTGCTGCTGCACCTGCCTGCGATTGCACATGCGGCGGGGCTGAAGCGGCCCAAGGCGGCGGACTGGGCGGAGGTGAACCGCGAGGTTCCGCGGCTGGTGGATGCGTTGCCGAATGGTCCGCGGAACTTTGCGACGGTGCAGGTGTTTCTGGCGGGCGGCGTGCCGGAGGTGATGCTTGAACTGCGTTCCGCGGGGCTTTTGGACACGAGCGTCAGAACTGCAAGCGGCGAGACGCTGGATGCGAATCTCGACTGGTGGCGTGAAAGCGCGCGGCGTGCGGCGCTGCGGCGCGTGCTCCGGGAGCGGGACGGGATCGATGCGGAGGACGTGATCATGGGGCCGGATCAGGCGCGGGCGCGCGGGCTGACGCCGACGGTTTGCTTTCCGGTGGGGAATCTTGCGCCGGAGGGGTCGGTGATCAAGAGCACGGCGATCGATCCAACGCTGGTGGGCGAGGACAACGTGTACCGGCACGTGGGGCCGGCGCGCGTGTTTGTGTCGGAAGAGGCGGCGATCGAGGCGATCAAGAAAGGGCGGGTTGCACGAGGCGACGTGATGGTGCTGATCTGCTGCGGGCCGGCGGGCGCGGGGATGGAGGAGATCTACCAGATTACGGCGGCGCTGAAGCAGTTGCCGCACTGCAAGCATGTGGCCGTGCTGACGGATGCGCGGTTCAGCGGGGTTTCAACGGGGGCGTGCATTGGGCATATCTCGCCGGAGGCGCTGGCGGGTGGGCCGATCGGGAGGGTGCGGGAGGGCGACCGGATCGAGATTACGATTGACCGGAATGCGCTGACCGGGCGGGTGCAACTGGTTGGAGATGAGCAGGAGATGTTTGGCGCGGAGCGGGGAGCGGAGGTGCTTGCCGCGCGCGAGCCGCGCCAGGATCTGCGGCCGCACCCCGATTTGCCCGAAGATACGCGGCTGTGGGCGGCGCTGGTGGAGGCGAGCGGGGGCGTGTGGGGCGGGTGCGTCTATGATGTCGAGATGATTGTTGCACGGCTGAGGAAACAGGGATGAAGCTCTATCGCACGACGGGGGGAGCGTTTGTGGAGCATGAGGACGCGTTCTACCGTGTGCCGGATGCGTCCTGGGATGTTCTGGTGTGCCGGGATGCTCTTTATGGCTATTTGCTTTCTGTAGTGCGGGGCGGGGCGAGGGCGGATTTCGATTCGGCGGCGATTCTGGGGCCGATTGGCAGCCAGGAGGTTTGGGCGGCGGGGGTGACCTACTACCGTAGCCGCAATGCGCGGATGGAAGAGGCGAAGAGCGCGGGCGGCGGAGATTTTTACGACCGCGTGTACTTGGCGGAGCGGCCGGAGCTGTTCTTCAAAGCAGCGGCGGGACGCGTAGTGGGGCCGGGTGGAAAGGTGCGCATCCGCGGGGATGCGGCGTGGTCGGTTCCGGAGCCGGAGCTCACGCTGCTGGTGAACTCACGAGGGCAGATCGCCGGCTACACGATCGGGAACGACATGAGCTCGCGGGACATTGAAGGCGAGAACCCGTTGTATCTTCCGCAGGCCAAGGTGTATGACGGCAGTTGCGCGCTGGGGCCGTGCATTCTGGTCGCGGAGGGGCCGCTGCCGGCTTCGACTGAAATCCGGATCGAGATTGCACGCGGGGGACGGATGGAGTTCACGGGCGCGACGACGCTTGCCGAGCTGAAGCGCGAGCCGGCCGTGCTGGCCGAGTATCTTTTCCGCGAGACGAGTTTTCCGGCGGGGGTTTTTCTGATGACGGGAACGGGGATTGTGCCGCCTGACTCTTTTGCGCTGGCGCATGGGGACCGGGTGCGGATCATGATCGACGCGATTGGCATGTTGGAGAACGAGGTGGTGCGGGGACGGTCGAAGTAAAAGGAGCCGGTCGGTTCCGATGAAAGGAAGAGAGTGGGTTCATCCCACCCGTGGCGCAAAAGGCGCGCCAAGGATGCGGTACCCAGAACGGATTCCTTTTCGCAGGTTCGCCCCGCTGACGCGGGGTTCGCGAGTTCGCAGGTTGGCGGGCTTGGACTTGGTATGAGCCTGAGTTAGCGCCACACCCGGCGGGGGCATGCGGTCGGTTTTTTGTGCGCGAGGTGCAGACTCAAGGCATTTGCGGAGAGGATCAGTGGCGATTCGAGAGCTTGAAATGCACGCAAGAGTACCACGGCGGCGGTGGCGGATTGCGTGGCTGCTGGGCTTTGGGGTTCTGATCAATTACTTCGATCGCGTGAATCTTTCGGTCTCGCACGAGTCGCTGTTTGCGGCGTTTGGGATTTCGAACGTCGCGTTCGGGTATCTTTCGGCCGCCTATAACTGGACCTATGCGGCGTGCCAGATTCCGATTGGCGTGGTGCTGGACCGGCTGGGCGTGCGGCGGGTGCAGCGCGTTGGCACGCTGGTGTGGAGCGTGGCTTCGTTTGCGGCGGCGGCAACACCTACGCTCGAAGGGCTGTTTGGGGCGCGGTTTCTGCTGGGAGTGGGCGAAGCGCCGACGTTTCCGGCGAACGCCAAGGCGATCGGGCGGTGGTTTCCGCCGCAGGAGCGAAGCTTTGCCACCTCGCTGTTCGACGCAGCGGCGAAGCTGGCCTCGGCAATTGGCGTGCCGCTGATCGGGATTGTGCTGATCCGCGCGGGGTGGCGGTGGAGCTTTGCCGTGACCGGCGCGGTGAGCCTGGTTTTCTTTCTCTTCTTCTGGCGAATCTACAGGGAGCCGGAGGAGGATGCGGAACTGACCGCGGAGGAGCGCACATACATCGAGCGGGAGACTGGGAGTTCGGCAGTAGAGCAGGCGGCGCCCGCTTCTTCATTGGCTCATCTGCTGTCGCAGCGGAAGGTGCTGGGGCTGGCGCTGGGGTTCGGCTCGTATAACTACGTCTTCTATCTATTGCTGACGTGGCTGCCGAGTTATCTCTCGTTTGCGCTGCACATCGATCTGCTGCACTCGTTCCTCTACACGAGCGTGCCGTGGTTCTTTGCGACGTTCACCGATCTCGCGATCGGCGGATGGCTGGTGGACGCGCTGATCCGGCGCGGACGGAGTGCGACCCTGGTTCGCCAGATGGTGCTGGTGGGAGGGACGGCGTTCGGTCTGGGCATCCTGGGTGCGGTGCATCAGCACGACGCCGCACATGCGCTGGTGTGGATCAGCATCTCACTGGGGGGGCTGGCGGCGGCGGCGCCGGTGGGGTGGTCGGTTCCGTCGCTGATCGCACGGCCGAACGACGTGGGCAAGGTGGGAGGGATCCTGAACTTCTCCAATCAGCTCTCGGGAATTGCGGCGCCGATTGTGACGGGCTACCTGGTCGAGGCGCGGCACTCGTATGCGTGGGCGTTCGGGGTCTCGGCGATTTATCTGGTGATTGGGATCACTGGATATATCGTGCTTCTGGGTAGAATCGAACCGATGCCTGATAGCCGTTGGGCAGCCTGAGCGCGAGTGACCCGAAAGGAGCAGGGACATTCTGCTGTTGTTTGGTTAGAATCGGGTGAATCCGCGCATCTAAAATGGCGATTGTGTGTCCAATTCTTTATCGGGAAATCCTCCCCAAAGAGAATTGACAATTCTGATGCGCGGCCGGAAATTTGCCCACCGGTAACATTGCATCGTGCACAATGGGCGGATAGGAGATTGGGCCGTGCCTCGAATTCATTTTCAACAGCAGCTTGCCGAGTTGAAGGACAAGCTTTTGGCGATGGCTGCGCTGGCGCAGCAGACGGTGGAGGCGGCTGTGGACGCCTACCTGCAGCGCGACCGGGGACTTTGCAAGTACGTCAAGCAGAATGAGGCGGCGATCAACACGGCGCAGCACGAGCTGGACGAGATGGCCTACGAGCTGCTGGCCAAAGAGCAGCCGATGGCGATTGACCTGCGGTTCATTCTTGCGGTGATCAAGATCAACGCCGATCTGGAGCGGATCGGGGACCAGTCGATGGGGATCGCGCGGCGCACCAAGGACATCCTGGCGATGGAAGAGGTGGACCTGCCGGTGGACTTTGCGGCGATGGGCGAGTTTGCGAGCCGGATGATCCGGTCGGCGGTGCAGGCGCTGCTGGATGGAGACGCACGGCTGGCCGACTCCGTGCGGGAGATGGACGACGACATCGACCGCATGAACCGGAGAGCGCACGACGATCTGCTTCGGTTGATCCAGGAGAAGCCGAACGCAACGCCGCAGGCGATGATCGGCATCCTGGTAGCCAAGAACCTGGAGCGGATTGCCGACCATGCCTCGAATATCGCGACCGACGTGATCTTCTGGATTCGGGGCGCGGACGTTCGCCACCAGCTCAGCATGGCCATGGACTGAGAGGCAGCTTTCAGCTTTTGGCTTCCAGCTTTCAGGCACGGGCCTCTGGTTGCCGCTTCAGGGTGCGGTGCCTGCAGGCAGAACCAAATTCGAGACGAAAGCCCCGGGAGTCCCGGGGCTTTTTCTGTTGGGTTCGACCGCGCATGTGAGCGGACTAGACGCCGATGACGGCGCAGAGCTCCTTGACGGCGGCAGCGCTCTTTTTGAGGGCGGCGTCTTCTTCAGGGGTGAGCTTGATCTCGAAGATCTTTTCGAGGCCGGCGGCGCCGAGCTTGCAGGGGACGCCGATGTAATAGCCTTCGATGCCGTACTCGCCCTGAAGATAGGCGGCGCAGGGGAGAATCTTCTTCTTGTCTTTGAGAATGGCCTCGACCATCTCGACGGTTGCGGCCGACGGGGCGTAGTAGGCGCTGCCGGTCTTGAGGTACTTGACGATCTCGGCGCCGCCGTCGCGGGTGCGCTGGACGAGCGCGGCGAGGCGCTCGGGGGCGATGAGCTCGGTGATGGGGATGCCGGCGACGGAGGAGAAACGGGGGAGGGGGACCATGGTGTCGCCGTGGCCGCCGAGGACGAAGGCGGTGACGTTCTCGACGCTGACGTCGAGCTCGGCGGCGATGAAGGCGCGGAAACGGGCCGAGTCAAGGACGCCGGCCATGCCGATGACGCGCTCGCGGTTGAAGCCGGCCTGGCGGAAGGCGGTCTGGGCCATGGCGTCGAGGGGGTTGGAGACGATGATGAGGATCGACTCGGGCGACTGGGCGACGACCTTCTGGACCACGTCGGACATGATCTTGTAGTTGGTGTGGAGCAGGTCGTCGCGGCTCATGCCGGGCTTGCGCGGAATGCCGGCGGTGATGATGACGACGTCGGAGTTGGCGGTGGCGGCGTAGTCATTGGAGCCGGCCACGTTGACGTCGCGCTTTTCGATGGGCATGGCTTCGAGCAGGTCGAGGGCCTTGCCCTGGGGGATGCCTTCGACGACGTCGATGAGCACCACATCGGCGAGTTCCTTGGCCGCAATCCAATGGGCGGCCGTTGCGCCCACGTTGCCGGCGCCGACAATGCTTACCTTTTTTCGCATTTTTGCTCTCCTTGGTAGTTGAAAAGCGGTGCTAGCGGAGTTAGCGGTGCCGGCGGAGCTAGCCCGAGCTTCAGCATTTCCTAACGCCGCTAGCTCCGCTACATGTTCCCGATGATGCGGGTGGCGAATTCGCTGGTGCCGACCTTGGTGGCGCCGGCGGTTTGGCGCTCGAAGTCGTAGGTGACAAATTTCTGGAGGATGGTCTTCTCCATCGAAGTTTCGATGAGCTTGGCGGCTTCTTTCCAGCCGATGAAGTCGAGGAGCATGACGCCGGAGAGGATTACTGAGCCTGGGTTGATGACGTCTTTGTCGGCGTACTTGGGGGCGGTGCCGTGGGTGGCCTCGAAGACGGCGTAGCCATCGCCGATGTTGGCGCCGGGGGCGATGCCGAGGCCGCCGACCTGCGCCGCGGCGGCGTCGGAGATGTAGTCGCCGTTGAGGTTGGAGGTGGCGAGGATGCTGTAGTCGGCGGGGCGGATGATGATCTGCTGGAAGATGGAGTCGGCGATGCGGTCGTTGACGAGGATCTTCGACTTCCAGGCGCCGTTGCCGTGGGAGTGGCCGATGGATTCGAGGACGGATTTGACCTCGTCGCAAACCGAGGCCTGAAAGCTCGGAGAGCCAAACTCCATACCGGGCTCGATGAACTGGGCGTTGGCCTCGATGGAGAGGCCGGGGTTGGCTTCGACGTTGCCGAGGATCCAGCTTTCGCGCTCGGTGACGGTCTGGTCGCGGAACTCCTGGGTGGCGACCTCGTAGCCCCACTCGCGGAAGGCACCCTCTGTGAACTTCTGGATGTTGCCCTTGTGGACGAGCGTTACGGTCTTGCGGCCGGACTCGAGGGCGTGGCGGATGGCGTAGCGGACCAGGCGCTTGGTGCCGTAGATGGAGATGGGCTTGATGCCGACGCCGGAGTCGGTGCGGATCTTTTTCTTGGTTTTGGACAGCAGATCGTCGTTCAAAAACGAGATGAGGCGGGCGGCGTCTTCACTTCCCTGCTTGAACTCGACGCCGGCGTAGACGTCTTCGGTGTTCTCGCGGAAGATGACGATGTCGAGCTTTTCGGGGTGCTTCACGGGGCTGGGAACGCCCTGGTAGTACTTGACGGGGCGGACGCAGGCGTAGAGGTCGAGAATCTGGCGGAGGGCGACGTTGAGGGAGCGGATGCCGCCGCCAACGGGCGTGGTGAGCGGGCCCTTGATGGAGACGCGGAGGTCGCGGGCGGCGGCGACGGAGTCGCCGGGCAGCCAGGTGCTGAACTGACGGAAGGCTTTTTCGCCGGCGAAGATCTCAAACCAGCGGATGGCGCGCTTGCCGCCATAGGATTTTTCGACGGCGGCGTCGAAGACGCGCTGCGAGGCCTTCCAGATGTCGCGGCCGGTGCCGTCGCCTTCAATGAAAGGAATAATGGGGTGGTCGGGCACCGTGAACTGCCCATCTTTGTAGTCGATTGGCTGGCCGTTTTTGGGCAGTTCGAGCCCGTTATAGGTTGTTTGCATAACCCTGCGCTTGCCCCTCCGTGGTGCTGAACCAAGCTTGAGGCTATCACTTGGAAATTGCGGGTGGCAATCTGAGCATCCCGTCTTTTGCACGGGTTCCGTGCACCGGCGGTATTGACATCGTGATGCTTTCGATGGAAGCATCGTGATGTGCGAACGACACTCACCCTCGACGACGACGTGGCCGTGCTGGTGAAGCAGGAGGTCCGGCGTTCCGGTGACTCCTTCAAAGCAACCGTCAACCGGCTGCTGCGCATGAGCCTGAATGCCCCCCGGAATCGCCGGCCAAGAAGGAGATTCGTGGTAACCCCAATCGCGCTGAACACGGGCTTAGGCACACGCTACCAGAAGGTTGAAGATTTGATCGAGGCGCTGGAAGGTCCGCTGCATCGATGATCGTGCCCGACGTTAACCTGCTGATCTACGCTTACGACACAACCTGCGACGAGCACACGAAAGCGCGGGCCTGGGTGGAGAACGCGTTTTCCGGCGATGAGCCTATCGGATTGCCGTGGCAGAATCTCTCTGCCTTCCTTCGCATCTTGACCTATCCAGGTACGCTGGGTGAACGCTTCACCATGAAGCAAGCTCTCGCCATTGTCGATGACTGGCTGGATTTGCCGCATTTGAGGATGTTGGCGTCCGGTGAGCGTCACTGGGCGCTCTTCCGGGAGATGCTCATCAAGGGCGACGTGCGAGGAAAGCTCACTACCGATGCTGCCCTTGCCGCGCTCGCGATTGAATATGGCGGAGTGCTTTACACCAACGACCGCGACTTTGCACGGTTCCCAGGGCTGAAATGGGTCAATCCGCTCCAGGCACCCTGAAACCCCGGCTCTCAGCGCTTGTCAGGCTCGGCGTGGCGCTGGGGCAGCGCAAAGGCCTTTACAGCTCGATCTCAGCCTGCGTCGCGTAGCGGCGAAGAGCCGCAATAAAGCCGGCCTCGTCGTCGGGATTTGCAACCACTCTCCCGCGGTCCGAGAGCGGCTCCAGGCGGCTGTGATCGACAATGATGTAGTTTGAATTCTGCGTCCATCTGCCGATGTGGGTCACCTCGTTCCACGGGACTGACCTTGTGCTCCAAATGCGGCGCTCGCGCAGCTCCTCAACGCCCAGGTCCCAGTAGATAAAGACATAGGACAATACCCGTTGCAAAGCCATCAGTATAAAGAAGAGAAAAAGAAAGCCCGCTGTCCCTGAGCGCAGGCCGTCGAGCCATAAGACCAGCACGAGGCACGCGGAGCCTGACCAGCACCAGCCAAGCGCCCCAAATTTGGCCCGATATCTCATGCGCAGAAAGGATAACTCCCAGTTTTGCGCAAGTAAACTTCGCGCGGCCTGAGCGCGGATGCTAGCCGCTTAGTCCCCGTACTTGACTGAGCAGCCGTAGGGGGGCGCGTAGGGTGTGGCGACGGGCTGGCCGGCCATGGCCTCGCTGAGGGCGTCGGTCAGGTAGTTGTTGGCGCCTTTGATGTCGCTGATGTCGGGGGTGGGGCGGTTGTCGATGGCGCCCTCGTAGATGAGCTCGCCCTGGGGATTGATGACGTACATCTCGGGGGTGGTCCTGGCGCCATAGAGGCGGCCGAGGTTGCCGGAGGGGTCCATGAGGACGGCGGTGGGGTCGGCGTGCATCTTGGCGAGGTAGGCGTTCTCTTCGGGGTCCGTTACGTAGCCCTGCTGGCCGGGTGCCGACGAGATGACGGTGAACCAGACAACGCCTTTGGCGGTCCACTCACGCTGCAGGTTCTGCATATTGCCGGAGACGTAGTGCTTGCGCGTGTAGGGGCAGCCCTGGTTGTGCCACTCGAGGACGACATACTTGCCGCGGTACGCGGTGAGGGTGTGGGACTGGCCGTTGGAGTCGGTGGCCGTGAAGGCGGGGGCGGGCGTGTCGACGCGAACCTGGGCGACGGCGTGCGGAGGCAGCAAAGCAGCTGCGAGGGCCGCGCAGGCTGCGATGGGGAGGATACGGGAGACAAGGGACGGATGGGCCATGAGAGTCAACCTCCTGAGGGGATTTCAGACGATTGGACCGGAGTGGGCTTGCCCTTATGGTGTGTTGGACGAAGCAGCGCGGGCCTGGGTTGCAGGCTGCGGGAGCCCGTTGATGGCGTTGAGGACGACGCCGGGGGTGAGGACTTGCGGAAGGAGCTGCGGGCTGGCCTGACCGGGCGTGTAGAGGGCGTAGACGGGAACGCCGCTGCGGCCGAGGGCAGTAAGAGCCTCGGTGATGCCGGGGTCCTGGCGGGTCCAGTCGGCGCGCAGGAGGAGGATGTTATGGGACTGGAAGGCGTGGATAACTTCGGGTTGGTCGAGGGCCAGGCGCTCGTTGACCTGGCAGCTCAGGCACCAGCTTGCGGTGAAGTCGACGAAGACGGGCTGGCCAGCGGCGAGGGAGCGGCTGACGGCGGAGGCGGACCAGGGCTGCCATTGGGCCTGACTGCTGGTTGAAGAAGCGGCGCCGCCAGGCGTAGACGACGGGATGGCTGCGAGCTGGCCGGGGGCGACGGCGCAGATGGCCGTTGCCGAGGCAACAACGAGCACGGCAGTGACGGTGGCCCAGCGCCTGGCGGGCCAGCGGCCGAGAAACCAGCCGGCGACGGCGAGCAGAAGGAAGGCGATGAGCAGTACGCCGAGGAGGTTGGCGCCGTAGGCGCTGGCGAGCACCCAAAGCAGCCAGATGGCGGTGAGGAAGATGGGGATCGAGACGAGCTGCTTGAGGATCTCCATCCAGGCGCCGGGGCGCGGGAGCAGGCGGGTCCAGGCCGGCTGGAGGGTGAGAGCGACGTAGGGCGCGGCCAGGCCGAGAGCGAGCGCGGTGAAGACGGCGAAAGTAACGGCGGCGGGCTGGGCTAGCGCGTAGCCAACGGCGACTCCCATGAAGGGCGCGGCGCAGGGCGTGGCGACGATGACCGCCAGCACGCCGGTAAAGAAGCTGCCGGTGTAGCCCTGTTTGGCGGCGAGCGAACCGCCGGCGCTGGTGAGGGTGAGGCCGAGCTCAAACTGGCCGGCGAGCGAGAGGCCGAGGAAGAAGAGCAGCGCGGCCATGAGGGCGAGGAAGACCGGGGACTGGAACTGGAATCCCCAGCCGAGGCCGGCGCCGGCGGTACGGAGGGCAAGCAGGATGGCGACGAGGATCCAGAAGGAGACGAGAATGCCGGCGGTATAGACGAAGCCGTGGGCGCGGAGTTTGCGGCGCTCCTCGGCGCCGGACTGCACCAGCGCCAGACCCTTGAGGAAGAGCACGGGAAAGACGCAGGGCATGAGGTTGAGCAGCAGGCCGCCGAGGAAGGCGAGAGCGACGATCTGCATTAGGCCGAGTACCGAGAACGGGGGTGCGGCGGGCGGCGCGGCGACGGCTCCGGGCGCGGCGGCGATGAGGTAGTTGCGGCCGCCGGCAAGTTCCAGAACGCCGTTGAGATGGGGCGGATTTGCGGTGAGGTTGGGGTCTTTGGTGAGATCGAGAACCAGGCCCTTGGCCGTGGGAGTGAGTTTTTGCGGGGAGGGATTGTTGACGACGGTCTGGTCGGTGGGGAAGAACTCGGCGTGGGTTTCGCGCTGGCCGGTTTGGACGGCGAGACGGAAGCCCGTAGCGGTGGGCTGGAAGGCGGCTTTGTCTGCGGAGGGGAGCGGCGTGGGCAGGTCAGCTCGGAATTGCGCGAAGAGGGGTGGTTCGGGGACTGGCGCGGGAGCGGGGCCGGGCGCGATGGTGCGCGTGAGCTGAAGATCAGCTTTGCCGGGGATGCAGACATTCGCGCAGACGAGCCAGGCGACCTTGGCCTGGATAATTGCCGGGCCGGGTTTGGCAGCCTTGGCAACGTCGAAATGGAACGGGAGCAGGACTTCGTTCTCGTAGCCAAAGTCCATGAGCGGGCCGAGGGGCAGGCGCGCGGGCGCGGGGAACTGGAGCGGCGAGGCAGTGACGCCTGGGGGCAGCGTCCATTGCATGGTCGGCGGCTCGCCGGAGTCGCCGGCATTCTGCCAGTAGATGTGCCACCCGGGCTGCATTTTGAAGTAGAGGCCGGCCGGGTTTGAGGCGCCAGCGTAGAGATCTTTGGTGGGGACGAGCAGCTCGACGCGCAGGTGGTCGGCGGTAAAGGCGGCTTTGGTGTCCTGGGGTTCGCTGGCTGAGGCGGAAAGCTGGGCTAGCGCAGGCGCACCTGTCGCGAGCAGAAGGGAAAACGCGAGGATGAGGCGGAAGAGGGGCATGAATGCCGTCGTGCATTCAGTCTATCGAATGAGGGCTGAATGCACGGCGGAGTTGAGGGCGTACTACCAGCCGAGGACGTAGGCGAAGATGAGCGGCGCGACGATGGAGGCGTCGGACTCGATGATGTACTTGGGCGTGTCCTGGCCGAGCTTGCCCCAGGTGATCTTCTCGTTGGGGACGGCCCCGGAGTAGGAGCCGTAGCTGGTGGTCGAGTCCGAGATCTGGCAGAAGTAGGCCCAGAGGGGAACATGCTCGCGCTGCAGGTCCTGGTGGAGCATGGGCACGACGCAGATGGGGAAGTCGCCCGCGATGCCGCCGGCGATCTGGAAGAAGCCGAGCGGGGTCTCGGCGGTGGTCGCGGTGTACCACTCGGCCAGCTCCATCATGTACTCGATGCCGGTGCGGACGGTGTGGACCTTTTTGACGTCGCCGGAGATGCAGTGGCCGGCGTACATGTTGCCGAGGGTGGAGTCTTCCCAGCCGGGGACGAACATGGGCAGATTTTTCTCGGCGGCGGCGAGCAGCCAACTGTTCTTGGGGTCGATCTGGTACGACTGCTTGAGCGCGCCGGAGAGCAGAATCTTGAACATGAACTGGTGGGGGAAGAAGCGCTCACCGGCCTGGTCGGCGCGGGTCCACTCTTGGAGGACCTCGTTTTCGATGCGGCGCATGGCCTCCATCTCGGGGATGCAGGTGTCGGTGACGCGGTTCATGTGGCGGGCGAGGAGCGAAGCTTCGTCGCGGGGCGTGAGGTCGCGGTAGTTGGGCACGCGTTCGTAGAAGTCGTGGGCGACGAGGTTGAAGACATCTTCTTCGAGGTTGGCGCCGGTGCAGCAGATGCCGTGAATCTTGTCGCGGCGGATCATCTCGGCGAGCGAGATGCCTAGTTCGGCGGTGCTCATGGCGCCGGCGATGGTGACGAACATCTTGCCACCCGCGTCGAGCAGGCGGTTGTAGCCTTCGGCCGCGTCGACGAGGGCGGCGGCGTTGAAGTGGCGATAGTGGTGCTTGATAAATGTAGTAATCGCAGACATGACAGTTTCCTCACTCCTCTTGAGCGTGAATTTCCAATGAAATTTGCCGGAAGGTCCCTCGCGGATTGTCCTTCCTCACGCGAGAGGCAGCGGGCGCGCTCGGAACGGCGCGCCGGTCGGAACTGCTCTGACTAAAGTATCACAGATGCACGGAGCGCAGATGAATCCGCACCGGGATTGAAAGCTGGATGCGCTACTTCGTTTCGAGCAGCGCGTTCACCTCTGCGATGACCGCGAAAGCGTCTGCGATGTAGACAACGTCGGCCTTGCCGCGGGTCCAGCCGCAGTTGGGGTCGAGGGAGATGGCGCGGCGCTCGCCAATGAAGCGCCAGCCGACGACATGCGGCTCCTCGCCGTGACAGCAGGTGGCGAGGCCCTTGGGATGGCGGGGCGTGGAGCCGGTCTGGCCGACCTGGTTGAGGTGGGTGAGGAATGGGAGGACAGGCTGCCCGTCGCTGCCCTGGTCGACGAGGGACTTGCTGCTGCCGAGGGAGGCGCCACTGCGGCGGAGAAATTCGAGGATCCGTTCGCCGGCTTCGGCGGGGTGCGTCCGGCCGTCAGGCTGCTTTTTGGTCCAGCCGGCGCCGGCTACGAAGAGGAGCTGCGCGTCGGGGCGGATGGTCTGCGCGTCCTGCTGCGGGGCGCGGATGCCGGTGACGGTGGTGCGCGGAGCGGGGAGCTCGACGGCGACCGGTTCGACGGCGGCTGCGCCTGCCGCGCCAACATAGGCTGCGTGCGTGCCGGAGTCGAGGAGCAGGAACCAGGGGCGCGTGGAGCGGGTCAACACGGCTTCGATGCGCTGGCGATAGAACCAGCGCGTGGCTTCGACGCTCTCCGCTCCGGCGATTGCAGCGATGTGCGTGTCGATGACGCCGCCCAGCCGGTGAGCTACGCCGGCCATGACGCGCGCGAAGCGGGAGCTGTCGGGAGCGAGCACGAGGGCTGGTGCGGCGGCGCGGCAGAGGGCTGCGCAGGCCGCGGCGTCAGTGGCGTAGCGGGGCTGGGCAAAGGCTTCCCCGGCGATCGCGAAGAGGCGCGCGCCTGTCGTGGCCAATGCGCTCGCGGCGGCTACGGGGTCCGCGGCGACAAGGCCAATGCTCAAAGGGGCCGAGAGGCGCGAGGCCAGCGCGAGGCCGGCGGTGACGGCTTCAAGCGAGGGCCGGCTTAGGGCCGCGCCGCTCTCGTCTACGTGCGTCAATACCAGAATCGATTCGATAGCCATTACTCCGCTCCCATCCACTCGACCAGTTCGCGGGCGATCTGCGCGGGTGGGCGGTCTTTGACAATCTCTGTTGTGCGCTGCTGCGCGGGGAGGCTGACGGAGAGATAACGCAGGCCGTCCTGATTGAGTGCCGCTGATTGGGCCTTTTGCAGCGCGGGCATCATCGTTCGCATATTGCTCATGCCGATCTGGGGGTTGTTGCGCGGCTCGGGCAGAGTGCCGGTGGCCCAGCCGAGGACGGCCGGCGGGCCGGCGCAGACGGAGAGCTGGTGCCTGCCGCCCTCGATGCGCTCCAACACTTCAAAAGATCCGTCGTCGCGCAGGTCGATCTGGTCGACGCCCTGGAACTGGTCGGTGATGCCGAGCCGCTCGCCGATGAGCTGGAGGGTGACGCCGGCGCCGCGCGAGGCCGACTCCCAGCCGCCGAAGAGCAAGAGCTCGGCTGTTTTGAGCCCTGGAATAGTTGTGATGGCGTTGGCCAGCGCGGCCGCAGTGGCGTGGGCATCGGGAAAGCCGCCGATGGGGCCGTCGACGGGAATGAGCTCGAAGGCCGCCTTTTGTGCGATGGTCATCATCACTTGCTGCAGTTTGGCTTTTGGGCCGAGGGAGACGAGCCAGAGCTTGCTGCCGGGGTTCTTTGCGGCGAGATTGGCGGCTTCATAAAGAGCGCTTGCAGCCCATGGGTCGAGGACGGCGGGGAGCACCATCTCGTTCTTGATGCCCGGGCCGGCCGGACTGTCCACAGGTTCCAGAGTTTGCAAAGGGTCGGGAACGACGCCAGCGCAAACGACGATATGGAAGGGATTTGCCATGAATGTTCCTTGTTCGATTCCAGTGATGGCCGTTAATTTTCCGCCGAGTGCAATCCTCCGGCGCCGGCGCGGAAGTCGATGTTGCCTGGTTCGCCGTCGGGCGCGTGCGGGCAGTTCCACAGGCAGGCGCCGCAGTGGATGCACTTTTCGCGTTCGAAGATGGGCTGGCCATTGGCGCCAGCGGTGATGGCCTGGCCGGAGCACATGGCGACGCAGGTTTTTTCCTCGCAGGCGGCGCAGATCCTGCGGTTGCGGAAGACGACGTGATCGGCAAAGCCGGGCGGGGCCTGGACTTTGCCGCCCATCAGCAATGCATCCTGCTGGGTGACGAGCAGGCGGCCGTCGAAGGGGATCTCGGGCCAGCCGCGTGCGGAGAGGATAGCGTCGTGCAGGGGGCGGCCGTCCTTCACCGCCTGCTTGACTGCCTCTTCGAGCCGGCTGCCCGGAATGAGATACGACGAGAGCGGCCGGATCTGCTGGCGGGTGGGTGGAATCGCCGCGGGATAAGAGAACTTGCCGCCGCTGAGGCCGGTGAGTGCCATTCCCATGAGGCCGCGCAGGAAGCCGCGATGAAAGCCGTCGCGGGCGTTCTGGGCCTGGCGCGCACCGTGCTCGACCCAGCTCGCGCGGCGGCGCTTCTCGTAGGTGGCTTTCAGGTTCTCCTGGGTGAAGGGCTTGCCGGCGCGCAATAGCTCGATGACCGCCTCGCCGAGCTGGACGCCGGTGGTCCAGGCCTCGTCGACGCCGGAGCCGGTGAGCATGTTGGTGGAGCCGGAGCCCTCGCCGATGCGGGCGAAGCCGTCGCCGACCAGGGCGGGCTCACAGCGGCGGCCGGACTCGTCGAGGGATTTGGCGCCCCAGGAGCGCAGTACGCCGTCTTTGAGGTGCTTCCAGAGCGCGGGATGCTGAATGTAGTGCAGGAGGTAACGGTAGGCGGTGCGCTCGGGATCGCCGAGCCAGGAGGGCACGAAGATGCCGACCGAGACAAGGCGATTGGGGTGCACGTAGAGAAAGCCGAAGATCTCCGGCTCAGGGTAGCCGAAGGTGTGCCAGACGGTTCCGGGCAGCAGGGGCGGCTCCTGGCTGCCATCGGGCTTCAGCACTCCCTGATTGACGAGAGACTTCTTGTTCAGCTCATGGGGATTGGAGGGGTCGGGCGGGAGCTCGATGACCATCTTCATGCCCAGGGCCCAGTCGCGCGGGCGCGCCTGATCCTGATTGAGGGCGCGGCCGATAGCGCCCGTGGGACCGTCGCCGGCGACGGTGAGGCGGGCGCGGACGTCGATGCCGGGCATGAAGCCTTCGGCGGGTGTGCCGAAGCGGTCGACGCCCTGATCGGCGAGGCGCAAGCCGCAGACGGCCTGGCGGGGTCTGGCGCCGTTGGCGCGGGCGCGGGAGGTTTCGTCGAAGAGGGGCGCGGTCACGGGGCTTCCGGGCCAGATCTGGACGAGCCCGCCGGCCATGAGCTGCGCGGCGACCCACTGGTTGAACTGACCGATGGAGAGGACCAGACCGCCGCGCTTGTGCAGAAACTCGGGGGTCCAGGGCAAATTGAAGGCGTGATCGCGCACGCCCAGGAGCGGACCGAGCAGATGGAGAGCCGTGTCGGCAACGTGCAGCATGAGGGAACGGCGGCTGGCGCCGATGGGGTCCATCAGATAGAGCACGCGTTCTTCGCGGACCTCGGCGGCCATGGGAATCTCACTGGGCTTGAGCTTGGGGAAGCTGGAGCGGATGCCCTGGGCGCGGGTGACGACGCCGCTGACGCCGGCGGCGATATCGTCGGCGCGCTCGTAGCAGAGTACCTGGAGGGGCATTCCGGCGGCGACCTTGCTTTCGAAGGCGGGATCGGAGGGATTCGCGATCCAGGCGCGGTTGAGCGTGGTGAGGAAGCCGGCCGTGGCGGGGCCAAAGCCGGCGCAGGCGATGTCTACCTCCATCGACTGGCGATCGAAGATGGGCTTCGTCTTTGTTTCAGTGCCCGGCTCGGTGCTCATGCCGGACCTGCCGCTGGATAGTCGAGGGCCTCGGGGATCATGACTTTGCTGACGGTTTCGGCGGCGCGGTCCTTGGCCAGGCGCGAGCCGGTGAGGCAGGTGGTGAGCTTGGATTGGAGGCGAAGGAATTCGCTGGAACCGGCGCAGCCGGCGCAGGGACCGGCCTTCATGGGGTGGCTTCCGTCCACGGCGAGGACGTCAACGGCCACGGCGGAGATTCCGGGGATGAACTCCTCGTACTCATCGAGCTCGGCGGCGAGGAAGCAGTTGCGGTGCTCCTGCTCGTCCCAGGACGGATGGCGGTTGTAGCCGAAGACCAGTTCGGCGCAGATGCGCGAGACCTCGCCGGCGGCCTGAGCTGCCTGGGTATGACAGAGGTCGCTCAGGAACTGGACGGTTCCGGCCAGGTTTTCGCGGGCCACAGGGTCGGCTGGACCACGCGCTTCGAGCTCGAGCACGTCGAGTATCTGGGCGCGGGAGGCGAGGAGCCAGCAGAGCGCGTCGGCCAGCGCGAAGGTGACTCCCTGGCGCTGACCGTGGTAGAGCTTGCCGCCGCTGGGGTCCGTGGCCTGCTGGAGATAGTTGAGCGTCCAGAGCCAGAGGTTCATGGCCGAGGCCAGCGTGCAGGCGCCGGTGCCGGGGCGCTCGCTGGCGATGCGGCGCATCTCACGCGACCAGGCGCGGAACTCGGCCAGGAATAGGTCGCCGGTCATGGTGACGGTGAGCTGACGGCGCTGCACTGCCTCGGGGCCCTCGTAGGTGGCTTCGAGCTGGGCATCCATCCACTTGTTGGCCAGGAAGCCGGGGCAGTCCTCGGTAATGCCGTAGCCGCCCATCAGACTGACGGCCTCGCGCATCATGTTGGCGCCGTGGCCGGTGTTCCAGAGCTTGGTGGCGGGGCAGAGAACGTTGGCCTCGGCGTCCTTGAGAACGAACTGGACGAGCGGGTCGGCTTCGAGCGCGGCGCGACGGGGATCACCGGACTTGAGCGAAAGCAGCTCGATGGCGCGCTCTTCGGTTTCGCGGAGGGCCTTGATCTCGGCGCGGCCGCCCTGGATGCCGCGCTCCTTGAGGATCGCAGTCTTCTGCTTTTCGAGGGGCTCGAGCTCGTCGAAGAGGCGCGCGGCGGCGAAGCCGAGGGAAGCGGCGGCCTCGCCGGCAGCCCAGATGTCGACCAGGCGGTGCAGGGCGTCTTCGCGCTGCTGGATTCCCTGCTCATAGCGGATGGAGCCGGGCTTGGAGCCCTCGGCGCCGCGGAAGCGCTGGCGCTGATAGCGGATCACCGGCTCGACAGCCGAGAGCAGCTTGGCCGCAGTCATCAGGCCCACGGGCACGCGGGTGCGGCGGAAGACCGCCTCGATGACTTCGCTGTGGTTGAAGTTGGGAACGATCACGCCGTCCTTGACGGTGTAGCCGCCGACGATGCGGCGGGCGGGCACGCGAAGCCTGAAGACCGGATCGCCGGTGGCGGAGAGCTGGTGAACGAGCTTCCTGGTCGCGGTTCCGCGGTCGAAGACGCCCTCGTCGGTCTCTTCGAGAATCACGACGCAACTTCCCTTGATGCGCG
>Ga0335072_10003749_pt1 | contig 22758 bp, 23 predicted proteins | sample Lox_Sample_21_FD_206725 | JGI IMG/M metagenome (GOLD analysis project Ga0335072, IMG submission 206725) | Soil microbial communities from Loxahatchee National Wildlife Refuge, Florida, United States - Lox_Sample_2.1 | ecosystem: Environmental > Terrestrial > Soil > Wetlands | place: USA...
GGTCGGCCCGACGCCCCCGGGCCGACGGCGCGTCCCGCCGGGGAATTGCAAGTCGCGCCACCCACTTTCGCCCGCTACAAGCCCCCGTCCCAGCGAACGAACTATAACCCGGACTCGCTGCCTCGAGCCGAACGCCATGACGTATCGCACCACGATGACGGGCAGCTGGCACCGACCGCCGAAGATCCTCGAGCTCCTGCAGAAGAGCCCGACGGGCGAGATCTCCGCCGAGCACGCGCAGGAGTACCTCGACGCCGAGCGGGCGGCGATCCGGGACCAGTTGCATCCGGCCGGTCCGACGAGCGCGGGCCTGCACGCGGTGAGCAACGGCGGCCAGAGGATCGCGGGCTACACGAACTATCTGCCCGCCCGCTTCGAGGGGTTCTCGGCCACCGAACGGGCCGGCATGCAGATGCCGCCGGCGACGATCCAGGAGTTCATCGACTCCAACCCGGCGCTCGCCGCGATGCTGCAGCAGATGAGCAGCGTCTTCTCCCTCCCCAAGATCACGGGCCCGCTCCAGTACATCGGGGCGGCGCGCGCGAAGCAGGAGGCCGCCGACCTGCGCCAGCTCGGGAAGGAAGAGGGCGCGCCCAGCGTCTTCCTGCCGGCCCCTTCGCCGGGCGTGATCACGATCTTCTATCCGAACAACCCCGCCGTCTACCCGACGCACGCCGAGTACGTCGCCGCGCTCGGGCGCGAGCTGCGGAAGGAATACGAGGCGATCCTGAGCGTTCCGGACGTGGTGCTGCAGATCGATGCGCCGGACCTCGCGATGGGCAAGCAGACCTCGTTCGAGTGGGGCGACCAGTTCGACGCGACGCTCCCGCTCCACGTCGACGCGATCAACACCGCGATCCGCGGCCTGCCGCCGGAGCGCATCCGGGTCCACTACTGCTACGGGAACTACGCGGCGTCGCACCAGCTCGACGCCGACTTCGCGAAGGTGCTCCCCGAGGTCGCGCGACTGAAGGTCGCGGCGATCGTGGGCGAGCTCGCGAACCCGCACCACGAGGGGGACCTGCTCGCCCTCCGGAGGTACGTGAAGGAGCACGGGTGGCCGAACCACCTCGGGTTCGTCGGCGGCGTGATCGACGTGAAGACGCCGATCGTGGAGACCCCGGCGACGGTCAAGTTCCGCCTCGACCAGCTGGCGCAGATCGTCGGCGCGGAGAACACCTGGGGCGGCACGGACTGCGGCTTCGAGACGTTCGCCGGCGTGAACGGGGTCACCCACTCGGTCGCGCGGCAGAAGCTGAGCGCGCTCGCCGAGGGCGCGGCGCTCGCCGGCTAGGCCCGTCGTCCGCGGCCGGCGGGACCGCCGGGACCCCTTCACGCTATATCGGGGGTCCGCTGGGAGAGGCGAGCGATGCGGCGCGTCCCCGAGGAGCATCCGCGGCCGACGTTCCTGTCGGACTTCATCCTCGGCAGCCAGGACGGGCTCGTCAACGTCCTCGGCATCCTGCTCGGCCTCGTCGCCGCGAACGCCGACCCGCGCGTGATCATCATCGCGGCGCTCGCCGCGCTGGCCGCGGAGTCGATCTCGATGGGCGCGGTGGCGTACACCTCGACCCTCTCCCGCCGCCACCTGTACCTCTCGGAGCTCGAGCGGGAGAAGCAGGAGATGCGCGAGTTCCCCGACATGGAACGGGAGGAGGTCCGGGTGATCCTCCGGAACTGGGGCTACGAGGGCGACGAGGTCGAGGAGATGCTCCGCCGGATCGAGGCGAAGCCGAAGGCGATGCTCGAGCTCATGATGGCGTTCGAGCTGAATCTCCCCGAGGTCAAGGCCGACCAGCCCCTCCAGAGCTTCACGACGGTCTTCTTCGCGACGATCGTCGGCTCGATCGTCCCCCTGCTCCCGTTCTTCTTCCTCGGGGGCCACCTCCTGACGGCGGCCTACATTTCGATCGGGCTCAGCGCCGTCGTGCTCGCCGTCGTGGGCTACTACGAGGCCCACACCACGCTCGGGATCACGTGGAAGTCCGCCGTCCGCATGGTGCTGATCGGCCTCGGGGCCGGGTTCGCGGGGTACCTCGTGGGGCACTTCCTGGGGGCCGCGTAGGCGCCGCGCGGCCGCCGCTACGCCGCGCCGCCGAGGCGGCGTCGATGCCGTGGAGCGGGCGACGCCCAGAGGTGACGGAACCGGCCCGGCCGCCGGGTCTCGTGGCGACGGCAGACCGAGCACCAGACGACCGTCTCGAGGGGCCCCGCGAGCTCCGGGGTCGCCCAGTGGTCGCGTTCGGGGTGGCCGCAGCCGCGCACGAGGCACGGGTGCCCTCCCCGCAGGGAGTCCCGCTCGGGCATGGGATAGAATCGATGCGGGCTAATGCGTATTAAACCTGCCGAAAACGCCCGCCGGGGGCCGGTCCGCCGCGCCGGCGCTAGCGCGCGTGCGCGCGGACCTCGCGCGCGACGTTCGCCTGCTTCTCCTTCTCCGTCAGCCCGCGGAACTTCACGGAGACGGTGATCGTGCCGTTGAGCTCGACGGTCTCGCGGAGCAGCGGGAGCTTGAGCGTGAGGTGTTCGACGTGCAGGTCGACCTCCCCGTGGCGATCGGCGAGCGCTTCCACCAACTCGACGAACGGATTCGGTCCCAGGGACGACACGGCCATGGAGAGAGGTAGGGCGGCCCGGCATACGAACCTATCGTCGTTCCGCGCGCCCCGCCCGAGTTCGTTCGATTTGTAAAGAAATCAGTGTATAAACACCCGCGCCGTGACCGAACCGTGAGCGCTCCGATCGAGACGCCGTCCGGCTACTCCACGCCCAAGCTCGGGCTCCTGCGCCTCCTGAAGCAGGCCCCGGACTCGTCGCTCGACGAGGTCGCGCAGCACCTCCGCATCTCGAAGGTGGCGGCGCTCGGCCACGTGCAGCAGCTCGAGCACGAGGGGCTGGTCGAGCGGTCGTACCGCGCCGGGCACGTCGGTCGGCCTCGGGTGCAGTTCCGCCTGACCGCCCGCGCCACCCCGCTGTTCCCGCAGAACTACTCCGAGGTCTCCCTGGCGGCCCTCGACTTCATCCAACGGAAGCTCGGCCCGAACGCCGTGAACGAACTGCTCACCGAGCGGGCGCACGAGGTCGCGGACCGCGCGCGCCCCCGCCTCGCCTCGCCGGACCTCGCGGTTCGGGTCCGGGAGCTCGCCCAGATCCGCACGGAGGGCGGCTACATGGCCGAGGTCGGGACCCGGCGGAAGGCGTCGATCGAGCTCCTCGAGCACAACTGCCCGATCCTCGCCCTCGCCGGCCGCTTCCCGATCGCGTGCGAGACCGAGCGTCGGATGTTCGCTTCCCTGCTGCGGGCCGAAGTGGGGGTCTCCCACCGCGTCGTGGCCGGCGACCCGGTCTGCCGGTTCATGGTGCGCCCCGCGAAGGAGGCCGTCCCGTGACGGCCGCGGCCCGGCCCCTCGCCGTGGTGACCGGGGCGAGCCGCGGGCTCGGGGCCGCGCTGAGCCGATTCCTCGCCGCGCAGGGGTTCGACCTCGTGCTCGTCGCGCGGGGCGCGCCGGCGCTCCACGCGGTCGCCTCCGAGCTTCGGGGCTCGGCCCACATCGTGACCGTCGTGGGGGACGTCGCCGACGCGCAGGTGCGCGCCCGGATCCGGACCGCGGTCCACCGCCACGGTCGCCTCGACCTCCTCGTCAACAACGCCGGGATCCTCGGCACGACACCGCTCCCGCCGCTCGCCGCGTACGATCTTCGCGAGCTCGAGCACGTCTGGGCGGTGAACGTGATGGGACCGCTCGCCCTCGTGCAGGAGCTCCTACCGGACCTGCGATCGGGCCGGTCGCGCGTGATCAACATCTCGAGCGACGCCGCCGTGGGCGGGTACCCGGGGTGGGGCGCCTACGGCGCCTCGAAGGCGGCGCTCGATCTCCTCAGCCTCACGCTGGCGCACGAGCTGGCGGCGGAGGGGATCGCGGTGCTCAGCGTCGACCCGGGCGACCTCCTCACGCCCGGGGTCCGGGCGGCGCTCCCCGAGCCGGAGCTGGCGGGCCGTCCGGCGCCCGAGGTCACGCTCCCGTTCTGGGCGTGGCTCCTCCATCAGGACCCGGCCCGGCTCTCCGGGCACCGCTTCCGCGCCCAGGCGGACCGGTGGGAGGTGCCCGAGTGACGCGCGCGATCCTGCCGCCTTCCGCCCACCCGGCGGAGGCCGATCGCACCCCCGAGGACCGTGGACTGGCCCGGGACGAGGTCCGCCTCCTCGTCTCCGAGGGGCCCGCGGACACGGACCACCGGTTCCGGGAGCTCCCGGGCCTCCTCCGCCGGAACGACCTCCTGGTCGTGAACGAGAGCGCCACCTGGCCCGCCTCGCTGCCCGCACGGGGCCGGGCCGGCGCGTTCGTCGTCCATCTCTCCACGCGCTACGGCGCCCGCCTTTGGGTCGTGGAACCCCGATGGAGCCCGGCCGTGCCCGGGCCGGTCCCGATCGCGCCCGATGAGACGTTCGACCTCGCCGGCGTACCGACGCGCTGGGTCGCGGAGTACCCCGGCCTCCCCCGGCTCGGCTTCGTGCGCCCCGAGGGGGACCTCGAGCGCGCGATGGCCCGGGCCGGTCGCCCGATCCGGTACGGCTACCTCGCCCACGACTACCCGATCGCCGACTTTCAGACCGTGTTCGCGAAGGTCCCGGGCAGCGCAGAGATGCCGAGCGCCGGCCGCCCGTTCTCCCGCCGCCTCGTAGCGGAGCTGCGCTCCTCCGGGGTTCGTCTGGCGACGATCGTGCTGCACACCGGCGTCTCGAGCCTCGAGACCGACGCCGCCGCCCCCGGGGCGCGGCCGGTCTACCCGGAGCCGTTCGAGGTCCCGGAGGCGACGGCCCGCGCGATCCGGGCGACGCGGCGCGACGGCGGACGGGTGATCGCGGTCGGCACGACCGTGGTGCGCGCCCTCGAGTCGGCGACCGACGACTGCGGCCTGCGTCCGGCGCGCGGGTTCACGCAGGTGTACCTCCACGCCGAGCGGCCGCTCCGGTCCGTCGACGGCCTCCTCACCGGCTTCCACGCCGCCCGCACGACCCATCTCGAGCTCCTGGCGGCGCTCGCCCCTGCGGAGCGGCTTGCCCGCGCCTACGCCGCGGCGGTCGACCGCGGCTACCTCTGGCACGAGTTCGGCGACAGCCACCTGATCCTGCGCCCGTAGGGGGGCGCGCGACCTACTTCCCGCCGAGCCCGGCGCGGGTGCGCAGGGCGTGGTAGAAGCCGCCGAAGGCGGTCGCGTTCGGGGTCTTGAGCCCCTGCAGCCGCAGCTGCTCGCGGACCTCCTTCGCCCCCTGGCGGAGGTCGAGGATCTTCGCGGAGTCGTACTTGTACTGGAACGTGCCCGGGGGACCGCGCGGGAACGGCTCCCAGTCCTTCGCGGTCGTCGCCCGCAGCTCGTGGGCCCGCTTCCCCTCCGCCGGCTGGAACGCCGGCATCGTGAGGTGCTCCTCCGTCAGCCAGAGCATCGTGGCGTCCCGGATCGCCGCCGACGTGGTGTCGTCGAGCGCCCCGGGGGCGACCTGCGCCTGGACCCAGTCGACGAGCGCGCCGAACGTCTTCTCCGCGTTGTCCTCCAGCATCTGGAGGACCGCGAGCCGGATCGCGCTGCGGCGCAGCTGCTCGATGCCGGTGTCGCTCAGCCGGTACTCCGCCGTGAGGCCGAGGAGGCTCTCCGAATTGAGCGGGAGGTCCGCGAGCGGCAGCACGAACAGCGGCGCGGCCGGCTCCTCGCGCGGCACGAACCAGAGCGAGAACTCGCGCCCGTTGGTGAGGAGGCCGAGCGGCACCTTCGCCGCCTTCGCGTGGTCGGCGAGCTTCCCGAGGTCGGTGACGTTCCCGGTCCGGTCGCGGACGTCGAGGAACAGCTTCGGCTCGCCGTCGGCGTTGAACAAGGCGTAGTCGACGTGCTCGTCGCCGCCCTTCACGGGGAAATCGAGGTACACCTGCTTCTTGTCGTGCGGGTCCCAGCCCAGGGCGACCAGGTACGGATTGACGATCCAGTGGCGGATCTGCGCCTCGGTGACGTTCTCGACATCGCGGAGCACCTCGCCCGCGACCTGGCTAAAGTCGGTGAGCCGGCGGCTCAAATCCACCGCTTCCATCGGCGGAATGCATGGCGAGGCTGCGCTTAAAAACATATCTCGGGGGCCCGAGCGCTCCCCGCCGCCGCCCGCGCGCTCACCGGGACCGGAGCCGCCCGGCGGCCTCGTCCAGGAACGGCGCCACGTCGGCGAGCGGCAGGTCGAGCCCGGCGTAGGCGGGGAGTCCCAGGCGGTCGGAGAGCAGCCACTCGACCTCGTAGGCGTACAGCCGCGCGGAGCCGACCGCCTCCAGGAGCCGGGCGAGGCGTACCGCGCCCCGCGGCGAGAACCGGACGTACCGGGGCGTCGCACCGAGGGCCCGGAACATGCGGTCCGTCAACTCCGCGTAGACCCAACGGCGGGGCCCGCCCACGTCGACGGTGCGCCGGCCGCCCACGGCGGCCTCGCGGCGGAGCACGCGGGCGAAGTCGCGGACCGCGAGCGGGCTCACGTGGTAGCTTCCGTCGCCGAACATCGGGAACCGCCGATACCGGCGCATCGTCGCCAGCATGACGGTGAGGAGCTTGTCGCGCGGACCGAACAGCATCGTCGGGCGCAGGATCACGTAGTCGAGAGGGCTCGATGCGAGGTGGCGATCGACCTCGCGCTTGCGGGCGAGGTACGGGAGGGTGCGCTCCATCGCCTCGGGAGCGTCCGGCACGCTCACCTGCACGAACCGCGGCCCGCCCCGTCGCGCGGCGGTGTCGATCAGGCGAACCAGGCCCTCGGCGAGCGGGCGGAACCGGCGGTCGGCGCCCGCTCGGTACCAGGCGAGGTTCACGACCAGGTCGACGCCCGCGAGGAGCGGCTCCCAGTCGCGGACCGTCGCCGCGTCCGCCGCGACCCACTCGATCGGCCGCCCCGCCTCGTCCGGCGACGGCCGGCGATGCACGGAGCGGATCCGCCAGTCGGTGCCCATCTCGGCCACTACGGCGCGGCCGACGAAGCCGCCCCCGCCGCCGACGAGCAGGAGGCGGGGTCGGGCGGCGGAAGGGCCGCTCATGCCGGAGAGACGGCCGCCGCGCTCGCCGCCTCGGACGGGCGGGACGGCCCGTCGAACAGCTCGGCCCAGGCCGCGCGGACGGGCGCCTCGGCCTCGCGGAGCGTCACCGGGCGGCCGAGCTCGCGCGCCAGGGAGGTCATCAGCGCGCCGTCGAAGCCGCACGGACGGAACCGCTCGAACGCCGAGAGATCGGGGTCGACGTTGAGCGCGAACCCGTGGAACGTCACCCAGTGGTCGATCGCGATCCCGACCGAGGCGATCTTGCGACGCTGGTCGACCCAGACGCCCCGGCGGCCCGAGACGTGGCCGGAGTCGACCCCGAGCGACCGGTTCGCCCGGACGAGGAGCTCCTCCACGTCGTGGACGAACCGCCGGACGTCCCGGCCCCGACCCGTGAGGTCGACGATCGGGTAGCCGACCAGCTGACCGGGGCCGTGGTACGTCGCCCGGCCTCCGCGCTCCACCGAGAAGACCGGCAGACCGCTCGCGGCCGCCCCGCCGTCGTCGCCTTCGACGCCGACGGTGATTACCTCCGGGTGCTCCACGAGGACGAGGGTGTCGGGGACCTCCCCCGCGCGGCGGGCGCGCACGAGCTCGCGCATCGCGGCGAGCGCGTCGCCGTACTCGCGCCGGCCCCACTCAAGGACCGCCGGCATCGGTCCTCCGGCGCGCCACGTGCATCGGCTCGCCGAGCCAGAGCAGCGCGGCCTCCTGCAACGCTTCCGAGAAGGTCGGATGCGGATGGATGGTGGAGGCGAGGTCGCGGACCGTCGATCCCATTTCGAGGGCGTACGCCGCCTCGGCGATGTACTCGCCGACGCTCTCCCCCGCCGCGTGGACGCCGAGGAGGACGCCGGTCGCTTCGTCGGCGACGATCTTCACCCATCCCTGCGTCGCGTGGTTGGCGTGGGCGCGACCGAGCGCGGCGTACGGGAACCGGGCCTCCCGCGGCCGGAACTTCCGGGCCGCCGCCTCCGTCGCGGTGAGCCCCACGGTCGCGAGCTCGGGGGTCGTGAACACCACCGCGGGCATCGCCTGGTAGAGGTACCGTCCGGCGCCCCCGCTGAGCGCTTCGGCGGCGACGATCCCCTCGCGGTACGCCTTGTGGGCGAGCATCGGGGGTCGGGCCAGGTCCCCGACGGCGAAGATGTGGGGCACGTTCGTGCGCATCTGGTCGTCGACGGGGACGAACCCCGACTTCGCGTCGACCGCGACCCCGGCGTCCTCGAGCCCCAGGTCCCGGCTCGCCGGGCGCTTTCCGATCGTGACGAACAGCCGCTCCGCGGTCAGCTCCTCGTGGCCCGCGGGGCCCTCGACCTGCATCGTGAGCCGGTCCGGGGCGCGGGCGAGACCCGTCGCGCGGGTGCCGACCCGGAGCTGCACGCCGAGGCGCTCCAGCGTTCCCGTGAGCTCGCGCGCCAAGTCCGGATCGAGCCCGGGCAGGAGCTGGGGCATCATCTCGACGATCGTGACCGGGACGCCGACCCGCGCGAGGAACTCCCCCAGCTCGCAGCCGCTCACCCCGCCGCCGAGGATCAGCATCGAGGTCGGGAGGGAGGTCATCGCGAGCAGCTCCCAGGCGTTGACGACGCGCTCCCCGTCGGTCTCGAACCCGGGGATCGTCACCGGCACGGCCCCCGTCGCGAGGATCGCGCTCTCGAAGTCGATCCGCTCGTGCCCTCCGTCCGGGGCCGTCCAGTCGGCGGAGTGGGGGCCGGTGAGCCGGGCCTCGCCGGCCAGCACGGTCGCCCCGACCGCCTTGAGCAGCGTCGCCACGCCCTGCCGCTCCTTCGCGACGACCGACTCCTTCCACCGCATCGCCGTCGGGAGATCGAACGCGGCCGCCGGGGCGGAGACCCCGATCTCGGGCCCCTCGCGCCGGAGGGCGTCGTAAAGGAGCGAGGCGTGGATGAGCGCCTTCGAGGGGATGCATCCGCGGTTGAGGCACTCGCCGCCGAGGTCGCGCTTTTCGACGAGGGTGACCTTCCGGCCGAGCTGGCCGGCCCGAAGGGCGGCCATGTAGCCGCCCGGCCCGCCGCCGATGACGAGCACCGGGGCCGATCGCGCGTACGTGCCCGCCATGGTCGGCTACGTCCCTCCGGCGCCCGGCGACGAGCGGTCGGGAGCATAGACGTCTTCGGTCAGCGAGGCCGGCTCCGGCAGGGGGGCCTCCTCGGCCGCGCGGATCGCGGCCCGCACCTCCGCGTCCGCCGCGTCCTGGATCTGGGCGCGCGACGCCGTCGTGAGGAGGCCGGCCGCCGTGATCCACGCCTCGAGCCGGCCCACGGGGTCGTGCGCCGCCGCCCGATCGTTCCAGTCCGCGGGCTGGTAGCGCTTCGGGTCGTCCGAGCTGGAGTGCGGGGTCATCCGGTAGACGACGAACTCGAGCAGGGTCGGGCCCCCGCCGAGCCGGGCCGCGTCGCGGGCCTCCGCCAGGGCGCGGTGGACCGCGAAGTAGTCGGTCCCGTCGATCCGTCGCCCCTCGAAGCCGTACTCCGCGGCCTTGGCGGCCAGCGTCGCCGCCGCCGTCTGGCGCTCGACCGGCACGGAGATCGCCCACTGGTTGTTGGCGCACCCGAAGACGACGGGCAGCCGCTGCACGCCCGCGAAGTTGAGCCCCGCATGGAAGTCGTTCGAGCTCGTGGCCCCGTCGCCGAAGAACGCGAAGGCGACCCCCGGGTCCCCCCGCGCGCGCAGGGCGTAGGCGAGGCCGACGCCGTGCGCGATCTGGGTGCCGATCACGGACGACATGGAGACGTAGTGGACCTCGCGGGCCGTCGGATGGCACGGCATGTTCCGCCCCCGGGCCGGGTCCCGGTCGTCGGCGAACAGGTGGTGCGCGTAGGCGACGAGCGAGTGCCCGCGGACCAGGGCCACGAGCTGCTCGCGCAGGCCCGGCACGATCCAGTCCTCCGGCGCGCTCACGAGCCCGGCCGCGACGTTCACGGCCTCGTGCCCTGTGGCGGCCCCGTAGAAGCCGACCCGCCCCTGGCGCTGCAGCCCCTGCATCCGCGCGTCGAGGGTGCGGCCGAGCACCATCCAGCGGTAGGCGGAGAGGAGACGGGCGGCCCAGTCCGGCCCGAGCTGATGGGCCGCCTGGTCCGGAGTGTACGGGAGAGGGACCAGCGCGGCGCCCGCGCTCATGACATCTCGGCGAACAGCCGATGCGGGTCCTCGAGGTACCCCTTCACCGTCTGGAGGAAGAGGGCGCCCTCGTACCCGTCGATCACGCGGTGGTCGAGCGACACCGAGAGGTTCATGAGGTCGGCCGGGCCCACCGAGCCGTCGGCGCGATAGATCGGGCGTCGGAAGATCCGGTGCACGCCGAGGATGCCGACCTCGGGATAGTTGAGGATCGGGGTCGCCATCACCCCGCCGAGGGCGCCGAGGCTCGTGATCGTGAAGCTGCTGCCCGAGAGCTCGTCGCGACCGAGCTTGCCGGCGCGGCCCCGGTCGGCGAGCTCCTGGATCTCCTTCGCGAGCTGTCCGAGCGATTTCCGGTCGGCGTCCCGAAGCACCGGCACCAGGAGGCCGTCGTCGGTCTGGGTCGCGATCCCGAGGTGGTACGTCGCGCGGACCACGAGCTCCTGGCGGTCGTCGTCCATCGTCGCATTGAGGCGCGGATGGGCGCGGAGCCCGGCGACGACCCCCTTCACGAGGAACGGAAGGTACGAGAGGCGGACGCCCTGCTTCTCGACGTGCTTCGCCATCTTGTCGCGGACCGCGATCAGCTCGGTGACGTCGACCTCTTCGACATAGGTGAAGTGCGCGGCCGTGTGGGTGGACCGCGTCATGTGATCCGCGATGACGCGCCGCAGCCCGCGGATCGGGATCCGTTCGCGCACGTCGGCCGAGGGCGGGGCGGGGGCGGCGGCCCCGGTCGTCCCCGACGGGGGGGACGAGGTCGGGGGAGGGACCGGGCGCACGGCAGCCGAGACGGTCGGCGGAACCTGGGCCGGGGCGACCGAGGGAGCGGTCGGCGCGACGCTCCCCAGGTCCGCTTCCATGATGCGGCCGCCCGGCCCGCTGCCGCGCACGCTCGAGAGGTCGATCTTCCGCTCGGCGGCGAGGCGGCGCACGAACGGCGACGCGAGCGCCGCGCCGGGGCCGTTCGGCGCCGGAGCGGAGGGGCCGGAGGGCGACGGCGGCGAAGGAGCGGCGGCCGGCGCGGTCGGCGGCGGAGCGGCCGTTCGGGGTTCGGCCGCGGCTGCGGGCGCGGGCATGGGCGTCGCCGCGCCGCCCTCGACGTCGATCGTGACGAGGAGGCCGCCGACCTTCACCTTCTCCCCGACCTGGGCGTGGATCTTCGCCACCCGGCCGGACTTCGGCGACGGGATCTCCACGTTCGCCTTGTCGGTGAGCACGCTCACGAGCGGCGCGTCCTCGCGGATCGGGTCCCCTTCCTTCACGAACCACTGGACGACCTCGCCCTCGGCGACGCCTTCCCCGATGTCCGGCAGTCGGAACTCGAACGGCATGCGGCGCTCCTCAGCCGGCCCGGAGCGTCGTCCGGGCCGCATGGGCGATCGTCTCCGCGTTGGGGAGGTACAGGTGCTCGAGGGCGTACGGGAACGGGGTGTCGTAGCCGGTGACCCGGGCGATCGGCGCCTTCAGCGAGTAGAACGCCTTCTCCTGCAGCAGCGCGGCGATCTCCCCGCCGAGGCCGCAGAAGCGGGCCGCCTCGTGGACGACCACCGCGCGACCGGTCTTCTCGACCGAAGCCACCAGGGCGGTCTCGTCGAGCGGCACGAGGCTCCGGAGATCGATCACCTCGGCCGAGACGCCCTCCTGCTGCAAGGCTTCCGCCGCCTCGACGGTCGGTGGCACCATCGCCCCGTAGGCGAACAGCGAGAGGTCGTGGCCTTCCCGGACGAGCCGGGCCCGGCCGAACGGCACGCGGTGGTCGCCGTCCGGCACCTCGCCGCTCACGGACCGGTAGATCCGCTTCGGCTCGAGGAAGATCACCGGATCCTCGTCGTGGATGGCGGTCAAGAGGAGGCCCTTCGCGTCGGCCGGGGTCGACGGCACGATGACCTTGAGCCCGGCCGTGTGGCAGAAGTACGCCTCGGTGCTCTGCGAGTGGTACAGGCCGCCTTTGATGCCGCCGCCGTACGGCGTGCGGATCACCACGTGGCACGGATACTGGCCGCCCGACCGGTAGCGGAACTTCGCGAGCTCGCTGACGATCTGGTCGAATGCCGGGTAGATGAAATCGAGGAACTGGATCTCCGCGACCGGCTTGAGCCCGTAGAGCGCCATCCCGATCGCCGTCCCGACGATCCCGGTCTCGGAGAGGGGCGTGTCGAGGACCCGCTCGGCGCCGAACTCCTTGTAGAGCCCTTCCGTCGCGCGGAAGACGCCGCCGTTGACGCCCACGTCCTCGCCGAGCACGAGCACGTCGGGGTCGGACCGCATCGCTTCGGCGAGCGCCCGGTTGACGCCTTGGACGAGGGTGAGCTCGCTCACGGCCGGATCACCTTCTCCCGGACGAGCGCCTCGAACTGGGCTTGCTCCTCCCGCAGCCGGGGCGTCGGCTCCGCCAGAACGTCGTCGAGGAAGCTGGGGGGCTCGACGGCCGCGGTCGCCTCGGCCTGGGCGAGCGCCGCCGCGAGCTCGGTGCGGGCGTCCTCCCAGAGCTTCTGGTCGGAGGCGGCGTCGAGCGCGCCGGCCGCCACGAGCTCCGCCGAGAGCCGGTGGACCGGGTCGCTCTGTTTCGCCGCTTCCAGCTGCGCGTCGGAGCGGTACCGTCGCGGGTCGTCCGAGGTCGAGTGCGGCCCGAACCGGTAGACCTGGGCCTCGATGAGCGTGGGGCCCTCGCCCGAGAGCGCTCGGGTGCGCGCGTCGGCGACCGCCCGATATACCGCGCCGAGGTCGTTCCCGTCGACGACGACCCCCGGGAACCCGTAGGCGGCCGCCTTCTCCGCGAGGGTGGCGCTGCGGGTCTGCTGGGCGCGCGGCAGCGAGATCGCCCACTGGTTGTTCTGGCAGACGAAGACGACCGGCGCCCGGTAGACCCCGGCAAAGTTGAGCCCGGCGTGGAAGTCGTTCGAGCTCGTGGCGCCATCCCCGAAGAACGGCACCGCCACGAGCGGGTTGCCGCGCCGGCGGGCCGCCATCGCGGCGCCGACCGCCTGGGTGATCTGCGTGCCGATCGGGCTCGACGCGACGACGAAGTTCTGGGCGCGGAAGCCGTAGTGGTTCGGCATCTGGCGTCCCTTCAGGAGATCGCCCGAGTTCCCGAGGAACTGATCCAGCAGGCTCTTCAGCGGAACGCCTCGGGCGAGCGCGACCGCCATCTCGCGGTAGGCCGGGAAGATCCAGTCCTCGGGCCGGAGGGCCATCGCCGCGCCGACCTGCGTCGCCTCCTGCCCCTGGAGCGGCACGTAGAACCCGATGCGACCCTGCCGCTGCAGCAGCAGACACCGCTCGTCGGTCACGCGGGCGAGGACCATCCAGCGGTAGGCGTCGCGCCGCTGCTCGACGCTCAACGGGGCGGCGACGGAGGTCGCCTCGGACGCGGACGCGAGCGGGGTCGAGCCGGTCGTTCCGACCATCGACCGTCCGACGGACGCGCGCGATATAACGCTACACCCCGGCGGCGCGTCGCGCGCCTCGGTGGCGGGGGACTGGCCCCGCCCTGTGGCGCGGCGTGCTGCAGCTCTATTATAGGCAAAGACACTACGGAAAACCGTGCGCCGGGCGCCCCGGGTCGTCCTGACAACGGAAGAGCGGGCGGAACTAGAGCGGTGGGCCGGGGCGCCCGGCGCCAGCCCGCGGGGCGTGCGTCGGGCGCGCATCGTGCTCGAGGCGGCCCAGGGCCGGACCAACGGCCAGGTCGCCCGGTCCGTGGGGGTGCATCCGGACACCGTGGCCCTCTGGCGCAGCCGCTTCGTCGCGGGGCGCGTGGAGGCGATCCGGCACGAGGCGCCCCGGCCCGGGTCCGGGCGGCGCGCGCCCCCCGGGCTCATCGACCGGATCCTCCAGATGACGCTCGAGGTCCGGCCGCCGGAGGGCCGATGGACCACCCGGCGCCTGGCCCAGACGCTCCAGGTGAACCACATGATGGTCTACCGCGTTTGGAAGGCTCACGGGCTCACCCCGGCGGGCCGCCCCGCGGCCGCTCCGCCCGTCACACGAGGGCGGCACAAGGCCGCGTGAACAGCCGCCAGTCGCCGCGCGTGGGGTCGTAGACCGAGTTCACGAAGCAGTGCCAGTGCTCGTCGTCGACCCTCGGGAAGTCCGAGCGATAGTAGTACCCGGGCCATCGGGTCTCGGTCCGGAACCGGGTGTGGCGGAGCACGGCCTCCGCGGTCCAGACCCGATGGTCGAGCTCCCAGGCCCGGCCGAGCTGCTGGAGCGTGTCCGCTGCGATCGCCGAGAGGTCCTCCCGGAGCAGTCGGAGCTGCCGGAGGCCCCGGTCGAGGAGTTCGTCGCTGGTCGTGTAGTTGGCGCCGACGCCCCCGGCGTACTCGTCCATCAGCTTCTCGAGCCGCAGCAGCCCCTGGTCCGGATACAGCACATCGGGGACGACGGTGCCGCCCGTGGTGGGCGCCCGGCCGGCCGCGGCGCGCTCGAGCGGCGCGTAGATCGTCCTCCGCCACGCCTCGACCTCGTCGGCCGAGACCTCGACCGGTTCCGGCCGGTCCCGCAGGAACCGCACCGCCGCCTTGGCGGCGAGCCGTCCTTCCGTGAACGAGCCGCTCGAGAACTTGTGCGCCGAGCCGCCGACGGTGTCGCCGGCCCCGAAGAGCCCCGGCACGGTGGTCATCCGATTGTATCCCCACTCGACCTCGGGCGGGGCGACGTCGTCCGGCCCGCTCGTCCACGCCCCGGCACAGACGGCGTGGGAGCCGAGCACGTACGGTTCGGAGAGCATCAGCTCGACCGGCTCCGTTCGGGGGTCCGTTCCCTGCGCGGCCCAGGTGACGACCTGGCCCACCGTCATGTTGAGGAACGCCCCCCATCCGACCCGCTCCTTCTCGGGCGTGTCGAGCACGCGTTCGGTGTGGATCAGGACCGGTCCGCGCCCGGCGAGGAGCTCGCGCAGCAGGAGGTCGTTCCGCAGGCACGTGGGCATCGGCTTCGCGTCGGCGTAGGCGCCGACCCGTTCCCGGAGCCCGGGGAGCCCGGCGACCTCGAAGTTCTCCCCGGCCGCGTTCGTCGCGATCGCCTTGAGGTACAGGAACCACGCCCCGACCGGCCCGTAGCCGTCCTTGAACCGGGTCACCACGAGCCGGTTCTCCATCTGCGTCATCTCGACGCCGGCCGGGATGAGGAGACCGTAGGCGGAGCCGGAGGCCCAGGGCGGGTACCAGGTCCGTCCCCAGCCCTCGCCGGAGGAGCGCGGTCGGAACAGGTGCGACGCCCCGCCGGCGGAGACGATGACCGCCCGCGCCCGGTAGACCCGGTAGCTGCCGTCGCGGACGCTGAACCCGACCGCCCCCGCGATCCGCCCGCCCGCGCGTCGGTCCTTCAAGAGATGGGTCACCACCACGCCCTCGTCGACCTGGCTCGCCGCCTTGCGGGCCGCCTCGGCGACGATCGGCTTGTACGACTCGCCGTGGATCATCACCTGCCAGCGGCCCTCGCGCACGTAGCGGCCCGAGGCCGGGTCCTTGAAGATCGGGAGGCCCCACTCTTCGAACAGATGCACGGAGGAATCGACGTGCCGGGCGACGTCGAACACCAGGTCCTCGCGCGAGAGGCCCATGAGGTCGTTCCGCACGTACCGGACGAAATCCTCCGGCCGGTTCTCTCCCCAGCGGAGGCCCATGTAGCAGTTGATCGCGCTCAGGCCCTGCGCGACCGCCCCGCTCCGCTCGATCGCCGCCTTCTCGACCACGACGATCTTGAGGTCCCGCCCCCAGTAGCGGGCCTCGAACGCCGCCCCGCAGCCGGCGAATCCGCCCCCGACGATCAGGAGGTCGCAGTCGACGACCTGCGGGGCCGACGGGACTCCGTCCTCCATCCCGCCCACCCCGTCAGAGAGGGTTCGGCATCGGTCCGTGGAGCGCCGGCAGCGCGTCGACGGCCAGGTAGTCGGGCTCGAAGGAGAGCAGCGGGGAGCGCAGCGCCTCGTCGGAAGGCACGGGCTCCGCGGCCGGCGACGGGATCGAGTCCCAGCGCGTCGTGCGGATCGGGAACTCGAACTCCTTCTCGGCGCCGCCGCGCATCCGGATCGACCAGTGGATCCGGTCCGTCGTCCGGTTGGGCACGACCCGATGCCCGAGGGGCGCGAAGTCGGCGTAGCCGCGGACCTCGATGGCGCCCTCGGGGCAGGCCTTCACGCAGGCGAAGCACTCCCAGCACATCGACGGCTCCACGTTGACGGCCCGACCCTGGGCCGGGTCGATGTGCATGATGTTGCTCGGGCAGATCGTGACGCACTGGGTGCAGCCGCGGCACTTGTCGGAAAGGACGTACGTGGGCATGCCCGAGTCCTCGATCGGGCCCGACCTGAGCCGCGAGAAAAGCGTTGCTGCGGGCGCGGTCTACGCCGCCCGCGGCCGGATCGCCGCGCGCAGCGCGGCCGCGAGCCCCGCGTCGATCTCCCGGAGCTGATGCGCGCACCGGGCGTGCTCGCGGAACCGGGACTCGATCTCCTCGACCGAGGGGGCCCGCAGCGCCCACTCGCAGGAGCGGCCGAGATCGCGACAGGCGAAGGAGAACCCGGACACGAGGCCGCCCATGCGCAGGGGAGATAACCGTTGTCGCCCACGAACGGCCGTCCGCTGGAACGGCCGTCGGCAACCCGTTCCGAACCCTGGACCGGCGCCCCAAATAGATATCTCGGGCACCGCCTCGGCGAGGCTCCGCTCCCATGGCCGACATGCCCGCGATCGAGGTACGCCAGCTCACCCGCCGGTTCGACTCCCGCAAGGGATTCCTCTTCGGCGAGGTCGTGCGCACGGAGGCGCTGCGGGGCATCGACCTCACGGTCGAGAACGGCGCGATGTTCGGCCTGCTCGGCCCCAACGGCGCCGGCAAGACGACCCTCGTGAAGATCCTCGCGACCCTCCTGCTGCCGACGAGCGGGACCGCGCGGGTCCTCGGTCACGACGTGGTCACCGAGACGGACTGGCTCCGACCCCGGATGGGCCTCGTGCTCGGCGGCGAGCGGGGCCTCTACAACCGCGTCAGCGGACGGGAGAACCTCCGCTACTTCGCCGACCTCTACGGGATCCCCACGAGCGAGCGGGAGTCGCGGATCCGGGAAGTCCTCGAGCGCGTCGACCTCGCCTCCGCCGCCGATCGCCGGGTGGAGGAGTACTCCCGCGGCATGAAGCAGAAGCTGCACCTCGCCCGGGGGATCCTCCACCGACCCCAGATCCTCTTCCTTGACGAGCCGACGATCGGTCTCGACCCGAAGAGCGCGCGCGAGACCCGCAAGCTCGTCCGATCGCTCCTGCAGGACGGGGTCACGATCCTCCTCACCACCCACTACATGTTCGAGGCGGAGGAGCTCTGTCCGGAGATCGCCGTCCTTTCGCGGGGCCGCATCGTCGCCTACGACACCGTCGAGGCGCTGCGCCACCGCATCGGAGGCGACCGCACCATCGAGGTCGAGGCGTACGGATTCGAGGACCGGGAGATCTCCGTGCTCCGGGAGCTCCCCGGGGTGTCGCACGTCGCGAGCGAGGAGTACGGCCCGCGGACGCGGCTGACCCTGCGGCTCCGCACGGACGAGACGACCCCGCGTCAGGTCAGCGCTTCGATCGAGGGCCACCCGGAGCTCTCCGTGAAGGAGCGGCGGACCTCGCTCGAGGACGTCTATCTCGATCTCGTCGAGGAGGAGGCGACCTGATGGCGACCGCCCCCGCCGAGGTCTCCCGCGCCCGGGCGACGACGGCGTCGCTCCGGCTCTCGGTCCTCCAGTTCCTCGCGGACCCCCAGTGGCTCGTCCCGTCGATGATCGCTCCCGTGATCTTCGGCATCGTCTCCTTCGAGCTGTTCCGCGGCGCCGGGCCGTACTACCTCACGTACGCGATCCTCGGCGCGGGGATGATGAGCATGTGGGGCCAGACGCTCTACGGCAGCGGCTGGGCGACCGGTCAGGACCGCGAGTTCGGGACCCTCGAGCCCACGATCCAGGCGCCCACCCCGTACCTCTACGTCGTGCTCGGCCGCATCGTCTGGAACGTGGTCGCCGGGCTGTTCGGGGGCCTGATCGTCTACGGCGTGGTCGTGCTCGCCGCCGGCGGGCCCCCGGCGCTCCCCGACCCCGTCGCGTTCGTCCTGCTGTTCCTGTTCGTCATGGCGACCCTCGCCGTGGTCGGCGTGGTGTTCGCCGCCGCCTACGTCTACACGCGGTACGCGGGGTTCATCCAGAACATCGGAGAGTTCGCCTTCTACGTCGGCACGGGCTGCATGTTCCCGGTCGTCCTGCTGCCGTTCTGGACGAACCCGATCGCGCTGATCTTCCCCCCGACCTGGGCCCTCGACGCCTTGAGGTACCTGTCGATCCCCGGGTACCAGGGATTCTCCTGGGGCTGGGAGTGGGACCTCGTGGGAGCGGCCGTGACGACCGCGATCTACGTCGGCATCGCCGGCACCATCTTCCACCGGGTGGAGCGGCACGTCCTCGAGGACGGCACGCTCTCGGAGTACTGAGGCCCGATGGCGACCGCGCTCCGTTCGGCGGCCCCGCCGCGTCCCGCGTTCTGGCGGACGTTCTGGTCGAACGCGAAGCTCGCCCCGCGCACGACGCTCGGGTTCATGCGGGTCGACTTCGTCCTCGGCACGGTCTTCGTCATCCCCCTGACACAGATGGTCTTCTTCGCCCTCGTCGTGCAGCTCGGCGGCGGCGGGGCCTCCGAGATCGAGTTCACGGCGATCGGGAACGCCGTCGCGACGGTCACCTACTCGAGCGTCTTCTCGGTCTGCCAGACGACCGACTCGGAGAAGCAGCAGGGCACGATGGAGCACCTGCTCGTCTCCCCGACCGGACGCTTCGGGATGTACGTCGGACGGGGCTTCCTGCCGATCCTGGTCTCGCTGGCCACGATGTCCGTGGGGCTCCTCTACGCGGACCTGCTGTTCGGCGTGACGATCCCGCTCTCCGCGGTCCCCGCCCTCGCCGTCTCGGCCGGGCTCACCGCCTTCGCGATGGTCGGGTTCGGCCTCCTGCTCGGCGGCGTGGCCCTCTACCTCCGCACGTCGATCATCCTCGCCAACATCTTCCTGTTCGTGGGGCTGCTGCTCTCCGGGGTCAACTTCCCCCTCTCGAGCCTCCCGGTGCCGCTGCAGATCGCCGGCGACGCGCTCCCGCTCACCTGGGGGCTCGCCGCGATCCGGGCCGCGATCGCCGGGGACCCGCTCCCGACCCTGGCCGGGCTCTGGGCCGCGGTCGCCCTCTCGGGGATCGTCTCGATCGGTCTCGCGATGGGCTGCTGGAAGTACTTCGAGCACCGCGCGCTCGCGACCGGGAGCATCGCCCGCTTCTGAGGCTCCGCCCGGGGCTCGAAATCAAGAAGACCCGGGGCCCCCCCCCGCGAGCCGGGGCCCATAGCTTCGTTTCAACCCCGTTTTGGAGTGACCCACATCGGCCATTACCTTCGCGCCCCTCCTCGGTGCGTTGCGATCGAGCCTTCGGGCTGAGCTCTTCACGACGCGGCCGTTCGTCTCGCGCTAGAATCGTGCCGCGTGAACGCTCCGTTCGACCGAACCGAGGAATCGTTGGCCCAGCCGAGAGGGCTACTCGCGACGGACGTCGACGGTCCCTCGAGCGCGGCGGAAGTCGGCCAGGATGTCGACGACGTCGTCCCGATTCGCCACGAAGAGGAGGTAGTCCTCGTCGATCCCAGGTTCCGAGAGGAGGACCGCGACCTGCTCCACGAGCTTCTCCCGCCAGTCGGGCGTCGTGGGCCAGTGCTTCAGTTCCGCGAGGCGCTTCACGACCAGGTCTTCGACCCCCGCGACTCGCACGGCCCCGAAAGGAGTTACGAAAATCCGGGTCCTCCGGCGGCTCCCCGAGTAGTTCGGCCCGACGAGGTCGATGTCCGTGGCGATGTCGGTGCGTCGCCAGACCCGGCCCTTCCGACGGCGAAAGCCCCACCGCTCGATCACGGGCGTCGCCGGCCGCACCGGGGTTACTAGGTGGATGTCGAGGCTCGGTGGCCGCCCGGTAGCGTAGACGTCGACCGCCGAGCCGCCCACGACGATCACTTCTTCGTCGGTCTCCGCGGCCAGCATGGCTCCGATGAACTGGGTCCGCTCCGCCGAATTCCGCGCCGTACCGATGGCCTTGTCGAACTCCGCCTTCGAGACCGGCATCTAGCGTCGCTTCCGGGAGATCCGGTCGCCGATCACGTCGGGCGGCCACTGGTCCTTGATGGCCGGTCGCTCGAACTCCCTCGCGTACTTGCGAGCGATGGCCGGGTTCGGAGCGTAGTTCGAGGGGTCCACGGCGGCGGTGATCCGGGCGATCTGCGGGCGGAGGGAGCGAGCCCGACGACTCCGCTCTTCGTACGTCGCTCCCCAGTCACCGGACCAACTCAGTCGCACCCGACGGGCGAGCAGGCCCCGAAGGTCGGCATCCGCAAGTTCGACCCCGGTCGGCGAGCGCCGGACGATGCCGGCTTTCTCGAGCCGCTGCAGCTCCATGTAGACCTTCGGCAGGGCGACCCCTCCGGTCTTGCCGACCCGGTACGGAGTGAGCGGCCGGGTGGCGCCGGCGAGGACCGCAAGAGTACGGACACGCGTCTCGCTGCCGAAGGCGGCGATCATTGCCGGGTCGATCTCGGGCTTCATCCACCCCAGAATAGGGGGTGATGGGTATTACCCTTTTGGGGTAATGGTGACGGCCGGCCCGAGCGCGGCGGGCCGGAGCGAATCGATGGAGGGCGGGGGAACCTCCCCTTGTGGGATCGATCGAAACCCCAACCGGAAGTGAGGCTCACGAGCGCCGAGGAGCTCGCGCCCATGGAGATCGGCCCTCCGCTGAACCGCGCCTACCCCGGCAGGATCGGCATCTTGGACCGACACGCTCGGGGCGGCGGAGGCGACCCTCCTCCGCCGCCGCCTCCGGAACGGCAACCTCGCCTCACCCAGCGCGGCACTCGACTCCGAAGCTTCGTGAGCCGGATGGGTCGATTCGACCTGAGGATCCGGCGCGTGCAGGACCGCCCCGCCGGCGGGACCTTCATACTCCTCACCGCCACGGTCGGACCAGGGAAGAACGCTGCCCTCCCGAAGTCCACAGGGCCGAGAGGTTGGCCGTCGACGGAATCGTCCGGCCGCTCAGTTCGGGGCTCGATCGCGAACCGCCCGGAGCCTCCGGTGCGATGGGCTTCCGACGGCCGTGGGCCGCCGACCGAGTCCGGAGACGGCGCGGTCCGTGCCGAGTCGCCTGCCCCCGGCTTCCGGCCCCGACCGACCCGGCGTGCCGCGATTCTTAAACCATCGAGCGACTCGGGGTGCGGCCAAGGGGCGATCTCGGAGGTCTCGCTCGAACGGCGCGGATGTCGGAAAGACGTGGGCAGGTTGTTCGGGAAAAACCGTTGGCGCACGAAACAAGGGCCCATAGCTTAGGTTGGCTGGAGCACCCGGCTGATAACCGGGAGGTCGTCGGTTCAAATCCGACTGGGCCCACTTCGCGTGCGGGGTAGTACCAATTCCCCGAAAACTGCACTACCCCCACCCCTTCCCCTTACGTGCGGAGGGGGTCCGGAAGGGCCAGGATCGCCCTGTTCTCAAGGCCTGCCAAGGTCTACGGGGTCAGCCATGCCCCGCGAGGACCGTTCCCGGGACCGCTTCGCCCGGGAGCACGCTAGGCCCCACTATCTCAAGCCCAGATGCCGGGTCTGCGGAGGTCCCTATCCCTGCCCGAAGCAGGCGTGTGCAGAGGTCCGAGAGCGGCCCTATGAACCGCCGGTACCCAAGTGCGGATACTGCGGCGGGCCCTACCCTTGCTCGAAAAAGCGCTGTGCCGAACTTCGGGCGCGGCCGTACAAGTCGCCGCGTGAGGTTGGTGCGCGACAGTCGTAACGCGAGCTCGCGGGCCGCTGATGGATCGTTACGTATTCTTCACTGATGGGGCACGGTACCTCGCGTTCGTCAAGGTGGTCGTAACTCCGTCTGGAGTGTACGTCATCGACCCGAACGACCCCCGAGCCGGCAAGATATCCTACCATGAGAGCGGGGCCTTCAACCTCGCTCAGCCGAGATACGATCCTCAGATTTTGTACGGTGAGCTCGCGGCCCCGGGGGGGGTCCATGGTTACCAGTACATCACGCGAAGGGCCTACGGGACTCGTCCGGGCAGACCCCTTCCAGTCTCGGCTGCCTCTACCGGGCCGTCTACAGGCCGCCCGGGGGTGGTCGTCGACCTCCAGGGACAACCGGAAGGAACTCGATTTGTCGAGGTCGAGATAGGGATACGGTGCGAAGAGTCATGCCACCCGGGAGCCGATTGCATGTTTCCGTCACTTAGGTTCCTGCGTGATGAAACGCGACTTGCGAGCAGGCTTCTGGTGATTTCGGCCTCCTGGCTACCGCTATTCTAGCCCGGACCAGTGTCATTCTCGATTCCCATCTCGGGGGGCGAATCGGGGTCGCCTGCTGGCCGCGCTTTCCCGAGGATCTTCTGCCCCGACAAGGCAATGACCGCCCTCGACTCCGATTCCACGGTGCCCGCTCTCGTAAGTAGCCTCCTAGTCGAGCAGGTGTTGAGAGAGATACTTCTTGCCGGTGCTTA
>Ga0335072_10003750_pt1 | contig 22752 bp, 20 predicted proteins | sample Lox_Sample_21_FD_206725 | JGI IMG/M metagenome (GOLD analysis project Ga0335072, IMG submission 206725) | Soil microbial communities from Loxahatchee National Wildlife Refuge, Florida, United States - Lox_Sample_2.1 | ecosystem: Environmental > Terrestrial > Soil > Wetlands | place: USA...
ATGAGAACGGCATCAAGCGGCAGGTCCGGAATGAGCGCAAGGGCAAGGTGGAGATCACGGGGGATCATCCCGGGATGCTGCTGAAGCTCGAGGCGGACCGGGTGCACGATTTGGCGGAAAGCATCATCGCTCGATATGTGCACGAGGAGATCGATGCGGCGTACATCGTCTACAACGAGTTCAAGTCGGTGATTGCGCAGCGGTTAGTGGTGGAGCGGTTGTTGCCGATACTGGAGATTGGCAAACCGCAGATCGCGGGCGCGGAGGAACCAACGCCCGAGGAGCGGGAACGCGCGGCGCATGCGGCATTGAGTGCGGGCATCACTCTCGAAGAGGCGAACACCGAAGAAGCCGACGAGGAAGCGAAGAAGTTTGGCACGGCCAGTGTGGACTACATTTACGAACAGCCGGCAGAAGAGCTGTTCAAGGGGCTATTGCCGCAGTATGTTTTCGCCATGCTGTACCACGCGATGACGGAATCGGTGGCAGCGGAACATGCAGCCCGTATGACGGCCATGGATTCGGCGACGAACAATGCTTCGGACATGATCGACTCGTACACGCTGCTGATGAACCGGGTCCGGCAGGCGGCGATCACGAAGGAAATCATCGAGATTGTGAGCGGAGCTGCCGCGGTCTAGTTTCGATCCCACCCAAGCCGAAAGGCAAGGCTTGGATGGGGCACCCGGAAATTGGGAAGCACAGGATTTTGAAATTGAGAAGGCAAAGGAAATGGCAGAGAACGTAGGCAAAGTGATACAGATTTCCGGTCCGGCGGTGGACGTGCAGTTTGAAGAGGCGACGATGCCGCCGATTTACCAGGCGCTGCGCGTGACCAGCGACGGCTTCAACGTCCCCACGCCGATCAACGTGATCCTCGAGGTGCAGCAGCACCTGGGCGAGGGCCGCGTGCGCACGGTAGCCATGGAGGCGACCGACGGCATGGTGCGCGGCATGAAAGCCATCGACCTCGGCGGCCCGATCCGCGTGCCGGTGGGCAAGGAGACACTGGGGCGCGTAATCAACGTGATCGGCGAGCCGGTGGACGAACTTGGCCCGGTCGGAGAGAAACAGCGGAACCCGATTCATCGTCCGGCGCCGCTGTTCGATGAGCAGTCGACGCACGAGGAAATGTTCGAGACCGGCATCAAGGTCATCGACCTGATCCAGCCGTTCTTGAAGGGCGGCAAGATCGGCTTGTTTGGCGGCGCGGGAGTGGGCAAGACCGTCGTCATCATGGAACTGATCAACAACGTGGCCAAGAATCACGGCGGCTACTCGGTGTTTGCGGGCGTGGGCGAGCGTACACGCGAGGGCAACGACCTTTGGCTCGAAATGACCGAGTCGGGCGTGATCAAGCCGGGCAAGTGGCAGGAGTCAAAGTGCGCACTGGTCTACGGCCAGATGACGGAGCCGCCAGGCGCGCGTCTGCGCGTGGCGCTGACGGGGTTGACGGTTGCCGAGTATTTCCGCGACGTGGAAGGGTCCGACACGCTGCTCTTCATCGACAACATCTTCCGGTTCACCCAAGCGGGTTCCGAGGTATCGACGCTGCTGGGCCGCATGCCCTCCGCCGTGGGGTATCAGCCGAACCTGGCGACGGAGATGGGCGAACTGCAGGAGCGCATTACGTCGACGAACAAGGGCTCGGTGACGTCGGTGCAGGCAGTATATGTGCCGGCTGACGACTTGACCGATCCGGCGCCGGCAACGACGTTTGCTCACCTCGATGCGACCACAGTGTTGAGCCGTCCGCTGTCGGAGCTGGGCATTTACCCGGCGGTCGATCCGCTGGCATCGACGTCGCGCATTTTGTCGGCACGCATCGTTGGCGACGAGCACTACAACGTGGCGCAGGGAGTGAAAAGAATTCTGCAGCGATATAAGGACCTGCAGGACATCATCGCGATTCTGGGTATCGACGAGCTCTCGGAAGACGACAAGCTCACGGTGGCACGCGCGCGCAAGGTGCAGAAGTTCTTGTCGCAGCCGTTCCATGTGGCGGAGCAGTTTACGGGGATTCCGGGTGCTTATGTGAAGATTGAGGACACGGTGCGCGCCTTCAAGGAGATCATCGAAGGCAAGCACGACGATATCCCCGAGCAGGCTTTCTATATGAAGGGCGGCATCGAGGAAGTGCTGGAGACGGCCGAGAAGCTGAAGGCCAGCGCGTAGAAAGGCAGATGTCAGGGATCAGTTTTCGGTTGTCAGTCTGGATCGTGAGACTGCAAATTTGATTCAACTGAAAACTGAGAACTGAAGGCTGAGAACTGATCTATGGCTGACGAAACCAATTCGTTGCGCGTTCGGCTGGTGTCGCCGGAGCGTGTTTTGTTCGAGACGACCGCGAACGCTGTCGAGCTGCCGGCGAAGAATGGCTACATGGAGGTGCTGTACGGGCACGCTCCGCTGCTGGCCGAACTGGGGGCGGGCGATGTGCGGCTGCACGGGGCGCGGGATCTAGGCGACCAGGTCTATAACGTGTCGTGGGGTTTCGTGGAAGTGCTGCCGGATCGCGTCACGATCCTGGCCAACGACGCGCTGAAGCCCGAGGAGATCGATGTCGAGCGGGCAAAGCAGCAACTCGACCGCGGCCAGAAGGAATGGAACGAGGCCGGCGACAGCGAAGAAAAATATGCTGAAGCGCTGCACCGGATCGAGGAAGCCGAAGCGAAACTGGCTACGGCGCAGGAGAAGCACTAGCGATTCGGTTTCAGGAACAGCTGAGAATGGCGAAGCCCTGCTCGATGAGCGGGGCTTTTGCACGTCTGGATGCTTGCAGACCATCTTGCTTGGCGGTTTTTTGGGTCTGAAGGAGGTTCTCCCGATTACTGAAGTCGTGGCCTTGTGCCACATCGCCTTGGCCAACTTCTCTGATCCGCGCCTGAAGGTGGCCTCGATCGATCACTCGCGATTCAGGCAGCCGCTCCCTCCCGTGACCTGGTTTTTCAGTGCAGGCTCGGCAACAACTACTGGGGAAGCTGAGGTTGGTTGGAATCCACTGGTTTGGCGTCGCTGACGATGCGGCTGGTTACGTGAGTCCTCTCGAAGTCGCGGCTTTCGGCGTTGAGAATGATCTGGCGATGGAAGAAGTAGAGGACATGAATCTTGAATTCCGTGGAGAAGTCGACCGGGAACCAGACGCCGTCTGGTTGTGGGGCGTAGCGGATCGTAAAGCCGAGGCCGGGGACGTCTGTGCCAAGAAGGGTGCGCACCGCGAAGGGGATCTTGCGCGCCATGCCGGTGGTGACCAGGACCGGCTGGAATGCCTGGGTGTCGACGTAAGCGTCGCCGCTCCAGCCGAAGTCGTTCCTCTCTTTGGGGCGGAAGGCGATGTGGTAGACGTCGCGGTCGTTGAGGTGTTCGCGGCCGATCATGCGAAAGGTATAGTTGGCCTGATCTTTTGAAGTGAGTGGAAAGAGGTGCTGGGCAATGCCGTCCCTGGACTTGTCGTGAAGCAGATTCCAGCGGAGGTTTTCGACCAGATCGCGATCAAGGGTCTCGTCACTGTTGGGATCGAAGACGGGATCCTTGTCTTTTTCCTTGTCCTTCTTGTCTTTCTTTGCCGGCTTGTCACTTTCGTTCGCGGCAGGCTGGTCCCTATTCTTGTCCTTATCCTTGTTAGCATCCTTGGGCTTGTCTTCGTCGCGAGGGAGGAGCTTGTCGTAGGTGATCAGCTTGTGATTCTTGAGGTAGTGGCCATCGACCTTGAGCAGTTCTTCGTGGGTATCGTCTGCCGAAGGCGTAAAGCGGTAGTCGGTAATCTCTTCGCACATGACGGTTTTGCCGCGGCGCGAGGTCATTTTGGCGTGCTGGACGTAGACGTAGTGAGCGCGCTCGGCTTCGGCCGCGTCCTGGTTGATCGCCACGCGGATCATGAGGGAGTCGACGGAAGGCAGGTGGGGGGCGGGTGCTTTGTTCTGTGCGGCGCAGATGCTGGCAGGGAGCAAAATGGCTGAAATCAGCCCAGGACGAAGGCAAATCATTGCGGGATTACCTCCGGAAACGCCAGGTTTCGGATTCGTGGCGCGCGGGATTTGGGGTCCTTTGGATGCTGAGACACATGAACGTGAGGATTGTTGCTGGAGGCGTACCCATATTATGGAGACGCATGAAACGGCCAAAAATTAATAGCCGGGATACAGGGCGGGGGCGGTTGATGGGAAATCAGGGGATCGGGGTGCTTTGCATAGGAATTGTTGTAGCGAGCGCGGGAATCGCGCAGGGGTTGCCGCCGACGCATGTGGATGATTTCAGCGGCAAGCCGCGGATGGTGGTAATCAGCGACATCGGAAACGAGCCGGATGACCAGATGTCGTTTGTGCGGCTGCTGATGTATTCCAACGAGTTTGATATTGAGGCGCTGATTGCGACGACCTCGACGTGGCAGAAAGCGAAGACGCATCCGGAGACGATGCGGGAGCTGGTTGATGCGTACGGCGAAGTACGGCCAAACCTGTTGCTGCATGCGAAGGGCTGGCCGGAGGCGGCAGACCTGAAGGCGCGGGTTTACGCCGGGCAGATCGCGTATGGAATGGCAGCGACGGGAGCGGGGAAGTCGTCGGAGGGATCAGAGGCGATCGTTCGTGCTGTTGAACGCGATGACTCTCGGCCGATGTGGATCTGCATCTGGGGCGGAGCGGGAACGCTGGCGCAGGCGTTAATGGATCTGAAGGCGGCGCACTCGGCAGAGGAATTGCCGAAGCTGATTTCGCGGCTTCGGGTGTATTCGATCAGCGATCAGGATGACGCGGGCCCATGGATTCGGAAAGAATTTCCGGAGCTGTTTTATATCGTATCGCCGTCGACTCCGACGAGTGGAGAGTATACGGCTGCAACGTGGACGGGGATCAGCGGCGATCGCTACTACCGCAACGGCGAAGGCGCGGATTTCACAACAGTGACAAACGAATGGCTGGAAGCGAATATTCGCAGTATGGGGCCACTGGGGAGGAAATACCCGAAGTTCATGTTCATCATGGAGGGCGACACGCCGTCGTTCCTGGGGCTGATCAACAATGGGCTGAATGCGTACCGGCGGCCGGATTGGGGCGGTTGGGGCGGCCGCTACGTGTATAGGCAGCCCTATGGGGAAACGCATCCTATCTGGACGCAGGGTGGCGACGAATTTGCGCGAGTTGACTCGCGTGACACGGTGACGGGCATAGATGGAAAAGAGCACGTGAGCGACCAGGCGACGATCTGGCGCTGGCGCGAGGCGTTTCAAAATGACTTTGCCGCGCGCATGACGTGGACAGTCGCAGATTTTGCGCATGCCAATCACAATCCCATAGCGGTCGTGAATGGGCAGGGCGGAACGGGTCCGCTGGAGATCGATGTGCCCATCGGGCAGGCGATCACGCTGGATGCCAGCCAGAGCAGCGATCCGGATGAGCAGCCGATTCACTTTCACTGGTTCCACTATGCGGAGGCTGGACTGGAAGATGGAAATCTTGCGGCATTGACGCTCACCGGTGCGGAGACTTCGCGGGTGACGATTCGCGCGGATGCCGCGTGCAGGCCGCTGTGGCTGCCGATGATACCGTGCAGAGGAGATGGTGTGGGGCACGTGATCCTGGCGGTGACGGATGAGGGATCGCCACAGCTGACTTCGTATCGAAGAGTGATATTGCACGTGCGCGCAAAGTAAGTTTCTCTGGGTATTGGCTTGTTCGTGCGGATGCTGAGATCGTGCTTTCCACCCATGCGGAAACAGCTTCGCATGGTTGGGGCGCCCGAGTGATGTCGGTGAGGATTGCAACCCTGGTCTCAAAATCGAGACCAGGGGCACCTGCGGTGAAGAGACCAAAGGTCCCATTGTTGAGGGGTTAGAGTTTTTTGAGGACGAGCGGAAGTTCGTTGCCCATCTGCGTGAATGTGCCGTCGATGGTCGTGTGGTCAGCGGCGATTTTGCCTTCGTAGGTCGCGCCGAAGGCTTTGAATTCGACAGTGAGCTTGTCTCCTGCGCGAGTGATTGAGGTTGCAGGCGCCCAGTTGGGGTTCTGATCGGGGCTCTGGATTTGCGCGGTGAGGCCGGTATCCATGTTGGCGATTTTCAGGTTGATGGTCAGCATGGCTGCGCCGGTTTCGAGCTTGCCGGTCCAGGTGCCGTCGATGTCGGTGGGAGTGGCAGGTTTGGGCGCGGGAGAAGCGGCTTGCGGCTGGGCGCGCTTGAAGTTGAGTGCCAGCGGTTGGCCCTGGGTCCAAGTGCCCGTGATCTCGGAGACATCCGGGTTGACTGTGCCCTCGTAGGTTCCGTTGACGGCGGTGACATTCAGGTTCAGCTTGCCATCCTTGAAGGTCACTGTCTGAATGGGAATTCCGTTTGCGCCTTGATCGATGCTGTCGAGCGTGGCTGTGAGAGCACCGTCTTTCGCTGCAGTGATGTGAAGAATCAAGCGAAGCTGTGCGCCGCCCGCATCGAGCGTGCCGGACCAGTCGCCGGCGATGGAGGGCTGGGTTGCGGCGACGGGTGGAGTTGCAGATGCAGTTTGTGGCGCGTGGATGAAGTGGATCTCCAGCGTTGCCTGTTGCGGTTCTTCTTGCGTGAAGGTGCCGTTCACTTCATTGCCGTTGGCGGCGAGGGTTCCGGCGAAGGTGCCAAGGAGATGGACGTCCTGGCCGTTGGCCTGAACCTGCTCATCAATGGAGAAGTTGATGTTTGATCCGTTGACGGTGGTGGACTTCACTTTGATACCAAAGATATTTTCGTCAATATTGTCGACGGTCGAAATGAGGGTTCCATCGGGAGCGGCCTGGACATGCCACGCGACGTGCATGGTGGCGCCATTGGCGTCCAGCGTTCCTGCCCAGTCACCGGCTAGCTTGGTTTGGGCGGAACTGAAGGGCGTGATTGCGAGCGAGATGCCAAGGGAGGCTGCGAGCCTGAAGATGGTGGGAGCTTTCATCTTTCTCCTTACGGCGGACATTGAGTCCGCACGGACGGGCTGAGGGTTTCAAACAGGAAGGGAGCTCATGCTGAGAAGGGTACGCCGGGGTGAGGTGGAAAGTTCAGGCAATTTTGCCCTGGCTGGATGGCGGCACAAAGGGCCTTGGACCGGCTTCCCTGTTCCTGCCCGAACGCCTAAAATACCCCTTGTTATGGGTAAAGCGAAGACGGAGACTTTCCAGGTGGCGTGCCCCGATTGCGGGGCGATGATCCTGGTGGATGCGAAAACGGGGTTGGTGATCAGCCACACACCGGCTCCGCGCAAGCGAATGTTTGAAGATCTGGAGACGGCGGCAAAAGCAATGCGCGAGCGCGATGAGCGCACGGAGTCGATCTTCCGCCAGTCAGTCGATGCGGAGAAGAACAAGGAAGACCTTTTCGAGAAGAAATTTGCCGAAGCGATGAAAAAAGCGAAGGATGCGCCCGCGGGCAAGCCACTGCGCGATTTTGACTTGGATTGATTTGACTGACTCAACGGATGAGATCGGCTCGCGCTGGCTGCCGGTCGCATAGGGTCTGCATCTGACAACGTGAGGAGCACTCATGACCATAGCCACTTTTCCGGAGAATGAAACCCGAACTGCGAGGATTACCCTGATGCCACGTACCGCTTTAGTCGATTGGGTCGAGGTTGCCGCGTGTGGGTCGCTCATTGCAGGCGGCCTATTGTTGCTGAGCGGCCAGAAGCGCGCCGGACTGGTGATGGCTGCTTCAGGTACTGCGCTGGCGATGCTCGATCACGAAGAGACGTTGCGGAGCTGGTGGCAGGCGCTGCCGGGCTATGTGGATCGCGCGCAGTATATGTTTGAGCAGGTGCGCGAGGTGGTCGACGATATCGCAGAAAAAGGCGAAGCAATGCGGCGGGTGCTGTCGCGGGAGGCGCGGCCGGTTGAGCCGGCGTGAAGGCGGCTGTTATCCACCCATTTCGCAACAGGCGCGAAATGGATGGGTAATCCAGTGTATTGGCTGATCTGGGCCTTCAAAAGCAGATCCTTCGCTTACCACCCAAGCAGGATCAAAGAAGCGGATCTTCGCATCGCCGAAGAAAGCCGCTCCGCTTCAGGATGACACCCGTCTTTCAAAGTCGATCACAGTGACGATCGGGGTTTGAAATGCGATCAGATCCCTAGTTGTTTGCGGCCGGCTGCGCTGATGCGATGCGGCGTCCACTTGGGCTCCCAGACGAGATTCACTTCCACTTTGCTGATATCGGGGATGGTAGCGAGGCGGTTGTGTACCTGCTCGAGGATGAGGCCTGAGGCGGGACAGAACTGCGTGGTCAGGGTCATGGTGACTTTGACCCACTGGCGCGGCCATGCCGGTGTGGAGTCGGGGTCGAGGCCGGTTTCAATGGAGTAGATGAGACCTAGGTCGACGAGGTTTAACTTGACCTCGGGATCGAAGCAGTCGCGGAGAGCGGTGAAGATGTCGGGTTCGGACAACATCAGTAGCTGGCTTTTTGCTCCTGGCTAATAGGTTATTCGTGTGGGGGCTGAGTGTCTTGTTTTTCCCACCCATGCTTCGCATGGATGGGGCACCCGAGTCTTGCAGGTGAATGTTGCATCCCGGGTCTCCCAGTCGAGATCAGGGCTACAAACCGGGGTTCAACCTTAATTTGAGCTAGTTTTTGCGTTCGACTAGATAGCGGGCGACTGATTTGAGGCCATCGGATCGGGAGCCGTAGGGTGCGAGGGCGGCGAAGGCTTCTTCGATGAGGGCGGCAGCGTCGCGCTGGCTCTGGTTGATTCCATAGACGGCAGGCCAGGTGGCTTTTTCGGTCGCGAGATCCTTGCCGGCGGTTTTGCCGAGGTGAGCTGAGTCGACGGTCATGTCGAGGATGTCGTCGACGATCTGGAAGGCGAGTCCGGCTTTGCGACCGAAGGTGTCGAGACGGGCGACGTCTTCGGAGGTAGCGCCGGCGTAGACGCCGCCGGTGACTACGCTGACACGGATGAGCGCGCCGGTTTTGGCGCGATGAATGGCTTCGACGAGTTCGGGCGTGGGCTTCTGGTGTTCGCTTTCGATGTCGAGGACCTGGCCACCAATCATGCCGTCGACGGTGCCGATGGCGTTGGCGATTAGTCCGATGATCTGCACGGTGGCGGCGGGGGGTGAGTGGAGGCCGGCGAGGATTTCGAAGGCGCGAGTTTGCAGGGCGTCGCCAGCGAGGATGGCGATGGCTTCACCGAATGCTACGTGACATGTGGGCTTGCCGCGGCGAAGGTCGTCGTTATCGAGGGCGGGCAGATCGTCGTGGATGAGCGAATAGGTGTGCAGCATCTCGAGGGCTGCGCCGAGCCGCTCGATGCCGGGTGGAACCGATCCGGAGATGGTGACGGCGGCTTGCATGGCGAGAACGGGGCGAAGGCGCTTTCCTCCAGCGAAGACGGAGTGTCGCATAGCGCCGTGAATCGATGCGGGCACTGTGTCAACGGTGGGGATAAGGGCTTCAAGAGCACGATCGGTTAGATCGGCGCCCTCCTGGATCAGCGATTTCACATCCGTTGGCATGCTTTCTCATGATACCCGAGGCGCGGGTGTCGCCGGCTGTGATGAGCCGGACGAAACGCCGGCTTTTGTGCGATCCCATGCAGGGAACTACTCTGCATGGATGTGCCGCAGAGATGATGAGCGGCGTTCGAGGAAATGGAGGGGGATGAGGGCGAAAAGGGCGAGGGCGCTGAGCCAGCGTCCGATAACCATGTCGCGCGTGGTGGTCCAGTCGATTGCGAGGTCGACATGACCAGCGCTGACCGGAACCGCCATCAAGCCATCGTCGCGATGCGGCAGGGCGGACAGGAGCGGGTCGGCGCCAAAGGCAATCAGGCGGCCATTTACGCGAACCTGCCACGCTGCATATTTGCGGAGATGCAGGATCAGGAAGCCGGCGTGCGGAATATCGGCGGAGAGACGGAGATGTTCGTGCGAGAGGCGGCGGTTGGGGTGCTGCCACTTGTAAATTGCGTCGCAGTGGCCGTTGGCTGGGTCCCACTGGGGGACGTTGCCGTCATCAGCGACAGCGAGCACGGTATCGGGAGCGGTGGTGAGACACGCATCGGGAAGTCCGAAGGCGACGAGGGAGTTGTCGGCGCCGGGTGGTGTGTATTCGTCGGTACCTTCGAAGCCCTGGCCGGCGTTATATGCGTCGAGCATGGCCCAGACGGCATCCTCCGTGTCGCAGGGCTGGTGAAACAAGAGCGCGCTGAATGTAGTGATGCCAAGAAAGACCAACGTTGAGAGAGAAATGACGGCAATGCGGAGCCATCGGCGAACCGGCCATATCGCGGCGGCAAAAAAGATGCCCAACGGCGCCTCGACCACCACGAGCCACCGCCATGGGAATTGCAGGAATCGCAGCTTGGGCATGGCGTTCCAGAGAGAAAGCGAGAAGGGAAGCTGCAGGAGCAAAACGACGATGGGGATGAGCGCGAGCGGAATCCACCAGGACTTACGCGCAGCCAGACAGCCACGCCGCCATGCGATGAAGACGCAGAGGAAGGCGAGACCGATCATGGTTACGGCGATGAAGGAAACGCGCCACAGTTCGACGTCGTGCAGCTCGAGCCTCGGATCAGAATGACGGCCGAAGAGGAAACTGTTTTCGATGGCAAGGCCGGGGTCGTCAACAGCCTGGCTGATCTGGATCCAGCGTTGCTCGACGGCAGCAGGGACGAGATACACGGCCGAGAGACCCAGGCCGAGAGCAAGCGCGACGGTGGAACGCAGAATTGGCGCCCAGGTGCGTTGGAGCAGCGCGACAGTGATCGCTACCGCAGCCAGAAGATAGCTGGCCATCACACCGAGCGGCGCGTTGGAGAGCCATGCCCCGGCAATCACAAGAGCCAGCAGAACTGCAGAGCCGTCGAACGCCCGACGCCACATGTGAGCCTGAGGATTGCGATCACGGAAGACGAAGTAGAGAAGCAGGGGGATCCAGAAGCCGCCGGAGAGTTCTCCGAATGCCGATCGCTCATAGACCGTGAACATCGAGTAGCCGGAGAAGAGTGCTGCGCACCCGGCGAGTGTGGCCGCGGCTTCGGTCAGGTTCGCCTGGCGCGCGAGCATGCGCGTGGCGAGGCCTGTGAGCGCCAGGAACAAGAAGGTGATGGCTTGTTCGACGCCACGCCAGGGAAGGATCAGGCCGAAGAAGGCGCCGAGCATCCAGGTAAGCGGCGGATAGAAAACGAAGCGTGGTTCGCCGGCGAAGTAGTTGGGACTGGCTGCCCAGTGGGGATAGAAGAGATGCGCCTGAGTCCATGCCGCTCGCACATCGAACCAGGAGGCGAGATGGAAATCGAAGTCGTGTCCGCAAGAGGTGCCGCGAATCAGATCGGGGGAAGTGGCGACGAGAGCAGCGAGGCAGATGATAGTGGGGCCGAGGAGGTTCGACAGGCCTATCCCAGCTTTCAAAAGCGAGATCTGGGGCACCCAGTTTGTGCGAGTGGGCGAATTTACTGATCTCTGATCTCTGTTATCGGAACCCTTATCGTTCATGGCAGGAGGCGCAGCGTATGTTGCGTGTTGGCGGAGACGGCGGCGGGCGAGTAGGGTAGCGCGAAGGTGCGGCCGTTGTAGTAATCATTCCACTGGTCGCGGAAGTAGGGACTGTAAGGATTGCCGCTTTCACCGAGGACGATGTCTTCGGTTGAGCCATCGATGTTGCTCCAGTCCATGGTGAAACGCTGCGAGGGGCCGAAAGCGCGGCCAACCTGCTTGACGGTGACGGTGTCGCCGCTGAGGGGCTGCGGGCCTGTGCCAGCTATGCGTCCGATGAAGGGCACGAAGGCGGAGAGCGGATGTTCGAGGTCAACGACGTGCCATGATCCGTACTTCCATTCGCTCACAATGGGGGAAGCCTTGCCTTCCTGCATGCTGCGACGCACAGCTTCGGTGAGAAATGCGTCCCAGTCCTTGTAGTCCGGTGGGAGCCACGCCGGGTTGGCGCGCATCACGATTTCTTCTTCGGCAAAGTTCGACTCGGACCACTGATAGCTATCGGCGCCTTCTTTGCCGAGCTTGGGCTCGAGGAGCATGGGGCGCAACGCGTAACGGGCGTTGACTTCGATGGAGGCTGCCGCGGAGTCGGTCGTAAGGCGGCCATCCCAACTGCGCATCAGATCGGCGGCCTTGCGAAGCTGACCGTCAGCGTTGGCGGTGTGATCAATAGCGTAGGCGAGTCGATGCGCCATCTCCTGATCGACTTCACTGTAGATATCGGTCTGCACGACGAGCAAATCGGCGGGAGTGAAATGATCGCGGCCTTGCAGGAGCCTATAAATCCGCTCGGCGCGATATGGGTCGGCCCACTCGTTCGTGAGCGGATATTTGGATTTGTCCGACGTGACGCGTGAGTTTGCAGTGGCGAGAAAGCCTGACGGGGGATCGAAGGCGTTCGGCATGTCTTCGAATGGGATGTAGCCTTGCCACTCGTTTGTCGGTCCGATGTTGATGGGGACGTTGGCGATGCCAGATGGACGCAGCGGAATTTTGCCTACGGCGTGATAAGCGATGTGGCCCTGATCGTCAGCGTAGACGACGTTCTGCGTGGGCCAGGACCATTGCGAGAGTGCTCGGGAAAATTCGGTCCAGTTCGATGCGGTGTTGATGGCGTAGATGGGGATGGTGTTAAGCGCGGGGTCGTAGAGCGTCCACTTCAAGGCAATGGCACGCGAGTCCTTGGTGAAGATGGGATCGAGCAGCGGACCGTGGTCCGTGAGATGGACGTCGTAGTTCACGTCTTTGCGGCCGCGAACGTGGATGACCTCGTGATCGACCGTGAGCGGATGCCAATGCGCGTCATTGCCCTGATAGTTGTTGCCCCGGACGTTCTCGATGTAGAGGTCCTGCACGTCGGCGTAGAGAGCGGTGAATCCCCAGGCGACGTGGTCGTTGTGGCCTGCGATGATGAAGGGCACTCCGGGCAGCGAGACTCCGGCGGCGTGGAAGCCGGGAGCGCGCAGGTCGGCCATGTACCAGATGTTGGGTACGTTTAGGCCAAGGTGCATGTCGTTAGAGAGGAGAGGCCTTCCGCTGGCAGTGTGCTTACCGGAGATGACCCAGTTGTTGGAGCCGGGGATGCAATCGGGACACGTAGAATCGCGGAAAATTGGATCGCGGTTCGCAGCGTCGAACCCGGGTCCCAGAGAAGGGACCTGGGGCGCCCAGCCGGTCGTGGTTGTCCGATCCCTGATCCCTGATCCCTGATTCCTGTTTTCCGAGCGCTCGCTGTCTTCGTCTTCGCCGGTGGATGGGGGTTCGGGATGGGGCTGGCTGAGGTCGAGGAGTTCGCCCGTCGGCGGATGATCGCGCCATGAGCCGACGGGGTAGAGGTCCGACTCGAGCTTGGGGTTATTGAGTTTCGCGGCGATGCGTTCCCGCGACAGCTTGGTGTACCAGTGGGTGTCGAGCATGTCCACCATCATGGTTCCGATGCTGATGGAGTCGGCAGCGGTCCAGGGCTTGGGCGCGTAGTGGAGCAGCCGGAATTCGGGCGGAAGCGAGTGCTGGTGCTGGGTGATGTAAAGGTTTACGCCGCGGGCATAGGCCTCGTAACGGGCGCGCTCTTCCGGTGGAAGGTTGGCGTAGACGCGTTTCGCGACATTGCGAAACTGGAACATGCGCTGCGCCTTGTCGTGGCGAAGCAGGGACGGGCCGAGGATTTCGGCCAGTTCTCCGTTGGCGCTGCGGCGATAGGTGTCCATCTGCCAAAGGCGGTCTTGCGCGGTGATGTAGCCCTGCGCTAAGAACATGTCTTCCTGCGATGCGGCATCGATGTGCGGGACGCCGTGCCGGTCGCGGCGAACGGTGACGGGCGCGGAGAGACCGGCGAGGTGAACGTCGCCGTCGAGTTGCGGGAGCGCGGCCTTCGCCGCGGAGCGCAGCCAGAGAATGCCGAATCCAGTGATGACGACGACGAGAACGATGATCCACGCGATGGTGAAGAGAACGTAGCGTGGCCAGCGGCGTCCGCGGCGCTGCGCGATGGTGTCGGGCTCTGGCCCTGGTTGCTGAACTGGTTCCTGATCGGCGGGCTGTGAGGGAGGCATGATCAAGAACAGGATAACGCCGGAAAGGTCGAGCACTGTCAGCCACGCTGATCAAAGCACGTGATGTTGAGATTCTAATCAGGAGCATGAACTCGGACGCGTGAGGTCTTCGCTGCGCGTGGTCGCTCGTATACGAGGTGGCCCGGCATGAAGATTGCGACTGGTCCGGCGATGATAAGCCCAGCAAACGCTCCGGCAAGGCCACCCGCCAAGCCTGCGATAAGGCGCTCGGATCCTCCGTTCTTGCCCGTGGTGGTGGCGGCTGCAAGGGTGATTGCTCCAACTGCGGCGCCGACCCCGACGGTCGCCTTGAAGTTGCGATCACCTTGTTCGAGGCGAATCTTGTCGACGTCTGTGCGATCGAAGTGGTATTCACCGCTCCCCTGGCGCGGAAAGCGCGGCTCGCAAAACAGGTGGTCCTCTGTTGCGTCTGTGAATAGGCAACGAACGTGCCGATTGTGCGATGCCCAAACATTGATCTCCTCGTCATGCGCGAGATCGCGGACGCGGTTCCAATCCTCAGCCGGTCGAGTTGGCGTGTCATCGACGAGCGGGGAGGTTTGTGCGGCATCGGGCCGCAGGTCTGGTTGGGGAGTTGGCGCTGCTTGTGGCTTTGCTGCAAGCGGGATTAGGGATAGAGAGATGAAAATTGTGCAAATGGTCATCTTTCGCATTGGGGCTGGCTCCTTCATTCCAAGTGGGAGCAATGCTAGGAGCGTCTGCCGCTGAGCGGGATTGCCCTTGGGACAGTTTGGAAGCTGTCACATTCCCGACGGAGCTGCGCGAATCGGCTGGCGGGTTCCCGAGACACTATGACGTCTTTGCGCTTGACGAGGTCAGAACCGATGCCTCGCGGTCGCAGAGGTCCTTGACGGACTCCTTGCCAAGAAGCCGGAAGACGATGGCGTGGGCGGCGGAAGGAAGTTCAGACTCAATCGCGGCATCGCAGACGACGGCGATGGCAGCATCAAGGCCACGTTTCCAGCCGGGTTTGTTGGCATTGCGGACGAGGAGGCACTCGGGCGCGAATCCGGCGGCGACCAGCATAGTTTGTGCGATGCGCTGGAAATCGGACCAGTGCGAAGCGATGCCGACGAGATCGCTGGAATGCGCCGGCATGTAGCGCTGGAGGTAGGACTGCAACTCTGGCGCGACGGGATGGACCTGGAGGGTGACGAGTTCCTTGCCCGGCGGGAGCAGCTTGCGAACAGCGACGGCTTTGCTGGGCAGAACGGCGGGCATCGAGCCGTCAAGCATTCCAGCGGTTTTCGATTCCTCGGGGCTGCAGCCGAGGACGGGCAGTACGAGAGCCTGCTCCATTTCGCAGATGACGATGCGGCGCAGGTCGGGGTCGGGTTCAATGACCAGCCACCGTGCGGGCGGCTCAAGCGTGAGCCAGCGGCGAAGACGGGATTTCAGGAAGGCATCCGACGCGCCGAGTTTGCGGGCGCGTGAGGCGAGATCGCCGATCATCTGGTCGATGGCCATCTCCGGGCTCAGCGGCGTTTCAGGTCGCGTGGATCGCACGAAGACTCCACTGCCGTGACGCAACTCCACCCAGCCTTCGTCTTCGAGCTGGCGATAGGCGGCGCTGGCGGTGTTGGCGTGGATGCCAAAGCGGCGGGAGAGATCGCGCGTGCTGGGCAGGCGCTGGCCGGGGGCAAGTTCGTGGCAGAGGATGCCGAGCACGACCTGGGTGATGAGCTGCTCGCGCAGTGAAACTTCGCCGGTTCGATTGAGCCAAAGGCGCATGTGTTCGCTATCAGCTTGCCAATTGCTCGGCAGGCGCGGGCGTCGAAAGCTCGGCTGGCCGCGGACGCCGATAGATGACCAAGAGCCACGTGAGAACGAGCAAGACGACAGGGATGATCAGCAGACTTCCCTCAGGACCGTCGGTGCCGCCGCTCCACAGTGGGTTGCCCGCAGGCGTTGTATTGAGAAAGTGACCGGGGGCGACGAGGCCGCTGTCAGCGGTGCCATAGAAGTAGGTTTCCGCCCAGTCCCATGCGGCATGGCAGCCGATGGCCCACCATGCTGAACCGGTGACCCAGACGCTCACGCAGAAGATAAATCCGATGAAGGCTGCGGCGAAGATGCCGATCCAGTTTTCGCCGTTGTTGCCTGTGTGTCCGAAGCCGAAGAGTGTCGACGTGAACCATGCGGCGTTCCAGAAGCCTGCACTGGGAGCTTTGGCGAGATGCAGCAGGAAACAGGGAGCGAGTCCGAGAAGGGCGATGATATAGACCCCAACCGGACCGTTGCCCTTAGCTCTAAGCAGGAGAAAGCCGCAGATGCAGGCGATGAGGCCAAAAGCCCACCAGAAGTTGATGCCGCGCGTCAGCGTGAATTGCATATAACAGCGCATGGCGCCCTCTTCAAAGCAGCCGACAAGGAATGCCCAGGCGCCCCAGATGAGGGCGTACTCGACGATCGCTGGACCGGTCAGGGCCGCGTGCCCGAAATGGATCCAGCCTCCGGCAGAAAGTGCGCCGACGAGGACTGAAAGAGCACAGAAACCCACGACAAGTCCACTGAAGAAATGCCTGACGCGGTGCGGGCCGCGCAAGTTGTAGTCGAGAATGCTGCGGCGTTCGATGAGCGCGACGATAGCCGCGGAGAGGATCAGGGCAAGGACCTGGAGCAATTCGAGGAAGAACTGCTGGCGAGGGGTGAAGAGGTTGCCTTTCGAGATCAGGTGCGACTTGGAAAACAGGAAGCCCAATCCGTTTCCGAAAAGGAGCGTGAGGGTGACAAAGATGAGGATTGACCAGCCAGCACGCATGCCGTCGGAGCCGATGAAGACCCACTTCAGACCGCGGTAGGGCTTTTGGGGTTCATTTCCAGGGCCGGAGCCTTCGTTGACCGGGTCTTGTCGCGGGTAGCCAAGGTGCTTGGGCTCGGATGGTTCGGGCGGTGGCGGTTCAGGCGCGGGCGAGACTGGTGGAATCTCCGGTTCCATATTTTGCTCCTCGTAGTGGGACGGTTTTCCTGTGCAAAGTATTCTACTAAGAAGCGATACGGAGGGGCGGGAACCTCGGTCCATTTGCCGAGAGAGAGTGTGTGTCCGCTCCTTGACACAATCGGCCTGCCGCATGATGCTTAATCTTCCGGCTTCACCGGAAAGGATGGAAAGGGGTTGGAGCGGTTGCGGGTTAAAGTCTTCTATCACGACAAGTGCTTCGACGGAGCCTGCTCCGCATCCCTCTTTACCCGATTTCACCGGGAATGCATCGCGCAGGGCGCGGCGTATGAATACCACGGCCTGGTGCACCGGGCGGGCGCGCTCTTTGATGAGAGCGAGTTCACCGGCGACGAGAACGCCATTGTCGATTTCAAATATTCGGCGTCGCCGCGAATCACCTGGTGGTTCGATCATCATTTATCGGCGTTCCTCACTCCGCAGGATCATGAGCATTTCCTGGCCTGCCTGCGGGAACCGGCGTGCGGATCGCGGAAGTTCTTCGATCCCGAATACACCTCTTGCACCAGCTTCCTGGCGCACATCGCCTCGACGAAATTCGGATTCGACACCGAGCCGGTGGCGGACCTGATCCACTGGGCGAATATCGTGGACGGCGCGTTGTATGAGAGCCCGCAGTCTGCGGTGGAGATGGCAGCGCCGGCGATGAAGCTGACGCTGATTATCGAATCGACCCAGGATCCAGAGTTTATTCCGAAATTGATTCCCCTGCTGACGGAGATGCCGCTGGCCGATGTACTGGCGCAGCCGTTTGTGGCGAAGCTGCTGCCGCCGCTGCTGGAGAGGCACAAGCAAGGCATCGAACTGATCCGCAGTCGCAGCGAGGAGAAAGACGGGACCATCTTTTTCGACATTACGGACAAGCCGGTCGAGGGATACAACAAATTCATCCCCTATTATCTGCATCCGAATGCGACGTATTCGATCGGGTTATCAAAGTCGAGCTTTCGGACGAAGGTGTCAGTGGGCTCGAATCCGTGGACCAAAGCCGATCCTGAGAAGATGGTGAACCTGGCGCAGGTTTGCGAGCGCTACGGCGGCGGCGGACACGCGAGGGTGGGAGCGATCAGCTTTCCGCCGGACCAGGAAGAGCGCGCTCGAAAAGCGGCCACGGAGATCGTTGCGGAGCTAAGGGCGAAAGACCCGATGAAGTGATCGAGACCATTGAAATCTGATGGACTGGAATAGCTCAGAACGGCACGCAGGTGTGGACAAGTGGCCGGAAGCAACTGCGACGGTCACCAGCATCGAACAGCCGTTCGTCGGCGGGAAGTACCATTTCCTTTCTGTCGTCTCCTACACGTTCAAAGACCCGTCGGGCGAGTACTGGGCTGGAAACTACCAGATGCCGACCAGCGACTTGCCGGATGATGTTACGGAAGGTGCGGCGATCACGATTCGCTACAATCCCCAAAATCCCCGAAAGAGCTGGTGCGAGGATGATTACTTTCGGTGCGGTTTCGGAAGATTCCAGTCGTTCGACTATCCGGTCGCGATGCTGTTGATGATTGGGATTTTCGTGCTGCTTATCGCGGCGATCGAGATCTTTCACATTCACGTTCGATAGCAGGTGGGTAAAAGGTTAGGTCACGGTCGAGATCAGGGATTGACATCTCTAACGATGGTCGATTCGCGCAAATCAAAATGAGCAGGATCGTTCCTTTTGGGTGGATTCCGGCTTATAGCCCCAGTTCATCTGCGCGCTTCTTCATCGCTTCAAGGCAAAATGCGATGTGCGCGTCGAGGTCGACGCCTAGCTCAGCCGCACCCTGGATCACGTCTTCGCGGTTGACGCCGCGGGCGAATGCCTTGTCCTTCATCTTTTTTCTTACGCTGTGGACTTCGACCTCGGCGATTTTCTTGCTCGGCTTGACGAGGGCGCAAGCGGTGAGAAATCCGGCAAGCTCGTCGCAGGCGAAGAGGGACTTGTCGAGATGCGTGACGCGGGGGACCCCGGAGTATTGCGCGTGGCCGAGGATCGCGGTGCGGAGTTCCTGCGGCCAGCCCTGGCGCTCAAGTTCGCGCACGCCGACGAAGGGATGTTCTTCGGGAGTGGGGTAGCGCTCATAGTCGAAGTCATGGAGCAGGGCCGTTGTTGAATAGAGATTCAAGAATGCCGCACGTTCCTCACCAGCCAAGCCCAGGCGATCGGCTTCGGCTCCGCCACAGGCGGTAACGCAGATCTCAACGGCCAGGGCATGCTTGCGCAGATTTTCGCTCTGGGTCCATTCAGTGAGCAGCTTCCAGGCCTGTTCGCGGCCGTAGTTGTGGTCGGCAGTCATGATGTGGATTGTACGTGTTGCATCGTGTGGTTCGCCTTTCTCTGGGCTGTTTCGGGTTTGATAGGTGTTTCTTGGGTTTGATCCTAACTTTCTACTTGACAATTATGGTTCCTCGGCAGAAAGTAGCACTTATCGCGGTGCAAAACACCCCGGGGTACCCGCTCTGGCACTCCGCGCATTACCTAATGGCTACCACTCTTGCTAGCGTGGAAACACGCGAAGTCGTGCGTTGCGATTTCTGCAGTTTAGTGCAGTACAGAACGTCGAACTCACTCTGCAGGAAATGTCGCAGGCCTCTCGATATCGAGGAGCCGGCGCCCTTAGCCCCACAACTGGTTTCAATGCCACAAGTGGCGGCTTCGGCTGAGGCTGGGTTGCAGGTGGCTGCCCAGGTGCGCGAGATTCGCAGAGCGCGCCATCTGAGCCAGCGCCAGCTTGCCAGCCGGATGCAGGTGCCCCGCACCTACATCTCGAAGATCGAGAACGGGAAGGCGATTCCGACACTGGGATCGCTGGAACGTCTGGCCGAGGCGCTGGAAGTGGATATGCGCCAGCTGGTGCGGGACTCTCGCAGCCGTCGTGAGGAAGAAGTTACGGCGATCCTGTCAGATCCGTTTCTGGCCGAGATCGCGGCGATGTTGCCGCATCTTGACTCGCTTCACCGGACGTTGCTATACGGCGCGGTGCGGGACATGGCCACCGGCCGGCGGCGGACGGCATAGCCCAGCGTTCGTGATCTCTCTTCGTCTCTCCTTTTTGTCGGGCGATCGGCTCTGTTGAGCTGATCGCCTGATCGTTACCTTGTGAAGATGACGATCGGTTCATGTATGTGGACCTGACCGCGTTTTGCGCGGCTGTTTATGCTAGGCTCGAAGATGTCGCCAGGTTCTCCGGCTGCCGGAGATACTTCGTTGGCTGGCCTGATGCGGCCTAGATTCGCCCGCCCTCGCAGAGAGCTGGAGTCAATCTTACGGTGACAGCGGAACCGGGCGTTGATCCGCGAATGTAATGATATCGTCGAGGCAATTTTCCTTGCATCCAACCAGCATGTTGCGGATCGATGAGCTCTCCTCGGAAGAGCGTGCGATCTATAACACGCTCAAGCCTGAAAGGCTGCCTCAACACGTGGCCATCATCATGGATGGCAATGGTCGCTGGGCGGGTCGGCGATCGCTGAAGCGCTTTCTGGGGCACCAGCAGGGCGCCAAGAGCGTGCAACTGGTGACAGAGACAGCTTCTCGCATTGGGCTTCCGTGGCTCACCCTGTATGCCTTCTCGCTGGAGAACAGCCTTCGGCGTCCGAAAGCGGAAGTTAACTTCCTGATGCGGCTGTTGAAGACCTACCTTGAAAACAACGTGCAGCGCATGAACGACAACAATGTGCGTATCCGTTATATCGGGCGCGTGGACGAACTGCCGCACGAAGTCCAGGACAAGATGCGATGGGCTGAAGAGGCAACGATGCGCAACACGGGAACGACGCTAACGCTGGCGCTGAACTACGGTGCGCGCTCTGAACTGGTGGATGCCTGTCGAGCGCTGGCTCGAGAGATGCAGCGGAAGCAGATTGCGCCAGAGCGCATCAGCGAAGAAGATATCCACCGGCATCTCTATACGGCGCATATGCCGGACCCAGACCTGTTGATTCGCACTTCGGGCGAGATGCGGATCTCCAACTTTCTGTTGTGGCAGATTGCTTACACCGAGATCTTCGTAACCGAGAGGCTTTGGCCTGACTTCCGCGGCATCCATCTGTTGGAAGCCATCGCCGCGTTCCAGCAACGGGAACGCCGGTACGGCGGGCTGAGCGACAGCGTGGGTGAAGTGGAAGAAGACCCCGAGCAGATCAAGATCATCGCAAGCTAATCGCGAATCCATCAGAGAAGCCCAGTTTCACCCCGTATTCTTCTCACAATGATTCACGCGCTGGCAGTGTCGGGCTATCGCTCTTTGCGGGATCTCGTGTTGCCGCTGGGGCAGCTAAACCTGGTGACGGGAGCGAACGGCACCGGCAAGTCGAGCCTGTATCGCGCCCTGCGATTGCTGAGCGATGCCGCGTTGAACACAGTGGTCGCGTCGCTGGCGCGCGAGGGCGGGCTGCAGTCGACGCTTTGGGCTGGACCGGAGACGATTGCAAACAGCGTGCGACGCGGGGAACATGAAATCGAAGGCACGCCGCGGCAGGCGTCAGTGAGCCTCAAGCTCGGCTTTGCGGGCGAGCCTTGCAGCTACTGTATCGATCTTGGATATCCGCCCCCAGCGCAGTTGGCATTTCCGCTGGATCCAGCGATCAAGAGGGAATGTATCTGGCATGGGGACATCTATCGCAGGGCTGCCGTTCTGGTGGATCGAAATAACCGGCTGGTACAGGTAGCGCCTGCAAAGACGGCAAAGCACGACGAGCCGGAACTTCTGACCAAGGAGCTGAGGTCGACGGACAGCATGCTTGCGACGATCGCCGATCCGCAGCGCGCGCCGGAGATGCTGGCGGTGCGCGAGTCCATTCGGGGATGGCGGTTCTATGAAGGCTTCCGGACGGATGGGGATTCGCCGGTACGGATTCCGCAGGTGGGCACATTTACGCCGGTGCTGAACAACGATGGAACGGATTTGCCCGCGGCGCTGGAGACGATACGGCTGTTCGGAGACCGCGAGGCGCTGGATCGGACTGTTGAGGATGCGTTTCCGGGAAGCCGAATTGAAATTGAGGTGCAGGGCGGTCGTTTTGAGGTACGTTTGCGACAACACGGACTATTGCGAGCGCTGGGCGCTTTGGAGCTGTCGGATGGGACGTTGCGCTATCTGCTATGGACCGCGGCGATGCTGACGCCAAGGCCGCCGGAGTTGATGGTACTCAATGAGCCGGAAACCAGCCTGCATCCCGATCTGCTTCCGGCTTTGGCGCGTTTGGTCGTGCACGCAGCCGAAAAGACTCAGCTGATCGTGGTGTCGCATTCTCAGGCCCTGATTCAGTCGTTGGAACAGAATTCAAAGTGCCGGCGACTGCACCTGGAGAAATCCTTCGGCGAGACGGTGCTTGCCGGAGCGACGAAATTCAACAAGCCGAAATGGGAGTGGCCGAAGCGATAAGCGTGTCCGCGAACATGTGAGCGGGACGGAAGCCGCTGGCTGACTGAGACTTCTCTGCGGAGACGCCGGGCAGTGTATTCTCAACGCTGGAATGAAACGAGTCCTCACAGCACTCATTTTGGCGCCGTTGGTGCTGGTCCTGGTCTTTCTTGGGCCTATGTGGCTGCTAACGCTGGTGGTTGCCGGTGTGGCCATGCTGGCCGCATGGGAGTTTCTGGGCCTGACCGAGCAGCGTGGCGCCAAGCCACCGCGTATTCTGACGCTGGGGTGCATCGGGCTGCTGTTTGCCGGGAATTATCAGTGGCCGGATGAGACGGTAACGCTGTTCGGATTTTTTTGCGTTGTGCTGCTGGTCTATTGCACATTTGCGTCGCCCGTCGAACGCGCGATGGCTGATGCAGCGTC
>Ga0335072_10003751_pt1 | contig 22752 bp, 18 predicted proteins | sample Lox_Sample_21_FD_206725 | JGI IMG/M metagenome (GOLD analysis project Ga0335072, IMG submission 206725) | Soil microbial communities from Loxahatchee National Wildlife Refuge, Florida, United States - Lox_Sample_2.1 | ecosystem: Environmental > Terrestrial > Soil > Wetlands | place: USA...
CCATTGGAGAATCGCAGGCTGCTTGCCGGCGAAAGAGACTTTCTATATGAGGCGCCTTCCGCGGCGGAGGACAGCCGTCGATGTCGTGTATTATTCTGAACCAATTCCTATGATCCTCCGCCAATCAGTGGTGCCTTGTGTCCTGGTAACTTCCTCCCTGCTCGGTCTTCTCAGCGGCTGCAGCCGGTTCAAAAACAAGGCAGCCGAGTCCAACGGTCCGCAGCGCATCGTCTGCATCGGCGAGGCTTACAACGAGATGATCTACGCTCTCGGCGCCCAGGCGAATCTCGTTGGCGTCGATTATTCGAGTACGTATCCGCCGGAGATCAAAAGGCTGCCTACCGTCGGCTATCACCGCGCCCTCAGCGCCGAAGGCATTCTCTCCCTGCATCCGACGCTGATCCTTTCCGATAACAACATCGGCCCCGATAACGTCGTTCGCCAGTTGCAGGCGCTCCATGTCCCGATGAAAACCTTCCAGTCTAAAGACGACTCAATTGCCGGAACAGAAGCCCTGCTGCGCGAGATGGGCGCCTTCTTCCACAAAGAGAAGCGCGCCCAGGAGCTTTGCGCCCAAATGGACCGCGAAATGGCCGCAGCCGCAGCGGCTGTCAAACAGTACAAGACCACCCCGCGTGTAGCAGTCATCCATTTCGGCCGCGCCTCGAATGTCTACCTCCTGGTGGGCAATGGAGGAGGAGGAGATGCGAGCACCGCAGGCAAAATGGTCGAGCTGGCGGGCGGGCAGATGGCCATCCAGCAGAAAGGCATGCAGCGCATGGTCTCGCCGGAGATCATCGCAAAGAGCAATCCGCAGGTCATCCTCATGACCGAGTATGGCTTCGACCGCCTGGGCGGCATGGCAGAGGCCAAAACGCTGCCGGGCGTGGCGGAAACGGACGCAGCTCGGCACAACCGCATTTACAGCGTGCCGGAGCACGAACTGATGTACTTTGGGCCCGATACCGGCAACGAGATCATCCAGCTGGCGAAGCTGATCCATCAATGAACGCGCGCCGAGCCGACCTATGGTGCCTGGTGCTGCTTTTCCTGCTCATGATCGCCACCACCGTCGCCTCTATCCGGTACGGCGCCATGGACTTCTCCGGGCGCGAAATGGCTGCCGCGGTTTGGGGCAAGCTCACCCGGCAGCCGGACATGCCGCTCGACCAGCGGATCTTCATCGAGCTGCGGGTCCCCCGGGCGATCCTTTGCCTGCTGGTGGGCGCGAGCCTCGGGGTCGGGGGTACTCTGATGCAGGGGCTCTTCCGCAATCCCATCGTCGAGCCCGGCCTGGTCGGCACGTCCAGCGGCGCCGCCTTCGGAGCGGCCATTTTCTACGTTTTCCCGGCGCTCCTCCAATTCAACCTCGGCGGACTGACTCTGCCCGTCGTGGCCTGCGCCGGCGGCGTACTTTCCACCTATCTGGTGTTCGCGCTCGCCCACACCAAACGGGAAGGGCGCAGCTCCATCCTGCGGCTGCTGCTTACCGGCCTCGCCATCAACGCGTTGTTCCTGAGCGGCATTGGCTTCCTCTCCTACGTCGCGCGCGATCCCTCGGCGCGCTCCATTATCTATTGGAACCTCGGCACTCTTTCCGGCGCCGACTGGAATTCCGTCGTCATCGTCGGCGTCGCTACCGTCGGGGGACTCATCCCCGCCCTCGCCTTCGCCAAATCACTCAACGCCCTGATGATCGGCGAGGACGAGGCGGTCGCTCTGGGCGTCAACGTCGGCCGCCTCAAGTGGACCGTACTCACCATCAACGTCCTCATGGTCGCCGTGGCCACCGCCTTCACCGGAGTCATCAGCTTCGTCGGACTCATCGTCCCCCACATCCTGCGCATCGTGCGCGGCCCCGACAATCGCTTTCTCATCCTCGGCAGCGCGCTCCTGGGCGGCATCCTCCTGAGCGTCGCCGATCTGATCGCCCGCGTCTGTCTTCGTCCGGCGGAATTGCCCATCGGCATCGTCACCGCGGTTGTAGGCGTGCCCGTCTTCCTTTCCCTGCTGCGCAGCCGCGAGTACCTCTCGTGACACGATGCTGACCGCGACCGAGCTCACGTTCCGCGCCGGCCACCGCGCCCTCATCGACGGTGTGTCGGCGAGTTTTGAGCCAGGGCGGTTGCATCTCATTCTCGGCCCCAACGGCGCCGGGAAATCCACTCTCATCCGGCTCCTCGCGCGACTCCTCCGTTCCGCGGAAGGCGCAGTCCTCTACGACGGCCACGATGCCGAGCACTGGCACGAGCGCGAGCTCGCCCGCCGCCGCGCCGTACTTTCGCAGGCTGTCGAAGTGGCATTTTCGATGCCGGTGCGTGAACTCGTCCTGATGGGCCGCTATCCGCATTTCGGCGCGCGCCCCGGCGCCGACGACCTCAAAATCTGCGACGAAGTCATGCGGTTCTTCGACGTCTCTGCGATGGCCGACCGCAGTTATGGGACTCTCAGCGGCGGCGAATGCCAGCGCGTTCAGTTCGCCCGCGTGCTGGCGCAAATCTGGCGCCCGATTGAAGGCGCGACCCGCCATCTCTTCCTCGACGAGCCGCTCACCTTCCTCGACATCCGCCACCAGATCGACTTCATGGGGAAAGTGCGATCCTTTGCCTCGCAGAAGGATGTTTGCGTGGTCGGCGTCGTCCACGACCTGAATCTCGCCGTCCAGTTCGCCGATCGTCTGCTGCTGCTCGATCATGGGCGCGTTCTTGCCGACGGATCCCCGGCGGAAGTGTTGACGGAGGAGAATTTGCGTACCGCCTTTGCCGTAACTCCGGTCATGCTCACCAATCCAGCGACCAGCAAGTCGCACCTCGTTTTTGAGAGCAGCAGCGAGTTGAGATGATGATGCCGATGGCTGGTCAGGTCCAGAATTCTCATCGCGGATCGACCTAATGGCTTAGTTCGCTCACTGCCACGACCGCATTGCGCCGGAGCGGGCGCCGATCGTACAGCCATGATGTCCATCATTGTGCCCAGCAGCAAATGTGGCTACGGAGGGAACGAGGCGGATCACCATAAAGTTACGTGCTCTCACCAACTCACGGATGTGGTGGCGATGCTGCAGTCCTACAATCCATGAGCTTCAGTGCTCGGCTTTTCGCGATCGTGTCCCTCACGATGCGAGATACGCGAGGATCGCCTTGCAGGCCTCTCTTTGGGCCGCTTCCGAGACAGACCACGCGGCCGGCGCAACACAATGGCATGCCCAAGCGAGTCGACCATATGCGCCACTATGAAGACACGGGTGCGCAGATCGGTTCGCGATTTCAGGGCCTTTGCATGCGGAGTAAGCGCGGCGAGAAAGACGTCGCCTAACCGAGTGGAGAAGGCGATGGAGCCATCCGCCCGATGGGGCACTTCCGCCTGCAGCAATTCCGCGAGCTTCGGATCTGCTGCATGTGCCTCGACCATTCCTTCCAGAAGAGACAGCACGAGTTCCTCCAGCGGCGCATGTGCGCATTCGGTGACCTTGCGCCGCAAAGTCGCCTCCACATCGCGGATGTGCCGTTCGTGCAGAGCCACAAAGAGAGCATGCTTATTGGGGAAGTACTGATACACGGAGCCGATACTGACCCCCGCGGTTTCGGCAATGCGATTCGTGGTGATGAACGCAGAGCCGCCGCGCTTGAGAAGTTCGACTGCCGCATCCAGCATGGCCTCAACGGTTGCCTGAGCCCTTTGCTGCACCGGTCGTCGGCGCCGAAATGATGATGCCTGATTGTCTCTCTTCACGGACTCAGTCTAAATACGAATGTGAGCTGTTCTTCAACTATGAAGCGAAGAGCCGCGATGGAAGATGGCTCGGAGCCGATTCTGAATGCGAGTCGAATCAAGGTTCGAAGGTCGCAGAATCATCGCAGAGGAATGGAGCTCATGTCCCCGAAAGGGGGAAGCCATGAACTGTCTCATTACAGGCGCGACCGGAGAAGTGGGCCTGCGGGTTACGCGCCTTCTGCTGGAGCGTGGTGTGCGGCCCCGCGTGTTCACCCGCGACTCAGACAAGGCTCACGCCCTCTTTGCGGGTCGAGTTGACGTCTCGGTTGGTGATATCGCCTTGGCGGCCACGTTGCGCACGGCGTTGCAGGGCGCCGATACTCTCTTTCTGGTCAATGTCGGCCCCGAAATTCCCGAGCGGGATCGCGTAGCGGCCGAACTGGCCCGTGAAGCCGGAATCAGGAAGATCGTCAAACTGTCTTCCCTCGATGTCGAACAGGGTCTGGCCATCGGGGCCTGGCACGAACAAGGGGAAACAGCCATTCGCAGCGCGAGAATACCTCACGTCTTCGTACGTCCCACCGGATTCATGTCCAACTTCCTGGCCTGGGCCCCATCGATCGAAGCAGAGGGTATTGTGCGTTCCTCCACGGGCAACGGCCGACGTCCCTTCATTCATCCCGACGATATCGCCGCCGTCAGTGTGGCAGCTCTTCTCGACGACGCTCACATCGGTACCGCGCTCGCCATCACCGGCCCGGACTCACTGACGTTTGGCGAAACCACAAATCTCATTGGACAGGCAATCGGCAGGAGCCTTTCCTACCAGGCGATCTCAGACGAACAGGCCAGGGACCGGTATTCGCGAATCAGTGGCTCAGAGGACGAGACCGAGGCTCATGTAGCTTTGTGGCGCGCCATCCGCGAAGGACGTCTCGCCGCCACGACGGACGGCGTGGAGCGGGTTTTGGGCAGAAAGCCGCTTTCGATCGAGCGCTGGGTCAGAGAAAATGCAGAGGCTTTCCGGAACCTGGAACAGTAACGGATTGAAATAAGCCCTGATCCTCCGGTGGCAATTAAGCTAAACGCCTCCGACCCAGCTGGCTAGACAGCGCCAGCGATCAACGGATCACTCATACTCGGGCGCCCTGTCTCGACGCGTCCCGCGAAACGCAACGCAGTGGCTTCTGTCCTGACAGTAAAGTCATACCAGCCGTGACTCCCCCTGAGGTGCAGACGCCGCGACCAGGTCTCATCCGGTCTGAGTGTCTTACGTTTTGAATCCGTCCGGTAGGAAGCTTCCGCAACGGTGACGTTCACTGGCTTTGTACTCGTGTTGTGCATCCGGACGAGGATGTTCCCGGTCAACCCGGCATTTTTCTGCTCATATTCAGTCTGGATTTGCAGCTGCGGCAAACCGGTAGTGCCGGTGAATGAGCGATAGAACCCGTTCGGCGCATGCACTTCGATCGAATACCCTGCGTTGCCAAAGAGTGACAGAGGAAACCGCGGTCGAAGTGTGTCGCCGGCCTTAACGGCATAGGTCGCGGACTGGAATCCGCCGCTGGCCGGGTCGTTCAGATTGCGCAGATGAACGATAAATGCCGCCCCTGCGGCATTGTCTCCGTGCACCTTGTTCCCCGCTGCCAACCGCAGTTCAAACTGAGTTCCGTCCGAGGTTGGGCTGCCCTCGGCATAGAGTTCGTAGGGGAGAGCACAAGACGGTCTCGTACCGGGTTCCTGGTGGGAGGTGAACGATGAGTGCTGCGGGCCTCGGTTAATGTCATCGATCTCCAGAGCAGAGAGCTTGCTGTAGTTCGAGGGAATCTCTTTGTAACGCGCCTGCTCGATGCCGATGACAAAGCGGTCGCGATTCAGAAAATCGAGGTCCGGCTCCCTGCTGTCGTAGCGCCGGAATGCGGAGGTCAGATCGCCGGCCACGGCACGGCGCCAGGCACTGATGTTTTCTTCCTTCACGGTCTTGCCATACTTCCTCTCGATGAAGCATTCAAGAAACATCAGCGAGGACGTGTGATCGAAGAGCTGTGAGTTGACCCATCCGCCGCGCGTCCAGGGAGAAGCGATGATCATCGGCACGCGGAAACCCATGCCGATCGGGCCTGAGCGCGCGTACTTCCGCTCCACGCCCTGCGCGAGTTCGTCTTCCACATAGGTGTATTCGATCCCTGTATCGATGCCCGCCGACGCGCCGCCCGTCTCCGGCCGCTTCGGGTCGGCGGCAACGAAGGAAGGCGCGTGATCGAAGTACCCGTCATTCTCGTCGTAGGTAAGGATAAAGATCGTCTTCTTCCAGACATCGGGATTCTTCGTCAGAATGTCCATCACTTCAGAGACATACCAGGCGCCGTACCAGGGAGATGTCGGATGATCGGAGAAGTTCTCGGGAGCCGTGAGCCAGGACACAGTGGGGAGATTGCCCTCTTCCACATCTTTGCGGAACTGATGGAAGACGTCGCCGCGAGGAACTTTCATGGTGCGAGGAGTGCCGGCATCGTCGAATTGCAACTCCTGAAGTGCGTGGTAGTCAGGATCATCCGTGTTGGTGACGAATGCGGCGTGGAACAACGCGCGCTGCTCTCCCGTGAGCTGTTGATAACGCTCGTTGCCGCACTGCGCCAGCGTACGTCGAAAGTTCTCGACGCGATTCCGTTCGGCCTTCAGGCGTGTTTGCAGCGATGCTGCTTCGGATGGACTCGTCTCCGCGGCGATGCGGGCCTCAAGCTTCTGTATTTCACGGGAAGACTCTGCTATCCATCGCTCGGCGGCTGCTGCGAATCCCGGGTATGCCTCTACGTTATACGAGGCGAAGCATTCAAGAATGTTGTCGCCGAAGTTCGAAAGCCATGCGTCTGCTTCGCCGGTTAAAGCGGAACGGCTCAGCTCGTTCTGATAAGACTTCCAAGAGATACCGGCCTCCTGCAGCCTTTCGGGAAAGGTCTTCCATATCATGCCGCCGTCATCAATCTCCTCGTTCCGCATGAACACCCGCGAGTCTGCGCTTTGCCGGTCGCGAATGGTGCCGGTCCACAGAAAGCAGCGATTGGGAGAGGTGCTGGTCATCACCGCGCAATAGTGCTGATCGCAGACGGTGAAGGCGTCAGCGAGCGCGTAATAGAAGGGGAGATCCTCGCGGGTGTAATGGCCCATCGTCATGGGAATGTCCGCATATTCGCTCTCCCCGGAACGTTTGGCATCAATCCAGGCGTCGTGGCGACCGTCATTCCACGCGTCTACCTGGCTGTTGCGCGAATGGGGCAACGATCCCATCCAGGTGATGCGGCTGTCCCTGATGTCCAGACGCCAGGGAGCGAAGGAATCCCCGGACCGGCTCGTCTGAACGAAGACCGAATTGCCGTTCGGCAGGCGGATTGCACGCGGATCGTTGAAGCCGCGCACACCGCGCAGCGTGCCGAACGCGTGGTCAAAGGAGCGGTTTTCCTGCATGAGGATCACGATGTGCTCAGCATCGAGAAACGTGGAGCCCGGCTCAGGCTGAATCGCATACGCCCGTTGTATCGAGTCGGGAATAAATCCGGATACGGCCGACGCCCCGGACAACATAGCGGCGAGCTTCAGGAAATCGCGTCGCGTCTGCATACTCTGATTGTCCTACAGCGGCATGGTCGTTGGATGACACAGACCTCCGTAGCTCGATTACCGAGCGAATTTGCCGCCGCCGTCAGGTGTGGAGGAATCCCGTCAGCTCACCCGGCCATGGCCGCCTGGGATTCCCCGGCGACAGCTCTCAGAAGGAGGTCCAGCAGCTGCTTGTGGTGCTCGATTGAAAAATGGCTGTCCCACTCGCGCTGCAGCACCAGCCCGTGAAAGGCAGCGATCACAAAAGAGGCGAGCGCGTCCGCATTCGCCCCTTGCGCGATCGCGCCCCGTTTTTGCGCCTCGATCAGCATTTCAGATAGCAGCTTCCGAGGTTCGTCGAAACTGCGACGGACAATCTTCCGAACCTCAGGATTGCGCTGAGCCTCGGCCCAGAGCTGCACACTGACACGCCGGCGCAGCCGCTCTCTGGGACTATCGAGATCATCGAGAAATGCATCTCGCACCCGGTCCAGGGCGGTGGCTATCGGTCCCTTGCTGATTGCTTCGAGCACCAGCTGCCGTTCTTTTTCGTGGCGGCGGCCGGCGATCGACTCGATGATCTCCTCTTTGCTCTGGAAGTAGTTGTAGATGGCCCCTGGGCTCAGCCCGGATTCGCGGACGATGTCCTTCATCGTCGTGCGATGGAAGCCATCCCGCGCGAAGCACACAATGGCCGCATCCAGGATCTCCGCTCGCCGGCCTTCAAGATACTCCGGGCTGACTTTAGGCATGGTGGACCTCCGCGGAATCATTCGAACGTTGCTCTTCCGCCTCTCCGGGTACGTGCGCGGTCACGACGTGGTAGAACTCGTAGCCCCGGATCGGAGCTCCGCTGCCGTAGTACGGTTTGCGATATTCGGCGGCAGACAAGTCGCTGTCCAGAGAGAGACCACATTTTTCAAAGAACGCGGTTGCATGATCCGGCGGGATGCCGAAAGTCCACGGCTCCTGCAGCCTGGCAAACGTCTGCTGCACCTCATGGCCGCCGATTGACGCCGCCGGGTTCCGGATGACCGCATCGTCTACATAAGTGAAGACGAGTTGAGTTCCAGCAGAAAGTCCCGCAACAAAGGACAACGTCTCTCTTACGGATTCCTCGGTCAGATAGTTGGAGACCCCTTCCCAGAGAAACAGGCTCCGTTCGGACGGATCGAAACCTGCCTCCTCCAGAGCTTGTCGAACCGACTGACGCCGGAAATCCACCGGAACGAACCTCACATGCGCGGGAAGCGTGCCGAGTGACCGAGCGACATGACCCCTTTTGACGGCAGATGTATTCGGATGATCGATTTCGAAAAACTGCACCCTGCCGGTAGCGGCCAGCCGATAAGGCCGGGAATCAAATCCGGCGCCAAGAAGCACGACCTGGCGTGCCCCGGAGTTCAGTGCACGGGTCAGATAATCGTCGATCCATCGAGTTCGCGCGATGAGCGAAGTACGCGATCCCGGCCACCGGTAATCGATGTATCGGCACAAGAGAGCCCTGCAGGCGCGGTTGCGCGCGAGAAGAGCCACAAACCGAAACGGCATGCCCAGAAACCTCCAGGCCATCGGGTCGTTCACAACACGCAGCTCCGACGGCCGTGAAGACTCGATCGCGCGAAATAAAGCGTTGTGTTCAGCTGTCCGGCTCGGGCGATGGGCTTTCATAAACTGTTCTCCAATAATAAAGCGAATGAACGTTCTATTATACATGAAAAACCGCGTCCTTGATACCTGGTGATCGATGCAGGAGGAAGCGCTATGAGGGCTTGCGCGCAAAAACGACGGTAAGCGGCGGAAACGTTGTGATGAAGCTTCCGCGACGCCTTTCGACCAGAAACCCGAGTTCGCGCAGTTGCCTCGCGTATTCGCCGGTGAGTTTGTAATCGGAGAGGATGGCGGTTCCCCCCGGTCTGAGCACCCGCGCAATCTGCTCGATGGCCCGACGCCGGGTGGGGCCGTCGTAGATATTGTGCAGACAGAGGTTGGACACGATGAGGTCGAAACTGGCGTCAGTGAAGGGCATCTCCTGAGCCGGCTTACTCACCAGGGTGCAGAACTGGGGAATACCTTCTAATTCGAGGTTGTGCTCGGTAGCAGTCGGCGAGTTCGAGGCCATATCGGTGTTCGACCAGATATCGATCCCGGTGACATGTCCGCTGCCGTTGCGTTGGGCAATTCGCTTTGCCACACCGGCGAGCAGCAATCCGCGGCCGCAGCCCACGTCGAGCACGCGCTCATCGCCGCGCCAGATGTGCATACGCAGCATGAAATCGCGATGGCGAAACTTTCCGAACTTCACGTAGAGCAGGAAAAGAAGACCTTCGCCGATGAGGAAACCGGCAGGCCAGAAGAAACTGCGCGCGTCGATGCTAACGGATCCAATGCGCACAGTATGTGGCGCAAGAACGGCGAACAGGAGGCATGCAAAGCCCGTGAGGAAGAAAGTCTTCATGACGCCCGGCGCATCCACGCCATAGTCGGGTTTTGTCGCCATTGTCCTGCTCATTCGCGGACCGATGACAAATCATCGCATAGACAAATGTCCTTCGGGAATCTGAGCTCACCTTTCCGAGTAATCCCGGAACCTGGCGGGAGCTACGCTCGTACACTCTAAGGTTGAGAATCGAAATATGAATTACGACGCCATTATTGCGGGCGCGGGCCCGGTTGGACTCTTTCTGGCATGCGAGCTCCGTCTCGCTGGCGCAGCTGTGCTGCTGCTCGAAAAGAACGAAGATCCAAACACTCCGCTCAAGAGCGGCTGGATGGGCGCACGCGGACTGAACTTTCCCTCCACGGAAGCCTTTTATCGTCGTGGACTCCTGAGCGATGTAAAAGCTGCTTCCATCGGCTGGATGGGTGGGGAGCGTCCCGGAATGCAGTTCACCGGAGACGGCAAGGTTTCCGCTCCCCCCGCCGCAGCGCCGCGCTTTGCCGGCCACTTCGCCGGCATTATGCTCGACGCGAACAAGGTCGATTTCTCAGGCCAGCAGTGGATCATCCCCGGCCCATCGGTCGGCGGAGGCATGGTCAGCCTCGCGGCTCTCGAGTCTGTTCTGGCTGACCGGGCGAGGGAGCTAGGTGTCGATGTGCGCCTGGGTCATGAAGTGCTCAATTTCACGGAAACTGCGGATCGGGTCTCCGTGCGGACCACTCGGGGGCAGTTCGAAGCAAACTGGCTCATCGGGTGCGATGGTGGGCGCAGTACGGTGCGAAAAATCGCCGGCTTCGACTTCGAGGGAACCGACCCTGAGCTGACAGGCTACATGGCCATCGTGGAATTCGAGGAACTCGATGGTCTTGCTCCGGGATTCAACCTCACCCCGCGGGGTTTGTATACTCATGGTCCTGCTCCCGGCCGCGTCGGCGTGGTGGATTTCGATGGCGGCCGATTTGATCGCGCCGCGGAGATCACGCGCGAAGACCTGGAGTCCATGCTCCGGCGGGTATCGGGAACGAACGTAAAACTCAAATCCGTAGAGATCGCCACCAGCTATACCGACCGCTCACGGCAGGCGGCCACCTATCGAAAAGGCCGCGTCCTGCTTGCCGGCGATGCCGCCCACGTCCACTCCCCCTTTGGAGGCCAGGGGATGAATGCCGGTTTGGGCGATGCAATGAACCTGGGCTGGAAACTGGCGGCCGTCATCAAAGGCTGGGCTCCCGACGATCTCCTCGACACCTATACCGCCGAGCGCCATCCGATAGGCGAGTGGGTTCTCAACTGGACCCGCGCCCAAGTGGCCATCATTCGGCCCGATCCGCACGCCCGGGCGATTGCCGCAATCATGCGGGACCTGATCGCCACGAAGGACGGCACCAGTTACTTCATCGAGAAGATTTCCGGCGTCTCCCTGCAATACGACCTGGGAAGTAGCCACCCGCTGATTGGCCGGAGCGCTCCGGATTTCGAACTCGAAGACGGCAGTCGCCTGGGCAATCTGCTCCACGACGGGCGCGGGCTGCTGCTCGATTTCGCATCGCGTGATTTTCTGGCGACAACGTGCGATGGTCTCGAAGACAGGTTGCGATACGTCAGCACACGGGCAAAAGACGACAAAGGCTTGTCTGCACTTCTCGTTCGCCCTGATGGCTTCGTAGCTTGGGCGGCGGACGCGGAATTGGATCCAGAAGCAGCGGAACGATCCGTTCAATGCTGGTTCGGGTCGCCAGCGGCTCCGAACGCCTGAGCACGCCGAATCGGCCGCCATTCGTCGACGGGTCAGTCTATGGTGAAAACCACGCGGGGCTTCCCCGGAGCACTCCAGTATTCTTCCACCTCTCGGAGAGGGACGGGCCACGTCGCAATCCGCAGACCTGCGGTGCCAATGGCATTGAAGGTGCTCCTCACGGCGTTCAGAAGAACGGGCAGCGGCACGCTTCTTGCGCCGCTCCCCATGAGCAAAATGGGGGAAGATCGCAGACCCACGCCCGGCAAATTGATGCTCTCCTCGCCACTGGCGCCACCGACATGCACGAAGCGAACCGGCGACGGATCGTCTACACCTTTCGCAATCGCGGCAATAATGTTCATTGCGCTCTCGCCCCACAGGTAGTCAATGACGACGTCGATGCCATCGCGGAACTCCTGTATAAGTGCGCCCTCAAACCGCTTACTTCCCAAAGGATCAGGTTCGTCCAGTGCGAACGGGACGAGAATATCGGCACCGAGTTCCTTCACCTTCTGCAGTTCAGCTTCGTTTCGGGCCGTCGCAATCACTTTTCCGGCGCCCAGATATTTCGCCAGTTGGACAGCTAAGCGGCCCGCAGTTCCGGCCGCACCGTTAACGAGCACGGTTTCCCCCGGCTGAATATAAGCTCTTTCCACCAATGCTGTCCATGCGGACATTCCGGGATTGGCGATCGCTGCTGCGGTTACATCATCGACTTCGACTGGCACTGGAATGCAGTGTTGTGTATTGACCAGGGATCGTTCCGCAAGAGCTCCAAATGGAGCTTCGGGAAGCGCGAAGTAGACCCGCTGCCCGTCTGCGGTGAGACCGACGCCATCAGTTCCAGCGACCGCCGGGAAGGCGTGGTCTGAACTGTAGTGGGATCCGGAGGCACGCGATTTGGCGAGCTGGCTGAGGGCAGAGGCCTTAACCTCGATGATGGCGAACCCATCCCGGGCGATAGGCTCGTCGAAGTCCCCATGCACGGGACCGCTCTTTGGCGCATTCACAATGGCTGCTTTCATTAGCATCTCCGGTGGTAAGTGAGCCCATCGGATTGGAGAGCGCACCTGAACACCGTACAAGTCTCTTGTACACCGTTCAAGCGATAGACGCAAGGACTGCTATGCTGGATTCATGAAAGTGAACCGGGAGATCCTGACCCGCGGCGCCCTGAGTCTCCTCAACGAGGTTGGCCTGGAGCAGCTTAGCCTGCGGCGCCTGGGAGCGAACCTGAAAGTCCGCGCAGGCGCGATGTACTGGCACTTCAAAAGCAAAGAAGAACTTCTGGACGAGATGGCCACCGTTCTGCTCGCCGATGCGGCTCCCGAACTGCTGCCGACGCGCAGGCGGGACGACTGGGCGAACTGGGTCGCGACATTCGGAGAGGGTCTGCGAACGGCTCTGCTTCGCTGTCGAGACGGGGCTCGCATGGTCTCAGGTACAAAGCTGACAAACACGGAATATATGAAGGCTACCGAAGCTGTGGGATTGCAGCTGGTCAAAGCCGGATTCACTGCACGGCAGGCCGTTGTCATGCTGAGCACGGTTTACAGCTACACACTGAGCTTTGTCATGGAGGAACAGGCAGTCTTCCCCCGCCCCGGAGAGCGCTCGAAAGAATACGATCTTCAAAAGCGAAGCGAGCGCCTCGCCACCACCGCGCTCCCGCTTATGCGCCGGGCGGGACCAATTCTTTTCGATCGCTTCGAGCAACGATATAAAGAAGGCCTCGCCCTGATCCTCCATGGCGCGGCCTGCCAGTTGGAGGGGCGGAAGGTTCGCCACATGGCGAGAACTCGTGACGGAAAGGAGGCAGGACCCGCCCTCAGGGAAACTCCGATGACAGAAAAGCGCAGGACAGCTCCAGAACCGACTCGCCCGCTCGGTGATCTCTAGAAATAAAACTTCCCGGCGAGTTGAATGGCACGGCCGGGTTGCGGATCGCCACCTGCATTGATCGGCTGATCGACGGAATCGATGACACCGAAGACCGCGGGCCCTGCACCAAAATTGCCGCTCGGGTTTGCGAAATTCGCATGATTGAATGCGTTGTATGCTTCGAGGCGCAACTGGAGATAACGCGGTGTTCGCGATTCGCCCAGCGGAATGTTCTTGTACACCTCGAAGTTCGAGTAGTTGAAACCCGGGCCGTGGAAGAAATTGCGCTTAACGTTGCCAAACGTCCCAAGGGGTTCCTGGGTGAAGGTTGCCGTATTGAACCAGAAGTGGCCAGGGTTTCTGGGATTCTCAGTGTGGATGTGAAAGGTCGAGGTGTTGGGCACGTCGGGGCAATTCACGAAACTGAACTGATCGCAGTACAGCGAGTTAAACACCCCTTCATCGTATATGGTGATCGGAAAACCGGTCTGCAGTGCGGTAATGCCGGAAAAGTGCCACCCGCTCAAGGTGGAACGCAGGATCGTCGACCCGCGGAAAGCAAATGGAATCTCGTAGTTGTAAAGCGCGGCGAGCCGGTGACGGGCATCATAAACGGAATCCCCGTAACTCCGATTTTCGAAGCCGGGCACATAGTTTGTCCCATACCCGTTGGCCACGGAGTCCTCGAGGCTGGAGGAGTTATCCAGCGCATGGCTATAGGTATAGGCGAGAGAAAAGTAAAGACCGTGAGAGGGGGCCTTCTCCAGGGAGGCCTGTAGCGAGCTATAGCTTGAAACGCCGCTGGTGTGCATGCCTCCGATGGAAAGGTAATATGGCACGCCATTCGGAAGCACTCCCGGAATCTGCGATCCAGGAACCACTCCGGGCTGCAACTTCTCGCCCGGGAAATAAAGTGATTGCGATCCGATCAGATCGAGGCAGGTGAAGGTTTGGCCGCCGATCATGATGGGTGCCCCTGCGCCGGTGCCATTCAGGCAGGCGTCGTGGCCCTGCTGGGTGATAGGGTCGCCTTCCCGGGCTCGTATAAGTTTCCTGCCCAGCGAGCCGACGTAGCCGACGGTCAGGACCATATTGCTCGGCAACGCTCGCTGGATGTTCAGGTTGTAGTTGTACGTATAGGGAACGTCGACTTCAGAGGTCAGGTTATCCATTTCCAGCGGATAAAGGGACATGAAGCTCACGTTCTGGCTTGGCCGCGGAACTGAATAAGGAAAGGGATTTGCGGGATAGGAGGCTCCAGGGGTACCAGCGATATCCGCAAACGGATTGGCAAAACTCGGGTTACCGCCGAGGCCGGCGGCGCCGACGCTGTTCTCCGAGAACGGCGGATCGTTCGAGTTGACCTGTGCGCCCTCTCCCTGGACGCGGTTCCAGTAGAGACCAAAACCTCCCCGCACGACGAAGGCCCGCTGTCCTGCAGGTCCGGTCAGAGCCCCAAGTCCTCCCTGCGGTGACCACGCGAATCCGAGGCGCGGCGAGAAATGGTCCCAGTGAGTTGTCGGACTTCCGTTCTTATTGCAGCCCGGGTCGCCCGGATATAACGTCCCCGGAGGGGCTCCGGGAAATACTTTGGACTGGACATCCGTTGGAACCCAGCAGGTTACCCCCACACCGTCGTACTGAAGATTCGCGTAGGGGGTTTCCACTTCATAGCCGAGTCCGTAGGCCAGCGTCAGCGCGTTTGTGGCCTTCCAGTGATCCTGGGCATAGGCATAGTACTGCGAGGCACGGACATCTACGAAGAAGCCGGAACCCTGGTTGTAGGTGGCAGGGATGCCCAGGAGGAAATCAGCAGCCGGGTCGCCCGTGCTGTAGGCGGCGGAGGCATTGAAGTTGAAGGCGCCGCTGTTGTCCGTGTAATAGGGATTGCTGATGATGAACCGCTCGTAATTCACCCCGAATTTCAGATCGTGGCTGCCGGCCACCTTGCTGAAATTGTCGAAATAGGTGTAGTTTTCATCTTTCCGCGGCTGCGGGCCGTTGGTGCTGAATCCCAAAGCGAAATAGCCATTCACATTGATGAAGGGCAACGTGCCGGCGGCAGCATCCTGGGGATTGATGTCAAAGCCAAAGGAGGAGGGCGCGGCGAGCGTCGAGGCTGCCGGCTCGAGTTCCTTGTAGTTGAAGCGATAATAACCGGCGCGCAGCTCGTTCAGGGTCGTGCTGTTGAATACCCGGGTCCACGACGCATTAAAGATTTTCGTGTGGGACGAGTTATCGGCGGCAAAACCCGGCAGCGAGGCTCCGGTTCCGGTCGACTCTGTCGCTGGAAGGGGCAGCGTATTCATCGCCGGGCTGGAATCGAAAATGACCGAGGCCCAGAGGGCATCCTTCGAAGTCGCCTGGTCGTCGATGCGGACGATGCCCTGATCGTCCGCGGAGGTGTTCGGCGCATTGAAATTGGAGTAGCCGATTCCGGCATTGTCGTAGTTCGGCGCCGGAACGTACTTGTTCAACAAATTGACTGCAATCGGATTGAAATCCGAAGCCGGGATTTGCGCATTTGGAAAACATGCATTCCAGGGAGTGCCGGCAGGACATGCACCATTCGGGCCGTTGAGACCGGCTGGGAACGGAATCGGCTTGCTTGAGAACTGGACTTCGTCCGCCGAGAAGTTGCCTTCCCTCTGATCGTCCGAGAAGACGGGAGTGATCTGCGTTTGGGCCGTGCGATTGCGAAGGCCCTGATAAGCCAGAAAAAAGAACGCGCGATTTTTGATGATCGGCCCTCCCACGGTGCCCCCGAAGACGTTCTGATGGAAGCCGGGCCGCGTCGCGGAGAAATAGTTGCCATTGTTCAGAAACGTATCGCGATAAAACTCAAATCCGTCGCCGTGGAACTGATCGGTTCCACTTTTGAGCGCCTCGTCGACGATGGCTCCCGAGTTGCGGCTGAATTCCGGATCTATCGTGCTGGAGATGACATTGATCTCCGCGAGCGCGTCGGGATTCACCGTGATGCCCGGCTGATTGAGCAGAAAGTCATTGATGTCGGTCCCGTCCAGCAGGTAGGAGTTCTCCTGGGTCTGGCTGCCGTTGGTTGAGAACGTGGCTTCGCGGTCAGAGGCCTCTACAGTTCCCGGCGCCAGCTTTTGCAACTGCACCGCATCGCGCCCCAGTGTCGGAAGATCCTCCAGTTCCTGCGCCCCAATCACATCCTTGAGTTGAGCGTCTGAGGACTCAACCTCGACCTCCGCCGAACTCACGCGGACAGTTTCTGACGATGACCCAATCCGGAGTTTGGCGTCAACCTGTCGCGCGGAGCTCAGATCCAGCATGATGCCGCTGACGACGAAGCGCTGGAAACCCGGATCTTCCACGGTAATGGAGTAGGGTCCTCCGATATGAAGGTCCGGAAAGACAAAATAACCTTTGCTGTCGGTTTTCTGGCTCACTGCAATGCCGGTGCTGGTATTGAGAGCCGTCACGCTCGCATTGACCAACACAGCACCATTAGGATCCGTCACAGTGCCGTGGACGGATGCGGTTGTCGCCTGCGCAAAGCCACGACTGACTGGAAGAACTGTGCACGCTGCCAGCAGCGTGCAACATATGGCGGACGAATGACGAACTTTCACATAGCCTCCGAAAGGTCTGTGCCAGCTTTGTTTCCCTGCCCACGATCGCCAGCAGGCGGTCGCAGACGGAAAATCTGTCGCGGTTCGCAACGCACATTCGTCCCAACGAGCTCTGCGACCGACTTGCAGGCTCGTGGGAGTTGAGGTCATGGGGGCCGACGTGACTGCTTGCGCAACTCTGGGGAGTCAGGATCCGTTACCTTCCGGTGGGTCTCAAAGCAAGTTCGGCCACGTCAAAATGCAGAGTCGAATGCCGGGGCCAATCATCGAAGAAGTTCGTAGTTTTTGTCATCGACCTTCCGATTGAATCCTTGATCCGCCAGCCGGTGGGCATGATGCGCGACTCTCTCTGCGTTCGAAATAAAAGGGATAATCTCCATCCCAGGTTGTATTTCCGAGTCCGTCTTTTCGCTGACGCCAAGACACCAGTCTTCCTGATACGGTTCCCTTGCTCTCCGCGCAAAGGGTTGCGGCCTTCCCAGAGGTGACCTTTCCCGGCACGACGGAGTCTGTGCTCACTTCTGTTGTTGCGCGGTCTCAAAGGAGAATTCTTCATGCCCCATATCTCTCTCCCCGAAGGCCTGCCCGGAATTCGTGGCGCGCTGGCGTTCCGCCCGGAAACCGCGAAGCCGCTCAACGAGCTGGTCGAGGTTCTCCTGTTAGGCCCCCACTCACTGACTCCGGGCGAACGAGAGCTGATCGCCACCTACGTGTCGTATCTCAACGACTGCCACTTCTGCCAAAGCATCCACGGTGCCATCGCTGCCGCACATCTCGATGGCAATGAGGATCTGGTGCGGCGGGTGAAGGCGGATTTCCAGCACGCCAACATCTCCGAGAAGATGAAGGCGCTGCTGGTGATCGCAAGCGAAGTGCAGCGCGGCGGCAAGAATGTCAGGGCAGCGGATGTGGACCAGGCGCGCAGCCTGGGCGCAACGGATCTCGAGATCCACGATGCGATCCTCATCGCCGCGGCCTTCTGCATGTACAACCGCTACGTGGACGGCCTGGCCACCACGCAGCCCCACGATGAGGCCATGTATCGCGAGCGCGGGAAGATCGTGGCGCGCGACGGATACATCCAGGGAAGCAAAGCCTATCTGCAGCCAACAGGCACCGCACGCTGAGGAGAGAAGAATGCCACATATCGCCCTGCCCGAAGATTTGCCCGGCATCAGCGCCGGGTTCGCATTTCGCCCGGAAACCGCGAAGCCCATGCGCGAGCTGGCGCACATCCTGCTGCACGAGCCCAACACCCTGACGCCGGGCGAGCGCGAACTGATTGCCACCTACGTCTCCTCGCAAAACGACTGCTATTTCTGCCAGACCAGCCATGGAGCTGCGGCAGCCGCCCACCTGGGAGCCGCCGAAATCGTGACGTGGGTGAAAACAGATTTCGAAAGCGCACCGATCACTCTGAAGCTGAAGGCGCTGTTGGCGATTGCCGGTAAGGTGGCGCAGGGAGGCAAGCGGGTTCTCGCTGAAGACATCGCTCGGGCCAGAGAGCAGGGCGCGACGGACAGGGAGATCCACGATACGGTGCTCATCGCTGCCGCATTCTGCATGTACAACCGCTACGTCGATGGACTCGGCACCTGGCAGCCTCGGAACGAATCCATGTACGCGCAGATGGGCCGGCAACTCGCCGAGCACGGCTACCGGAAAGCTGAATAGAGGGGCGCGCCATGCTGCAGATCGACGAGACGCCCTCGGAGCGCAATCCAAAGCAGCCGGGATCCACCGCTGCCAATCTGAGGATCGTTGAGGAGAGTACGGCGGGAGAGGATGTCCTGGCTCTCTACCAGGAGTTGCGCTCCCGTTTCGGACAGCCCGATATCCCCGGCATCGCGAAGTGTTTCGCCACGAATCCGCCAGTGCTGAAGAGCATGATCGATCTGGCAGCCGGATTTCTTTTCGTCGATAGCCACCTCTCGCGAAGACACAAGGAAATGATTGCGACGCTCATTTCCTCGCAAAATGATTGTCCTTACTGCGCCAGCAGCCATGGCAATCTTCTTCTCGCACACGGTGGCTCGACTGAGGTTCTTTGCGCTCTTGAGACGGGAGCTCTGAACTCGAACTCCTTCTCCGAGGCAGAGCAGGCGCTGCTGCGCTTTGCGCTCAGGGTCAATTCCGACTCTCGATCCATGACGCGTGCGGATGTTGAGGGGGCCATGCAGGCCGGCTGGACGGAGACGCAGCTCGCCGAAACGATCCACCTTGCTGCATTCTTTGCCGCCTTCAACCGCATTGCTAACGCATTCGGTCTTCCTGCCCCGAAGCATCGTCTTCCGTGAGGCCTGGCATGACTGAAACTCTAAATTCGCGGCGCCCCAGGCGGGGAACCTGGCAGCCCAAACCAGAAATTGCCGGTCTGCTGCGTGTCTCCGGCAATCCCATCAACGGTGTTGGGGAAACGACACTGCGAAGACCCTCTCCGTTCTTCTGGCATCCGCCGGACCGGCATCCATGGGGCGACCTGCAAATCGTGGCGCGCCAGAATTCGCGCAAGTGCCCCGGTTCAGCGGAGGCCTTTCAGGCGGCCTATACCTATCCCGAGCTGAATGCGGTATCCCCAACGCGCAATGAAGCTCCGGTCGAGGAACTGACACAGGAAGTCCGGAACTTCGCGCTCACGCACGAAGCAGACGATGTCGGAATCGCCCCGATTGATCCGACCTATGTCTTCGAGGGCTATACGATCGAGCACCCGTGGGTCATCGTACTTGCGCTGGCACACAACTACGAGCGCCTCCGCGAAGTTCCTTCCGACGAGACCAACGGCACGGGAGTCTGCGATGTGGGGGATCAGTATGCCAGAGGCACCCGGTCGTCCTATAACCTTGCCAGCTGGATTCGCTCCCAGGGATACCAAGCCGACCCTTATCCCGGCCCCATGGCCGGCGCGCTGCTGCTGATCCCTCCCGCCATTGCCGCCGGACTCGGCGAGTTGGGCAAACACGGATCGCTCATCAGCCCGCGGTTCGGCTCCGGAGTTCGCCTGGCGGGCGTTACCACCGATATGCCTCTGCTTCGGACGACGCCACAGCACTTCGGCGCCGATGAATTCTGCGCGAACTGTCAGGTGTGCACACAGGCCTGCCCGCCCGGAGCCATCACTCCCAGGAAGCAGATGGTGCGCGGCGTCGAGCGATGGTACGTCGATTTCGACAAGTGCATCCCCTACTTTGCTGAGGCCGCGTCGTGCGGTATATGCATTGCCGAATGTCCCTGGACCCGGCCCTCGGTGCGGCCGAAGCTCCTGGCAACCATGGCGAGAAAATTGGGCGGCGGGCTCGGTCAGGGATGAGCGCGACCGCCGTTCGGCCGCTACACGAAGACTCAATTCGTTATGCCGGGTGGGGCGTTCTCGGCGCCGCCTTCATCGGCGTCATGGTGAGCTTCGCTCCGATCATTCCCTACACCTTCAGTCTGTTTCTCGACCCGTTGCACGCGGCATTCGGCTGGAAGCGCGAGTCGATGGGAGGAGCCTTCGCGCTCACGGCTATTACGGTCGCGTTGGTGTCACCGCTCATCGGCCTGCTTCTCGATCGCTTTCCACCGCGTCGTATCATTCTTCCTGCGATCCTGGGTTTCGCAATCGCGCTTGCCTGTCTCAGCAGGCTCGGGCCACACATTGCGCAGTTTTATCTCATATTCTTCGTGCTCGGGCTGGCTGCAAACGGAACCGCACAATTTGCCTACACGCGCACCATCCTCACCTGGTTCTCGAAGCATCGGGGATTTGCGCTGGCGCTTCTGCTCACAGGCGGCGCAGTCGGATCCATTCTGATCCCCCCGTTGACGGAGTGGATGATCCAGCATCATGGATGGCGCGATGCCTGGCTGATGCTGGGCGGGGTCGCTCTTCTGGGGTTTCCGCTGACGGCCATGCTGGTGCGCAACCGGCCCGAAAAGCCACTCGTCCGGACCGACCGGCAGGCCCCGGGTGTCACCGTCTCCGCGGCGCTTCGGACCGCCCCGTTCTGGATCCTCGCTTTCATCACAATCTTGTCCGCTTTCAGCGAAAACGGGCTCGTGACCAATCTGGCAGCGATCCTTGTACAACATGGAATTACGGCCTCCAGCGCTGCCATCGCCCTGTCTGTACGCGGCGGTGCGGGGATTCTCGGCAGGCTCCTGATCGGACTCGCAGTCGATCGCGTCTCGCCGCAACGCATCCAGACACTCGTTCTGACCCTTGCCGCTGCGGGCACGCTGATTCTCGCCTTCGCCGGGTCGGGGCCGCTCGCGTTGATCGGAGCCGCAGTCCTTGGCGTTGGCTTAGGCAGTGAGGCCGATGTGGGGCCCTATTTGCTCGCTCGCTACTTTGGCAGACGGCACTTCTCGGTTCTCTATGGGCTCACCTGGACCGCCTACGCCATCGGTGGAGCCACCGGACCTCTCTGGATTGGTCATCTGTACGACCGTGCCGGCGGCTATCAGCCGCGATTCATCGTGTATCTAGCCGCAGTCGCCTTCGGGGCCGTCATTCTGAGTCTGTTCCTGCGAACCGATGCAAAACATCGGCGCGATGAACCGGATCCTGCTTTGTCCACCACTGACCCGTCGTTAGAAACCTAGGCCGCGTAAAAGCCTTCGATCCGCACGACCGCAGACCGGGACCCATAGTCGCCGACGACCGCATGAATGTTTGCCTATAGACGGTTGCGCACAGACCCGTTCATCGAAAAGCTGTTCTTGAGATGGATTGTCAGCCCGGGACTTCCTGATCGACGGCGCGACACCCGTTTTGACAACCGAACTCCGCTTGATTCTGCCTCCGACAGATCGGATCGGCACGTTCGTGAATGGCCAGTTACTGCAGGCGATGAAAGCGGCCTGGATTGGTCGCAATTTACAGAAGAGTGCAATAGGCACTACTGTGGTTCTGGAAGACCTCGGTTCTATCAGGTTCAACAGGAGGTAAGGACATGGAAACTGTTCAGAACGGACAGTGTGGTCTGTGCACTCACTTCGGCGAGCACCACAAGACGGATATGCTGGTCACGATCCGGACGACTCACCGTGCGGATCTCAAGATCGTGGATGAATGCGGCCATCCTAAACATGCTGGCCTCCACCTGAAGGTCACCCCGATCAGCGGCTGCGACGGTTTTACGCCGGCTGCGGCAGCCTGACAGGCCCGGACGGATGGAATAGTACGCGGCCCGGTATTCGGGCCGCGGTTGCTTTGGGGCAGGTACCTGCTTCGACCACGTTCGATAAGAGCACGAGGATAGCGCAGACGCTGCCCGATTATTTTGAAAGCCAATGCCGCCAGTGGACCTGCGTAACCAGCACGGCGACACCCGCTGCGATCTGCAGGGCCGAACTGACCAGCAGTTCACGCATAGCGGGACGAGTTCCTTTCTGCCGGTGCACCATTGGGAGATTCATCGAAGCACTTGCCATCGACGCGAGGACGACTGCAGTCCCCGCCTGGCTGGCGGTCACTGTGTGATGCATGACCAGAGTCGCAGCAGCTGCGGCAGCGCTGGCGCTGCTCGCAAATCCGCCGAGCAGGCTGGCGGTTTCGAATCCCATGCTTCCGAAGTGTCGCTGGCCCAGAGTCGCAATGACCTGGATGATAAGAAACAGCAGGGCCAGGCGCAACACCTTGCCAAGAGAAATGGGTGAACTCAGCGTTAGCGTCGGTCCTGCCTCTGCAGTTTCGGCCTTCCGGTAATCGCGATAGATCCAGAAGGCCGCAACCACCGTCATGACCAGAAGCGGAAGAGCTGCAGTACGCACGGCTGAGTGTCCGAAGATCGCCAGGATGG
>Ga0335072_10003753_pt1 | contig 22747 bp, 7 predicted proteins | sample Lox_Sample_21_FD_206725 | JGI IMG/M metagenome (GOLD analysis project Ga0335072, IMG submission 206725) | Soil microbial communities from Loxahatchee National Wildlife Refuge, Florida, United States - Lox_Sample_2.1 | ecosystem: Environmental > Terrestrial > Soil > Wetlands | place: USA: Florida...
GGCGATCCACTCGCGCCGCATGCCGATCTCCTTGCGCGGAAGTAAGCCGGTCGTGGCGTGGACGACGCAGTGCGGCTCGACCAGAAGTGTCAGGGCGATTTCCTGGTTGGGCTGAATGGTCATCAGTCCGGACGAATCGACATAGGGGTGGTTAACGGGACTGTTGCCCTCCGTGACTGTGTCGCCAATGTCGTTAGAGAAGTTCTGGTAGTAGTCGGGCACAAGGTTGGCCTGCTGCAGAAAGCCGCGGCCAGGGCCCACTTCACGAGCGAATCCCGCGATGGCGGCGTCGGCGCAGTAGAGGCGCGTGTAGTCGTCGTTGACGAAGTAGCCAAGCAGGCCGTCCTGCCACTGCGGCACAGCGCCCAGGCGCAGAGAGACAGGTTTGGTGTTGATCACCGAGGTGTCGATTGGCTCCTGCACCTCGAGCCTGACGCTGGCGCGAAGGATCGCGACGGGGTGGCCGACCAGAAGCGAGAGGTGCTCGTCGGTTGTGCTGGCAAAGGGATCGACAGCCCATAAGGTCGAGTCGATGATGCGCAGGATGGCAGAGAGCGCGTCTTCGGAAAGGCCGGTGTTGGTGGCATCGGCAAGGCCCCACTGCAGGAGGCCCTGGCCAATGCCTGCGGCGAACTGATTGGGAATGGCGCGGGCGGGCGATTGGCCCACCGTCGAAGGCACGCCCGGCGCGTCTTCCCAGATGATGCCGGCCTGCGGATCGGGCCGCACGAAGCCCAGGTTGGCACCGGTCGCGTCGAAAAACTCGAGATCGCCATCGAGGTGGTTGGGCATCAGGAAACCGCAAACCGGGGATGTCGTGGCGTCGGCCTCGCTCCCCGAGCCGTCGGCCGCCAAATAACGGAACCAGAGACGTGAGGGCGAAGTGTAGCGTGGCGGCAGAGCGAGGAGCTCCGGTCGAGTCGGCGTCTGAAGGGATTCCGCTTCGACGAGTTGCGTCGAGGCGACGATTGCGGTGTCACTGGAGCCGGCGAGATCGAGGAACTGGCCGTAACCATCGACGAGGCGCAGGCGCAGGATGCGGATGAAGCCGGCGCGCAGGGGCACGAAGGGCGTGGGGATGGAGTTGTCGGCGGGCTTCGCCTGGCCGTCGGACGCGTAGCCGCCGCGCATCTGGCGCGTGAAGTTGTCGGCAGCGCCGGCGAGCACGTCCATCGAGTCGAGGGTGTCGAGAATGTCCTGCAGGGCGCTGCGATCGACTGGCGGAATACTGTTCGTGTTGGTCCCGGTGATCTGGACCTTGATGCTGCTGGCCATCTGTGCGTAGAGGCCGAGCGCAACCTGAGCGTGGATGGAGTGAAAGGCCGGATGGGTATTGGGCTGCAGATTACCCGCGCCACCGGCGGACTGGGCCTGAGAGATTGCGGTGCGCAGGCTGGCGGCGGCGGTGGCCGCAGCGCCGCCAGTGAGATGAGCGCGGCCGGAGAGAATCAGGCTGCCGGGCGGTTGCGGCTGGACCTGGCCATCGGAACCCGCTTGCTGTGTGGGGTCAGGCGCGGGCGGGGCGAGCGTGGGGTCGGTGGCGTAATCGATCTCGCCCAGCGACCAGTCGGCGACACCGTTCGTGGAAGGAATGTATTCGATCTCCCAGTCGAGATGGATCGGGTTCCAGGGCTGAACCGGCGGAGTCACCGCGATGGGCGACGGCAGCGTGCCGGAGATGCCGCTGTTGGCGACCAGCGGTCCGTGATCGAAGCGTGGGTCGCGGGTCGCCCACCACGCAGTCTGTTCGACCATGAAGTTTTTGGCAACGGCATTGATTTGAGCCGTGGTGGGCGCAGTCGCTGTGGGTGCAGCGGCTGCCGCGGTGGTTGCGGTCGCAGTCGCGCGAAACGGCACCACAGGGGTAAGCGCGGCCTGGGCGAGATTCACCGCAGCCGAAGGATCGAGGATCACGACTTCGCGCAGAAGATCTTCGCACTCGGGCGGAACGCTGCCGTTGGAGATGCTGCGCTCGAGGATCGGATCGGCAGTGGAGGTGGGGCGGAAGATGAGGACCGTGGGCTCGCTCGATGCCGGCATCTGCGAACTGATCGCCTCCGCGTAAAAGCCCGTGAGGCGGCAGACCAGAGTGTTGTCCTGGGAAAGACGCGCGTCGGCGCCGTATTTGAAGGTGCGGCTGGCGCCTTCGAGTAAAAAGACCGGCTCGCTGGGGTAGAAAAGGCGAGGAAGCGCGCGGCGTACTTCCTCGGTGTGAGCGGGAATCTGCGGTTGCACTGCAATCGGAGAGACTGCAGTGATGACCGATGAAAGACCGCCCTTAAGAAAAGTGCTTTCGCGGAGGGTCTCGACCGATTCAGAGAATCGGGCCGCGGCCTGGCCACCCAGGGTGACCGTGTTGCGGTTGAAGATGCCGCTCTGGAAGCTGGTGTTGAGCCCGTTCGTGGCGGCAACCTGTCCGGCAAAGACGCCTGGCCCGGGCTGAACGGGTTTGGGCAGGGGCGGCGGCGTGTCGGGCATAGCGGGAATGTTGATGGTCTCGGTGGTGTAGCCGCCGTCCATCGAACTGAACGCTGTGGCCTGGAGCAGCGCATCGAGCCGGGCGCGGCCGTCGGGCTGTTCGAGGTCGGCGAGCGAACTGAGGAGAAAACCTTCGAGGATGCGCGCTTCATCGGGGCGGTTGTTGTGCTGGGCGACGAGCGCGGCCAGCGCTTCAGTGAGCGTGTTACCAACAGCGACGTTGATGGCCGAGGCCGCCGGCGGGCCGCCACTCTCGCCTGAGAGTAAGCCGTTTTGATTGCCGGGCCAGCCGATGCCCGGCCAGCCGATGGCCACGACGCATCCGTGCATGAGCGTGGCGTTGGGCCACCACGCGCCGTCGGTGGTGTAAGGGCCGAGGGCATCGCCGTTGTCGTCGAACTGGGGCATGCCCGCAGGCACGTCGGAAACCGCATACGCTGTCTTCGGAGCGGCCGAGAACAACGCATCGTTGTAAGCAAGGCTGGATGAAAGCAGGTTGGTTTCGAGGCCCAGATTGCGGGCAGCGACGGCGTAATTGCGCGAAGTGTTGACGGCCTCGTCCAGTTCACCTTCGGCCAGCTGCCATTGCAGTTGCTGCATTTTGGCGTTGAAGTCGGTCAGCGAGTGAACGCTTTGGTCGCCGAGCGGATCCTGGCCCGGGTTCGAGTACCAGCCACAGACGAGATAACTAACCGGGCCCTCCTTCATGTCGCTGAGCGAGTCGTAGAAGGCGAGGCGGTTGACGCAGTTGTCGTAGTAGGCGGCCCAGGCCACGTCGCCGGTGCCGAGCACGGTGAGCGGGTTGTTAATGGCATCCTGCGAGGGCGGGCCTTCGACGAAAGAATCGAGATCGATGGGCAAGGGATTCTGATCGCCAGCGCGAAGGACCCACCCTTTAACGGCGCGAAGACCGACGGTATCGGCGGTTGTGCCCGCGGTGTTGGCCGACGGATACATGCGCAGGATAAGCCAGCGGTCGGGAGCGGCGGGAAACGTGGCCGTAGCGCCATCGGCAACGCCGTTGGTCAGCGCATCGGGAAGCGCCCAGTGCAGGTAGACGCCCGCAGTGCGAGGATTCTTCAGCTCGGCGAAAGGCGTGGGCAGGATGTCGTAGCGCGAGACCGGCGTGACCTGCTGCGGAGCGGCCCTGAGCGCGCAGTCGGCCCATGTCTGCGCTGCCTGACCGGGACGCACCACGAGGGCATCGACGGAGATGGGCACGAGCACGCGCGGCGTACGGATCAGGTAAGGATTCCAGGTGCTGATGACCCGGGGATCGATCCGATACGCGGCCGCAGCAGAGAAGGCCGCGGCCTGATCGGTAAACGAGACTTTGGTGCTAACTGCCATAGGTCGTCACCAGATTTCTGACCTGGTCGAAGGTCGTATTGTCGGCGACCCGCTGGGCGATGAACTGGTGGGCGACGAATCCGCCGGAGGTGAGCTGGGTGCCGGCATTGTCGACGCTGCCTTCAAAACGCTGGCGCCACGGCGGGTCGAGCACCGCGACCGCGAAGCTGGCCGAGCCAGTGACGTTGAGCGCGGTGGGATGCTGCGCGATGGCCTGGTTGATGCGGCGGCGCAGCTCCGTCACATGGACCACGCGGCTGTTGGTGGAGCGGAACGGCAGCGCGATCTCGGCGTAGGGCGGCGCGTTGCCGGAGATGGGCACCTGGTGGCCGGTGGCGTCGCGCAGATAGATCATGTCGGTGCTGCCGGTCACGTGCAGACCGAACATGACGCCGTTGTGCGGTTCTTCGAGGATGACAAGCTGAGGCACACCCTGGAAGAGCGCGATCATCACGCCGGGCGACAGCAGCTCGAGGCGCAGCGTAGTGAGCTGCTGTGGCTGAACGTTGGGATCGGATGGATCGAACCGCTCGGGGATGTCGGTCTTGTAGGCGCGAACATCCATATGCGGCCACCCACTCACGGCCGAAGAACGCAACAGGAAACCGGTGATGGTGTCGGCGGGCGTCGTCTTCTGGTCGTTGGCGCTCTTGGCGTCGGTGAAAGACTGAAGGCCTCGCTGGATGGTGCGCACGATCCGTTCGCTGAGATCGACCTGCTGGTTAACCGCGGGCGCATGACCCTGGTGATGCGCCTGCTCACGCGTGCCGATCTTGCCCACGGCAAGGGCGCCGTCCACAAGCCGATCGGTCCATGAGCGATCGATGTAGAAGAAGCGGATGGACTCGTCGGGGAGCAGACGCTGGTCGGGAACGAGATAGTCGAACGGCACACCCACCAGCAGGCGGAGATGGGAGAGGAACAGCTCCATGTAGGGCGGCATCTCCGACTCGGCCTGGGTTGGGTCGAGCTGGATGGGGCGGCGAAGCCTCTCCTTGAGTGCGGTACTGGATTGGATCCACGCGGTTCGCATTGGTCAGCTCTCCAGTTGTAACTGCAGTGCGTTGAGGGTCTGGTCGCGCGCCGACTGCAGCCGATTGAGAGAAGCCGTGTCGGCGGCGACCTGGTCGAGGGTGGTTGCGTTGCGGACGGTCTGCGCAGGTGCGGTGACAACGGTGCCGGTGGCCCCGGGCTCGCCGCCCAGAATCTCAGCGGCCACCGAGACACTGCTCAGATTCCACGCCTGCTGGAGTTGCGCGGGGTCGAGGCCCGGCGCACGGCTGACCGCACCGATGCCGTACTTGTCGCCGACCACGCTGACGCCGGTGACGATGCTGCCCGCGGCGTTGGCGGCGACCACAGGAACCACGGGCTTGTGGATGTCCAGGGCCTCATTCAATGGAATAGCGGCCTGGATGGCAGCGAGCGAGTCGACGCGAACGGATTGGCGATAAGGCTCGCGTCGCCAGCGCATCAGTTCCTGGGCCAGGCGCGGATCGGCGGCCGCCAGCAGGCGCCCACACTCGAAGGCCGCCGCATAGCTGATGTCTTCCGCGCCGGTTTCCGGCGTGACGCGGCGGCACTGGTCGGCGCTGTGGTAGGTGAGCGGATCGCGCGTGAGGGGCATGGGCACGAAGGGGCCGCGATACCACACATCCTCCTGCACGCCGGCGCGATCCATGACCGTGACTGGGATGTGGCCGGTGTCGATGACCGGCGGGTGGCCCGGATCTTCCACGGTCCCCATGGTCGACACGTTGATGCGCTGCACGTAGTCGCGGAAGGTGCCCACGCCGGTGCACTCAAAGGTCCAGCTGTGGAGCAGGACGAGCTGCTGGGTCCGGAGGAAGATGCTGTAGCCGGCACTGGCGACGCGTCCCACTGCAGAAACCACGTTGCGGTCGGCTTCGGTTGCGAGGATGGTGGTGCCGGTTGCGTTGACGAGCGTCTGCTGAGGCGTACCCGAGTCCAGGGAAGTAGCCTGGGTGACGCTGCCCGCGGGCTGTTCGGCCCTGGCGATGCTGGCTGCGCCGGGCTGGCCGGCCCTCACATTCACATCGACCACGCCAATGAAGAACAGCGGATCTGCCACTGCCGGCGGATTGGCCTGAACGAGGTCGGTGCGCTCTTCGAGCGAGACAAGACAGGCACGAAACTTCGCGTTCGGCGCCGGGACGCGGTTGCTCATGAGTACGGCATAGAGGCCATCGCCGGAAGCCGCGTTCAGCTCCTTGTCGTCGACATTGACCTGGCGGACATGAGCCAGCAGCGTGAGTTCGTCGAGACTGGGCAACACCGACTGGAGCAGGCCGGCGTCGACCTCGATGGAGTCGCAGACGATGCCGTCGGGGACCTCGAGGCGCTGGTAGACGTCGGAGGGAACGACGGACTTGAGCGGGACCTGCTGGTGAAGTGTGTACTCACCTTCCTGGAAGAGGAGCAGAGCCAGCCACGGTGCGGGACCCCATTCCTGGGGCTCGTTCTGCACCTGCGGGAATGGGTTGGGCTGCGGCGTCCATTGATCGCGTGTGGGGGTTCCCATGGCGCTGGGGTTGGAAGTAAGGCGGCGCTCCCAGGGCAGCGTGCGGCGCGAAAGCACGATCTGAGGGAGGAACTCGTCGAAGCCGCCGTGGCCATTACGGGGCGGATAGACAGCCGCGACATCGGTGGCAGGCAGAGTGAAGCGCGGGCCTTCGATGTCGAAGTAGCCGCTGTTGGAAGAGAGCGGAGCCTGCTGGCTGTCGTAGGTCACGTTGGTGACCGCGTCGATGCGATAGCTGCCGTCGACCAGGGGCGGCGTGACGCAGTCGAACAAGTACATCGATCCAATGGGCGGTGCGGGCGTAGGCGTGGTGCTCATGAGGAGACTCCTGTGAGGGCCGGCTTGCCGGCGGGAGAACGTGTCGCGGCGGACGCATTGGGAGTGGCTACCATGCGGACCGAGATGCTGCCGTCGGGCGTCAGCGGGCCATCGGGGACGATGTGCTCCGGAACCTTGCCCTGCAGGTCGGCGGCCCACTCCTGCGCCTTGCCGGGCATGCCGACGACACCGGACAGGCGCCAGCCGGTGACGCTGGCCACGCCGACCGTAATGTGGCTCGCGGTCGCGTCGGTGTTGGTGACGTCGTAGAGGAGGGCACGGCGGCGGCCACCGAGGATGCGGATGGGCGTCGATGAAAGCGTGGCTCCCTGGCAGCTGAGGGCGAGGTCGCCCCCGGCGCTGGCCGAGGCGTCCTGGAGATCGAGCAGGATCATCACCACGCCGATGCCGGTGGGCAGCCAGGTTTCGGTTCCGATCTGCGCAGCGACGGCGTCCGACACGCGGATCATGGTCTGAGAGATGGCCTGGCGGTTGCGGATGGGGATGTGCGTCTGCGGCAGCATGAGGCAGGAGCCTCGTCCGAGGATCGTCGTGGGGCCAGCCTGGGGCAGCAGGTTCCCCGCCTGCCACCCGGCAACAGTCTTCCTGCCCGCGGGTGCAGCCGTGAAGGCGACAGCGGCAAAACCCGGCACGACGGTGGCTGATGCGGCGGGCAACTTGCCGAGGCATTCAATGGAGACCATGGCGCAGTTGGCGGGGAGCTGCACCGTCGTCTGCTCGGCGCCCGTAGCTGGCGCGGGCGGGTATTCCGTATCGCTGAGAATCGAACCGCCGCGAGTGAGGAACGTGACGCGGAACGCAGAGTCGCCGCTGACGATGAGTTCGTCCTGCGCGCCGGCGGGCACGTCCCAGATGTGCGTGGTGCCGGCAGGAATGGTAAGGCCGTTGCCCTGGAAGCTGGCCAGTGCGTTCGTCATTTCCTGCTGGTGGCCTTTGCCGGAGGCCCACCCAAGGTCAGTGGTGCGCAGCGTGTTGCCGGCTCTGGCGAGTTTTGTCGGCGCGGGAGCCGTCGCGGCCTGCACGCGGATGAGGGTGGAACCCAGCGTGTTGGCAAGTGGCGCAGCCATGCGCGTGACTCCCTGCGCAGCGGCAACGGAAGTCACGGTGGTACGCAAAGTCGTCGGCGCGTCGCTGACCACCTGCGGCAGGCCGCGCAGAACCGCGCGCAGCCGTGGCTGCTCAAGCGTCACCGGCAAAATGATGGGCGGGTGAACAACGACCGGCGGAGCCGGGAGTGCCGGTGGCTGCATTGTCAGGCCGGTGGTGATCGGCACGACCAGCGGCGGAGCCGAGCGGTAGTAGAGCAGCGCCCGATTCGCCACCGGGACATTTCCGGCGGTGGGCAGACCGGAGGTTGTCCGCTGCCCGGCGAAGAAACCGGTGCTGCCCGTGGTCATCGCGCTGGCAATCTGCAGAGTGCCGCTGGAGCCTGCCGCGGCGGTGAGTTCGGCCATCTGCACCGCGGCGGCGCCATAGGCCTTGTACTGCGTGTAGGAGAGGGTGAAGGGCGTGGCGAAGGGCAGCGGACGGCTGTTGCCGGAGTCGTAGAGTTTGGCGATCGGGATCAGCGCCGATTTGCCTTCGTAGAAACAAAAACCCTGGATGATAAGGCCGACGACCGCCGGGACCGTGTTGGCCGCGGCGGGCATATTGGATGGATCGTTCCAGTGCCACGTGGCTTCGGACACTTTGCCGATGATGGGCGACATCGTCCAGTGCACTGTATCGATCTGGAAATCCGGATTCGGGTTTGGGTTCGGAACACTGATCTGCGTCCAGTTGGCGGGGTTATTCACGTCGCCGCCGACGAAGCCAAAAAGCGTCACCACCAGCGTGGTACTCACCGACTCCTTGTTCATGGGCGCAAGGTCGATCGAGTGCACGTTGCCGCTCTGATCCTGGTTGCCCAGCACAAAGTCGGTGCTGCTGGTGGCCGGCATCTTCGTGTCGCACTGGAAGGAGAACTCAGAGACCATCTTCCACGGCTTGTCGATGGTGCCGGGCGCAGACGCGGCTCCGGAAGGCGACGGCGGCACGAGGCCCGTGAGGACGTTCACGCGGAATGCGTTGCCATTGGGATCGTTGCCGTAGAGGTATTTAGTCGCGAAGACGTTGAAGTCGGTGATGTAGGGCGGCTGCGGGTTGGCGTTGTCGCCGAACGCCACCGTGACGCTGCAGATGGCGAGATCGACTGTCGCGCTGCCGTGCAGGGGCGGCCCTTCGATGGTCAGCGAGGCGCCGAGCGAAACCGTCACGCTGATGTTGACGCAGGCGCCGAAGAAGCAGATGGAGATGGAGAACGTGGCGCCGACCGAGACGCCGATGTCGATTTCGTAATAGAACGGATCCCACGAGATGAGGAAGTCGGCGTAGGCGGTGAACCAGATGTATGCGCAGGAGATACCGTAGGTGAGCTCGAGACGCCCGCCGGCCATGATGCAGGTGTTGGTCAGAGCAAAGTAGTTTTCGCCCTTGATATTCGCGCCGATGGGCAATCCCCAGCGGAAGCCGAGCCGCGGCACCGTGGGGAACTGCGTGGGCGGCGTGAAATGCGGATTGTAGCCGCCGAGGGTCAGAACGAACTGCCCCTGGGTGAACCACATGAAGTAAGCGAAACCGCCGGTCAGCTGGCAATCGGGGTCGAAGATGTAGGAGTTGTCGGTGAGCTGGGCCTGAATCGAGAGGACGCCCTCCGATGAGGAGTAACGCGCCTTGAGAGCCAGCTCGACACTGACCAGTGCCGTGTCATCGGCGGGGATGGCCATGCGAGCCACGCCGAGAACACCGATCTCCACGCCCACATCGAGCGCGACGTAGACGATGGCTGTGACGTGAACGATGACAAAGGTGGTGCCGTGCAGGCCGACTGCGAGCCAGAGGCTGCCGCGTTTGGCCGGGATGCTGTTCCGGATCTGCATCAGCTCGCCCATCGGATCATTGGCGAGTGCGCCGCCGTCATCCAGAGCCGCAACGAGGATGAAGCTGGGGATCTGGTTGATGTCGTCAGGAACGATGAGCTCGCGGTTATAGCCAACGCCCAGGCCGATCGCATCGATCTCGATGACCGGCGGAATGCCGATGATGATGAAGAGGCCGGCGAAGATGAAGACGCTGGTGTAGTCGCCCTGTGCGTCTGTGGGTTTTGAGTAGGCGCCTACTGCCACCAGGCCGAATTCGGTGATCTGGATGAGCAGCATGCCGTCGTACTCGATGGCCGGGCCGGAATCGTTCTTGAGCAGAGCGCCGGCGATGGTGACACCGGGAGTCTGGAAGCTGAGGGCGAGCCCCTTGAGATCGAGCGTCCAGTCGCCGGGATGCATGAGCGACTTGAAGGGGATGGTGACGCCCAGTTCATCGACCTGGCCGGTAAGCGGGCCAACCTTGACCGTCGCATCGAGCAACAGTGAGGCCGAGGTGTTGCCGTTCAGGGCGATGCCGATCTGGTCGAGATAGATGGGGCCAAGCGTCTGGTGAATGCCGATCCAGACAGGCTGATCGTTGCCTGAGAAGAGGATGTGGAAGGTGCTGTCGCCCGACGGCGCCGACCAATACCATGCCGCCACGTCGATGGCTGCGTTGGGCGGCTGGGTGTCCCCTGTGCCGTTGCCTCCGGTGCCGCCCCCGCCGAGCAGGCTCGCCGCAACCGGGTTATTTCCGCCCACGTTGCCGCCCGTGGCCTGCGAAAGCGGGACTCCGAGCTGGTCGATCTCCGCGCCTGCGCCGGGCGAGTCGAAGTTGAAGCCGCTGGCAAATTCGCCATGGAAGAACGAATAGAGTTTGACGCCCCCGATGCGGAAGCCATTCGAGTTGACCAGGGGTGCATCGTTCGCGCCGGTCAGGCCGAGACCGAGGCCTGCGGCGGTGATGCCCGGACTGAATGTGAAATTGCCACCGCCGGACTGAAACGCGTACACCGTGACGCCAGCGTCGAACGTTGCACCCCACGCCGTGGGCGCTCCGAAGAGCATGGAGAGGTCGTAGTCTCCGATGGTGAAGTCCTGGCTGCCCTGGATGCGCACGCCCAGGCGCCCTGCATCGTTGGCGAGATAGAGATTCAGGGTGCTGGTGAGCGGCAGCTTCACGCCGGTGGCGAGCGTGCTCAGCAGACCTGTGATCATCGCGGTGATGCTGGGGAAGCTGGGGTTGATGACGAGACTGCCGCCGCCGGGGACAGCAATCTGCGAGCCGGTGAGGACCGCCTGCACGGTCGGTCCGCCGGTCCAGAGTGCGGTTGCGAATGTATCCTTCACCGCGACGAGCACCGTGTTACCGACCAGCGGAATGAGGAACTGCTCGATCAATGCGACCGGTCCGCCGGTGGCCATGTGCAGCGCGGGCGGGATGAAGTCGATGGTGATGGGGCCAGTGGAGAATGTGCTTCCCGAGCCCGAGGCCAGCGGGTAGAACTCGAGCTGGAAGCTCGTGCCATTCTCGGTGAGCGAGAGTGTAGGAACCAGTGGAATGCCCAGAGCGCTGTCGAGGTGGACCCCAAGCGCGGCAGAAACGGATACAGAACCGGCGGCGTATCCGCCGGATGCGGTAATGCCGAGCGCACCATCGCCAAGCTTCAGATCCGCGATGCCGATGGTGGCCGTGGGGCCGGTGGCGTCCCAGCCTAAAGCGACATTGATGGTTCCCGAGTCAGGGCCGGAGAGCGGCAGGGACCACGTGACCACCCCCGCATTTCCTCCTGCTCCCGCGCTGACTGAACCGGGCAGAATGCCGGCCAGTGGCGATCCGCCGCTGAATACACCCGCAATGGCCGTAGCGATCGAGCCGCGCTGCGCCGCGGTGAAGCCGCTGAGGAAGCTGCCGTTGAGCATCGACTTCAGCGTGTCGCCATGCGCTGCGAATCCGCCGACCGTGTCGTAGATGTCGAGCGCGGCGGCCACATCGAGCGTGAGCGTCATGACGGTGGAGGGACCGATCGCGGTGACGGCGGCATCGAGGACCTGGGGAAGCAGGGCTTCCGCGGCTCCGGCGAGCGCACCAAGGCCGCTGAACGCAGGCAGAATCTGGATCGGTGGTGTGGGCGGCGAGCTGAGCGGTGCGATCGAGAGCGTGACGCCTGAGGCGCTCGCGCCGAAGTTGATGGTGATGCTGCTCCAGGCGCCCGCTACCGCTGCGGGCAGAGGAATCGTGATGGCCACGGATCCGGTGGGACTGGGGTGGATGAGCTTGTCGAACGACACGCCGCCGGTGAGACTGAGGACGCCGCCGATGGCGGCTGTGGTGGCGAGCTGAATCGTGACCGGATCGGCATCGGTGCCCGCGCCGCTGGCGGTGACCTGCAGATTGCCGGGCAGCGTCAGGCCGGGACCAGCGGGCAGCCCCGCGATCGTGCCGATGAATTGCAGCAGCTTCGTGAGTTTTCCGGAATCGAGTCCGCCGCTGCCATTGCCCAAAGCTCGGGCCTCGGTGAGCACCGATGACATCGAGGTAAAAAACGTGTCGATGGGACCCACGGTGATGCCGGGTCCGGCGAGCGCTTCAAGAACCGCCGAAGCTCCGCCGGAGAAGAGCATCCTCGGCAGCGCGTTGTTGAGCGCGGCCTGGATCGTCGCGGCACTGGGCGGCGGCAGAAGCGTGATGGGGGCGAGCCAGGGTTGAGCGCTGGCCGTGAGCTGGCTGGTCGTGCCGGACCACGCAAGACTGAAAGCTCCAAGGTTCAGCGCCGCATCGAGCGACGGCGTGAACGCCGGAACGGCAACGCTGGCGTCGAGTGTGACGGTGGTGTTGGCCGCGATGGTCCATGAGGCGCTTCCGCCTCCGGTGGTGGATCGCGTGCGCAGGCCGATGGTCCACGGGTTGGGAAGCAGGTAAATTTCGAGCGGCAGCGCGCCGAGAGGCAGAGTCCATTCGGGAGTCGCCGTGACACCGCGGCTGGGGATGACAACGGTCGTCGCAGTGAATCCTGCAAAGCTGGTTGCAGCATTGAGCGCGGCATTCAGTTGCGTGCCAAGATAACCCGCCGCGTCCGCAGTAATCGCGCTGTATGCATCGGCGGAGATGCCGATGCCCCCATGACTGTCGACGACTGCGACATTGAGCGCCTGAAGCGTCGACAGCAGCAGGCCGGCGGGAGAAGTCGGGGCCGGCGCTGGATTGCTGATGATCTGGAGGACTGCGCCAAGCAGGGCCTGCGCGTTGGCGTCGGCGAACGACGCGAGATCGACCACCGGGCCATGGAATGAAACCTGATGAAGATTGACGATGGGATCGACTTTGAGAGTGCCGCTGGAGGTGTAGATGTCGGCGCCGATCTCGGCCCAGCGCACGCGCACGTCGACCGGCGGCAGGCCGGTACCGGCAAACGAACTGGAAGCGCCAACCAGCCATCCGCCGGGATTCGTAAGCGCGGCGCGGACGTGCAACGCATGCGCCGGGTGCGGCGGTGCGGGAGCGGCCGACTGCAGAGGGAGCTGGAACAGATCGCCGCGCACCGTGGTATCGACCGCGAAGTTACCGGCTGTCGTTGCCAGATTGATGTGAGCGCGGGCACCGAAGGCGATGTGCGTCGGCGCGGGCGGCGTCGTGCCAGGATTCGCTGCGGAGTTGGCGAGTGCCGACAGCGCCGGCTTGAGCAGATCGAGCAGGCCGCCGCCGAGCTGGCTGCCAATGGCAAGCACCGGGCGGCCGCCTGAGTCGATGCTGGCCGGCGCGGTGATCGGCGCGGGGAACGATCCTGCCGGGAATGGCGACGCAGTCGGCAGCGCGCCCGTAGTCGCGGGCGGTTGGTAGCCATCGAGGGCAAGAACGATGAAGTCCAGAGCGTCGCGGAGCGGGCTGGCGGCAATCTGAGGCCGCAGAAGCTGGACTACGCGCAGTGCGTCGCCCATGCGCGCATCGGACAGGAACGGGACAGAAGATCCGAGATGCGGCGTGCCCAGCGTGATCAGTCCCTGGACAAGCGCGGGGTTGGCAGCGGTGAACGCGCGCGCAGCCACGCCGGCGGTGGAATGAGCGACGAGCGTGACAGGAGCCGTGCCGTTGAGTTGCTGCACCCGGGCGACCAGGCGTCCGATCTGTGCGGTGAGCGAAGGCAGGTTGCCGGTGCCGTCGTCGCCGAGGTCGGCCGTATACCACGAGGCCTGCGCGGTGACAGTGGTGAGATCGACCGTCGTTGGATCGAGCCCGGCAACGCGGAGATTGAAGTTGGCATTGGGCGCGACGGTTCCATGAAGGCCGGGATCAGCCAGCAGCGCAGTCCAGATGGTGTGATCGCTGAAAGCCGGGCCGAGCAGCAGCACTGTGCGGGCATTGCCGGCGCCGCCGGCCAGCGAGTCCACCTGCGCGAGAATCTGCGAGATTGCCGCCGGGTCGGAAGGCTGAATGGAATGCGCGCTGGAGAGTGTCGTCCCCGCTGTCCAGCCGGAGCTGGCAGGAACCTGCGAAGCGAGCGGAACGACGCCGTCACCGGTGGAGAAGACCGAAGACAGCGAGTTGAGCGCGTTGGCCAGCAGTCCCGCATCGTTGTTGACCAGGCCATTGCTGAGGCCAGGGAGGAAGCCGGCGAGACTCTGCGCCACCTGGAGCAGCGTGGAGAAGTTCGCGGCGCCTGTGGCTGCAGCGACAAGCGGAGCCGCCCAGCTGGGCGGGGGGCCGGCCGGTTCGAGCCAGACCAGCCCATCCATGTTCGCTGTCGATGTAGTCGTGATGGGCAGCGCCCACGGATCGTCATAGGTGCCGGAACCCGAGATGGGCAGGCTGAAGCCGGCCAGCGGATTACCCGGGGCTGAAGGCAGTGCATCGGAAAGCACCCCGCGGAGCCAGGGCAGGATCTGCGGCAGGAAAGCGCGGCCATCGGCCGATACACCGGTGGCGATGGATTTTAGCCAGTTGCGGAGCGCGGTGAACGGATCGCTCAGCAGCGAACCGGGTGCGCCGGGATCGGCAAGCGCGGGCCAGTCGGCGGAGAGCCCGTCGAGGCTGGCGTGCACGCCCAGCAGTCCGGCAAGAGTAAAGGCCGGCATGCCGCCCCACGATGACAGCGCGCGCGCCAGCACCAGACGTAGCAGCAGTTCCAGGTTGGGGATCGTGATGCCGAAGTCGGCAGCGATCGCGGAGGGGTTGGTCACGTCGAACGGCGCCGCCAGCGGGAAGCCGATCGACGGGATGTTGATAGTGGTTCCGTTGAAAGTGAGTGCGACGTTCTGTAGTCCGGCGGACCAGGCAAGCGGCGAGCCCGGAATAAACGTCATGTCCGCGGCGAAGTCGCCGACCGAGAGCACGAGACCGGCAACAGGCGGAATGGTCGGAATCGGCTGCACGCCCACGTGGGCGTGTTGGCCTGCCATCAGAGAAACGGTTCCCGCACCCGATTGCGGCAGATCAAAGGCCAGCAGCTCGGCCAGCCAGTAGATGTCGACAGGGGCTTGAGAAAAAGAAGCACGCAGGCCGAGGCGCAGTTTCTGCGGGTCGGTGGCCACGCCGCTGCTCTGGTCGTTCCAGGCTGCCACCTCGATGTGGAAAGCAGAGGGCGGCGCGAGTTCCAGCACCCATGGGTCGGTACGCGTTCCCGAGCCGGTCACGGCCGTGGTGATTCCGACCAGCCCGCCGACCTCTTCCAGCATGTGCGACCACGGATGGGCAGAGTCGAGCAGGACCGCGCGATGGACAGCGGCGATGGCGCGCGCCGGGTTCGAGACCAGCTGCGAGAAATCGAGTGTGTGCGGCGAAGTGGAATCGTTCGCAGGTGGAATGATGCCAATCAGCGCAGCCAGATTGCTGCCTGGACTCGTGCTGCCGAGATAGCCCCTGATGGTGTTGGCGATGGTCGCCGAGACGTCGCTGGCGACGCTGTCCGCATTGGTCAGGTCAACCTTGTCGTAGTGAGTGGTGGTTCCGAGAAGGGTGAAGTCGACACCGTCGAGTTCGAGCAACGGCTGCAGCGCCGTGCCGGTCCATGTGAATCCGCCGCGGAACGACTGCACCGTGATGGTTGCGGTGCTGACCAGCGCTCCTGCGCCGATCGCACCCGGTGCAAAGGCCGTCACCGAGGCCGAAGGCAGGACGGCCGCTGAGCCGGTGCCCGTGATCGGAATCGATGCCAGTGTGGCCCCGCCTTCAATACGGACCGGCGGGTTGGCTCCGCTGGGGATCACACGAGCCTGGAGACCGATGAGCAGTGACGTCGTGGTCGCCGCGGTCTGGGTGGCGAAGGTGATGTTCAGACCCGAGCCGGCCGCAGTGCCGAAAGGAATCAGCGGCGCGACCCACGGATCCGCCGGTGTTCCTGTGCCCGTTACGCTGGGCGCGCTCACCCCGATCAACCCTGACAGATGGCCGAGCCACGCAACCACGGGCGCTGTGGCGCCGCCCTGCAGCAGTGAGGCAAACCAGGTATTGAGCGCGCCGGGATCGCCGAGCTGCGTGAACGGAAACTGAGGAATGGCGGCGTCACCAAAGCCCAGCAACTCGAGCAGGTGGGCGGTCACCGCTCCGGCTTCTCCGGTCGTCGCAGCCAGCCGCTTGAGCTGCTCCTGAATGAAACCGACGATCAGGTGGACCGCTTCGGATTCAAGGTTGTTGGGATCGAGCGTTACATTCTGCGGACCGGATGCGTCGAGCTGCAGGCCTTCGAGGTCAATGGTGAAGGTGGCGGGTGTGGGTCCGAAGGGAGTCAGGCTGGCGGTAATGACGACCGAATCGAGACCGATGGGATCTGCGGGGAAAGTGAAGCCGAGGTGCAGGCGCAGCATCACATCGAGCGGACCGTTGGGCGTGCCTGCAACGGCGGTGACGTTTCCTCCGCTGAAGCTCACCAGGGGCAGGTGTGCCTGGAGCGATGCGGAGGGCGGCGGGCCGTCACTCGAATGAAATTCGCCCGCAAAACCTAAAGTGACACCGTTCGAGGTGTTGACGGTGAGGTAGGCGTTGCCGCGCGACTGATTTCCAAACAGCGGATGCCAGGTCTCGTTGTTGGGAAGATCGGGTAGCTGCTGCGGGGCCAGCAGGGCGTCGAGCACGCGCAGAAATGCGGCGCGCTGGGTGTCGTCGGTGAAGATGGATTTGATTTCGTCGAGAGGATTTTCAAACCAGTTCGGCTGCAGGTTGCCGTTGCCGTCGAACAGACCGATCGCTTCGCCGAGATCGAGGACTTCGTTGCCGAGACCGTCGCTCATGCGGCGCCTCCCGGAGCGTTGGTGAGCGCAGCCCCGGCCTGCAGACTCAGGGTTCCGGCAGCGGCCGAGAGTGCACGAGGCGTCAGGCTGCGTTCTGCCGCATGATCGCTGGCCAGACCCATGAGGCTCGACCAGACCGCCGACTGCAGTTGCTGCCCCCATGCGGAAGCGAGCGAGCCGAGACCACGGGGCAGCGTGTCGGTGGTCGCAACCAGACCGCCCAGTTCACCCGCGCCGCTGACCGCGAAGCTGCATACCAGCGGTGTACGGCCGGTCTGATCGGTCTCGAGATCGACCGACACCAGCACCAGCCGATCGAGAATGCGAACCGCGGTCGAGTCGAGATGAACGAGCACTTCATTGCCGTGATCCACCCAGATGACTTTGGCCGGAGGCGGCGCGCCGGCGGGCGTGGCAGGCAGCGGAACGCCGTTCGCCGTGGTGCCCATGAGTCGAACACTGATCTGTGTAGTCAGATCCGCCTCGCCGAGTTGATCGGGGATCTTGTAAGGCGGAGGACACGGCGGTGGTGGAGGCGGTGGGGGCGGAGGAGGCGGCGGGGGCTGCCGATGCTTGCGTCGCCACAGCCACGCCAGCAGCAGTCCGATGGCCATGCCGAACAGCAGAGCTAAAAAAAGCAGAGCGACGAGAGCCACTACACCCATGGGGACTCCCTTGTGGTCGAAAACAAAACGAGGGGCCGAGTGGAGTCTGTCGCCCAGTGCTGCTGAGCAGTCGCGATCGGGGGAAAATGCGACAAAGCTCCCAGATGAACTAAGGTGAGCCCGAATAATACAGCCGTTTCACTGAAAGTCAAATAAAATTCGCCCCGGCTTCGCACACGAGTCTGAGGGAAGTGGCCGGTTACTGAAACCAGGGGTTCGTTCGCAGACGATCAGTTCTGGAGTCCAGAATGGCTGTCGAGTGATTTTGTGGATCAAATCCGGTCGCGTTTTCAATCCCGGGAGCCCGCGGTATTCTTGCAACGTGCAGCTCTGCCTCAACCTGCCTTAGACAGAGATTCGTTTCGCTCTCAGGCACAGGATGAGAGCAGGAGAATCCTGGCTGTCGGTTGATCGCTGCACTCCGTTCTCCTTCACCCGATGCCCGACAGAGGTGTAGCTGAGGACCTGGGCCGGCCGCACGCATCTCGGAATTCCATCTATCTCGTAGGCGGTGGGACAGACATTGATGAAGTCACGCTGGCACATCCCTTCATGGCACAACAGATCATTTTTGTTCGCAGTCTGTCTGGTGCTGGCCGGTTGCCGATCGTCGACAAACTCCACTGCGGCAATTGCCTTCAGCAAGGTCCCCGCTGCCCACCAGGATTTCCCCGACCAGACCGGCACAATCGAAGGTCACGCAACCGGGGTTCGGCCTGGGGAGCGAGTTGTGGTGTACAGCAAGATCGACGGACGATGGGATCTGCAGTCAACGTCGGGGCAGCCCTTCATCAGGATCGAGGGGAACGGTCATTGGAGTAGCTCGACGATTCTGGGTATCGAATATGCCGCTCTCCTGGTGGATGCCGCCTACAATCCCCCCGAACAGACCGAATTATTGCCCCTCACAGGCGACGAAGTCGCGGCCGTATCCACTGTAAAAGGTCAGGGCGCGGCGCCAGTCTACCCGTCCCCGAAAACGCTGACCTTTAGTGGCTACGAGTGGACGACCAGCACGGGACCGATCTTCCACGCCGGATCACGAAATTACTACGACCCCGCCAACGTTTGGGTCGACAACAGCGGTGCGCTCCATCTTCGTATCGCAGAGAACTCCGGAAAATGGACTGCGGCCGAGGTCAAGCTCAAGCGCAGCCTTGGATTCGGAACCTATCGGTTTCAGGTGCGCGATGTCTCTCATCTCGAACCCTCTGCTGTTCTGACTCTCATCACCTGGGACGGTGTGGGAACAGAGAGAAACCGGCGAGAGCTCGACGTTGAGCTGTCTCGGTGGGGGTACCTTGACAATGACAATGTGCACTACGTCGTCCAGCCTTATTACGTCCCGGCGAACATCGTGCGATTTCGAGTGCCGGCTGGAGTCTTTACGCATTCATTTCGCTGGGAACCAGGGCAGGTCACGTTTTCGACGATGACCGGATCGGGCGGTGCGCCTGGCGACACCACGATCAACCAGCACGTCTTCACCTCGGGAATTCCCTCCCCCGCAGACCAAACGGTTCGTATCGCCCTGTATGTCTTCCTCAGGGGTCAGGTTCCCCTGAAGCATGAAAATGAGGCCGTAATCGATAAGTTCGAGTACCTCCCGTGATCCGGTCACAATCGCCAACGGGCTGCCTGCTGGTCGGAATTGCGGTAGCCTGCCTCTCCCTGAACGCACGTGCACTCGATCCCAACCGTCTGCTGTCGCAGTACGTTCACCAGGAGTGGAGCGCTGGAAGCAGTTTTCCAGGAGGTGCGGTCAACGCGATCGCCCAGACCGCGGACGGGTATCTCTGGATCGGAACGGACAAGGGCCTGTGGCGCTTTGACGGGTTTACGTTCAGCCCGGTTTCATTTACACCAGTTCTCTCGGCCTCCAGCACGCCCATATTGCAATTGCTTACGGATGCCAACGGACAGCTGTGGATCCGCCCCCAGGGAGCCGACGTTGTACACCAGGAAAACGGCCGGTTTGTGAGAGTCCGATACGGCGATCCGGGGTTGACATCGCAGATCACTGCCCTTGGTGAAGACAGCGACCACAAGATACTGCTTTCCGATATCGGAAGCGGTACGTTCCGTCTTCGGGCAGATGAGTTTGAAAAACTGGCAACACCCGCTGTGTTGCCCGGAACAAGTCCGCCCATCATCTCCATAGCGGAAGGCAGCGACGGCCGGCTTTGGATGGGCACTCTCGGTGCAGGCCTGTTTGTCATTTCCCATGGGCATGCCGCCCACGTTAATGCAGGCTTGCCCGACCGAAAGATCAACTGCCTGCTGCCCATTAGTGACCGTGAATTGTGGGCTGGCACCGACACTGGCTTGTACCGCTGGAATGGCAGGGAGTTTAGTCGAACCGGTTTGCCGCCCGCTCTGGGCCACGTCCAGATCCTGAGTATGCTGCATGATCGCGATGCAAACATATGGGTGGGCACAGCACGCGGTCTCCTGCGCATCAATGCGAATGGCACGTCCTTTTCAGCAGAGGACGAGTTGCGCGGCCACGGTGGAATTAATGCCCTGTTTGAGGATCGCGAAGGCAATCTCTGGGTCGGAGGGTCGCAGGGACTTGGCCGCATCCGTGACAGCACCTTTATTACCTATTCGCCCACCCTCGACGTTCGCTTCGATCAGGATGGACCAATTGATGCAGACCAGCAGAATCGAACCTGGTTCGCTCCGGAGCAGGGTGGACTGTTCGCGCTCAAAGATGGCCGTATTCAATCGATGTCGACCGGGATCCCACAAAATGACGTCGTTTATTCGATCAGTGGCGACAAGGATGGCCTGTGGGTCGGGCGCCAGCACGGTGGACTCACGCATCTGCAGTTCAGCGGCGGAGGCGTCATAACTCGGACTTATACACAGGCGAATGGACTCGCTCAAAACAGCGTCTATGCCGTCTACAGCAGCCACGATGGATCTGTGTGGGCGGGAACGCTGAGTGCCGGTGTCAGCAAATTCAGCGACCAGCGATTCACCAGTTACACGACAGCGAACGGCCTCCCTTCCAACACCATCTATTCCATCCTTGAAACGGGCGAGGGAGAAATGTGGTTTGCCACTCCCAGCGGCCTCAGCTCACTGTCAAACGGTCAGTGGAGAACCTTTACAACGCGAGATGGATTGCCGTCCGATCGTGTGAACTGCCTCTTCTCAGACTCCTCCGGAACTCTCTGGAGTGGAACGTCTGCTGGTCTGACTTTTTTCGCGGCGGGTCGTTTTCACGCGCCGGCTGCATGGCCCGAAGTTTTACGTGAGCCTGTCTTCGGACTTGCTGAAGACAAGAACGGGTGGCTCTGGATCGCAACGTCCGGTCATGTGTTGCAGGTGCGGCGAGACAAGCTTGTCGAAGGCGCTCTCGGCACATCTGACATTCGCGAGTACGGGTCTGCAGACGGTCTGCTCAGTCACGAGGGCGTCAATCGAAGCAGATCCGTGGTTGCAGATTCTGAGGGAAGAATCTGGTTTTCCCTGAGCCGCGGGATTTCCGTGGTAAGTCCGTCACACATGCCTGACAGTTCGCCGCCGGCGATAGCACACATCGAGGGCGTGCTGGCAGACGGTCTTGCCATCAGTGCCGCGAGTCCGGTGCGCATACCTCCCTCGCCTAAAAGAATCGCAATCACTTACACAGCCCTAAGTCTCGCCTCACCCGACAGGATTCGCTTTCGCTATAGGGTCGATGGATTCGACCGAAACTGGAGCGCACCCGTAGCTACGCGTGAGGCTGTTTATACCAATCTGGGGCCGGACACTTATCGTTTTCGCGTAATTGCGAGTAACAGCAGTGGACTATGGAATGGCACGGAAAGTGACATTGTCTTTGAAGTTGAGCCGGCGCTCTGGCAGACCTGGTGGTTCCGTATTCTCTGCGTTGTTATCGTCACTGGCGTGATCTGGGGTATTTATCGGTTGCGCGTGCGCCACATCGCGGTGGCCATGAATCAGCGTTTCGACGAACGTCTGGACGAGCGCATGCGGCTGGCGCGGGACTTCCACGACACGCTGCTGCAAACCATTCAGGGCAGCAAGATGATCGCTGACGTCGCTCTGGACGACTCCGACGATCCCACACGGATGCATCAGGCTCTGGTGAAGCTGTCGTCATGGATGGAGCAGGCGACGGTGGAGGGACGTGCGGCTCTTCATTCTCTGCGCGCCTCAACCGTCCAGCGCAACGATCTCGCCGAGGCTCTGCGGCGTGCGACGGAGAGCGATCTGCTTCCCAAAACCATGTTGGTTTCGCTCTCGATCGTCGGCACCGCAGTCGAGATGCACCCGATCGTTCGTGACGAAATTTATCTGATCGGGTATGAAGCTGTTCGCAACGCAGCGGCGCATTCGCGGGCCACTCAGCTCGATATTGAGCTGCGCTACGGCCAGGACCTGACTCTGCGCATTCACGACAACGGCGTGGGAATCCCTCCCCAGGTGCTGGACAGCGGCAGAGCCGGCCACTTCGGATTGCAGGGAATGCGCGAACGCACCGCCCGCATCGGTGGCAAGTTCACCATTGTCAGTTCTCCGGCCTCAGGAACCGAGATTCAGATCGTCCTTGCCGGAGGAATCATCTTCCGCAAAACCAGCCTGATCACAAGCACTTTGCGGTCTCGCTTGCAACGATTGTTTCAGAGGAAGATCTGATCGCCGAATGCACCCGGCGTGCCTCGTCCTGCTTCCGCAAATTCACCGTTTATACGAGATTTTTCTGATAGATACGCAGACGGCATCGCCGGAGCGCCCTCGCCAGGTTGCAGGATATGTATCCGCTTACAGCCCCTCCCGCACCATCCACTGGGATCGCATGCCAACTATCAGTGGCAATTGGGGGCCGAATCGTAACTCGATCGCGCTATTCCCGATTCGCCCCTTCTGAGGGTCTGAAAAGTCCTCGATCTGGCGATGCGTGGGAATGCTGTCCTGTCCGATGATTCCTCTATCGCGGCTGGAGCAGCGGAGTTCCTGAGCCGACGAGATTCAGGAATCAGGAGGGCAGGATGCCCTGGAATGCGACAAGGCTTTATGTGGGCTGCAGAATTTCCAGCACCAGCTCTTCAACGCCCGCAGCAAGCAGGCCGATCGATCCGGGCTTGACACTCGTCAAACGTAGCGTGAGCGCAAGTGGCCACGTGTCTGTATCTGGGTTATCGCAAATAGCTTCTGAAATTGCGGAGACACTTGCCATGTTCTGTCTGTCTGAAAAGATTGAATCGTGTTGCCCATTCTGCCCCTACGAGCAGACA
>Ga0335072_10003754_pt1 | contig 22745 bp, 13 predicted proteins | sample Lox_Sample_21_FD_206725 | JGI IMG/M metagenome (GOLD analysis project Ga0335072, IMG submission 206725) | Soil microbial communities from Loxahatchee National Wildlife Refuge, Florida, United States - Lox_Sample_2.1 | ecosystem: Environmental > Terrestrial > Soil > Wetlands | place: USA...
GCGTGGCGGTTCCCACTGGCGCCGCGCCAAGCAGGATTCCTCTATTGCGAATCTTCCACCTATCCTATCCGCTGCGAATCTGCGCCCATTTATTAGTGATGAACTATGGGAAGGACTCAATACTCGTTATCACTACAAGGTGGGCAGCGGGGCAATTGCATTCGGATTACGAGGCGAGCTTTATCCAATGATCTGCGATGTATTCCTGAAAGCGAGGGACTCACGGGCACTCTTGGATAGCCAAGAGGAAATCGCGCGGTCCGCTGATATCCTCATGCGCGCCTTAGCGCACACTGGAATCATCGCCCTAATTGACGAGGCAACCGGATACCAGAAGAAGAGAGCCGTCGATGGATTGGCACGGATTCTAGAGGCATTCATCGCGAAGGAACTCCAGCCCTATGTGCGAGGCACATTTAAGCCAGAGTTCTATGAGTATCTGTTTAAACTTCGCGGTTTGGACTATAGAGCCGACACAGTGAAGCGGCCCCAATATTTCGGGTGCCTAACAAATGACATTGTTTACAGGAGGTTGGCTCCAGGAGTATTGGCTGAATTGAAAAGAGTCGCAACCAGAAACGACGCGGGGCGACCTACGCATAAATACTTTCAGCGGCTAACCTCAAATATCGGATATATGAAACTCGTTGAACACCTAGGCGCAGTGGTGGCCTTGATGAAGCTAAGCAAGGACTACCAAGATTTCATTGGGAAGTTGAACGTGGTGGCGCCTCGGTTTGGCCAGAATATGCTTCTTGCATTTCCAGACCCCGAGGATAATGGGCAGGGATTATGAGTTTTTCCACCGGGCCTGCGCAGCCTTCTTAGCAATAGCCTTTCGCTTCGCGGGCGAGAGTCTCGCCGCTCTCGCGTTGCCACCCTTCGCGCCACCCAGTTTGCCGAGCGCTACTGCTGCTTGGTTCTTACCAGCGTTGGGGTCTTCTACAGGCGTACCGTCCATGTGCTCCCCAATGGCCTTCTCAACTATTCGAAAGGCGTTGACGGCGAAATCGTGATCCTTGCTTGAGCGTCTAGGCATGGCCTAAGTTTAACGCGATTGGCGAATGTCGCAACGTTGGGTAAATTCAGACTGACCCACTACCGCCGGCTTCGTCGCTCGAAAATGAACACAAATACGAGCAGTAACGCGCACACCGCGCTTAACCAACGGCTTACGGTCACGTCCGGTGTAGTCATCCAGTCCACGTCCACGTTTACCGGGCCCTGCGGTACCGCAAACGCCATCAGCCCGTCGTCACGGGTTTCAAGCGCGCTTGCATGCTCCGCGGTCAGCAGCCGCCCATTCACCCGCACCCGCCACGCCGGATAGTTGAGCAGCCGCAGCACCAGGTAGCCACTCTCGGGTGTGATCGCATGAATCCGCAGATGCTCCGGGTCCGATCGAGGTGTGTCGGCCGCGGCAAAGGTTGCCACGCAGCTATGCTGGTCTGCGCTCCACACCAGGTCGCCGTCGTCATCCACTTTGCCCAGCGTCGTCTTCGCATCGGTCGTCAGACACGCGGCCGGCAATCCCATGGGAATGAGTTCGAGGTCCGAATCCGGTGGCGCATATTCGTACATGCCTTCAAAGCCCACGTCTGTGCGGTAGTCAGCCAGCGTGGAGGCCACGGTGTCCTCCGGGTAGCAAACCTGGAAGAATGCCGCATTGGTATACGCCAGCGCGCCCAGAAATGCAGCCGCGCAACCAAAGGCAACCGCCCTGCGCCAGCGCATGCGTGTTGGCCACACCGCTGCCGCAAAGAAGATCGCCATGGGCGCTTCTACAGCCTCAAGCCAGCGCCACGGATACTGCAGGAACCGCCACTCCGGCAGTGCGTACCAGAGCGGACGCGACACCGGAAACAACAGAATCAGCACTACCACCGGGATCGCCGCCAGCACGATCCACCAGCCTCGCAGTGCATTCGACCTTTGCGCACGCAATACCCCGCGCCGCCAGCAGACAAACAGAGAGGCAAGGGCCACGGCAATCATCGTGACGCCGATCATTGAAGCCTGCCGCAGAACCTGGTCGTGCAGCGCCAGCGCCGGATCGGCATGGCGCGCAAAGGCCCAGTTGTTCTCGAAGTTGTAGCCGGGGTCCTGGTAGGCCTGGCGAATATCCACCCATGCCCGTTCGAGCGCTGCCGGCAGCAGATAGGCCGCAATCACTCCCATTCCCAGCGCCGCCCCAACCGCCGCACGCACCAGCGGCGCCCACGACCTGCGCAGCGCGGACGCCAGCAGTGCAACCGCCGCCAGCAGGTAGCTCGCAATCACTCCCAGCGGCGCATTCGAGAGCCACGCACAGCCCAGCACCAGCGCCAGCGGCACAGTCGATCCGTCCAACGCGCGCCGAAATATCCCAGGTTGTGTTTCTGAATCATCCCGCTCGCGCAGCGCGAACAGCAGCACCAGCGGCAGCCATACGCCGCCCATGAACTCAGGGAACGCGGACCGCTCGTATCCGGTAAACAATGCAAATCCGGAAAAGATGGACGCGCATCCGGCCAGCGTCGATACTGCGCCGTCGCATATTTCGAGCGCCAGCGCCCGCGTGGCCAGGCCTGTTCCGGCAAACGTGAGAAACGTGAGCGCAATCGGCGCCAGCCGCCAGGGAAGCACCAGCCCCAGCACCGCGCCCAGCATCCACGTGAGCGGCGGATAGAACACAAACCGCGGCTCGCCCGCGCCGTAGTTTGCGCTTGGCGTCCAGTGCGGATACAGCAGCCCATGCTTCCAGGCGTTCGCGCAGTCGAGCCACGAGACCAGATGCACGTCGAAGTCGTGCCCGCAGGAGTTGCCGCGCACAAGCTGTGGCGCAACCGCGACAAGCGACGCGAGCAGAACTATCGCCGGACCAGTCAGTCGGTCGCGCCATGATCCGCGCGAAACCGCAGCCGATCTCTCATCTCTGACCCCCGATCCCTGTCGCCTCATGGCGCCAGCCGCAGCGTATGCCGCGTCTGCGCCGCCACCGCCGCGGGCGTGAACGGCAGCGCGAAGGTTGTGCCGTTGTACCAGTCGTTCCACTGGTCCTTGAAGTAAGGGCTCAGCGGATTGCCGCTCTCGCCCAGCACAATGTTCTCCGTCGACCCGTCCACGTTGCTCCAGTCCATGGTGAACCGCTGCGACGGAGCCACATCACGCCCGATCTGCTTCACAGTTGTGGTGTCGCCGCTCATGGGTTGCGGTCCGGTGCCGGCCACGCGCCCGATCAAGGGCAAAAATCGCGCCAGTGGGTGCTCGATGTCGATGGTGTGCCAGCTTCCATAGCTCCACGCGGCCACATCCGCAGGCGCGTGGCCGTCTTCTATGCCCTTGCGCACGGCGGCGGTCAACAGCGCATCCCAGTTCTTATAGCCCGGTGGCAGCCAATCAGGCATGGCGTGCATCACGATCTCTTCCTCGGCAAAGTCTTTTTCGCCCCAGTGGTAGTCGTACATCGTGTCGCCCAGCTTCGGTTTCAGAAGCAATGGCCACAGCGCCGCGCGCGTCTGGGTCACAATCGACGCCACGGCCGAGTCCGTCGTCAGCCGCCCGTCCCAGCTCCGCATCAGGTCGGCGGCCTTGCGCAACTGGGCATCCGCGCCCGGCGTCTGGTCAATGGCGTAGGCGAAGCGCTGGCCCATCTCCTGGTCTACTTCGCTGTAGATGTCCGTCTGCGTTGTGAGCATGTCTTTCGGAGTCAGTTGATCGCGTCCGTCGAGCGACTTGTAGATGCGCTCCACCCGATACGGATCGATCCATTCGAGGGTAAGCGGGTACGGCGACTCCGGCGTAGTCACGCGGGAGTTGGCCGTGGCCAGAAATCCCGACGGTGGATCGACTGCATGAGGCATCGCGTCGAAGGGAATGTAGCCCTGCCACTCGTGCTCGTTGTCATCGATGGGCACGCCCATCAGCCCGCCTGGCCGCAGCGGCACGCGTCCGATAGCCTGGTACGCAATGTGCCCCTGGTCGTCGGCGTAGACAAGATTCTGCGCCGGCCAGCACCATTGCGCCAGGGCCGCGGAAAACTCCGTCCAGTTTGCAGCCGTATTCATCGCGTAGAGCGGCAGCGTCTCCAGCGATGGGTCGTAGAGATTCCACTTGAGCGCAATGGTCCGCGTCTCGTTCATCGTCAGAATCGGATTGACGATGGGTCCATGATCCGTCGACTCCACATCGATCGTCACATCTTTGCCGCCGCGCACGTGAATCGTCTCGCGATCGATGCTGAGCGGCTTCCAGGTTCCATCTGTGGCCAGATAGTTGCCTTTGCCGTCGAGCTTCTCCACGTAGAGATCCTGTACGTCGGCCATCAGGTCGGTGAATCCCCACGCCACGTGGTCGTTGTGCCCGGCAATGATCATCGGAAACCCGGGCAGCGTAACTCCTGCCGCATGAAATCCGGGGGCGCGCAGCTCAGCCATGTACCACACGCCGGGCACGGAGAAGGCCAGATGCATATCGTTCGAGAGCAGCGGCTTGCCGCTTGCGGTTCGACTACCCGCAATCACCCACTCGTTCGAGCCGACGGCGCAGCTTGCACACGTCGGCAGACCCAGCCGCTCCAGCAGAGCCTTCATCGCGCCGGGCGTATCGGCAAAAGGTGCGAGCTGCGTCTCAGTCGGCTCGTCTTCATCGTCGTCCTCTTTCCAGCCCGGAGGCGGAGCCGGATGCGGCGCGCTCAAATCCACCTCGATCCCGGTCGGCGGATGGTCCCGCCAGGAGCCCACGGGATAAAGATCGGCTTCGAGCTTGGGGTTGTGCAGCCTGGCAGCCACGTGGCTGCGTCCCAGCTTCGCCGCCGCATGGGTGTCCAGCGTCTGCACCATCATCAGTCCCACGCTGACGGTGTCCACGCCCGTCCACGGCTTCGGCTTGTAGCCGAGCAGGCGGAACTCCACGGGCAGCGCATCCTGATGCCCGTCGATAAACTGATTCACGCCGCGCGCATAATCGTCCACGCAGCGTTTGTCCTGCCCTGAAAGATGCTCATAGATCCGCTCGGCCGCGCGCCGGATACCGAGCACGCGCTGCGTCTCATCGTGCTTCTCGAGCGCACTGCCCATCACTTCCGCCAACTCGCCCTCGGAGTTGCGGCGGAACGAATCCATCTGCCACAGCCGGTCCTGCGCCGTCACATAGCCCTGTGCGACGAACAGATCGTCCTGCGTAGCGGCGCTGATGTGTGGCACGCCGTGCGCATCGCGCTGAACCGTAACGGGCGCGGACAAACCGGCAATTTGAATCTCGCCGTCGAGCGTGGGCAGAGCCGCGCGCGTGACGGCGCGCAGCCACAAGACGAAGGCGCAAACACCGATGAGCAGAAGAACGAACAGAGCAACGAGCGCCCAGAATAGAATGCGCGGCCAGCTCCGCTTGCGATTGCGGTCCAGAGTTCTGGCGCGTACTTGAGGAAATGGAATCGAATCGGCCATCGGTCAGAATACAGAATAACTCTGTATCGGCGAGAAGCTCTTCGGGCAGACACCATAGCTTCCGCAGCAACAGCAGACCGATCGAGCCAAACACCGAGCGCAGCACTTTGTTCATCATCGCGGGTTCCAGTGCATGATTCCGCGCACCCGCGGGCCGGCGAAGCTGAAGACAGAAAGCGGAACTGAGAAGGCAAAGCCGCCATACTGATCGTGTGTCTCGGCAACCGTGTAACCGATGCCGCCAACCAATGACGCGGCAAGGATTCCTCCGGCTATAGCGCCGTTGTTGGGAACTCCCTGCCCGGAAATAGCCAGGCCCGTCGCAATGCCCACAGCGGCCCCCACGACCAGAGGCACCGGATGCCAGTTCACCTTCGCGCGGCTGAGTTGTACGTCGGCAACCTGCGCGCGATCGAACCGGTAGCCGCTGGCTGCGGAACGCATATTGTCGGGGTCGCAGAAGAGATAGGCGTCTGTCGCTCCGGCGAACCGGCAGTGCACCGATCGGCCTGCGGTCGGCCTCACCACAATCTCCTGGCCGTGAACAAGGTTTTCCACCCAGCTCCACAGTGGATCGGGAGCCGGTGCGGGACTATCGGGCAACGCCTGCGCCTGCGCAGCCGCAGGTGCTAGAGCCATCGCAAGGAGGAGCAGAAATGAGGTTTTCATACCGGCCATCGTGCCATGGCCAGTTTTCCGTGACGGGGGCGACTAGGACAGTTTCGCCACTGTCACAGTGGCGCTGCTACTCCTGCGTAGGCGGGCCGGAGATCGCCGTCTCCATCTGCCGGAGCTGCGCAAATCCGCTCTCGCCAAACAGCCGGAAGACCAGCGGAAAGCAGCCCTGCGGAAGCTCCGCAGCCGTAGCCGCGTCGCACACCACGCCAGAAGTCGCTTCGAGCCCGCGCTTCCAGCCCGCGCGCGTCGCGTCGCGCACCAGCAGGCACTCGGGCGAGAGTCCCGCAGCCACCAGCATTGTGCGTGCAATCCGCTGGAACTCGCTCCATCGCGACGCGATGCCCACCAGGTCGCCCGCATGCTCGGGCAGATACTTTTGCAGATAAGTCTGCAACTCCGGCGAAACAGGCTGCACGGGAAGCACGGTCAGCTCCGTTCCCGCAGGCAGAAGCTGCCGCACCATCGCGGCCTTGCTCGGCAGCACCGCTGGAATCGACCGCTCCAGCACCCCCGGCGCGTTGCACTCCTCGGGGGCGCATCCCACAGCGGGAAACGCGAGATCCTGCTCCATCTCGAAGATCACCAGCCTGCGCAGCTCCGTATCGGGCTCAATGAGCAGCCAGCGCGCCGGCGGCTCAAACGACAGCCATCGCCGCAGCCGCTCGCGCACCAGCCCCTCGGCCGCACCCAGCCTGCGCGCCTTGGCCGCCAGCTCGCCGATAAGCTGGTCGACAATCAGTTCGGGGTTTTGCGCAGATGTGGGCCGCGCGCTGCGCACAAACACGCCGCTGCCGTGCCTGAACTCCACCCACCCATCGCGCTCCAGCTCTCCATAGGCTGCACTGGCCGTGTTGGCGTGGATGCCGAATCGCCGTGCCAGTTCGCGTGTGCTCGGCAGCCGGTGGCCGGGCAGCATCTCGCGGCTCAGGATGCCCAGCACGATCTGCGTGGTGAGCTGCTCGCGCAGAGAAACCTCGCCGCTCCGGTTCAGCCACAGCCGCATCGTCTTACGCCTCCGCTGCGTCCTTCACTGAGTTCTTGTCCCGTGCATACACAGCCAGCAACAGCGCAAGCAGCAGCGCAATCGCCGCCAGCGCCAGCACGCTGCCTTCGGGGCCGTCGCTCCCGCCGCTCCATAAAGAGTTGCCGGCCGGCGCGCTGGTCAGCAGATGGCCCCGCGCAGGAAGCCCGCTGTCCGCCGTGCCGTAAACATACGTCTCCGCCCAGTCCCACGCTGCGTGGCAGCCGATCGCCCACCATGCCGAGCCGGTCACCCGCACGCTCACGCAGAATACAAATCCAATGCATGCCGCCGCAAAGATCCCGCGCCAGTTTTCTCCGCTATTGAAGGTGTGGATCATGCCGAACCACGTTGACCCCACCCACGCCGCTTGCCAGAATCCATTGCGCGGGGCGCTTCTTTGGTGAAGTACAAGGCAGGGGAAAAGACCCGCCGCAGCGGCGAGATATACTCCAAGCGCGCCATCGTTGCGCGCCCTCTCGAGCATGTAACCACAGATCGCTGCCTGTGCCGCCAGCGCCCACCAGAAGTTGAGCCCGCGCGTGAGCGTGAACTGCAGGTAGCAGCGGAACAGCCCCTCTTCCACGCAGGCCACCACCAGAAATGCACAGCCCCACAGTGCGCCCATGCGCACAATTTCAGCGCCTGCCAGTCCGCGCGGTCCAAACTGCAGCCACCCGCCCAGGCGCAGCCCGGCGATGAGCGTGGAGAAAATAACGAATCCCGCGCCGGCTCCCGCCGCGAAGTGCATGCCGCGCCGCGTGCCCGTCAGGTTGTAGTCGAGAATGCGCCGTTGCTCGATCACGGCCATCAGCGCCCCGGCTGCCACCATGGCCATGAACGGCACCAGTTCCACCGTCAGCATCCAGCCCGGTGAGTATTCATTCCCGTCGCTTATCAGATTGGCGCTGAAAAACACTGTGCCAATCACCATGCGGAAGAAATAATAAAAGCCGTAGGCCAGCAGCACCGCCCACCCCGCCCGCAATCCCTGGTCTCCAACCAGCACCCAGTCCGGCCCGCGGCTATGTCTCCACTCCGGCGCGGGCGGCTCTGGCGGAACTGTAGGTTGCAGGCCTGTGTTCATTGCTTAACATTCTACGGAACTGCTCGTGAAAGACGGCAAGCCCGCGGCCCAAACTGCCGTGAAACGCGCCCATGCGATATTTCACTTAATTTCATACGCGGCCCATTCAGCGCCGTGCTAGCGTTTGTGCGGCTTGCGGCGGGTTCGCATTGGCGTATCGCGCAGCAGCCGCAAGGAGGAACAGGAACGATGAAACTCAACAAGAGCATGATGATGGCGCTGCTTCTTGCGCCGGGAGCGGCCGTGGCGGGATTCGCCCAGCCTGCTGCCTCTGCCAACATCGATACCAACGCTGCCTGCGCGCAGCTTCCCTCGCACAGCGACCTGCAGGCCGCGCTCACCTGGGCGCGCATGCAGTCCAACGGCGGGTTCAACCTCGACATGTGGGGTACGGTTGTCAATCGCGACGGCATCGTCTGCGCCGTGGCCTTCACCGGCGCCAATCGCGGCTCGCAGTGGCCCGGCAGTCGCGCCATCTCCGCGCAGAAGGCCAACACCGCCAACGCATTCAGCCTGCCGCAGCTTGCGCTCTCCACAGCCGATCTCTTTAGCGCCGTACAGCCGGGCGGCAGCCTGTACGGCCTGCAAGCCAGCAACCCCGTCGACACCTTTGTAGCCTATGGCGGCAACCCCGCCGACTACGGCCAGGTCAATGACCCCATGGTCGGGGGACGCATCGGCGGCGTGAATGTCTTCGGGGGTGGACTCGCGCTCTACAACAAGCAGGGCGTGCTCATCGGAGCCATCGGCGTCAGCGGCGACTCCTCCTGCGCCGATCACAACATTGCCTGGCGCACCCGCAACCGGCTCAAGCTCGATTACGTTCCCGCCGGAGTCGGACCCGATGCCACCCGTCCCGACAACATTGTGTATGACATTACGCAGGCATCGGGCGTCATGATCGGCGTAAGCGCCAGCGGATGGGGCCACCCCGTCTGCAGCGCCGCTGCGGTCACCATCTCGCAGGGACTGCCCCCCGTGCGTTAGCAGGCTTTCCAACCTAAAACAAAACGGCCGCGCAGCCAGACTGGCGCCGGTTCCGCGGCCGCTTTACTTTTAACTGGGCGCAGACCTTACTTCGACGACTCCGCCGGCTGGTTCGCCACCTGGATGTAGTTCTTCACGCTGAAAACGCCCGGCACGCTGTTGGCACGGATGTTTGCGGCGTCCTTGTCGGCCTCTGAATCGACCACACCATACAGCTCCACGTGGCCATTCTGCACCGCGATGCGGATCGGCTTGGCCGGATCAATCGCATACTTGTTCAGAGTGGGGAAGCTGTAGATAGCCCGCGCCACATCCATGCGGATGCGATTGTCCATCTGCGAAACCGGGTCGACCTCGATGTTGTCCACTACGTCTTTGACTCCGGGCGTAGTCGATACCAGGGCTACCGCGGAGTCGCGGTCCACGTAATCGTGCGCATGGCCGCCCAGCGTGACCACGCCGTCCGACACATTGAGCGTAATGGCGTCGAAGAGTTTGCCGTAAGCATCCGGATCGTAAGTCAGCTCCTGCGCGAGCTTCGCCTTGAGCTGCTCGTCGGGAACACTGGCGCCGGCAACCTGAATCTCGTTGCGCACTGCGGTCACGCCTTTGGTGTGCAGCACCCGCTTCTGCGCGTCCGCCTTGTCTTCGTACATAGCCACGGTGCCGGTGAGCGTGGCTATTCCGCTATCCACCGCGACCTTCACATTTTTGAACTGCTTCTTGTCGAGTCGGGACTGGGCTGCGGCCGTGGTCGAACTGTCCTGCACCGGTTGCCCGGCCACGCCCGGGATCCCAGCCCCCAATCCCGCTGCCCGCGTCACGCAGGGCAGATTCAGGATTGCTCCAGCAACGCTCGCAACCAGGATTGCCGTCCTGAACTGATTCATGCGTTTCATGCCGATCTCTCCTTTTTCCTATCGAAACGAAGGACTGCGAGGCCCACCGGGAAGACTCCCTTCTGAACCTGCCATCCGCCACAATATGACACCGGAAACGGCACAAAGGTTGCAGGAAATCGGAGAATTGCTGAGGGTTTCGGAGTGTTTTTGCCGCTATAGCATTTTCGGAATGACTGTAGACCGAAAGCAAGCACTCAAGTGGCTTTTTCCTCGAGAAAAAGCCACCTTTCGCGGCCTTCAAAAAGTCTACGTGTATTCCGAAAACGCTCTAGCGGTAGCGGCGTGTCGCTTTGATCACCATCGAGAAGACCCCCGACTCGTCGCGCGCCACCACGAGCGATACGTGATGGTTGATGGCCACCTCGGCCTGCAGCAACTGCTGGCCGGTGGTGTTCACGTCGGTCGCGTAGGTCAGTACCACGTTGCGTCCCAGTTGCTCCTGCACGGTGATGCGCGAGGTGGAGTTGCCGAACGCGCCCAGGTAGTTTGGGTCCACCTTCACCGATCCGGCGCCAAACAGCTTCTGCACGCGGCTGCTTACCGTGGCGTTGAGCGCGCCACCCAGCAATGCGTCGGTGGTGGGATTGGCCAGCGCCTGCTCCTGCTGCTGCGTATAGAGCCGCTGCTGGCTCTCAGTGTGCCCCAGCGCCAGCAGAGACACCACATCCGCTTCGGGCATAGGCGGGTCGCTGCGATACGTCACCGCCAGCTTGCTCGGCGTACCGTGCAGCCCCAGCGTGATGTCGTAGTCTTCCACATGCGCCGTGGCCGTCAGGTCGATGACCGGCTCGATGCGCACCGGATTGGTGAACGTCACGTCGCCACGCTGCAGCTCGTAGCGGGTTCCTGCAATCAACGCGCTGCCTTCTGTCACCGAGACCCGGCCCAGCAGCGAGGGCGACGCCAGCGTGCCGCGCAGCCGCAGATCCACGTCGCCGGCCAGCTTGGCAAAGGCGTTCTGGAAGTTCAACTGCGGTGACGACACCACGTGCACATCAAGCCGGATATGATTTGACGGCGCATCCGATGCGGCGACCGGCTTGACCGTGTTGGCCTGCGCCGCCAGAGCGGCAATATCCAGGTCGGAGCTGGCCGTGAACCGCGTAATCAGCACATTGCCCGAGAGCAGCAGGCTCGACTGCGAGCCCTCCAGCCGCAGCGTTGCATCTGCCAGCGAGCTCACTCCCTGCGGATAGCGGATGCGGATGCCTTTACCCGTCGCAGAAAGATTTGCGTAGATGCCATGCTGATAAGCCAGCCATCCACCCACGCTCAGCAGTCCGCCGCCCGTCATCGCCGTGAGCGTCTTCACTTCCAGCCGGTTCTGGTTGAACTCGAGCGTGCCGTGCAGTTGGCTCAGCCCGTTAGGCAGGTCCTCGAGCGAGAGTGAGCCGTTCTCAAAGTCGATTCGTCCCTGCAGTCCCGGATTGGCGAGCGGCCCGTGCGCCTCCACCTGGAATGTCGTCGTCCCGCTCGCTGTTAAATCCGGATCGAGTGTCTCGGCGAGCTTCAGGTTGATCGATCCGCTCGCCGCCAGGTCGAGCCGGCGATCGCTTTTCAGTCCCAGGTTGCCCTGGACATGCAAGTCTGTATTTTCGCCCGTTACGTGCAGCGGATCGAGATGCACCCGTCCATCGGCCAGCGTGGCGTGCATACCGCCCTCGCTGGTCAAACGCACGCCCGCAATCGTCACCGCCATCTCCTGGAGCCTCGCTTCGCCGATCATGCGATCCGGGTGCTTGAGCGGTCCGGCGACGTTCATCGTCCCGGCCAGCGACGATTCGCCGGTGATGGCCTCCATATGCACCAGCTTGAGCAGCGCCCCAATGTCGAACCGCGAAAAATTCAGCTCCGCCTGGGTTCCATAGTCGCCGCGCATGACTGTCTGCCCGTGCATCGCGAGCTGCGCGCCTTCCAGGCTCGTCGTCATCTCGTAGCTCAACCGCTCGCCGGCCGTGTGCGCCGTAAATTCAAGACCGCCGATCCGCTCGCCTTCCAGTTCCAGTCCCGCCAGCGTGGCGTGGCTTTCGATGCGCGGATCAGCCGCCGTGCCCGATCCCGTGAGAGATAGATTGAGCTTGCCGGCCACGTCCACATCCTGCCGCCGGAACCATCCAATGCGCGCGATGTCGATGTTGGTTCCGTTCGCCTCAACAGAGAAAGCCTTCGACCGCAGATCGTAGCTGCCCGAACCTTGCAATCCGCCGCCTTCCGCGCCCAGGCTCACCTGGGTAAGCTTCAGCACCTCGTTCTCGAGCGACCCCTGCGCGCGCAGCCGTGTCAGCGGTTCGCCGTAGATACTGGCGTTCTCAAGCTGCACCCAGCCCGAGCCATTCGGGGAACGCAGCTGACCCTCGGCCTCGACCTGTGCGTCGATCGTCCCCGTTACCGGCAGAGTCTCCCGAACGAACGGCTGTACGTCGCCCACGTTCAGGTTTGTGGCCTGGGCGTGCAGGTGCATCTGCGAATCCTGATCGAATCCGGGGTTACCGTCTTCCGGTGCATCGAGCGTGCCGCTGAACACCACCTTTGTCTTGCCGCGCACCGCTGTCGCGTGTAGCACCGCGATGCGCTGCGATGCATAGCTGCCGTCGGCCTCGAGCGAGTCCACATGCACTGAGCGTGGCTGCTCCGGAGCATTCACCGCCGGCGGCATTTCCACATCCAGTTGGGTGCCTGTCAGGTGACCGGCCAGCCGCGGCCTCACCAGCGATCCTGCCCAGGTTCCGGTAAAGTCCGCCTGCCCGGTCATCGCTACCGGCAGTGCTGCAGTGCCTGCCCGGCTCCCGCGTTTCAGGCCCAGGTCGCGCAGCAGCGTGTCGAACTCGCCAAAGTCGCGCGAATGAAAATCGACGTTGAGCGCCGTCGCACTGGTCAACGGATAGGCGCCCAGCAAACCATGCGCCTCAATGTCGCTCTCTGGCAGATGCAGCTCTACCCCCCGCACATTTACCGAGCCATCGCGTTGCGTATAGGTCGCATCGATCGCTCCGCTCGCCGGCGCCTCCTGTGCAGGCGCGGCTTGCGCAGGTGCGCTCAGGTCGAACTTCGCATCCACGGCCACGGTCCGCTCGTCGCCCTTCGCCCATGTAGCCACGGCCGTTCCGTTCACAATCGTTGCGATCCCCAGCCGCTGGAACGGCCGCTCGCTCACCATGTCGAGAATGGTGTCGAGTGAAACTCCTTTGAAGTCCGCCGTCACTTTGCCGTTAACCGGAATCACGTCGTCTGCAGTCTGCGCCGCATGCATCTGTGTGCGAGTTTGGAGCGCGATATGCCGGATGTGCGCAGCGCGCGGGGCTGTCTGCTCAAGCTCCGGAACCTGCGCCGACTTGGGCAGCCACGGCGCCAGGTCGACCGTTCCCCGAATCTGCCCGCCCTGGCGGAGCCGTGCCACAATGTTGCTGATCAGCAGGCGTCCCTGGTCGGCGTGCACCCGCGCCTCCAGCCCGATGCCGTGTTCGACCACGCCGGTGCCCACATAGGCGCCATCCTCGACACCCACCGGGCCGTCGATCCGGAACTCGCCGCCGTCCCCGGCCGCCGCCAGGTTAAGGTGCGCAATGCCCTCCGGCGCATTGGGATAGCCGGTGACAGGCTCCAGCAGCCGCATGTCCAGGTCACCCGCAATCCGCGCCTGCCAGCTCGGCTCGGCAAAATCTTTGAGTGTGCCTGTCACTTCAACCGAGCGATCTTGTCCGTCTGGCCCCTGCGCGGTGATCCGCAGGCTGGTCAGAGTGGCCGCATTGCGCTCCAGATCGAGCGAGGCGCGCAGCCGCGCATGAACTGCTGAAGCTTTTGCGTGAGGTGGTCTGCGCGCGAGATCCAGGTCGGTTGCGCCCAGCTCTACGTGAAAGCTCTCCGGTTTTGCGCCTGCAGCCGGAACGTCGCGCATCAGCATCGATACATCGCTGGCGGTAAAGTCGAGCGGCGCGTAGCGGTCTTCAAAGTCGAAGGAAGAAGCCCGGTTATCGTAGTCGAGCAGGCCGTTGACCACCGCAACATGCTCCGCATGCAGGTCGAAGAGCTCGTCAAGCGCCGGCTTGCCCGGCTTGCGCGGCCGCCGCGGATGCGGCTGATTGGTCCCTCCCCCGGCATACACGATCAGGTGTATCTGCGGTGCGGTGACCGTCAGGTCGGTGAGTAGAAGGCGTGGACTCAGAACTCCGAGCACGCTGAAGTCCACGCGCAGGTGAGCGATGTGCGCATACGGCGCTTCGCCGGGCCCCTCAAGCCCGTGAACCACCACGTTATCCACGTCGGCTTCAAGATCGAGGAGCCTCCAGCGGAACAACCCGATCTCTACCCGTCCGCCCGTCATGCGTTCAAGTTCGGCGGTCAGCCGCCCGCGGACAATGTTCTCGAATGCGGTTGAGCTCATGTAGAAATAAGCGCCCACCGCCAGCAGCACCGCGAGCACGGTCAATCCGGCGATCGAGAGAGGAAGATGGCGCAGAAAGAAGCGGCGCAGACGGCTGGGTTTCCGCAGCGCCGGCTCGGCAGGTTCATTCTGCGGAGTTTTCTCTTCGTCGCTCACTGGCTGGCCTTCCCCTGCGTGTCTGCGCTCTCCGCCGTTTCCAGAGCCGGGTCAAGAATCTCCACATCGCCCTGCTTGCGCAGGTTCGCCAGCCAGGTGTCGAACAGCGAATTCACCTGCTGCTCCAGAAGAATCTCGGCAATGCGCGGCGCAACCTGGTCGAGCGTCGGCGTCGGCTCGCCCGGCGCATACTGCGGCAGCAAGGTGTCGTTATAGTAAGTGGCAATCTGCTGCTGCGATATCTGTCCGATTCCTTGCCGGAATCTCTGCTCGATGAAGCGCAGAATCTCCAGCCGGTGGCGCGTGTAAGTCTCCACGCGTTGCGGCGTCAGTCCATGCTGGGCCAGGAACGCCGTCCATCCCGCGTCGGTGGCGCAGTCGGCGCGCACGCAGGCCGGCAGCTCCTTGCGAATCTCATTGATGCGCGCCGCCACCTGCGCCGCCGCCGGTTCGGCGGCCTGCGCATCCTCTTGCCGGATCTGCTGCTCGATCAGCGCCCGGCTGATCAGCAGTTCGAGCGCGCGCGGCGGAGTAACCGCTCCCTGGCCGATGTGGCTCGGATCGAGCACCGAGAGCTGAATCTCATCGTCCACATCGCTGGCCAGAATCACACGCCGGTTCACCACCGCCACCACGCGATCGAGAATTACAGTCTGCCCGCCGGTGTCCGTGCGTTGGGCGAACCCCGCTGGCGCGCAGAAGGTCGCGCACAGGCACAGGGACGCCAGTGCATTCGCCGTCGTCATCCGGATTGAACGCCGTGTGCGCATCAGAATGCCTGCCCCAGGCTGAAGACGAAGTTGAAGTGGGGCGCATGACCCACGTAGGGTGGAGTCGATGGCGAGCCGTAGTCGATATTCACAGGGTAAATCGGTGGATTGAGGTTATAGCTGAAATCGAAGCGGATGGGTCCGACGGGTGTGTGGTAGCGCAGGCCGAGCCCCGGCGCATGCGAAAAGTAGTTGAAGCTGCATCGCCCTTCCGGTCCCGTTGAGGCGGTTGGGCCGGGCGGCGGCGAATCGGGATTGCTGGTCTGGTTCAGTGTTGGGTTGTCACACACGCTCCGCTCCGGCTGATGCAGCCGCGTCGCGCTGATCCACGCGTCACCCGCGTTGGTGAACACGTTGCCCATGTCGTGAAACAGCACCAGGCTGAGCGCGTTGCCGAAGAAGGGCAGCGTCGGGGCAGGCAGCCGCAGCTCTGTGCTTTCAATCAGCGCGCCGGCGCCGCCAATCGGAAAGCCCGTCTCCGGATCCCGCGGCCCCGCGGCGTTGAACGGAAAACCGCGCAGCGATGTGGGACCGCCGGCGTAGAGCCGCTCGGGCAAGGGGATCAGCTCGCTTGAGCCGGTGCCGAACGCGCGAATCTGCCCATACCGCGTATCGCGCGCCAGAACGAACTTCTGCTTGTCGAAGGCATAGTAGCTCGAGTTGGTTACGTCGATCCGGTTGAACTCGGCCTGCGCGCCGAAGTTCCGGTCGGAAAGGAACTCCTGAAAGCTGGTGTAGGTGCCCCGCCGCGCGTCCATCGGCTGGTCGCGTGTATCGCGAATCCAGGTGAACGACGGGCCGCCGACGCGCGTCGCTGTCGCCAGGGCGGAAATCTCACCGGGATACACCTGCAAGGTGTCGGAAGCCACCTTCACGCGCCGGAAGTTGAGCTCGTAGATGAACGTGTTGGCCTTCGACAAAAATGAGCCCGGCGCAAGAAAATTCTGCGTGAACCGGAAGCCCGCCGAAAGCCGCGAGGCCACGTATGTCGCCACATCCTCACTGTTCGCATAGCCGCCAGAAAAGCTGAAGCCGAAGTTCTGCGCACCCTCAAAATGTGGGATCTGATAGAGCAGCTCGACGCTTTGTTCGAGCAGGCCGTAGGTTCCCTGCAAAGACGCCGACTGTTCCCTGCCGAACAGGTTGTTGCGGGTAATATCGGCCAGCACCCGCGGGCTTACGCCGGTTTTGCCGTTTGGATTGCACGCAATACCGCCGGCCTTGGCGCCGGCGCAGTTGTTCTGAGGCTGGCCGGTCTGCACCTCGAACCCGAAGCCGTAGGTTAGCGTCCAACGCCGCGCCTCGGTGAACTGCAGCATCACGGTCTTGTCCGGCTCGTCGCCCGTGGGGTTTTCGATTGCCGTGTTCACCTCGTTGAACAGGGCGAAGTTGTAGAGATTCCGCTGCGTATCCAGGATGGCGCTCTGATTCAGCGGGTCGCCGGCGTGCACCGTGATGGCCCGGTCCACCGTCGCGGGCCGTGTGTAAAAGAGGCCCGTCTTCAGTACCTTGCGCACAAACACCTGCTCGCCCTCGTTCACCTGAAACGCCACGTCCACCTTGTGCCCATCCGCGGATTCAACCGTCTGCTTCACCGTCACGTCCACCTGGTCGAAGCCGCGGCTCATATACGCTGTCAGCAATGCATCGCGGTCGCCGGCAAGGTTCGCCGGCGAAAGCAGTTGTCCAGCAGTAGTGTTGAGCATCGGTGTCAGCGAATCGGCCGCCATGTGCGCGTTGCCCTCAATCGTCACCTTGCCCACCCGCATCTGCTCGCCCTCGTCCACGTGATAGGTCACGGCCAGAGGCGCGGTCTTGGCCACGCTCGGCGCCGCGGTCGAACTGGTCGCGCTATTGTCGGCCAGAATCGTCTCGGGCGTGCTGGTGGAGGCGGTCACCTTCACGTTGGCAAAGCCGTTATTTTGATAGACTCCCTCGATCGCCGCAATATCCGCCGTTACCAGCGACTGGCTGTAGGCTCCGTGCCGGTCCAGGGTGTCGGCGGCGTGCACACTCAGCAGGTCCTTCAAGGTAGCTGTGTCGAAGTAGTGATTGCCCACAATCTGCACTTGCTCCACCCGCCGGCGTGGCCCCAGCTCCACGTGGAAAACAACGCTCACGCTTTCGGCGTTGCCCTGCGGCTGCTCGTGGGTCACCTTGGCGTCGAAGTAGCCCAGCCTCTGGTAGTAGTCGCGCAGCCGCCGGTTGCCTTCGTTCAGCAGGTCCTCGTCCACCGCGCCTTCTTCGTACACCGGAACCAGCCTCTTTACTCGCTCATTGGTGATCTTTGTGCCCTCCACCAGCACCTTCACCTGCGGTCCACGGGTCGCCGAGAAGCGGTAGCTCATCGTCTTCGAGGCCGCGTCGTACTCGGCCGCCTCGAGCTTCACGTCGGCTTCGAGCCTGTCCTGGCTCTGGTAGTGCTTCAGCACGCCGTCGAGCGCGCGGTTCACCGTGTCGTGGTCCACATGCGCCCCGATGCGCAGATGCGCATACCGTCGAAACTCCTCCGCGCTCAGCCCGGAGTCGCCCGTCACCGTGATCTTGCCCACCCGCGCCTGCGGGCCTGAGGCAACGTGAAACACCACGTCCATCAACTGGTCTTCAGGATGCGGCGTCAGCTTGGGTGTAATCGTCGGCTGGTGATAGCCATTTTCGGCCAGGGTCTCGCGCATCTGCTCAAGGGCCCGGGTCATTTTTTCCTGGGTGAAGCGCGTTCCCGGAGTGAGCTGGCTGGCGCGCTCGAGTTGCGTGTTCATGGTCGAGCCCACCGCGCCATATACGCTAGCCGCGCCGATGAAGGTTCGCGGAGTGCCGCGAAAGGTGAGCACGACACCATCCGCTTCGCGCCTGCCCTCCACGTCCACGGTGTCGTAGAGCCCGGTTGAAAATAGCTCGCGCAGGCTGCTGCGCAGATCGTCCGGGTTGAGGGGCTGGCCTGACTTCTGCGCCAGGTCGCCCGCCACCTTATTCAGCCGGTCGGCGGGAACTCCTTGGAAGCAAATGCTTCGTACCGTAAGCCCGGCCCATGCGCGGTCGGCGCCCGGCGCGGGCTCGCCAGTCTGCTGCACCTGGCTTTGATCCGCCTTGTCTTGCGCCGTCTTGTCCTGAGCGGCGGCCGGGTCCGGCGTCGCCGCGTCCTGCGCAGTCGTCTGCTGCGCGCGCACCGCCGGCACCCCCGTTAATCCGCTCAGAATCCCCGCCAGCCCCCAAACCAGCCATGCAAGGCTGCGCCAGACCGGCTCGCTGGCCCGCACGCGCCCAACCTGCCGCTGTGCTGCGCAGGCCGTTCGCACGGACCTTCCCACTGGCCGGATATCCTGGCGCTCCCCTGCCGGCGTTTTCCGCAAGACTCAATCTCCCCACATGAGCCCGCGCTCAACGGGCTTCCACCAAGTCTTCGGGCGCCTGCAGGCACCGGTTGCGGTTTGCCGAGTCTCCTCGATGGCCTATCTTGATGGCTCGCCGAATGGCCATTCCGCCGCCCCTGCGGCACGAACGGCTTTCTGCCCTCTAGCTCTCCATCCCAGAAACAGTTTTTCACCTCAGGGAACAAGAGTCTTGGAACGAAGTATAGAGCCGTTATGAACCCTCATGCACCGGCTTGGCAAGCCAATTCGCGCCTCGCACGAGCCGTTGCTGAGTGGCGTGCCAAACCATATGGGACGGTATGTCGTAGGTAATGGTTTGCACCCGTGTCTTCACCCGAGAGCCCGATCGGTATATTGCTTCCGTTCCGCTTGAAAATCTTTTGCCTTCCCGCAAGCCGCCTCTCGCACCCGGCCCAGCCTGTGGCAGATCCTGCACATCCCATTTTTGCGTTTTGCCGCGAAACCTCTGTTCTGCTTGACTTTGCGGTTGCGACTTCTCGCAAAAAGCGGCTTCGTCAGAGCGATGTGGGGAAGTAATTGGCCGCCTCCAAGCAACCTTATGCCTCCGGCGGCCTTCTTTGTTTGAGAGTGCAGCGCAATCAGGATTACCGCCAGCTTCCTCCTCTTTATACTAACGAGGACCGAAACTGAGCGCACCAGCACCCGGTTTTTCAAGCCCAACCGAAGGAAGCGCATGTCCGAACCTCCAATGCAGACACAAGTGTGCAGTCCCGATCAGACTTCTCCTGTAGCGGCTCGAGCGAACCGGCCCAATACCTATTCGCCCGCGACTCCGCCGGACCCGGGTGAGGCGCAGACTTTAGCGCGCGCCCAGGCCGGCGACCACCAGGCATTTGCCCAGCTCTATGCTCTCCACAAGCGGCGCATTTATTCTTTGTGCCTGCGCATGGTCGGCAACATCGCAGAAGCCGAGGATCTCACCCAGGAAGCCTTTCTGCAGCTCCATCGCAAGATCAGCACCTTTCGCGGTGACTCGGCCTTTTCCACCTGGCTTCATCGCCTCGCCGTCAACGTGGTGCTGATGCAGTTGCGCAAGAAAGGCCTCTCACTCATCTCGCTCGACGAAGCCATGGAGCCGGCGCCCGAGGACGGTCCGGGCCGCAGCTTCGGCGCGCCCGATCTTACCTTGAGCGGCGCCATTGACCGGCTGGCCCTGGAACGCGCCGTCGGCAGCCTTCCCGCCGGGTACCGGCTTATATTTATCCTTCACGATGTTGAAGGTTTCGAACATAATGAGATTGCCGCCATGCTCGACTGCTCGATAGGAAACAGTAAATCCCAACTGCACAAAGCCCGCCTCAAACTGCGCGACGCCCTGCGTTCGACTGCGCAACAGGAGGCGCGGCCATGACTGACGATCTCGGCAAAATGAGTTGCGCTGAATTCCAGGCCCAGTTGCCCGAGCTGATCGCCTCGGGCGCCAATGCCTCAGACCACGAGCATGTGAAAAGCTGCGACCTTTGCCGCGCCCTGCTGGCCGATCTCGAGACTATCGCCGAGGCGGCGCGACAGCTCTTCCCGACTGTGGAGCCGCCCGACAAGCTCTGGTCCCAGATCGAAACGGCCATCAAGAACGATCGCCCGGATGAAGAGACAGACGACGAGCACGACGGTCTGAAACTCGGGCTGACGCCACAATCGGATTAACCCCGGCCCCAGCCCTCCCAAGCGCCCCGGCCGCAACGGCAAGTCTTCGCCGTCGCGGCCCGCCTGTAAATGGCCGGCCATCCCTTCACTGCATTCCTCCCTTCCTCGAAAACAGCCCCCCTAACCCTTTCGCGGTTTCCAGCCGATACACCCACAAACGGCCCTGCGCCATCCAAACCTGCAGCGCAGGCTGCCCCGCTGGGCGCGCACATCGGGGGTGAGGAGGCATACCCTGGGCCCGACACGCCCCATTCTGGCGCCCGGAACCGTATTCCGCCAGACTCCGTAAGAGAATGGAGGGGAAGAAGTTAATGCAAGAAAAGCCGGCTCAAGACTGCTCACGGGACCGAGGCAGGCCAGTGGGATGAATCTTTTCCGATTTCTTCGCTGTCTAATGTAGGAAAGCTGATAAGAGGGCACTCAATGTCAAACCAGTCATCCACTCCTTCGCAAGACCCAGTTCGCAAAAACCTTTCGGGAATCCGCAAGATTCCCGTGTTGCCTGTCAGGGAAACGGTTCTCTTTCCTCACGCCGTGCTGCCGTTGACCGTGGGGCGCGAAAGTTCAATCGAACTGATCGAATCCCTCGGCGAGGAGCGGACCATCGTAGTAGCCGCGCAGATTGAAGCTCGTGTTGACCAGCCTAAGCCGGACGACATGCACGTCGTTGGCACCATCGCCACCGTGCACAAGGTTGTGCGCATGCCCAACCAGAGCCGCTTCGTCTTCACCGAGGGCATAGGCCGGGTGCGCCTGCTGCGGTTCACCCAGACTGAGCCCTTTATGGTCGCCGAGATCGAGGCCCTCGAAGACATCGAGCCGTCGCCCTCCTCGAACGCCGAGGCGCTGGTGCGCAACGTGGTCTCCCAGTTCCAGCAGATCGTTACCGAGTCGCCCACTCTCTCTGATGAGCTGCGCACCATCGCCGCCAACATCGAGGAGCCTGCGCGCCTGGTCGACTTTGTCGCCTCCTCGCTGCCGTTTCTCACTACCGAGGAAAAGCAGCAGTTGCTCGCGACTGCCGGCGTGGTCGAGCGGCTCGACCAGTTGAATAAGCTGCTCGCCAAGGAGATCGAGGTGCAGCAACTCCGCGCCAAGATCCAGAACGAGGTGCAGGACCAGGTGCAGCAGTCGCAGCGCGACTACTACCTGCGCGAGCAGATGAAGGCTATTCAGAAGGAGCTGGGCGAGCAGGACGAGGGCCAGCGCGAAGCCGACGAGCTGCGCAAGAAGATCGACGACGCCAACATGCCGGAAGACGTAAAGAAGGAGGCTCTCAAGGAGCTCACGCGTCTCTCGCGCATGTCGCCCATGGCCGCCGATTACTCGCTCACCCGTAACTACATTGAGTGGCTGGCGGCGCTCCCCTGGACCAAGAGCTCCGGCTCGAAGATCGACATCGCGAAAGCCAAGGAGATCCTCGACGAGGATCACTACGAGCTCAAAAAGGTGAAGGACCGCATTCTGGATTACCTGAGCGTGCTTGAGTTGAAGCCGGACATGAAGGGTCCGATCCTCTGCTTTGTCGGGCCTCCGGGTGTGGGCAAAACCTCGCTTGGCCGCTCCATTGCGCGTTCGCTGGGCCGCAAGTTCCAGCGCATCTCGCTGGGCGGCATGCACGACGAGGCCGAGATTCGCGGTCACCGCCGCACCTACATCGGCGCACTGCCGGGCCAGATCATCCAGAGCATCCGCCGGGCGGAAACCAACGACCCGGTCATCATGCTCGATGAGATCGACAAGCTCGGCCGCGACTTTCGCGGCGACCCGGCTTCTGCACTCCTGGAAACGCTCGATCCGCAGCAGAACGCGACGTTCCGCGACAACTATCTCGACGTGCCCTTCGATCTGTCCAAGGTGCTGTTCATCTGCACCGCGAACATGCTCGATCCCATTCCGCCGCCGCTGCTCGACAGGATGGAGCTTATTCCCCTGCAAGGCTACAGCGAGGAGGAGAAGCTGCACATCGCCAACCGGTACCTGGTTCCGCGCCAGATCAAGGAGAATGGAATCACGCCGGAGCAGATCGAGTTTCCTGAGACTGCGATTCGCCAGCTTGTGCGCCACTACACCCGCGAGGCCGGTGTGCGTAAGCTGGAGCAGGTCATCGGCACGGTCTGCCGCAAGCAGGCCCGCCGCGTGGTCGAGGGGCATACGGAAAAACTCGTCGTCACCCGCGACACGCTCAAGGAGTTCCTGGGGGGCATCCAGGTGCGCGTGGAAACCGAGGTCGCGGAGCGCGTGAAGCGTCCCGGTGTAGCAGTCGGACTGGCGTGGACTCCGGCCGGCGGCGACATC
>Ga0335072_10003755_pt1 | contig 22737 bp, 16 predicted proteins | sample Lox_Sample_21_FD_206725 | JGI IMG/M metagenome (GOLD analysis project Ga0335072, IMG submission 206725) | Soil microbial communities from Loxahatchee National Wildlife Refuge, Florida, United States - Lox_Sample_2.1 | ecosystem: Environmental > Terrestrial > Soil > Wetlands | place: USA...
GTCACGCTCGGGATCGTCATAGTCGCGGTTTCCGCATCCTTCCGGCCAGGCAGTCGTACATCCCGTCCGTCATCTCGCCGGGCTGCCGTTCTGGGTGCCGCCGCCGGGATCGCCTGGGGATTCGTCGCAGCGGTCATCAAGGAACTGAGCTCGCATCTCGGTGCCGGGCCTGGCGCGGTGTTCTCCACCTGGTCGCCCTACCTGCTGCTGGGAGCCGGGGCGGCGGCGATGCTGCTTGCCTCCCACGCGCTGGCGGCTGGCCCGCTTGCGGCGTCCCAGCCCGGGTTCACGATTCTTGATCCGCTGGCAGCAATCCTGCTGGGAGTGTTCTTGTTCGGCGAGCACATCCGGGGCGGCCCGTGGGAGCTGGCCGGCGAAACCGCGAGCCTGGCGCTTGTCGTCGCCGGAGCTGTCGCTCTCAGCCGCAGCTGCTTCATTCTCGGCGAGGTCGGCGATCCGGACTGCCTGCCGGCCGGAGCTCTAGGCGGGGCCCAGGGCAAGCAGCTGCCGCGGCTGGTGCTCGACTACCAGCAGGCCGGCGCAGCCTCGGGACGCGCTGCACAGCGCGAGCCTGCGGAGGCGACGAGACACGGCACCTGACCTTCCGCCAGCGCGACTCTGGCAGGCGAGCCGAGCGAGATGCAGAAATCGGGACGCAGAATGGCCCGCCCCGATGTAGCGTCCGTTCATGAGATTGGGGAAAGCCAATCATAATGAGGTCTGGCCGAGTTGTGGCCGGTCGGCCCCAGCGGCGCCGACATTACACAGGCGGATGCGCGCAGCAGTCTGACGCCCGCGTAGTCCAAATGGCAGAGGCACCGGCTTTAAACCCCAGCGAGTACGGGTTCGAATCCCGTCGCGGGCACCTGCATCCCTGTTTCAGGCGCTAACCACGGCGAATTTCGCCGCGCCCGCCGTCCGAGCCGGCGGGCCGATCTCTGGCCCGGCGGATCCCCTCGGCCGATGGTGTGACCATCCAGTGGTCGGGTACCTCCAGATGGAGGCTCAGCCGGCGACGGCGGACGGGGCCAATGCGCCCCGTGGCCTCAAGTGTTCACGCAGCTAGAAGTACCTTCAGCGGAATTGAGTTCGATCGGGCTTGCCCGTTAGCGGCGATTGCCCCGCTGAGCCGCCGTCATCGGACGGCATGTCAGCGCTGCGCGAGTAGAACGTCGCGCGATCGGCTTGCCACGAGTCTGAGCGAGTGCAATCCAGGTCTTGCAGGAAGACGGGGGCAGAAGAAGATGAGTGACCAGCGACCACATACGACAACGGACGCCGGCATCCCGGTAGGAAGCGACGAGTACGCACTCACGGCGGGTCAGGCAGGCCCCGTGCTGCTGCAGGATTTCTACCTGAACGAGAAGCTGGCGCACTTCGTCCGCGAGCGCGTTCCTGATCGCGTCTACCACGTCAAAGGCGGCGGCGCTTTCGGTTACTTCGAGGTGACCGCAGACGCCACGCAGTGGACCAAGGCCGCCTTCCTCAACAAAGTGGGCAAGCGTACCCCGCTACTCGTTCGCTTCTCGTCGGTGGCCGGCGAGGAGGGCTATCCGGATTCTGACCGCGATGTTCGCGGCTTCGCGATCAAGTTCTATACCGAAGAGGGCAACTACGACCTCGTCGGCAACAACACCCCGGTCTTCTTCGTGCGCGACCCGATGAAGTTCCCGGACTTCATTCACTCCCAGGAGCGAATGCCGCAGACTGGCCTGCGCAGCAACAACATGCAGTGGGACTTCTGGAGTCTCTCGCCTGAGTCGGCCCACCAGGTCACGGTCTTGATGAGTGACCGGGGAACCCCGCGCGACTGGCGGCACATGCACGGCTTCAGCAGCAGCACCTACCTGTGGGAGAACGCCGGGGGCAAGAGGTTCTGGGTCAAATACCACTTCAAGACCGAGCAGGGCATCCAGAACCTGACCAGCGCCGAGGCCATAGCCATGCGCGCCGAGGACCTCGACTGCCACCGGCGTGACCTGTGGGAAGCGGTCGCTCGTCAGGACTATCCGGCCTGGCGCCTCGAGATGCAGATCATGCCGTTCGAGGACGCAGCCAGCTACCGCTTCAATCCGTTCGACATAACCAAGGTCTGGCCGCACAAGGACTACCCGACGATCCCGATCGGCCGGATGGTGCTCAACCGCAATCCGGAGAACTTCTTCGCGCAGATCACGCAGGCGTCGTTCGAAGTGTCGAACATGGTTCCGGGCATCGGGCCCAGCCCCGACCGGATGGTGCTGGGCCGGATGGCCGCCTACGGTGACTCGTCCCGGTACCGCAACGGCCCGAACTATCTCGAGCTGCCAGTCAACCGGCCGATCAGCGAGGTGCATAGCTACAGCAAGGACGGCCCGATGCGGTACAGCTACGGCGACGGTGGCGGCCAGCCCGTGTACGCACCTAACAGCTACGGCGGACCGCGCGCTGACCCGCAGCGCTACCACGACTCAGGCTGGATGGTGGAGGCAGGCGAAATCATGCGGACGGCGTACCAGGCGCATTCCGACGACAACGACTTCATCCAGCCCGGCATGCTTTATCGCCAGGTCATGTCGCAAACCGACCGGGATCATCTGGTCAGCAACATCGTCGGGCACCTAGGCCAGGATGTGGAGCGGCCCATCCAGGAGCGTGCGGTGCGGGAGTACTGGAGCATGGTCGACTCCGACCTCGGCACGCGCATCGCTCATGACCTGGGCCTGCTGGCCAGGGCTCGGTAGCGCCCTATCCGGACCGTCTGGCGCCCGATCTGCTTGGCCTGCTGCTTGCAACGCCGGGCGATCAGCGTCGCCCGGCCCTGCTGTTCGCCGGAGTGAATCTGATCCTGGCTTCACAGCCGGGCTCGGAGCTTGCCTCCTATACCCGTTGCGCGGCGGCAGGCGGCCGGTTGACAACCGTCTGCTCCCGGCGTTCTCGGCGTTCTGCGCCGAACATCGCGGCGCTCTCGCCTGCCTCCTGCGTCACAGGTCAAGCCAGACCAACCACATCCGCCGGTCTGCCGCCCTTCGTACCGGGCTCGGCCACGTATGACGCCACTGGGCGGAGCCCGTCGCTCTGGTCGAGGTCGGCGCGTCCGCGGGCCTCAACCTGCTGTTCGGCCGTTACCGTTACCGGCGGTGTCTGCATCGAGCCCGGCCGTCGTCAAGGGCGAAGCCACCACCGACACGGCGCGACTGATAGCCGAGCTACCGGGCAGTGAGCCGGCCGCTGTCTTCACCGCGTCTTTGCTGAGCTACCTGACCACTGAGGCACGTACCGCGTTCGCCGGTGAGCTCGAACTGGTCGCGGCCCGCCGGCCGGTGGCCTGGATATTCGCCGAAGGTCCCGGTCTGCTCGCGACGACTGACCTGACTGCCAGTGCGCTCGCCGGACCGCTGGCCCGGCGCAATTCTCTTTACGCGATCGGCGCCAGCATGCGCCGTCCCGGTCACCGCCACGACCAGCTCCTGGCTCTGGCGGACCCCTATCTGCGCTGGCTGGCTCCGGCCAGGGGAGCCGCAGACGACTTCCAGTGGGTCAGCGGCTGAAACCGCGACCGCGCGCGCCCCCGAATTGTCAACATTCCATAAAGTGCGCAATGGCAGCCTTGTTTTCTGAGCCAATGCCGGCGTAGCCTTTGGCCGCGGATCCTGGGCATTTGCTGGGGATTGCCTGAGGATTTGCTCGCAGTTTGCACGGGGATCATGCCGCGCTACGGGCTGCCTTCCGCCCATGTCGCGCGGACGCTTCCCGCTGCGTCGGCCCGGGGGCGGCCCCCGGACCCCGATTTAGAGGAGTTGGGGTGCGTCAACATCTGCGCGGCCGGGCTGTCCGGCTCTGCTCACTCGCCGCGGGTGCTGCCGTGGCCGTCGCCGCGATCGCGCTGCCTGCCGCAGCTAACTCGGCCGCCGGGTCTGCCGGAGCTGCCGCCAGCACGGCGCCGCTCAAGGCGACCGCGATCACGCTCATTAATGGCGATCAGCTGACCGTCCGGACGTCTCCGGCCGGCGGGCCGCAGGTGGCGGTGCGCAAGGCGGATGCCACTGACAGCTTGCTGAGCGTCCGGCTGGGCGGCACGGCCTACGAGATTCCGGCCGACGCGCTGCCCTACATCGGCCGCGGCCTTGACCCCAGCCTGTTCAGCCTGGCGAGCCTGCAGCGCGAAGAGAAGTCCGGCCGCCTGCCCGTGACGGTGAGCTACACCGCCGCGAAGCCCAGGCTGCCCGGTGTGACGATCACCAAGTCTGGCCGGGGCAGCGCGAGTGGTTACCTCACCGCGGCGTCGGCGAAGGTGTTCGGGGCAGCGCTGGCGCGCCAGTTCAGAGCTGATCACTCGCGAGCGAGTTACGGACGGGATGGCCTGTTCGCGGGCGGAGTCGGCATCTCGCTGGCGGGCCAGCCGCCGGCTAGTACGCCGGTCCGCCCGAGTTACCAGATGCATACGCTGACCGTGGCGGGCCGCAACCTGAAGGGCCAGCCGGACACCGGCGACGTCATTATGGTTATCAATGCCGCCAATCCCGAGATCTTTGGCGGCTTCCTTGACGGAATGAGCTTCTTCTACAAGGGCGTTGCCAAGTTCAGCGTTCCAGCCGGAACCTACTGGGCAATCGGCTCGTTCATTTCCAACGATTTCACCGAGCAGCGTCTCACCGTGCTGCCGCAGTTCACGGTAAAAAACACTAGCACCGTGCACGTGAACGAGCGCGCCGCCAGCAGCGAGGTCACGGTGCAGGCGCCGCGCCCGACGGTCACCTCGCAGGACACTGTCGAGTTCCTTCGCTCTGGCCCGCACGGCTCGCTGGCCGCCTTCTCCTGGACAGACAGCGGGCTTTCGACCTGGGTAAGCCCCACCACCGCTAAGCCCACGTTCGGGGGGTTGCGCGAATATACCTCTGCGACGATGACTGTCCCGCCGAAAACGCCAGGTACTCCGTACACCTATAACCCGGACTTCCAGGCGCCGGACGGCATCATCCCGCAGCAGCACTTCGTTCTCAGCCCGGCTGATCTTGCCACTGTCCAGGAGAACTTCTACCAAGACGTCAAGTCACAGGGAGGCTGGATCCTGTTTGGCGGATTCGCCAGGCAGCTTGTCGGCGGAAGCTTCACGGAGGTTGTGCCGTTCAGCCTGCCGGGCCGGCAGGTCCAGTACTTCACCGCTGGTCCTGACGTCGCCTGGCAAGCAGGGTACGTGTCGTCCTACAACCAGTTCACCGGCGGCCAGACGGATGCGTGGCACACGCTTCCGTCCGGGCAGCAGTTGACCGAGAACTGGAACGCCTACCCGCTGCACCCCCAGCCGGACGTTCAGGCTCTGACGGGCGCACTCGCGACGGAAGCCGCGCAGTATCCCTCGGCGTTCCGGGTGGGCAACAAGCTCAACTTGTTCGAGGCGCCGTTCAGCGACAACTCCTTCGGGCATACCGGCGGCGGGTTCTTCGGTGTCCGCGGGTCGGTAATGATCGACCGCTACGACGTGTACCAGGATGGCACCCTGATCGCGCACGGCAACCCCGCCGCCGGCATCCCGGCTGTCCGGGTCAGCGCGAGCCCGTCGACCATTCGGTTCAAGTTGAACGTCGCCCTTGTGGGCGCGAAATACCCGCTCTCCCCGAGCAGCAGCACGGTCTGGACATGGAACTCACAAGCGGAGCCGACCGCCACAGTGCCGGACAGCTGGTACTGCGGATTCCGTGTCGCGCACGGCGCTGCCTACCTGATACACCGGTGCGTCATCCAGCCGCTGCTGACACTGAACTACCAGGTCCAAGGGCTGTCACTGGCCGGCCACACCGCACCGGGGGCGCAAACGATCGACGTCACCGCTGGTCACCTCCAGCTGTCCGCGGCCTCGGCGATCACCGGTATGACAGCGGCCTACTCACTGAACGACGGCCAGCGCTGGCAGGCAGCCAGTGTCACGGCCGAGGGTAGCGGCCAGTTCCAGATCGGCTTCAGCGCGCCGGCCGGCACGGACGTGACGCTTCGGGTCAGCGCCACCGACGCGGCGGGCGGCACGATCACCGAAACCATCGTGCGCGCTTACGGCGTCTCGTCCTGACAGAGCGAACAGGAGCATCAAGATGAGGCTTGGATCCCGGCGAGCCAGCGCACGCCGTCAGTCTGGACGGCGCCGCACACTAGCCAGCACAGCGGCCAGAACCGCTGCCGTCCTCGTTGCCGTGACAACGACCGGGGCACTTGCTGTGCAGTCCGCCCCGGCACAGGCCGCCCGGCCCTACCCGGCTAGCCAGGCACCGGTCATGCGGCGGGCGTGCCCGTGGCCGCCGGCGAAGGGCATGGAGTCGTGCTTCGCGCTGTACAAGCCGCAGACATCGGTCAACCGGGCCATCGACGAGGGAATGACCGGTCGGGTGGCCACGCCCAGGGGACTGACCCCGAGGGAGATCGAGTCCGCCTACCGGCTGCCTGTCAACCGGCGGTCGCACCAGACCGTGGCGGTCTCGATCGCCTACGACACCCCGCACCTCGGACAGTACCTCGGCGTGTATCGCAAGTACTTCGGCTTGCCGTCGTGCACGGTCAAAAGTGGCTGCTTCCGTGTCGTCAACCAGAACGGCAAGAGCAAGCCGCTCCCGATATCAGGGGTGCGCTCAGGCTGGGACCTGGAGGCGACGCTGGATGTCTCGATGATCTCGGTGGCGTGCCCGCATTGCCGCATCCTGGTGGTTGAGGCAGACAACCCCGGCCTCGGCCCGCTCGGCAGAACCGACAAGACGGCCGCGCGACTTGGCGCGCAGGTGATCAGCAACAGTTACGGCCAGCCGGAGAACGGCCTGGCGATGACCTTCGCACACGATTATCAGCTGAAGCACCACACGGTGGTGGTCGCTTCCGGCGACGATGGCTTCTCCGCCGCAGCCTTTCCCGCCAACCTTCCCACGGTGACGGCGGTCGGCGGTACCGAACTCTCCCGCCCCAAGGGCCTGCACGGCCCGCGCGGCTGGCGAGAGGCCGTCTGGAACGTTCCGGATGCTGGCGCCGGCAGCAGCGGTTGCTCCGCCTACGTCCGGAGGCCGAGCTGGCAGCACCGGACTCGGTGCCCGGGCCGGACCATCACCGATGTCGCGGCCGTGGCCTGGAACGTGCCGATCTACAACAAGGTCTATGGCGGCTGGATCACCGTGGGCGGCACCAGCGCCGCGGCTCCGCTGATCGCCGGCGTCTACGGTCTGGCCGGGAACGGCAACCGGGTGACGACCAGGCACCTGTACCGGCATTCGCGATTGCTGTTCCACATTGGCATCGGCAACAATGCCTGGCCGTATGAGACGCCCAAGGTCCGGTGCGGCGGCGACTACCTGTGCGTGGCAACCCCCGGGTACAACGCGCCGACCGGGCTCGGCACGCCGGACGGCATCGGCGCATTCTGACTGCTCGCTGTCGAAGGGTGCCTGGCTACTGGGCCTACCGCGTCAGTGATCAGGCACCCGTCAAAAACCTTCGGGAAGGCCAAGCGAGCCCAGGTCGCTGGTCATGTCGGCCGGGGCGCGCATCCGCCATGCGTCGATCACCAGCTCCGCCAGCCGGCCGGGATCGACCTCCGCAAGTCGCAGCATCACTAGTGGCCAGCCGTCATAGGACGGGGTGGTGAAGAACGCGCCCGGCTCACCGAGCAGCAGCGCCTGCTTCTCCGCCTCGTCACCGACGAACAACACCGCGATGTCAGTCCGGATAACCCTGGGCTTGCCCGCCGTCCGCTCAGGATAGGACCACACGAATCCCTGGCCGCCAACCCGGAAGTCGAAGCCGTCGCAGTCGATCTCCTCAACTCCGGGCAGTGCCAGAGCCAGCCGTCGCACGTCGTCAGCGTCCGCCATCGGACTCACGCGCCTCGATCGCTTCGAGGTCTCGTACCGCATAGCGGTGGTGCTCCCACTCCTCCTCGAGGATCACGTGCAGGCAGGCGAGGATGGTCTCCTGATGCTGGGGCGCGTGCGGATTCTTCCGCGGTGCGGCCAGCTCCTCTGCTGAGACGCTGGCGATGAAGTCGCGCACCATCGCGACGCGGTCCGCCCGGGCCTCGAGCACCTCGGAGTACGACGGTGCGGCCGTCGCGAGGACCGACATGTCGAAGCCGTCTGCCTCGGTGGCTGCGCACACCAGACCGACGGGGTGGAACGGCTGCCCGACCTCGAGGATCGCGCGACCCAGCCACATGTCCGTGGCCAGGACCAGGTGCCGCAGCGTCTGCGCGAACGACCACTCGCCGCCGACCGAAACGTCGACCGTGCCAGCCGGCATCTTCGCGACCCGCTCGAGCGTGGCCGACCATGCGCGTTCGAGCGCAGCCCAGGCCGCGCGCAGACCATCCGGGTCGCCGGCGCGGCGGTCGGCGCGGCCGGGAAAGCGGCGGTTCAGTTCGGCATCGACGAACGGGATCACGTCGACACCGTTGACTCGCAAGAAGCTCTCGCCCTCGAAGAGCCACGGCGCGTCGACGTCCGCCTTCTCCAGCTGGACTCCGCGCATCACGACGCCGGACAGGTCAGCCTCGACGAACCGGGCGCCACGCAGGTCCGCGTCAACGAACTCCGCTCCCTGCAGGTCGTCGGAGCGGGTGAAAGCTGCCATGATCTCTCCTTGTCGAGCGTCCTGTTGCTATTTGCGCACGTCGTCAGGCTCAGCCATCGCTGCCCCCGCCCAGATCGCGCGACCCGCACGGCAGCAGGCTATGCGCCGGCACCGACAGCAGTCGCCCGGTCAACGAAGCGCGCGTCCGGCGGTGGGGCATCGCCACTATGGTGCGCGACGCGCACGCTGACTGGCCTTAGCCGAGCAATTCAGCGAAGCGACTCCGCACGGTGGCCGCTGTCTCGTCGGCTGGCGCGTCCCAGATGTCCTGGTTAAAGATCTCCACCTCGGCATATCCGGTGTAACCGGCAGCCAGGACCTGGGCTGTGATGGACCGGAAGTCGATGAAGCCGTCACCGAGGTGGCCCCGCCCGAGCAGCGTGTCCTTGGGCAGCGGGAGCGTCCAGTCGCAGAGCTGGTAGCTGACGATCCGGCCGGCGGCGCGCTCGATGTCCGCTGCAAGCTGCGAGTCCCACCAGACGTGGTAGGTGTCGATCACTACCCCGACCGCGTCGGCCGGGAACTGCAGCGAAAGGTCGAGCGCTTCGCCCAGCCGGGAGATGGCGCACCGGTCCGCGCAGAACAGAGGGTGCAGCGCCTCGATGCCTAGCCGGACGCCGGCCGACTGCGCGAACGGCACGAGGTCAGCGATCCCGTCGGCGATCATCCGCCGGGCAAGGCCGAGATCGCGGCTACCCGGAACGAGCCCGCCCGAGACCAGGACTAGCGCATCGGCTCCGAGCTCCGCGGCTTCAACGACGGCCGCCCGGTTGTCGGCCGCGGCGGCTGCCCGCGCCTGCGGATCCGCATGCGTGAAGAAGCCGCCCCGGCAGAGGCTGGAGACGTGCAATCCGGCTGTCCGGATGGCGGCCGCCGTCGTTGCCAGGCCAAGCTCGGCCACGGCATCGCGCCACAGGCCGATTCCCGGAATCTGGTGCCGGGCGCACAATTCGACTGCCTCAGCAGCGGTCAGGCTGCGGACCGTGGCCTGGTTGAGTGACAGCCGACCGACGCCGATCACAGGCTCGCCCCCGCTTCGGCCAGATACTGGCGCATCCTGCCCACTGCGAGCTCGGGATCCACCAGCGCCCGGCATTCGGCAGCCAGCTCGAAGACCCGGATCAGATGCCCCGGCGACCGGCGGTCCTGCAGCCCGCTCAGCATGGCGAAATGCGGTTGCAGGCCGTTCAGCCAGGCCAGGAACGCCACGCCAACCTTGTAGTCGTAGGTCGGCTCGGTGAAGATGAGCCGGCTGAGGGCCACCGTCGGGTTCATGGCGCTGTCAAAGCCCGCGAGATCCCCGGCGTCAAGCGCCTGCAGAGCCGCAGCGGCCGGCGCGGTGACGGCGGCGAAGGCACCAAGCAGCGCGTCGCTGTGCCCGTCCGTATCACCCTTGATCAGCTCGGCGTAGTTGAAGTCGTCCCCGGTATACAGGCGGACGCTGCTCGGCAGCCGGCGCCGCAGCGATATCTCACTGGCGGCGTCGAGCACAGAGAGCTTTATGCCGCGAACCTGGCCTTCGGCTCGTTCGATGAGCTCGATGACGGTGCCGGCAGCGGCGCCGAACTGCTCACCGCCCCAGTAACCGCGTAGCGCCGGGTCGAACGCGTCACCGAGCCAGTGCAGCAGCACCGGCCGCTCGGCGAGCTTCAGCAGTTGCCCGTAGACCTGCAGGTAGTCATCAGCGGAACGGGCGCTGGCCGCCAGAGCACGGCTGGCCATCAGGATGACCTCGGAGCCGGCTGCCTGCACCATGTCGATCTGGTCCGCGTAAGCCCGGACGATCGTGGTGAGGCGGTGCTGGCCGGCCGGCAGCTGGTCGGTGCCAGCCCCGCTGGCGATCACCGTGCCGAGCTCGCAGGCACGCGCAGCCGAGCGGCTGATGAGCTCGCGTGCTTGCCCGAAGCTCAGCCCCATGCCGCGCTGCGCTGTGTCCATTGCCTCCGCGAGGCCGAATCCGTGGGCCCAGAGATGCTCGCGGAACCGCATCGTCGATTCCCAGTCGATGGTCCCGTCCGGGAAAGCGGCCACGTGCGCGGCAGCGTAGACGCTCCGCGTCTCCGGTGGCCGGTAGGAACGCTGCCAGCCGGGATCGGGGACCGTGAGCGGACCCGGACGGCCCGGCAGCGTGATCTCCGCTGCCACCTCAGCCCGCCAGCGGGGGAACGACCACTCGACGCCCCTCGGCCGAGGACTGCAACGCCAGCTCGGCCAGCTGGACGCCTTTGGCGCCCTCGGCCAGGTCCCATCGGAATGGCTTACCCTCGGCTACTGCCGTCAGGAACAGCTCCCATTGCGCCTTGAAGCCGTTGTCGAAGACCTCGATGTCAGGGACGTCAGTCCACTGCGCCAGGTAGTCGATCGGATCGGGCAGGTCGGGGTTCCAGACCGGCATCGGCGTCGAGACGCGGTGCTGGACGGCGCAGTTGCGAAGCCCCGCGACCGCGCTGCCGTGCGTGCCGTCGACGTGAAGCTCGACCAGTTCACGCCGATTGACCCGCACCGCCCAGGAGGAGTTAACCGACGCGAACGCGCCGCTTTCGAACTCAAGCAACGCGTAGGCAGCGTCATCCGCGGTGACGTCATAGGGCGTTCCCGACTCGTCCCATCGTCGCGGTACGTGCGTCACGTGCCGGGCGTACAGCGCCTGGACCGGGCCGAGGAGGTCTTCGAGCAGGTACTGCCAGTGCGGGAACATGTCGAGCACGATCCCGCCGCCATCGTCCTTGCGGTAGTTCCAGGACGGGCGCTGCGAGGCGATCAGGTCGCCCTCGAAGACCCAGTAGCCGAACTCGAGCCGGGCCGAAAGTATGCGGCCGAAGAAGCCAGCTTTGACCAGCCTCCGTAGCTTGATCATGCCGGGCAGGAAGAGCTTGTCCTGCACAACGCCGTTCGTGACGCCAGCTTCGCGGGCGGCGCTGGCCAGCCGGAGCGCGCCCTCCAGCGACCCGGCGACGGGCTTCTCGGTATACACGTGCTTGCCCGCCTCGATGGCCCTGGCCAGGCTCGGCTCGCGCGCGCTGGTGACTTGAGTGTCGAAGTACACGTCGACGCCGGGGTCACTGAGCACTTCATCAAGGTTCGTCGACCAGCGATCCAGGCCGTGGCGCTCGGCGATCGCGCGGAGGCGTTCTTCGCTGCGCCCGACAAGGATCGGTTCCGGGTAAACGGCAGTGCCGTCAGCCAGTTGCACGCCGCCCTGCTCGCGGATGCCGAGCAGGGAGCGGACCAGATGCTGCCGGTAGCCCATCCGGCCGGTGACCCCGTTCAGCGCAACGTTGATGATCTTGCGTGTCATGTATCGCCCTTCGGCACGCAGCCCGATAGCATGTCCCGATTTCGGAAAGCCCTTTCCCAACACTAAGCTGGTGCGGGAAGCCGGTCAAGATCTTCGGGCCGGTCGGGAGACGAACGTGACGGATGCGAGATCAGGAGCGCCTGGCCGCACTGGCCAGGGTGCTGGCCCGGTAGCTCATGGCGCCGCCGGGGCCGCTGCCGGGTCCGGGCAGCCGGCCCGCCGGGGCGGGAACGGCAAACGTCGCCAGGACGGAGACGCCTCGCGGGTGACGCTGCAAGACGTCGCTGACCGCGCCGGAGTGTCGCTGACGACTGCGTCGCGAGTCCTCAGCAACGGCCCGCGGCCGGTGGGCAGGCAACTGGTCCACCGGGTCAATCAGGCCGTCGCCGAGCTCGGCTACACCGCGAACCTGCAAGCCCGCGCGGTGGCGACGGGCCAGAGCAACATGGTCGGGGTTGTCGTTCACGACATCTCTGACCCGTACTTCTCCTCGATCGCCGCGGGCCTGATCGACGTCGCGGACCGGCAGCGCCTGCTGGTCTGCCTGTCGAGCACAGCCGCGGCCGAGGCTGGCGAGCGTGAGTATGTCGCGCTGATGCGTTCGCAGCGCGCGCGTGCGGTGATCCTGATCGGCAGCAGGACCGACGACCAGGCCAAACTGGCCGAGTTGCGTCGCGAGATCCAGGCGTTCTGCACGTCAGGCGGCAGCGCCGTGTGCATCGGACAGGACCTTCTCGGCGTCGACACCATCCTGCCGGAGAACGCCGCAGGGGCCGAAGCGCTGGGCAAGGCGCTGGTGGTCCAGGGTCACCGCAGGTTCGCCGTGCTGGCAGGGCCGCGTGGCCTGCTGACCGCTCGCGACCGGCTGACCGGGTTCCTTGCGGGCCTCGCGGCCTGGTCGGTCAGCGTCGATCCGCGGTATGTCGTGCACGGCTCGTTCAGCCGGGACGGCGGTTACGAGGCAATGAGCACAGTCCTTGCCATGGGCGGGCCACGACCGGACTGTGTCTTCGCCGCCACTGACGTCATGGCCGTGGGCGCGCTCGCGCGGCTTCGCGCCGAGGGGATCTCGGTGCCAGGCGACATCGGCCTGGCGGGCTTCGACGACCTCCCGACTCTGCGCGACGTCTATCCGCCACTGACTACAGTGCGCTTGCCGCTTGCCAGGATGGGGGAGATGGCGGCACGCCTGGTACTCAACGAGGCCAGCGCCGACCGGCCACGGGTCGTCCCGGTTCCGGGAGAGGTCATCCTGCGAGACAGCACGCTCCGTTTGCCCCCGGCCCGCTAGCCGCTGCTCGCATTGCTCGCGCTCCGCGGGTGGGTCGGGCCGGCGGGGTCGCGGTGCTCCGCGGGCTGGCACAGGTCTAGTGCCTGCTTGCGAGGTCCGGCCCGTTGCGGGCAGGACGGCACAACCGTGCGCGACGTTTACGCCCGCTTCCGCACCGCGCCCCCGCCGGCCCTCGACAGCTCGCGGAGTGGGCGCCACTGACACGGCCATCCACGCGCGGTGGCGCGGGCGGACTGCGGAAGCGGGCGTAACCGTGGCCAGCCTCGAGGAGCGCTCAACGCGTCTCGGGCCAGCCGGGCGTCGGGTGCGGCAACGGGTGCCAGCCCGCGGAGCGGTCCGCGCGTGCCAACGCGGACCCGAGGCTGTGCGAAGAGATTTGCGGCTCGCGGCCTCTTGCGTGAACTAGAGCCGTCCGGTACGTTGCGGCTCAATCGGGAAAGCACTTTCCCACTGCGACCACGCCAGCGAACAGATGCGGAGTGTCGGATGGGCGCCGTCGACCAGGCTTGGCAGGAGTCCGTTTTCACGGACGGGCATTTTCACCGGTCCGCAGCCGGCGCGACGATCCCGGTGCGCGATAAGGCCTCGGGGGAAATCTTCGCGGTGGCCGGGCTGGCCGCTGAGGCAGACGTCGACGACGCGGTCGCCACAGCCAGGACAGCTCAGCGCGCGTGGAGCGAGCGCACGTACGCGGAGCGGGCCGCGGTGCTCCGGGGAGCCGCGGCCGCGCTGTCGGAGCAGGCGAAGCAGTTCCGCGACCTGATCGTCCGGGAGACCGGCTGCATTGGCGGCAAGGCCGACTACGAGATCGGAGCCGCGACCAGCGAGCTGATGGAAGCCGCCGGGCTAGCCTCACACTCCACCGGGGAGGTGCTCCCGTCCAGCCATGCCGGCCGGTTCTCGTTGTCGGAGCGCGTGCCGGTCGGACTTGTCGGCGCGATCACCCCGTGGAACTTCCCGCTCGTGCTTGGCATGCGGGTGATCGCGCCTGCGCTGGCACTTGGCAACGCGGTGGTGCTGAAGCCCTCACCCGAGACGCCGGTCAGCGGCGGCCTGGCTATCGCCGCGCTGTTTGAGGCGGCGGGCCTGCCCGCTGGTGTCTTCCAGGTGCTGCCGGGCGATGTCGAGGTCGGGCACCGCCTGGTCACCCACCCGGACATCGCGATGATCCATTTCACTGGCTCGACGAAGGTCGGGCGCCAGATCGCGCAGACGGCCGGCGGGCTGCTGAAGAAGGTCTCGCTTGAGCTGGGCGGCAACAATGCCCTGATCGTGCTCGACGACGCGGACCTCGACCAGGCAACGATGATCGGTGCCTGGTCAAGCTTCCACTACCAGGGCCAGACCTGCATCACCGCGGGACGTCACATTGTCCAGCGCGGGATTGCCGCGGCTTACGCGGCCGGGCTTGCCGCGCGGGCGGACGCAATCACCGTCGGTAATACCTATACGGAAGACGTTGGCCTCGGGCCCGTGATCAACTCGACGCAACTGGAGCGCGCAGCGCAGATGCTGGCCGAGGCGGTGGCCGACGGGGCGCAGATGATTGCTGGCGGTACCACGAACGGACCGTTCTTCCGGCCGACTGTGGTCCGCGACGTGAGCGCGTCCTCGCGGTTGTGGACGGAGGAAATCTTCGCGCCGATCGCGCCCATCATCGTGGTCGACGACGACGACGCGGCGGTCGCGGCGGCGAATGACACCGAGTACGGACTGGTCAACTCGGTCCTGACCGGTGACCCGTACCGCGGCATCCGGCTCGGCCGGCGGTTGCGGGCCGGCATGGTGCATATCAACGACGCAACGCCGCAGGACGAGGCACTCGCTCCGTTCGGCGGCATCGGTCAGTCCGGCCTCGGTGGCCGGTCTGGCGGCGAGGCGAACATCGAGGAGTTCACGGAGCGGCGCTGGCTGACTGTCACCGACGGGCCGGCTCACTATCCATATTGATAACCACCCGTATTGATATCGCTCCACATCAATATCGACAGCCGCTGCTCTTGCCCTGAGCAGCGCAGCACCGGACAATTCTGGCAACCCTCCCCGACAAGGGCGGCCGGCATAAGGAGTGGTCATGAGCGATGCGGCATCCGTGCCGTTTACCGAGACTAAGGCGCCCGAGGCGCCTGAGCGGCTGCACCGCGGCGCGCTGAGCTTGATTGACATCTCAGCCTCGACGATGGCCAACATCGGCCCGGCTTACAGTTTTTTCTTCGGCTTCGGCTTCCTCGTCTTCACCGCGGGAGTTGCCGCGCCGCTCACGATCATCGTGGCTGGCATCGCGATCGCGCTGCTTGGCAACACGCTGGCCGAGTTCTCCCGGGCGCAGCCGTCTACCGGTGGCTTCATTTCCTTCGTCGGCAAGACGTTCGGAGGCACTAGTGCGGTGACAACGGCGCTGCTGTGCGGCGCCGGGTACATCATCGCGATCTCGTCGGTGTTCGCTATCTCCGGCGGCTTCCTCGAGACGGTGCTGAACTACTACTTCGGCTGGAACGTGCCGTGGATCATCTGGTCGGTCATCCTGACCGGGGCTGCCACCCTGATGACCGTCCGTGGCGTCGGCGTGTCGACCAAACTTGCCGGGTTCTTCTTCGCCTTCGAGATGCTGGTCCTGATCATCGTCTCGGTCGCGGTGCTGATCAAGAACGGCGGGCACCTGTCCGCTGTCCCGTTCGAGCCATCGCACATCACCAATGGCTTCACCGGTCTGGCCGCGGGCTTCCCGCTGGCGATTTACCTGTTCATCGGCTGGGAGAACTCGGCGGCGCTGGCCGAGGAGACCGGGAATCCGCGGCGTAACGTGCCCCGCGCGGTGTTCTTCTCGATCGCGCTGATGGTGACGGGTTACGTGCTGTTCGCATTCTCCACGGTGACTGGCTTCGGCTACAACGGAACGGCGCTGGCGAACTCCTCGATCCCGTTCATCTCGGTCGCGCACAATGTGCTGGCAGGCTTCGCGGTCGTTGCTTATATAGCCGGCCTGACTTCCACGCTCGGCGTGCTGATCTCGGCCATTAACTCGCAGGCCAGGCTGATCTTCAACGCGGGCCGGGAGGGATTGTTGCCGCGCTGGATCGGCAAGGTCCACCCGAACCGCCGGACTCCGGTCAACGCCATCTACATTTTTGTCGCGATCGCCAGCGCGATCATCCTGGTGTGGGCGTTCCTGCACCTGATCGGCGGACACGGCGAGAGCGGCAGCATGAACGCGCTGACCTTCTTCGTCGAGTCCTCCACCCTGGGCACCATCCTCGTGCTGGTGGTGTACTTCCTGGCCAACCTCGCGCTGCCGTTCTACTACCGCAAGTACCGGCCAGCCGAGTTCAACGTGGCCAAGCACATCGTGCTGCCGGTGCTCGGGATGGTTGCCATCGGCGTGCCGATGTACTACCTGGTCAAGCCGGGTCAGCCGGCGCCGTATGACTGGTTCCCGTACGCGGCGCTTGGCATGGTGGCCGTTGCCGTGATCTACGCATTCTTCCTCAGCCGCCGCGATCCCGGTCTCGGCGACCGCGTCGGCTCCATCGTCGCTGACGAGTAGCCGACAACTGGCCGGCCCTGGCGCCGGCCAGAAGCCCGAAGTGCACGTTTCCAATGTGATCCGGAGGTCAGTCATGACTGACATTGCCGAACGGCCGGCCGACGCGAAGGTCGCCCACCCGCTCGACCAGGTGAGCGCGGCTGAGTACCTGGCCGGGCGGCAGATCATAGCGGCGGCCGGGCTGCTGCCGGAGTCGGCGCGGTTCGCGTACTACGGGCTTGAGGAGCCGTCCAAGAACGACGTGCTGTCCGGGTCGGGTGGCCAGGCGCCCGACCGGCGGCTCCGCGCGTTCCTCATTGACGTGCGGACTGGTGAGTCGACCGACGTCGTGGTGTCGCTGACGCGTGACGAGGTGGTCAGTAGCCGCGTGCTCGACACCCGCACTGACGGCCAGATGCCGATCATCAACGGGGACTTCGCGGTGGCTGAGGAGGCGGTCCGGGCGGACCCGCAGTGGCGTGCCGCGATGGCCAAGCGAGGGCTGACCGACGTCACCAAGATCAGGACCTGCCCGCTGACGGCAGGGTCGTTCGACCTGCCGGACGAAGACGGGCGGCGGATGGTGCGCGTGCTCGCGTTCGTTCAGGCCGACCCGCAGGACTACGCGTGGTCGCATCCGGTGGACGGTGTCGCTGCCTACTTCGACCTGATCGAGCGGCGAGTATTCAAGATCGTCGACGAGTTCGTGCTGCCGGTGCCCGCCGAGTCAGGCAACTACAACGACCCGGAGGTGCGCGGCCCGTTGCGCACCGACCTGCGAGCGATCGAGATCAGTCAGCCTGACGGGCCGAGCTTCACGCTGGACGGGACGAAGCTGACCTGGCAGAACTGGTCAATGCGGATCGGCTTCGACGCCCGCGAAGGGCTGACGCTGCACCAGATCAGCATCACCGACGACGGGCGGGAACGACCAGTGATCTACCGGGCATCGCTGCCGGAGATGGTCGTGCCGTACGGTGACCCGGCGTTCCGGTACTGGCAGACGTACTTCGACACTGGCGAGTACCTGGTCGGGAAGTTTGCGAACTCGCTCGAGCTGGGCTGTGACTGCCTGGGCGAGATCGCCTATCTCGACGCGACGGTCGCGGACGACTTCGGTGAGCCCACGGTGATCCGCAACGCGATCTGCATCCACGAAGAGGATCACGGGATCCTGTGGAAGCACTTCGACATTTTCAACGGCTCCAGCCAGTCGCGGCGCCAGCGCCGCCTGGTGGTGTCGTTCTTCAGCACCGTCGGCAACTACGACTACGGCTTCTACTGGTACTTCTACCTTGACGGCACGATCGAGTGCGAGATCAAGCTGACCGGCACGCTGTTCACCGCGGGATATCCGGGCGGTGACTACCCGTACTCGGCAGAAGTGGCGCCAGGGCTCGGCGCGCCGGTGCATCAGCACTTGTTCAGCGCCCGGCTGGACATGACGGTGGACGGTCTCGCGAACGCGGTCGACGAGGTCGACTACAGCGGCGTGCCGGTAGGTCCTGATAACCCCTACGGCAACGCCATCGCCCAGCACGTCACCAGGCTGCGCACTGAGTCGCAGGCGACCCGGCGCGCCGATGCCTCCCGCGGGCGGACCTGGCGCGTGGTCAACGCCGAACAGGTCAACAGGTTCGGCCGGCCGGTGGCCTACACCTTGTGGCCCGAGGCAGCGCCAGTGCTGCTCGCCGACCCGGCGTCGTCGGTGGCTCGCCGGGCGGGCTTTGCGACGAATCACCTGTGGGTGACGCAGTACGACCCGGCACAGCGATACTCGGCTGGCGATTTCGTGAACCAGCACCCGGGCGGCGCCGGGCTGCCCGCCTTCATCGCGGAGGACCGCGACATCGACGGTGCCGACATCGTGCTGTGGCACACGTTCGGCCCGACGCACTTCCCGCGGCCGGAAGAGTGGCCGGTCATGCCAGTCGCCCGATGCGGCTTCACGCTCAAGCCCACCGGGTTCTTCGGCCGGAATCCGGCGCTTGATGTGCCGTCGCCGGGCGGGCACTGCTGATTGTCGTCGTGATCGCGAAAACTTGCCGGGGGCTATGACGCGGACAAGTCTTCGTGATCATGCAAGCATCGGCTGGTGGAGAACCGCGAAGGTCCAGGACAGCCGCCGGACCGCCGGGTGTTCCGCCGGATTCATCGCTACCGGGGGAGTGAGGTCGACCCGTCGAGCTGGCCGGTCACGGTGCCGGCAGTGGCGCAGATCCTGGCCGAGGGCTTGGATCTGCCCGCCGGGGTGACCGTGCTGACCGGCGAGAACGGCGTCGGCAAGTCGGCGGTCGTCGAGCTGATCGCTGAGGCCTGCGGCCTCAACCCGCAGGGCGGATCGGCGAAGAGCAGCTTCCAGACTCGGCGCAGCGAGCCCGGAATCGGCGTGCACCTGTGGGCTGAGCGTGGTCCGGCCTATCCGGCGTGGTGTTACTTTCTGCGCGCGGACACCATGCATGGCTTGTACACCTACCTGGAGGAGAATCCGGGGCGCCGGCCTGAACGATTCCACGAACTCAGCCATGGCGAGGGCTTTCTGGAGGTGCTGCGCACCAGGATCAACCAGCCAGGGTTTTACCTGATGGACGAACCGGATGCGCCGTTGTCGTTCGTGTCCAGCCTCGGGCTCATCGCGTTGCTCCATGACCTTGGCGGGGCGGGCGCCCAGGTGATCGTGGCGACCCACTCACCGGTCATTGCTGCTGTTCCGGGCGCTCGGATCCTGGAGCTCGGCAGCTGGGGGCTCCGGCCGGCCAGCTGGGAGGACCTAGAACTGGTCGCCAGCTGGCGGCAGTTCCTCGGCGAGCCGGGATCGTTCCTCCGGTACCTGGTAGACGATCAGCCAGAAGAAGTTGACGGGCAGCCAGAAGAATGAGTGCGGAACTGGCGGTGCGCGGACTTAGCATCGATTCGAGCGTTCCCGCGTGACCTTATCTGCAGCTATGCCCGCTTTGCGACGGCAGTTATGGATGCTAAGTGGGTTAGGCTCCTGGCCGCAGAGAACACGCCCGGCGCCATCGTGGAATCCGGGCGGACCCGGCAATTGTTCGAGAGCCCGGCCGATCCCCGGACTGCCGATTACGTGCATGGCCGTTTTCGTTAGCCACGGATATTCTGCACTCGGTGAAAGGATCACGATGGCCGAGCCTGTCAAGGAAGGCTGGTACGAGGATCCGGCTGACCGGCATGAGTACCGGTGGTTCTCTGCTGGCGTTCCCACTGACCTGGTCAAGGACGCCGGCCGGACGTCCAGGGATGCCATCAGCGTGGCCGATGCCAAGAGCTACGAGTCAATGCACCTGCAGCGGCCGCCGGACGACGGTCCGCTGTTGTACCAAGACGCGCCGCCACCGAGATTCGAGCTTCTCAGTCTGGGCCAGGGCCCGGTCGCCGTTGTCAATACCGCAGCCAGTGCTTCAGAGCCAGCCGTGTACTCGGAGCGCGCCGGGGTGGTCGAAATCGTGCTGGTCATCCTTCCAGTGCTGGTCGCGGCGTTCCTCAGCAAGTTCCTGCCGCTGGCCGCCTGGTTGCCGCTGTTCGCGCTGTCGCTACTGATCGCCGTCCTCGGGCGATGGAGACGAAATCGGCGGGCTCGCCGCTTCCAGCTGGCTACGACGAGCCGGCCGGGTCAGCAAGGCTCATAGCCGATGTAATCCTGCGGACGCGCTCGCGATCGGCGATCGAGTCCATCTCGATGATCTTGCCTTCGGCCACGGTGAAGCCGATCACGCTGACGGGCCGGTCGCGGCGGGCGAGCACCACCCCGGCGGCGCCGTTCACCACGGCCGGGATGAGCCGGACGGCGGGCAGGCCGCTCGTCAGGCCGCTGAGCGCTTGCCGGGCAACGGCCTCAGCTCCCCGTACCAGCATGGAGTTTGCGGCACCAGTACCCGCATCGATGCGCAGCACGACGCCGGGGTGGAGTACTGCCAGCAAGGCGTCGAAATCGCCGTCGCGGGCAGCGGCGAAGAACGCATCGACCACTTCCCGCTGGCGCGCCAGGTCGGGCTCGAGCGCTGGCAGTTCGGCACCGGAAACCCTGCGCCGGGCTCTGCTGGCAAGTTGCCTGGCCGCCGAGGGAGTCCGGCCGACCACCGGGGCGATCTCCTCGAACGGCAACCCGAACATGTCATGCAACACGAACGCCAGCCGCTCGGCCGGTGTCAGGGCGTCGAGCACCACGAGCAGTGCAAGGCCGACCGAGTCGGCCAGCAGCGCCGCATCCTCCGGCTGCGATTGCGCGGCCGGGCTGACGATCGGGTCGGGAAGACGCGCCTCCAGGGACTCCTCGCGCCTGACGTTGCGCGCGCGCAGCATGTTCAGGCAAACCCTGGCGACGATCGTGGTCAGCCAGCCGCCGAGGTTGGCCACGTCGTCCGCGCCCGCGCGGCTCACCCGCAGCCAGGCGTCCTGCACAGCGTCGTCGGCGTCGTCGAGGGAGCCCAGCATGCGGTAGGCAACCGCGTGCAGGTGTGGCCGCTGCTCTTCGAATCGATCAGCAAGCCAGTCGCGCGCCGCGGCGTCCGGCGCTTCATCGCTCTCGCCCCCCGGCAAGCCGCCCCAGTCGTTCTCGCTCATCTGGTCACATCCTTCGCCCGCCCGGTCTCATCCAGACTGACACCCGGCAGGCGACGGTTGTGACGGGACAGGCCCGCCGAGCGGCGGGGGAGTGAAGTCACCTCCGGACGGGCAGTTGAACGTCGGGACAACCGCCGATTCTGGCGGTCCGATCGCGCCTGGGGCCGGGGGAGAACGCAGCTGAGCACGCCCGCCGAGGCTGTCGCGCTGATGCGCAGCCCCGCCTACCTGCGGCTGCTGGCGCTGGCCGCGATCATCGGTGTCCCCGTGTCCGCGCTGGCCTGGGGATTCCTGGCGCTGGTCAGCAAGCTGCAAAGGGTGCTTTTCACTAGCCTGCCATCCGCCGTCGGGTTCACGCGGCCACCACTGTGGTGGGCGTTCCCGCTGTTGCTGACCGGGGGCTTTGCCGTTGCTCTCGTGATCAGGTACATGCCGGGAACGGGCGGGCACGAGCCAGCTGAGGGCTTCAAGGCCGGCGGTGTGGTGGCACCCAGAGATATCCCCGGCGTGTTCCTGGCGGCGCTTGGCACGCTGAGCTTTGGCGCCGTGCTCGGCCCGGAGGCCCCGCTGCTCGCGCTCGGCGGCGGCATCGCTGCCTGGGCGGTGGCCAGGGCGCGCGCAGGCGGTGCCGACCGGGCCAAGGTAGTCATCGCCGCGGCTGGCAGTTTCGCGGCTGTGAGCACGCTGCTCGGGTCGCCGCTTGCGGGCGCGTTCCTGCTGATGGAAGCGGCCGGGCTCGGCGGCGCGACGATGGAGCTCGTGCTCGTTCCCGGACTGGTGGCATCCGGCCTCGGCGCTCTGGTGTTCACCGGTCTTGGCCGCTTTAGCGGGCTTGGCACGTTCTCACTCGCTATCCCCGGCCTGCCGCACTTCGCCCGGCCCAGCCTGGCCGAGATTGGCCTTGCCCTGCCGATCGGGCTCGTGGCGGCGGTGCTGGCGGCGGCAATCCGCAGGTTCGCGCTGCTGCTGCGGGACGCAGTATCGCGGCGACGGCTGGCGCTGACGCCGGTAGCCGGACTGGTGGTCGCCGGACTCGCCGTGCTGTTCAGCCAGCTGTCCGGTAAATCAGCAGCGAACGTGCTGTTCTCCGGCCAGAATCAGCTCGGCCCCTTCGTCGGCCACCGCGCTAGCTTCGGGCTCGGCGTGCTAGTGCTGTTGCTGGCCTGCAAGGCGGTCGCGTACGGCGTATCGCTGAGCAGCTTTCGCGGCGGGCCGATCTTTCCTGCCGTGTTCATCGGGGCGGCGGCGGGTGTCGCGCTCTCTCACCTGCCGGGCATACCGGCGGCAGCCGGAATCGCCATGGGCGTTGGCGCGATGATCGCGGCGGTACTCCGGCTGCCGATGACGGCCGTTCTGGTGGCGACGCTGCTGCTGTACGGCAATGGCGTGGCTCTCCTGCCGCCGATCATCGTGGCTGCCGTGACCGCTTACATTGCGGTCGGCTGGCTGGACCGTCCAGCATTA
>Ga0335072_10003756_pt1 | contig 22733 bp, 23 predicted proteins | sample Lox_Sample_21_FD_206725 | JGI IMG/M metagenome (GOLD analysis project Ga0335072, IMG submission 206725) | Soil microbial communities from Loxahatchee National Wildlife Refuge, Florida, United States - Lox_Sample_2.1 | ecosystem: Environmental > Terrestrial > Soil > Wetlands | place: USA...
CTGAGACTCGAGCAGCGCCGGCGATTCTCGCCTGACGCGGGGCACCGTAGGAAGCCTACCGCCCCGCCCCTGCGGGGCGGGATTTTTTGATTGGCGCAAATCGCTCCCGGCGATTTGCGCGAGCGCGCCGTTGCACGGGATTCATTCCGCGACCCAGGGACGGCCCTGGGCCGCTCACTCAATTGCTTTCGCACGGTGGCTCTAAGCGACGGCTTCGGCTACGGTTGCGGTCTGGGTTTCGACCGTGCGGCGTTGCAGCGCCGGCAGGAGCATGGAGATTTCCAGGCCGCCGTCGGCGACGTTGTGGGCTTCGATGCTGCCGCCGTGCACCACGATGGCGCGCGCCGCGATGGCCAGGCCCAGGCCCTCGCCGCCGCCGGCGCGGTCACGCGCGGCATCGACGCGGTAGAACGGCTCGAAGATCAGCTTCAGGTCTTTTTCCGGGACGCCAGGACCGTGGTCGCGGACGGTCACTTCGATCCAATTGCGGCGTCCCGCGGTGACGACGACCGCGGAACCGGACGGGCCATAGCGCACGGCGTTACGGATGACGTTCTCGAAGGCGCTGCGCAGAAGTTCTGGATCGCCAGAGACCTCCAACGCTAAATCGGTGCGGACGGATACGGTGCAATTTCGTGCGTCTGCTTCGATAGCGACGTCCTGCGCGATGACCTCCAGCAGCTTACCCACGTCGACCGGGATGCCGTGAAATGTGCTTGCCGGACGCTCCAATCGGACGAGCTTCAGGATGCGAGCGATGAGTTGCTCCAGGCGGTCGGCTTCGTTCGCGATCCGCGTGAGCTGCCTCTCCACTCCCCCATCCTCCCGCCGGGCGAGCGACAGCGCGAGCTGCAGCCGGGTGAGCGGCGAGCGCAGCTCGTGCGAGACGTCGCGCAGCAGCTGCTGCTTGGATTCCAGCAGGCTCTCCACCCGCTCCGCCATGGCGTCGAAATCCGCAGCAAGGAGAGCGAGGTCATCTTGACGCCCTTTGAGGCTGGGCAACATGCGTACGCTGAGGTCGCCCGCGGCCATCTCACGCGTGGCCTGACGCAGCCGATCGATGGGACCGACGAGGTGCCGCGTCAGGAAGAAGCAGATGACCGTGCTGACGAGGAGTGCGATCGCGAGCGTTGCGGCCGCAACCGCGGGCAGCTGCAGCTCCCCGAAGAGCAGCGGATGCTCGTGCAGCGGCCCGACGATAACGTGATAGGTGCTTCCATCCGGCGCCACCAGCACTAGGGCGCCGCCCACCGGGGCGATGGCGCCGGAGCGGACCGTCTTCTTGCCGCGCTTCGTCCGGCCGTTCAGGGGAACCTGCAGGGAGCGCGGCAACCGCCGGCCGAGCAGGTCCTGCCCGTTGGGACCGACGACATAGGTGCGGGAGAACGCCGGATCGGTCGCGATGCTCTCCAGCCATTCGCGCAGGGAATCCGCTCCGCCGGTCTCGAAGGCGTTGTCGGCCTGCGCGAAGAGCTCGCCCCGCTGCACCCAGGGCACCTCGTCGCGGCGCTGGATCGCGCCGCTCACCGCCACGATCACCGTTCCCGCGAGGATCAGGACGATGGCGAGCCAGAAGGATCTGAAAATGCGCCAGTACAGCGAATGCATGGGCGGCTACTTCTGGATGAGCGCGTATCCCGAGCCCCGTACGCTCTGCACGGATACCCGGTCGGTCAGTTTCCCGAGCTTACGCCGCAAATTGCTGACGTGGGTATCGAGGCTGCGGTCGGTCGGCAGCAGCCGCCGGCCGAGCGCCTGCAGCATCAGGTCCTCCCGGCTCACCGTGCGGGTGTCGGCCCGCACCAGCAGCTCCAGGATCCTGAGCTCGGCCGCCGTGAGCTCCAGGTCCTGTCCCTCGATCTCCGCCCGCCTGGCGCGCAGGTCGAGGCGCACCGGCCCCCACGTGACCGCGCCCGCCACCGGCTGCTGCGGCTCCGCCGCCATGCGCCGCAGCACCGCGCGGATGCGCGCCACCAGCTCCCGCGGGCTGAAGGGCTTGGCGAGATAGTCGTCGGCGCCCAGCTCCAGGCCGATCACCCGGTCGACCTCCTCCCCCCGGGCCGTGAGCATGATGACGGGAACGCGGCTGACCGAGCGCAGCCGCCGCAGCACCTCGAACCCCGACAGCTCCGGCAGCATGACATCGAGCACCACGAGATCGAGCGTGCCGCGCACCGCCCGCTCCAGCGCCGCGGCGCCGGTGCCGGCCGTCTCGGTGCTGAAGCCCTCCGGACCGAGATACTCCACCAGCATGGAGCAGAGCTCATGATCATCGTCGACGATGAGCAGGTGCGTGCGGGCATCGGCGGCCTCCGGGTGCCCGGTCGAGCCGGATCCGGTCAAGCCGGATTCTCCAGGCTGAAGACCTGCCTCTGGTCGTCGTAGGCGAAGGTCTCCGCGTAGCGTCCCCAGCTGATGATGGTGCGCAGCGTCTGCTCGGCCGACTCCTCGGCCATGTAGTCCTCGAGCTCGTCGAAGAAGCGGCTCTTGGGCGCCGTGTGGCTGCTGCGCTCATCCAACACCCGGCGGATGTGCGCGGCGAGCGGCACGTAGGTCAGCAGGTGGCGCGCGAAAAGATGCTTGCGCTCGTCCGTCTCCGACCGCGCGAAGGCCAGCCCCGCCTCGGTCAGACGGATGTCGCCGCCCTCGACCTCCGCGAAACGCAGCATCTGCAGCGCATCGGCGGCGGGGAAGAGCTCATCGACCTCGAGCTGCAGCTGCTGCGCGATGGCCGGCAGGTCCGCCTTGCCGCTGTAGGGCGGCTCGCTGACCGCCTCGATCAGGCCCTGCAGCAGGTTGGACGAGACGTGGATGAGGGTCGTGCCGATGCCGGTGCCGGCGAAGCGCTCCGACTTCGGCCCGATCCTCGCCTCGCCGCGCGGCTTCGCCGTCATCTCGACGTATACGCGCTCGACCAGCGCGCGAAAACGCGGATCGACCGTCGAGCGGGGGTGCGGCAGGTCGACCGGGATCTCGCTCACGACACGGCCCGGATGCGTCGAGAAGATGAGGAGGCGGTCGCACATCTGCACCGCCTCCTCGATGTTGTGGGTGACGAGCAGCACGGAGCGGATGGGCAGCTGGCCCTCGCCCCAGAGATCGAGGAAGTCGCTGCGCAGCGTCTCGGCGGTGAGCACGTCGAGCGCCGAGAACGGCTCGTCCATGAGGAGGATGCTGGGATGCACGACCAGCGCGCGGGCGAATCCGACCCGCTGGCGCATGCCGCCCGAGAGCTCGCGCGGATAGGCGGACTCGAAGCCGTCGAGGCCGATGAGGTCGATGGCCTGGAGCGAGCGCTTGCGGATCTCGGCCTCGGACAGCCGCAGGGCCTCGAGCCCGAGCTTCACGTTCTCGAACACCGTCAGCCAGGGGAAGAGCGCGAAGCTCTGGAACACCATGGCGATGCCGCGCGCGGGGCCGGCCACCGGCGCACCCTGGTAATCCACGACCCCGTTGGTCGGCGAGTCGAGGCCGGCGATGAGGCGCAGCAGCGTCGACTTGCCCGATCCCGAGCGTCCCAGCAGGCCCACGATCTCACCGGGCCGCAGTGTCAGGTTGACGTTCTCGAGGACGACGAGCTCATCGCCGTCGGGCTTGCGGAAGGACTTGCATGCGTTCTGCACCGCGAGCAGCGGCGCGAGGTTGAGAGTGGCCGGGTTGGCGTTCATGGGCGAGGAGTCTCCAGCATCAACTGACTCGGAACTTGCGCTCCGCCCGCGCATAGAGCGGCCGCCAGAAGAGGCGGTTCAATACCACCACGAACAGCGCCATCACCACGATGCCGAGCACAGTCCGCGGAAAGTCCCCGGCGCTCGTCGCATCGGCAATGTATGCGCCCAGGCCGGCGGCGGTGAGATGCCTGTTGCCCCAATCGGCCACCTCCGCGACGATGCTGGCGTTCCACGACCCTCCCGAGGCGGTGATCGCCCCCGTGACGTAGAACGGGAAGACCGCCGGCAGGGCGATCCGCTTCCACCACAGCCACCCCTTCACGCCGAGGTTCTCGCCGGCGTACTTGAGGTCGGCCGAGAGCGACGACGCACCGACGATGACGTTGAACAGAATGTACCACTGGGTCCCCAGGATCATCAGCGGGCTCAGCCAGATGTTCGGGTTGAGCTTGAACACCACGATGGCGGAAACGACGATGGGGAAGAGCAGGTTGACCGGGAAGGCCGCCAGGAACTGCGCGATCGGCTGCGCCGTGCTGGCCAGCCGGGGCCGTATGCCGATGTACACTCCGATGGGTACCCAGATCGCGCTGGCGAGCGCGATGAGCACCGCGACGCGAAGCAGCGTCAGGCAGCCGAGGCCGACGACGTGTCCGACTTCAGCCAGCGGGATGTGCCCCAGTACGAAGTGTTCAATCCGCCACGCGGCAAGAACCACGATCGCCGCGACGACCGCGTACCACGCCACATCTCCCAGCGGCACGGCCGCGGCGGAGCCGTTGGCGCGCTGCACCCTTGGCTTACGCACCTTACTGCGGTTGAATCCGACCTGGATCATCGACCCGAAGGCCACACGGCCGAACGACAGCAGCCGCGAGCGTCTCATCATGGTCAGCGCCCAGGAGCGGGTCGGCGTCAGGCCGGCCTCCTGCTCCAGGCGAAACCAGTCGGCGCTCGCGGTCAGGGGGCGGAACAGCAGCTGATCGTAGATGAGGATGACCACGAACATGGCCGCGATGGCCCAGCCGATGGCAGTCAGGCTGCGTGCCTGGATCGCACGGGCGATGTAAGAGCCGACACCCGGCAGCGTGACCGTCGTATTGCCGACGCTGATGGCTTCCGCGGCCACCACGAAGAACCAGCCGCCGGACATCGACATCATCATGTTCCAGATCAGCGCCGGCATGGCGAACGGCACCTCGAGCCGCCAGAAGCGCAACCAGGGGCCCAGATGGAAGGCGCGCGCGGCCTCGTCGAGCTCATCCGGGATGCTGCGCAGAGAATGGATGAAGCTGAACGCCATGTTCCACGCCTGGCTGGTGAACACGAGGAAGATGGCGGCGAGCTCGGCGCCCGCGACCCTGCCCGGCGTCAGCGAGAGGAAGAACACGATGGTGATGGAGAAGCCGAGGATCGGCACCGACTGCAGGATGTCGAGCAGCGGGATGAGGACCGTCGCCGCGCGCCGGCTCTTGGCGGCAAGCGTCCCGTAGGTGAAGGTGAACACGAGCGAGGCCACCATCGCCACCAGCATCCGCAGCGCCGTCTGGGCCGCATACCCCGGCAGGTAATGCGGGTCGAGAGAGATCGGCTGCGCCTCCAGATGCGCCAGGGAGCCGGTGAGCCCATGGGCGGCATCGCCGAGGTAGGCGAAGAACGCAAAGACCAGGATGAAGGCGATCACGTCCCAGCGGCCCGGCACGTACCGGGTCCTTACGACGGAGATGGGCAGCTCGAAGCGCATCCGGTCAAGTGTGCCCGTTTCCCGCTGCGCTGGCACTCGCGGTAACATCGCGTACCGGTCCCAAGAGCCCGAAACGTCATGAAACGGTCACATTTGGCTTTCCTACTGTCGGCTGCAGCCGCCCTGGCACTCCTGACGGCCGCGGTGCTGCCCGCCCGCGCCGACGATACGATCAAGCAGCAGGCGAAGGATGCGGGCCACGCGGTCTCGCAGAACGCGAAGGAAGTCGGCCACTCGATCGCGGTTCATTCGCGCGAGCTCGGACACACCATCGCGCACGACTCCAGGACCGCCGGCCGCGAGATCGCGCGCCGGTCGCGGGCCGCGGGGCATGCCATCGCCCGCGACGCGCACCACGTAGGCTCCAAGGTCCGCGACGACGCGCACAAGACCAAGGCTTTCATCGAGAACCCGCCCCCGCGCAAGCCCGCTGCGCAGTGACCTCGAGATGACCGACTCGGAGGTCGATGTCGTCATCATCGGCGGCGGTCCGGCGGGCTCGACCGCCGCCGCGCTGCTGGCGGAGGCCGGGCACCGGGTCGTGGTGCTGGAGAAGTCCCGTCACCCCCGCTTTCACATCGGCGAGTCGCTGTTGCCCGCGAGCCTGCCGCTGCTGGAGCGGCTGGGAGTCGCCTCGCAGATCGAGGCCATCGGCCTCACCAAGCACGGCGCCGAGTTCTTCTCGCCGGCGCACTGCCGCTGGCAGCGCTTCGACTTCGCGGACAGCTGGAACAAGACGCTCTGCTACGCCTATGAGGTCCGCCGCTCGAGCTTCGATGCCATCCTGCTGCAGCGGGCGGCCACTCTCGGGGCGCAGGTCGTGGAAGGCTGCCGCGCGCGTGAGGTCGAGTTCCCGGACGGGGAAGGCGTTGCCGTGCATTCGCAGCAGGAGGACGGCTCACGCCGGTGCTGGCGCGCCCGCTATCTCATCGACGCATCCGGCCGCGACACCGTCCTCGGCACGCGTCTCGGCACCAAGCGCCGCAATCGCCGCCACAACAGCTCCGCCATGTACGCGCACTTCCGCGGCGCCTGGCGCAGCGAGGATGCCCACCGCGCCGGCGACATCTCCATCTTCTGGTTCGACTACGGCTGGTTCTGGTTCATCCCGCTCGCCGACGGCATCACCAGCGTCGGCGCGGTTGTCTGGCCGCACTACATGAAGACCCGCGCAGCTGCGCTGCAGGAGTTCTTCCTGCAGACGATCGCGCTCTCGCCGCCGCTCGCCAAGCGCCTCGAATCCGCCACGCTCGCCGGCGAGGTCGAGGCGACCGGCAATTACGCGTACGCCTGCCGCCGCGCCCACGGCGACAGATTCCTGTTGGTGGGTGATGCGTACGCTTTCGTCGATCCGGTGTTTTCCTCGGGTGTCATGTTCGCCATGCACAGCGGCATCGCGGCTGCCGAGGCCATCGACGAGGCGCTGCGCAAGCCGGCGCGCCGCGGGCACGCCTTCCGGCGCTTCGAGCGGCGGGTACGCCACGGCCCGCGCGTCTTCTCCTGGTTCATCTACCGCATGACCCGGCCCGCCATGCAGGACCTCTTCATGGCGCCGCGCAACATCCTGCGCATGAAGGAGGCGCTGTTGTCGCTTCTTGCCGGCGACATCTTCGGCACGACGCCCATCTGGGCATCGTTGCGCGCTTTCAAGCTGGTGTACTACGCCATGACTCTCGCGCACCCGCGGACCTCGCTGGCGGCGCTGCGCGCCCGGGCGAGAAACATCCGGCCCATCCAGCCCGAGCGGGCTGCCGCCGGCGGATGAGCGCCGCGCAGTTCCTGCGTCTCGCATACCTGACGCCTTCCGAATCCCGTTCGGAGGGCTGGCACGGTGTGCTCGGCGCTGCGGCCTTCGCCGCCGGCACCGGCGGCGCAGGCGTACCGCAGGGCGGCGGCGCCGACTTTCCGCTCGCACACGTGCACACCCCCGTGCTCGGCGATGCGCACGAAATACTGGAGGTCTGGCGCGCGGGCAGCCGCGTGCAGCAGGGCTCTCACGGCAGGGTGCGGTATGCCCGCGGAGGCGACTTCCTCTTTGGCAGCCTGGCAGTGCACGAGGCGGAGACGATCCGCCCGGCGGGATCCGCGCCGCGCACGCCGCTCGAGCTCGCAACCGACATCGCCTACCGCGAGATGTATGCCGCGCTGGCCGCCGCCGGCAACCCCCAGCTGGTGCGTGTCTGGAATTACATCCCCGACATCAACATCGACACGCACGGTCTGGAGCGGTACCGGCAATTCAACACCGCGCGCCAGGAGGCCTCGCTCGCCTGTGGCCGCGCCGTCGCGGGCGCGGTCCCCGCGGCGAGCGCTCTCGGCGCCGCCGGCGGCAGCCCGCTCACGATTTATTTCCTGGCCAGCCGTCACGCGCCGGCCTTCATCGAGAATCCGCGCCAGACGAGCGCGTACCGCTACCCGGCGCAGTACGGCCCCCGCAGCCCGGCCTTCTCGCGCGCCACGGTGCTCGGCGAAGGGAGCGAGGCGACGCTGTTCGTTTCCGGCACCGCGAGCATCGTCGGCCACAGCACGCTGCACAGCGGAGACCCCGCTGCCCAGGTACGCGAGACGCTGGTCAACATCGAGGCGCTGTTGGGAGAGGCCGCGTCCCGCTCCGGCCTCGGCCGGCTGCGGCTCGAGACTCTGGCCTACAAAGTCTACGTGCGCGATCCGCAGGACCTGCCCGTCATCCGCCGGGAGCTCGAGTCGGCACTCGGCGCGGCGGCCGCGCCCCTCTACCTCAAGGCGGACATCTGCCGGCAGGACCTCGCGGTCGAGATCGAAGCGGTGGGCGGCGGCGGCTGGCGGCATAATGGCGCCGGCTGACCCCTGGAGCTTTGGCGGTGAAGCGGGCCTACGATTACCTCGCCACCTACGGTCTGCTGGCGATCCTGGCGGTGATGATCATCGTCTGGACGGCGCTGGCGCTCATCCTGTTCACGCCTCTTCCGCGAAACCGTCGCCGGGCCGCCGCCCGCTACACCATGATGGAGGGCTTCCGTCTCTTCTCACGCCTGCTGACGGCCTTCGGCGCGTACCAGCTCGACCTCGACGCCATTGAGACGCTGCGCGGCGGTCCGCCGATGATCCTCGCGCCCAATCACCCGACGTCCATCGATGCCATCCTCTTTCTCGCGCGCCATCCGGACCTCGCCACCATTCTCAAGCCGGCGCTCATGAGCAATTTCTTCCTCGGCGCGGGCGCTCGGCTCGCGGGATTCATCCGCAGCGAGCCGCCGCGGCGGATGATCCGCGAAGCGGTCGCGGAGCTCGACCGCGGCGGCCTGGTGCTGCTTTTCCCCGAGGGCACCCGCACGACGCGCGCGCCGCTCAACCCGCTGACGGGCAGCGCCGGCGTCATCGCCCGCCACGCGCGCGTGCCCATCCAGCTGGCCATCATCGAGACCGACTCGCCCTACCTCAGCAAGGGCTGGACGATCTTCCGGGTGCCGCGGCTGCCGATCCGCTATCGCGTGCGCCTCGGCAAGCGGCTGGAGCCCACCGAGGACGCGGACGCCTGCACCCTGGCGATCGAGCGGGAGCTGACGCGCGAGCTCGCGGGCGCGCCGCAGAACGACTGGCTCGGGAAAGCCCACCTGGCCGGCCGCTCGCGGCAGTGCCCCACCCCCTAGCCCGCCGCACACCGTGAACCCCCCCGGCACCTCCTCGAGCACGCACGTCGTGCTGATCCCGAGCTATAACCCGGGCCCCAAGGTATTCGAGACGGTGCGCGCCGCGCGCGCACACTGGAGTCCGGTCTGGGTCGTGATCGACGGCAGTACCGACGGCACGGGCGCTGCTTTGGCCTCGATGGCCCAGAGCGACGCTGGCCTGCGCGTCCTCGTCCGGCAACGAAATGGCGGCAAGGGGACCGCCGTCCTCGACGGCCTAGAGGCGGCGCGGCAGCAGGGCTTCACGCACGCATTGGTCATGGATTCGGATGGGCAGCACCCCGCGGACATGATCGCGGCGTTCATGGAGGCGTCCGCGGCGCGACCGGAAGCGATGGTGCTGGGGGACCCGGTATTCGACGCCAGCGCCCCCGCGATACGCGTGAAGGGGCGGCGGATCTCCAACTGGTGGGCGAACTTCGAGACCCTCTGGGCCGGCATCCACGATTCGCTCTTCGGCTTTCGCGTCTACCCGATCCCGCCCCTCCTGCGCGAGATGCGGTCCAGCCTGGGCATGCGGCGCTTCGACTTCGACGTCGAGGCGGCGGTGCGGCTCTCGTGGCGCGGCGTGCCTGCCGTGAACCTGCGGGCCCCGGTGCGGTACTTCAGTGCTGCGGAAGGCGGCGTATCCCACTTCAATTACTGGCGGGACAATGTTCTCCTGACCTCGATGCATGCCCGCCTCTTCCTCGGCTTCCTGGCCCGGCTACCCTGGCTGCTCGCCCGCCGGTTGGCCGGGCGGCAGCGGCATGTATAAAATTGTGCGCCCAAACGGGGGGTCGAGACGTTCTCCTATAAGCTCAGTTTTCCTTTCAGCTCAATGTCCAATAACGCCTCAAGTCTGCGCCAGCCGCGCGCGCCCGATACCGATTCGCTTGCCCGTGAGCTCGCCGAGCTCATCGTTCAGGCCCTCAACCTCGAGCTGAGCGCGGCCGAGATCAGTCCCGACGCCCCCCTCTACGGGGAGGGCCTGGGCCTGGATTCCATCGACATCCTGGAGATCGCGCTCGTGGTCTCGAAGCGCTATGGCGTGCAGCTGCGCGCCGACAGCGCCGAGAACGAGCAGATCTTCCGCTCGCTGCGGCGGCTCGCCGAATACATCATCGCCCACCGGACGACTTGAAGCCTGGCCACATACCCGCTGATCTCGCACGCGACGGCTGATGCGGTAATCGCGTACCGCGCGGGCGCACCACTCCGCGCTGGGGAGTTCCTCAGTGACGCCGCCGCTTTGGCGGAGCTGCTGCCGTCCGGCGGTCACGTCATTAACGTGTGCGCCGACCGGTATCGGTTCGCCGTAGGTCTCGCGGCGTGTGTGCTGGGGCGCTCGATCTGCCTGTTGCCGCCCACGCGCACACCGGAGGTGATCCGGCAGCTCGCCGCCTTCGCCCCGGAGGTCTGCTGCCTCACCGATGAGGACCACTGCGACATCGCGCTCCCCCAGGTGCATTTTCCGCCTGTGTCCCGAGGCTCCGCCGGGAGCGTAGGCGCATGGCATGCGCCTGAGATCGACGCTGACCAGGTCGCGGCCTACGTCTTCACCTCCGGCTCCACCGGCGTGCCGGTCGCCTACCCCAAGACCTGGGGCAAGCTGGCCCGGTGCGTGCGTGACGCGGCGGCGAGACTCGGCTTTGCGGACGGCCGCTCCCATGCCGTGCTGGCCACGGTGCCGCCGCAGCACATGTACGGTTTCGAATCGAGCGTCCTGCTCGCTTTACAGAGCGGCGGCGCGCTGTGTGCGGAGCGGCCTTTCTTTCCGGCCGACGTGTTCAGCCAACTCGATGCGCTGCCCCGCCCGCGCACGCTCGTCTCGACGCCCATCCACCTGCGCGCGCTCCTCTCCTCGCCGGGGGAGCTGCCGGCAGCCGATCTCATCGTCTCGGCGACGGCGCCGCTGCCGCGCGAGCTCGCGCGCGAGGCGGAGCAGCGATTCCAGGCGCCGCTCCTCGAGATCTACGGCTCCACCGAGAGCGGCCAGCTCGCGACCCGCCGTACGGGCCGTGACGAGGAATGGCGCTTGTGGCCCGGCGTCTGCCTCACCCTCGAGGAAGGACGAGCCTGGGCGCGGGGCGGCCACCTCGAGCAGCCGACACCCCTGTGCGACGAGCTGGAGCCGATCGACGCCGAGCGCTTCCTGCTCGGCGGCCGGCTGGCCGACCTGGTCAACATCGCCGGCAAGCGCAGCTCCCTCTCCTACCTGACACACCAGCTCAACTCCATCGAGGGCGTCGTGGATGGCGTCTTCTTCTTCCCCGAGGAGCCGCATCCCTCGCAGGCGGGCGTCGCCCGGGTCGCGGCCGCTGTGGTCGCCCCCGGGCTGGATGCCGCGCGTCTCACCGAGGCGCTGCGGCAGCGGATCGATCCGGTCTTCCTGCCGCGGCCGCTCCTTTTCGTGGCCAGCCTGCCCCGCAACAGCACGGGCAAGCTGCCGCGCGAAGCGTTGCGCTCGCTCGTTGCGATGTCGACATCGGCGTCGGCGTCAGCGCCGCTAGCGGGTCGGCGGGCGGACTGATGACGCCCGCCGCACTGCCGATCGCCGCGGGCCATCCGGCTTTCGACGGCCACTTTCCCGGCGCGCCGGTCCTGCCGGGAGTGGTGTTGCTCGACGAGGCGATCCGGGCCATCGAGCTCGCGGATGGCGGCACACCGCGCTGTTGGCGTGTTGCGTCGGCGAAGTTTCTGCGCGCCGTCGTCCCGGGCGAGGCGCTGACACTCCAGCAGGAGCGGCTCGCGGGCGGCACGGTTCGTTTCACAGTTCTGAGCGGCGGACAGGCGGTGGCGACCGGCGCACTGTCGCCCGCTTGAAGGCCGGATGGGCAACCGAGCGGGAACGCGGCAGCGTCTGGCTGCTGCGCCTCATGACGGTGTTCTCGCTGGCTCTCGGACGGAGCGCCGGGCGCATCATCCTCCATGGCATTGCCGTTTACTTCTTCCTTTTTGCGCCGCGCGCGCGGCGCGCGTCCAGGGCCTATCTGCGGCGGGTGCTGGGGCGGCAGCCGACGGCCAGGGACCGTTTCCGGCAGGTCATGGCGTTTGCCACCACCATTCATGACCGGGTGTATCTGCTCAACGATCGGTTCGAGCTCTTCGACATCACCGTCGAGGGAGAGGAGTGGATGCGGCAGCAGGTGCACGAGGGCGGCGGCGCGTTCCTCGTAGGAGCTCACCTGGGCAGCTTCGAAGTGACGCGGGCGATCGGCAGGCGCCAGCCGGACCTCAAGGTGGCGATGGTGGCCTACGAGGCCAACGCCCGGAAGATCAACGCCATGATCGCGGCCATCAACCCGGGGCTGGCGGAGGAAACGGTGCCAATGGGGAGCGCGGAAGCGATGCTCAAGGTGCAGGGGCTGCTGGATGAAGGGGCGTTCGTCGGCATGCTGGGGGATCGGACGCCGGGGGGCGAAGCCACGCTGAGCGTGCCCTTTCTGGGGGAGGCCGCGCGGTTTCCGCTCGGACCGATGCGCCTGGCGGCGCTGCTGCGGCGGCCGGTCATTCTCATGCTCGGCGTCTATCGCGGCGGGAATCGGTATCGGGTGGTCTTCGAGCAGATCGCCGATTTTTCGCAGGTGCGGCGACCGGAGCGGGAGGCGGCGATCCGGCAGGCCGTGATGCAGTACGCCGGCAGGCTGGAGAGCTATTGCCGCGAGTATCCTTACAACTGGTTCAATTTTTATGACTTCTGGGCTATCAATTAGGGTTGCCGGCGGGATTCTCGCGCTGCTGCTGTCGGCCCTGCCGGCGTGCGGCCTTGCCGCCTCAGCGGATCAGCCGGCATTCACGCTCGACAGGCTGATGTCGCTGCTGGCGCAGCGCAGGCAGGGAGAGGTGAGCTTCACGGAGACGGACTACCTGACGCTGCTCGATCGGCCGATGAAGTCGTCGGGGGTGTTGGTTTACCGGGCGCCGGATCATCTGGAAAAGAAGACGCTGAGGCCCAAGCCGGAATCGCTGGTGTTGCAGGGGGATCAGTTGACGGTGCAGCGGGGGCATCGGACTTATCGGATGCAGGTCAGCGCCTATCCGCAGGTCGCGCCGTACGTGGATGCGATGCGGGACACCTTGGCGGGGAATGAGCAGGCGTTGGAGAAGGTCTTCAGGGTGGGGCTGACGGGGACGTTGACGGACTGGAAGCTCGAGTTGGTACCGCGGGATGCGGACGTCGCGCGCAAGGTGAAGCACGTGGAGATCGACGGCGCGCGCGATGTCATTCGGACGGTCGAGATCCTGCAGGCCGATGGGGATCGATCGGTGATGACGCTGGGAGCGCCATCCCCGGGGTCGGGCGCGGGGTCGGGGCAGTGAGGGCGCCGGCGGCTCCGTCATGAGGGGTCGGCGCGCGGGGGCGATTCTCGTCTGGGCGGGGCTGCTGGCGATCGCGCTCTGGGTCGTCGCGCGGGCGCAATATTCGGCCGACCTTTCCGGGTTCCTGCCCCAGGCGCCCACCGGGGCGCAGCGCCTGCTCGTGGAGCAGTTGCGTCAGGGCGTGACCTCGAGGCTCATCATCGTCGCCATCGAAGGGGGCGGCCGGAAAGAGCGTGCGCGGCTGTCGGAGGAGATGGCGCAGCGCCTGCGGGCGGATCCGGAGTTCCTCGCGGTGGAGAATGGGGATGCCGCGGCGGCGCGCCGGGACGAAGCGTTTCTGTTCGCACACCGGTATGTGCTCAGCAGCACCGTGACGCCGGAGCGGTTCAGCGCCCGCGGATTGAAAGCGGCCATCGGGAATACGATCGACGTGCTGGCCTCGCCGGCGGGAATGCTCGCGAAATCCTGGGTGCCGAGCGACCCGACCGGCGAGATGATGACCCTGCTCGATCAGTTGAGTCACCACCAGCCGCCGCGGACCGAGGCCGGCGTGTGGGTGTCCCGGGACGGCAACCGGGCGCTGCTGTTGGTACGCACGCGTGCGGCGGGGTCGGATACCGACGGACAGCAACATGCGGTGGAAGCGATCCAGGGTGCGTTCCGGGCGGCACTGCGGAGCCAGCGCGCTGCGGCGGCGCCAGCGAGTCAGCGCGCCGGGGCGGTGCTGCTGATGTCGGGACCGGGTGTCTTCGCGGTGCAGGCGCGGAACGACATCAAGTCGGAGGTGATGCGTCTTTCCATCATCAGCTCCGTGCTCATCGTCACCCTCCTCCTGCTGGTCTATCGCTCGGTGCCGGCGCTGCTGCTCGGGCTCGTGCCGGTGGCCTCGGCGGCGATCACGGGAATTGCGGCGGTGGCGTTGGGGTTTGGCGTGGTGCAGGGCGTGACCCTGGGATTCGGCAGCACGCTGATCGGCGAAGGGGTCGACTACTCGATCTATCTCTTCGTTCAGTCGCGGGCCGCGGATTGGCGGCGCTCGGTGTGGCCGACGATCCGGCTCGGCATGCTGACGTCCATCTGCGGCTTCGCGGTGCTCCTGGTCTCGAGCTTCCCGGGGCTGGCACAGCTCGGCCTCTATTCGCTCACGGGAGTGTTGGCGGCGGGGTTGGTCACGCGGTTCGTGCTGCCGGAGCTGCTGCCCCGCGGTTTCGCGATCAGGGATCTGACGCCGATCGGCCGTGGAGCCCTGCGCGCCCTGCAGAGCGCATCGGCCGCGCGCGTGGCGCTCGCGCTCATCGTCATCTGCGCCGCAGTCGTACTCGGTATGTACCGGGGCCGGCTCTGGAGCCATGATCTCTCGGCCCTGAGTCCCGTGCCGGTGGCAGCCCAGAATCTGGATGGAGAGCTGCGCGCCGATCTCGGCGCGCCTGACGTGCGCTACCTCGTGGTCATTTCGGCGCCGGATGAGCAGTCCGCGCTCGAGGGTGCGGAGCACGTCGGCGCCCAGCTCGACGGGCTCGTCGACGCCAACGTCATTTCCGGATATCAGAGCCCGGCGCAGTACCTGCCGAGCCTCACGGTTCAGCGGCAGCGGCAGGAGAGCCTGCCGCCGCCCGGCGAGCTGCGTGCGCGGCTGGCGCAGGCGCTGTCGGGGCTGCCGCTGCGGCCGGACCGGCTCGGCCCTTTCCTCCACGATGTCGAGGTTGCGCGGACCGCGGCGCCCTTGGCGCGCGCGTCCCTCGATGGGACATCCTTTGCGTCAGTGGCGGACGCCCTGTTGGTAAGAGATTCCGGCGGATGGCGTGCGCTGGTACCGCTGGAAGCGCCCGTAGCGCATGGCCAATCGCTCGATGTTGACATCGGCCGGGTGCGGCAGGCCCTCTCCGTCGGCGCGCCCGACAGCGTCACCGTGTTGAATATCAAGGACCAGGCGGACGCCCTGTACTCCAGCTACCTCGCCGGGGCGGTGAGGCTGTCGCTTGCGGGGTTCGCGGCCATCGTCGTTCTCCTCCTCATCGCGCTCCGCCGGCCCTCCCGCGTGCTGCGCGTCGTATTGCCCCTGGCGCTCGCAGTGCTCACGGTGGCGGCGAGCCTGCGGGTCATCGGCGGCCCGCTGACCCTGCTGCACGTAGTCGGCATGCTGCTCATCGTCGCGGTCGGCTCCAATTACGCTCTCTTCTTCGACAAGCGGTTCGCCGGCGGCGACGGCACGGCCGGGGAGCTCACCCTCGCCTCCCTGCTGGTGGCAAACGGCGCCACGGTCGTGGCCTTTGGGGTCCTGGCCGCCTCATCGGTCCCGGTGCTGCGCGATCTCGGGCAGACGGTCGCGCCCGGGGCCTTTCTGGCGCTGATTTACGCGGCGCTGCTGGCGCGGCAGCCCGGCAGGATAGAATTCCCGGGATGACGTCCCCGACACCCGCCTCGACTCCCTGGCGCTGGCGGCCTTCGCCGCTCGTGCGCGCGTCGCTGGGGCTGCACGTCGGGGCCCTGGCACTCGCTGCGGCGCGGCCGTCCGCGTGGCCCTGGGCGCTGGGTGCCGTGCTCGCCGACCACGCCCTGCTCACGGCCGCGGGTCTGACGCCGCGCAGCGCGCTCCTCGGGCCCAACTGGACCCGGCTCCCTGCCGCCGCCGCCGGCCGGCGGGAGCTGGCCATCACGATCGACGACGGCCCCGATCCGCGGATCACGCCCCGAGTGCTCGACCTCCTCCATGAGCGTGGCGCCCAGGCGACCTTTTTCTGCATCGGCGAGCGTGTGCAGCGCCACGCTGAGCTGACACGCGAGATGGTACGCCGGGGGCACTCTGTGGAGAACCACAGTCAGCGGCACCTGAATCGCTTCTCCCTGCTCGGCCCGCGCGGCCTGGTCGCGGAGATCGAGCGCGCGCAGGACACCATCGCCATCACCACCGGCCAACACCCCCTCTTCTTCCGTGCCCCGGCCGGATTGCGCAGCCCGTTTCTCGATCCGGTGTTGAGCCGGCTCGGGCTGCGCCTCGCGAGCTGGACGCGGCGGGGCTTCGATACGGTCAACGCCAGCGTCGACACCGTGTTCGGCAAACTCACGCGCGGCCTCGGGGCGGGCGACATCCTGTTGCTGCACGACGGTCACGCGGCGCTCACCGGCAACGGCGTACCGGTGGTTCTGGAGGTGTTGCCGCGGCTCCTGGATGCGTTGACTGCCGCGCGCCTCACGCCCGTCACGCTGCGGGCTGCGCTGACGCCGGCGAATCGGGAAGCACCCGCGCCATGACACCGCTCGTCCTGCGTCACTTCACCGCGACCAGCTGCATCGGCCGTGGTCTGCAGGCCACCTTGGAGTCTCTGCGCGCGCAGCGCAGCGGGCTTTCCCCCTGCGCGTTCGAGACGGTGACCCTCGACACGTACATCGGCGAAGTGCCGGGGGTCGATGACGTACGCCTGCCCGCGGCGCTGAAGCGCTTCGATTGCCGCAACAACCGTCTGGCGCAACTCGGGATCGAGCAGGACGGCTTCAAAGAGGCGGTCGCGGCCTGCGCCGGCCGGTGGGGCCGCCGGCGCGTGGGTCTTTTTCTCGGCACCAGCACTTCCGGCATGCTGGACACCGAGGTCGCGTACCGGCGTCGCGACCCGGCGACGGGCGCGCTTCCCGCCGACTTCGACTACGCCGGCACTCACAACTCCTATTCCCTCGCCGCCTTCGCACGCAGGGTGCTCGCGCTGGAAGGTCCGTCGGCCGTCGTCTCTTCCGCCTGCTCCTCCAGCGCCAAGGTGTTCGGCTCCGCGCAACGGATGATCGCCGCGGGACTGATCGATGCGGCGGTGGTAGGCGGCGTCGACTCGCTCTGCCTGACGACGCTCTACGGCTTCCACTCCCTGCAGCTCGTCTCCCGCGCGCCCTGCAAGCCCTTCGACGTCACGCGCGACGGCATCTCGATCGGCGAAGCCGCGGCGTTCGCGCTCATCGAGCGGGTACCGGAAAGTCTCGACGGCGATGCCCTCCTGCTGCTGGGTGTCGGGGAGTCGAGCGATGCCTACCACATGTCCTCACCCCATCCGGAGGGGCGCGGCGCCCGCGCGGCGATGCTCCAGGCGCTCGCCGCCGCGGGTCTGACTGCGGAGGATATCGGTTACATCAACCTGCACGGCACCGGCACGCCGAGCAACGACAGTGCCGAGGGCGCGGCCGTTGCCGCCGTGTTCGCCGGCCGCCCGCGGGCGGTGGAGGCAAGCTCCACCAAGGGAGCAACCGGCCATACGCTCGGCGCTGCGGGAGCGCTCGAGGCCGTGATCTGCGCGCTGGCACTGCGGCATGGGCTCCTTCCCGGCAGCGCCAACACCCGGCGGGTCGATGCCGCCCCCGGCTTCGAGTATCTCTGCGCCAACCGCTCCCGGCCGGTCGCGCGCGTGCTCAGCAACTCCTTCGGCTTCGGGGGGTCCAACTGCTCCCTGGTGTTGGGGCGCGCGCCATGATCCGGGCCCATGTCCAGGGCATCGGCCTCATCGGACCGGGCCTCACGGACTGGCAGAGCGGCGCGCGCGCGATTGCCGGCGAGGACGCCTACTCGCCGCGGCCGACCACGGTGCCGGCTCCGGAGGGATTGCCGCCCGCGGAGCGCCGCAGAACCGGCGCCACCGTGAAGCTCGCCGTCAGCGTGGCCCAGCAGGCGGTTGCCGCCGCCGGGATCGACCCGAGAGAGCTGCCGGCCGTGTTCAGCTCTTCGGGCGGCGACGGGCTCATCTGCCACGAGATCTGCGAGACGCTGGCCACGGCTGACCGGCAACTCTCACCGACGCGTTTCCACAACTCCGTGCACAACGCTGCGGCGGGTTATTGGAGCATCGCCACGGGCGCCACCGCGGCATCCACCGCGCTCTGTGCTCACGACGGAAGCTTCGCCGCGGGCCTTCTCGAAGCGCTGGCTCTGATGGCTGCGGAACGGGTCCCGGTGCTGCTGAGCGCCTATGAGACGAGCTACCCGGAGCCGCTGCGCGCCAAGCGGCCGCTGCCCGACTCCTTCGCGGTGGCGCTGGTCCTCACGCCCGCAGCGACGCCCAACACGCTTGGGCGCCTCACGGCGCGCCTCGTCGACGCCGACGCCGACGCGGATGCTAATGCAGCAACCGCAACCTACCGGTTTCCGGAGCCGCAGCTCGAAGCATTGCGAACGGCCCTGCCCGCGGCGCGCAGCCTCCCGCTGCTGCGGCTGCTCGCCCGCCGCGAGGCCGGAGAGGTAGTTCTCGACTACCTCGGCGCTCAGCGTCTGGCGGTGGAGGTCAGCGAGTGTCGTTAGGCGCACGCCTCGATCACGAGTGGATCGAGAGCCACATTCCGCACCAGGGGAACATGTGCCTCCTCGACGAGGTGTTGAGTTGGGATGAGGTGCGCATCCGGTGCCGCGCGTCGAGCCATCGATCGGCCGACAATCCGTTGCGCGCCCATGGCCGGCTGGGTGCCGCGTGCGGAGTGGAGTACGCGGCTCAGGCCATGGCGGTGCACGGCGCCATCATGGCCCACGTGGCAGGCACTCGCGCCCGCGCCGGACTTCTGACGAGCGTCAGGAATCTCGTGCTGCAGGTCAGCCGCCTCGACGACGTCGCCACCGATCTGATTGCGAGCGCCGAGCGTCTGGCCGGCGACGAGGGCAGCACCTTGTACGAATTCACGGTGACCGCGGGCGGCCGCGAGCTCCTCAGCGGCCGCGCGAGCATCGTCTTCGGAGCGGCGTCCCCATGAGCCATCCCCATGAGCCATCCCCATGAGCCATCCCCATGAGCAATAGCGTCAAGCGGGTGCTGGTGACGGGCGGCAGCGGCGGCATCGGCGCTGCCATCTGCCGCCGCCTGGCGGGCGACGGACACCACATCTATGTGCATGCCCGCAAGGGTGTCGACGCCGCGGAGAAGCTGGTCGAGGAGATCGTCGCCGCGGGCGGCAGCGCCGCCGCACTGCATTTCGACGTCACCGATGCGGAGAACACGCGCAGGACGCTGGAATCCGAGCTGGCCGCGGGCCCGATTCAGATCCTGGTGAACAACGCCGGCGTGCACGACGATGCCGTGCTGCCCGGCATGCGCCCGGAGCAGTGGCACCGGGTCATCGACGTCTCGGTCAACGGCTTCTTCAACGTCACGCAGACGCTTCTCATGCCGATGATCCGCACCCGCTGGGGCCGGATCATCAACATCTCATCCGTCTCGGCCCTCATCGGCAACAAAGGACAGGTCAACTACGCCGCCGCCAAAGGGGCGCTCAACTCCGCCACCAAGGCGCTCGCCCTGGAGGTCGCCACCCGCGGCATCACGGTGAATGCCGTGGCCCCGGGCATCATCCGCACGCTCATGAGCGAGGGTCTCTTCGATGCCGATGCGATCAGCCGCCTGGTGCCGATGAACCGCGCCGGGCTGCCGGAGGAGGTGGCGAATGTCGTCGCTTTTCTGGCCTCGGACGAGGCTTCGTACGTCACCTCGCAGGTCATCTCCGTCAGCGGCGGCATGGCCTGACGCGGCACCCTGATACAATGCCGCAATGAAAGCTTCCCTCATCGCTGGCCTGATTCTCATTGCCGGCGGGATTTTCCTGATCCTGCGCCCCCCCCTCTACCCTGCCGACCGCAGCGTCTTCAAGGTCGGCGGCTTCGAAGCGCGGATGCAACAGGAAAGGCCGGTGCCCGGTTGGGTCGGCGGTATCGTGCTCGGCGCCGGCGTTGTGCTCGCCGGGGCCGCTCTCTTCAAGCGCCCCTAGTCGAAGAACTCGACCTCACCGGTCTCCAGGGAGTACTCGGCGCCGACGACCGCCAGCCCCTCACTGCGGATCAGCTTCTCGAGCACATCGGAGCCGTATCGCAGGTGGCTGACCGACACCCCCACGTTGGCGCGGACCGCGTGCCGCACCAGGGCCTCCTCATCCTGCCGCAGGTCGGTCTTGAGCAGGACCTCGATCGAGGGCCGGACGCGGTCGACGATGGAGCGGATGTTGCGCGACTGATTCTCCGCCGGCTGCCGCAGCTCCTCCAGGGTCGCGCGGATGGCGCCGCACTGCGAGTGGCCGAGCACCACCACCAGCCGCGTCCCGAAACGCGAGGCGGCGAACTCGACGCTGCCGATCTGCGAGGGAGAGACGATGTTGCCGGCGACCCGGATCACGAACAGATCACCCAGGCCCTGATCGAAGACGATCTCCGCGGGAACGCGCGCATCCGAGCATCCGAGCACGATCGCGATGGGCTCCTGGCTCTGGGTGAGCTCGAGCCGTGCCGAGGCATCGAGCAGCGCACCCCGGTTGCGCACGCGCTCGACGAAGCGGCGGTTACCTTCTTTGAGGCGCTTGAGCGCTTCCGCGGCAGGGATCATGGATGGCGTGACTCTCGATTTTGGCGTTGCGACAAGGGTAACATGCTGCCAGCAACCCGGAGGACCGACCATGGCGATTCGCGAGCGGCTGATCGAGTACCGCGACGGCTCCGCCGTTCTCGAAGGCTTCTTCTGCCACGATGACTCGCGGCCCGGGCCGTTGCCGGGTCTGCTGATCGCTCACGAGTGGGGTGGACGCGGCGAGTTCGTGGAGCGCAAGGCGCGGCGCCTCGCCTGGCACGGGTTCGCCACTTTTGCCCTGGACATGTTCGGCAAGGGCAAGCACGGCACCACCAACGCGGAGTGCGCCGCGCTCGCCGGTCCCTTCTTTCAAGACCGCTCGCGGGTCACCCCCCGCATCACCGCGGCCCTCAACACCGTGAGAGACCTGCCCGAGGTCGACGCGCGGCGCATCGCCGCCATGGGGTTCTGCTTCGGCGGCATGTGTGTGCTCGACCTGGCGCGAAGCGGCGCGGACGTCCGCGGCGTCGCCAGCTTCCACGGTCAGCTCAAGCCCAGCGGCCTCCCGCAGGGCCGGATCCGCTCGAAATTCCTGATCCTCCATGGCTACGACGACCCCATGGGGCCGCCGGAGGACGTGCTCTCCATCGCCAAGGAGCTCTCCGCGGCCGGCGCCGACTGGCAGCTCCATGCCTACGGCAACACCCTGCACTCGTTCACCAATCCGCACGCCAACGACCGCGCGGGCGGCATGCTGTACGACGAGGCGGCCGACCGCCGCGCCTGGCATTCGCTGCTGCAGTTCCTGGACGAGGTCCTGCGCTAGGGCTGTCACCACTCGGTCGCGAGCACCGCGACCATGCGGCCGAGTCCGGCGACGTCCTGCGTGCTCGCCGTCTCCACCGGGGAGTGGGAATAGATCATCGGCCATCCCATCGCGACGTCTACCGTCCCGTAGCGCGTGTATACGGCACCGTCATTGCCGCCCCCGGTCGCGCCGTATTGAATCGGGATGTTGTGATCGTGCGCCAAGCGGACGACGCGTTCGACGTCAGCAGGCGGATCGATGTTGGAATCGTCGACCGCGCGCACGACGAAGCCATGTCCAAGAATGCCGTCCGCAAAGCGCTGCGTCTCGAGGGGCGAGTCGCTGCTGACGAAGGTGTCGATGGCAAAGACGACGTCCGGGGGATGACCTTCCTTCGCTGAGCGCGCCGCATACGCTCTCGCACCGTCCAGTCCAACCTCCTCGCCAGTCGTCCAGACGAAGGTCACCCGCCGACCGGGCCACCTGTTCGCGAAGTCCGGACCCAGCGCCCGGACAGCCTGCACGAGCGCCGTATCCCCGACGCGATCATCGAGGCTCCGCACCGCGGCCAGTGAGCCGAGCAGCGGGTGGTAGACCTTGGGGATGGTCAGGTAGTCGTGGACATGGATCCCGAGCTTCTCCGTCTCCGCCGCGCTGTGCGTGCCGACGTAGACGAAAGCGGGTTGCCTGAGAGTGCTGAAGGGGGCCGGCCATTTGAAGCCGGGCAGGTCCCAGCCGGCCGGCAGCTCCAAGACCCCCCCGACGTCATGGCCACCGCTCGTATGAACCAACGTGACGTGACCCAGATAGTAGCGGCCGTAGAACCCGCCCAGCTCCTCCACCTGCAGGCGGCCGTCGCTCTCGATCCGGGTCACCTGGTAGCCGATCTCGTCCATGTGGGCATCGAAGACCAGGTTGGCGCCGGGGGTGGCGTGCGCGCCGCGCGCCGAGGTGCCGAGGGAGAGCACGAGATTGCCGGCGGAATCACGCTTCGTCAGGCGGCGCGCCCAGGGGGGCAGCTGCGCGAGGACGGCTCGGCGTACGCCCTCCTCGTGACCGCTCGCGCCGTAGGCGAGCGTGAGTGCCCTCAAAGTGGAGACGACCTGCGCGTCTGACGTGCCAGCCGCCGCGGCGCTGTTGGAATCGGCCGGCGAAGCGCCCGCGCCGGATGAGTCGGCGGGGGCCCGCGCCGCATCGAACGGATCGTTGTCCGCACTCATTGTCAGGGCCGGCTCTTTGAGATACGCC
>Ga0335072_10003758_pt1 | contig 22728 bp, 39 predicted proteins | sample Lox_Sample_21_FD_206725 | JGI IMG/M metagenome (GOLD analysis project Ga0335072, IMG submission 206725) | Soil microbial communities from Loxahatchee National Wildlife Refuge, Florida, United States - Lox_Sample_2.1 | ecosystem: Environmental > Terrestrial > Soil > Wetlands | place: USA...
AGGGCCATGACGCCAAGGGCCACGGTCGCAAGCGCCAGGGGAACCGCGACCCAGTGCGCCCCGCGGATGCGCGCCACGTGGAAAGCGCCCATCGCCAGCACCGTGAACCCGGCGAGTGAGTAAAAGCTGCTCATATCGGCACACCCTCACCGTCGGAGGTGCAATCAAAGGTCGCATCGTTCCCCAGTTCAATCATGGCGGTTGAGTCGTCGAAGAGATTGTCTTGCGCGTCGAGCAAGTCGAGGAAATCCTCCCAAAGGTCGGCGTTGAAAGAGGGATCGTACTCTTCCATGAGGTTATCGAGCATCGTCCCGGCCGTGTACCCACCCGTGAACGCACCGACCACATAGCCGCCTGCGTAAATGCTCGCGTACATGACCGCCTCCCCCGCAGTGATCGTGGTCGACGTGGCCGTCGCAAACTCAAGGTAGATGTCCTCGAGGGACATGTAGATGCTCGGATTCGGCCAGGCTTTGATGCGCGCGGCGTACGCTGCGGCCGCGCCTCCCGCTTCTCCCTCACTCACCTTGTCATAGAACTCGCGCATCAGGAGATACCCGCCGGCTTTCTCCATCTCAGAGTCGAGCGTGTCCCATTGGCTCACACTCGCGGTTGAGCCGAATTCGCTGTACAGCACATAGGCCGTGTAAGGCGTCATGTTCTGCACTGCCGTTACGGCGGCCGCCGGGACGAGCCAGTTTGAGAGGATCGCTTGCGGGAATCCGAAATGGACCTGCGCCGCATCCTGCGGCCGGCCGGTTGCGAAGTCCTGTACCGTGAGCGCATGCGCCAAGGGCGATGCGCAGATCAGCATCAACATGATCGAGCGTTTCATGGTCCGTAGCTCCAATATGGTTGATTGATTGAAAGCTTCGGACACTCTCTCCACAGCAAGCAAAACTATCCCGGGGGATCGCGATCCCCGTGCAGCGGTGCTGCGACTTTCCAAAGCGTTTACGTAAAGCATTCGGACTCCGCGCACTGGTCACGCAGAAAATCACCTTGCGCCTCGTTCAGATTGACAGTATCGATCGGTTTGCAGGAGCGGTGCAGATACAGGTGCGGATCAATGTCCTGCACCATGCGCTCGACGCCGCGCGCCATGATGAAGTCGCCTCGGTCGGTTTCCTTCGTGTCGCGCCATTCCGCATCCGATTGATAGGGGCACATCCAACATGCCGAGCGTGGCGCTGGAGGCCAGCCCATGCGTGCAACCAATATCTGGCAGTCTGTCCGCGTCATTCGGCGATCGATGAGCGGATAAGCCTGATTCCACGCCGCAGCCTCGTCGGGGGCACGGCAGCGGTGATATTCGTCGAGCGAATAGCCGATCCACCTCTCGCCGCGCTCCAACCCGAGACTTCGGATGTAGCGATCAACCGGCCGTGATTTCCATTCGTTGGAGCAATACTTGTGAGTCTGCCCAACGGTGCCGTCACGATTCGTGAACATCGGCATGAGCACGGTTTTTTTATCGGCTCCGCCAAACAGATCGACGGTTGACCATTTCGCGTGGTCTAGGACTATAAGCTCAACCCCAGCGACAGCAAGCCGCGGGGTCAATGTCATATAGACATATCGCCAGGTGGCCGACTTCTCGCGGCCAGTGTCTGACATCACCGCAACGTCGGGTTTCGGCAGATCACCGGAAACGATGAGCGCAGCGATGGCAGCGCTCTGCACTCCGCCACCGCATGACCACACTACACTCACGGCTTTCCACCCGTTTCCTGTTGAGAGCCAAGGGCGCAAAGCGCAGCATATTCCTCGTCAGTGAGCCATCGATTGTGGCCTTTGCCACCGAACGTATCGAGATAGAACTTGCGCACCGCGACATCTTCCGCGGTCATCGGCCAGGGCCAATCCAAATATTCGGGCGCGGGCATCAATACACCGACGGGAAAGGCCGTAGCTCGAGCTCGAGTTTCGGATCGCCTGCCGAGAGCGTCAATTGCAGCATCTTGAGCGCATCGCGCATGTCGCAGGCGAGGGAGAGCTCGAGCAAGTGCGAAGATCGAGATCCTCGAGCGCGGTAGTTGCGGGCGAGGACGTGGGCCCAGGCGGCCGCATCCTCGGGCGTGAAACGCAGGATCGCAAGCTTGATCGCGTGAAAGAGATCCGTTCGCGGTTCAATGACGGGCATGGTGGCGGCCCATGAGTACCCCGATGCCCAGGCCCACCAGGACGTCGGCTGCGTAGCGCACCGCGTGCGGGATTGCGAGCACATCGCACACCGTACCAACGAGCGCGGTTGCGATGGTCACGACGCAGAGCATCACGAGAAGGTTGCGCAGCTGCACTTCGACACTCCCCAGGTGAGACTCCGCGGGCCGGGACGGTCAGGTCCCCCGGCAATGGGATGCGCAAGCCCGCGGGCGTCAGGGAGCGTACACCGGCCGGCCGTCGGGCGTGGTGCCGATTTTACGTAATGGGATCGCCCCGAGGTTAGAGCCGGCGCGCAGCGCCGCGAAGATGAGTAAAGCGAGGATCACCGCCCCCGTCACCCGGTTGCGCCAGGAGACGCGCGTTGCCGCCTGCCGTGCGGCGCGCTGGTGAAGCGAGCGGTAGGTCGCGGCCATAGCTTTTTTCAGAACGTGAGCGCGTCGTCCTCGGGCTCGTCGGGTTCGAATTCCTCGGGCTCGTCGTCCTCGTCCTCGAGCTCGTCGGGGTCCTCGGGGGCGGGGCGCTCTTCGCATTCGATACGCACGCGGTCGGTTTCCATGATGTAGCCCTCGTCCTCGAGATACTCTAGCACTGCCTCGGCGTCATCCTCATCGAGCGGCCCCGTGCCGAGCTCGTCCATAAACTCGGGGTCGTCGTCGGATGACCAGAGCGTGCGGCCCGCCTGGGATTGAAGTTCGGCTCCGCCCTCGGCCCCGAGCACGATCACAAACCACACGGGAGCTCGCCTTGCGTGCCCCATGCTACATCGGCGCGTGGGGGGAGAGATCGAGCGGCCCGACGGGTGTCATCATGCGCTCGACACGCAGCACCGCGGCCTCTTCCGGCCCCAGTTCAAACACCATACGCTGACCGACGCGCACCGCACGCGTGCGGTTCTGACGCGTGAGCTCGACCAGCAATGTCCCGCCGACTTCACCTTGAGCCCACACCTCGAACGTGGGCGAGGCACTGGAGTAGGCGCGCAGCACTTTGAGCTCCGACTGGCCGAGCGCGACGTCATGCCACTTGGGACGCGGGCCGCGGGCTTTGCTACCGCGCCCGAGCGGCCATGTGGTCTCGATGTTCGATTGCAGCGCAAGGCGATCGCAGTCGGCGTTGAGCCCGCGAATTCTAAAGCCGTTGCAGACGGGCAGCGCCCCTGACATGCCCTTAACCTCCCGTGACCTTGATCGCCTCGGCAATCGCAGCGGCCAAGGCGGCTTGCGCCTCCGTCATGCTCGGGCTTGCTTTGGTGAGGATGCCCGCGAGAATTCCCGAGGCGACGGTATCGCCGGTTTGCGCGAGGTGCGCCACGGCATTGATCGTTGCGGCCGAGACTCCTTTTTGCTCTGCGATCGCAATCGCGGAGTCCACCGCCGCGAGCTCGACCGTCGTGCCCGCGCCGGACTCCAAAAAACTGCAGCCCGTGAGCCAGGTCGCAACCGGGAGCGCAAGCAAGATCAGCACCAAGACCGAGGTGCGCGCTTGAGCTGAGGGGGGCGGGAGGTTCGTCGATGCTTCCGGCAGCACCGTGATATGCAGCACCCCCAGCACCGCGAAGATGATGGGCACCCAGGGCCCGAGCACCGGGAGTGCGTGCACGATGACCGGCAGCACCCCGGGCGCGGATGCGATGCCCGCGAGTGACACCAGGGCCGAATCGCCCCACTTAAGAAATGCTTGCCATGCGTTCATCTTTGCGAGACTCCCCGTTGTCGTGCGCCTCGGGATCGATCCCCAGGCGCAGCATGATGCGAAAGAGCATCCGATCGCGCGAGCGTCCGAGGAGCTCGAGCGTGTCCAGGCGCTCGCGCACGGTGCGCCAGGCCAAGCCCGCAAGCGCCGCGGCAAGGGTCCCCATGCCCCCCAGTACGAAGAGCAGCACGTCGATCGGGACTCCGGTCACGTTGTTCATGGGCTCCATGTCGCCAGGAGCCCGGGAGCGCGCTTGCGAAGGCCGTCCCTAACTACCCTGGAGAGAGGACTCGCCCCCGGGCTCCCAGCGCTGCCGAGGTTACGTCAGGGGAAGAGCGTCGGCAAATCGCTACGCCGTTAACTGGGAAGGCACGGGCACATCTCCCAGGATCGCCGCGACGTAGTTGCTGGTTTCGGTCGGCATCGTCGCCGTACCCGCAAGTACGTTCTCGATCGTGCCGGCGCCTGCGTCGTAGGCGGCAACGGCGATCCCCCAGTCATGAAACTGATTGTAGAGCGCAACGAGCTGCTCGCCGGCTTGGGTGATCTGCGCCGTGGTGTCGGAAGTTGAGAACGGGACCGGGACGTCGACGGTTGAGAAGTACTGCGGCATCAGCTGCAGGATTCCGAGCGCGCCGGCCGAGCTCGGCTGCTCGCCCGTGATCACCGCCGGCAGGAAGCTTGATTCCTGAAAGGCCATGCGCGCGAGGAGGTTCGCCGGGATGCCGAGCGAGGTCTCTGTCTGATTGATCACGGGCACCCATGTCGGGCCCTCGTTCACGTTCTGCCAGCCCGAGACTGCTGCTTCTAAATCGCTCACTGCTTCCTCGCTGTCGGCCTGCCCCGCCGAGGTTCCAAAAAGTGCATACGCGATGAGACCCGCGCCCGCCACCAGTACCAACAATAGACCCGGGTTCATTGGATGCACGCGGACCCAACGAGGAACGATGCGCTCATCGGGGAATATTCCTCGACGCGGGAATAGTCACCGGACCCGTCGCCACCTCATAAGCCCTACGCGTCGTGCGAAACGGGTAGAGCGTGATCGAGGCGAACCCGCCGTCCGTGGCCGCCTGGCCTGTTGAGGTTCCAAAGAGCCCATACCCCAGGAGCACCGCCCCTGCGAGGAGCAACAGAAGTGCAGCCGGGTTCATGGCGTGAGATTCAAAATGCGATCGCGGAAAAGATGAGCTTATCCCCGCTCACCGTGGTCCCGGTCACCGTGCAGGTGCTTGCGGAGCTCCCCGACTGCACGATGCGATCGGCCGGGGTTGTCATATCGTCCACCGTGCAGCGCCAGCCGTTAGGGGCATCCTCCGGCACATTCAGAGTGATGGTGACGGTACAGGTGCCCGAAGTTCCCGAGAGGAACGTTCCTGCCCACCCACCGCCCACCGGCGTAGTCGCCGAGCATCCCGAGATCGTGAACGTACCGACATTAGTTGAGGCGGTGGGCTCGACAATGTAATCCAGGCCTAAGTAGGTCACCTGAATGCTGGTGTCGCCCTGCGCATCAAAGATATCGACGTTGCCGCCGCTCGCATCGCCGAAGGACGGCTTTATTTGAACATCCCCCGCGATACCACCGCCCGAGCTGTTGGGTCCACCGGGCAAAACGAGCGATGCGGCGCTACCGTAACGACTCGAGCCCGCACTTAACCTGAGTGAGCCACCGGTGCCGGTGCCCGTATTGTTGCTGCCGGCGGAGAGCGAGTAATTGCCGGCGTTGCCCGAGCCTACGGCGTTTCCAGACAGCATATCGATCGCCCCGCCGCTTGCGTTCGATGCGGTGCCGCTGCCGCTCACGACTTCGATAAAGGCGCCGGTCCCGCTCGCCGAATTCGAGGCGATCAGTTCCAGATCGGAGGTCACACCGCCCGTCGTTTTGATGACGAGCGCCGATGTTCCCACCGATTGCACGAGCGCCTCATTGGTGTCGCCCGCGGACCCCAACGTAAGGGTATCGATGCTGCCGGAATTCGGGAGCCACCCAAAGTTGGTGAGCCCGAAGGCACCCGTTGCAGCGTTGTAGGTGATCCCCGGGGGCGGGAAGTAGTTATAGACCGGTGTTTGAGAGCTCGCGATGGGGAGCAACGCAAAGGCGGCCGCGGCGAGCCCGGCAAAAGCAAAGAGCCTGCGCCACCACGGCGCCTGTCGCGAGCTCGCAGGGGGCATCGGAGGGGCGGTGTTGCGATGCGCCTCGAGACTTGCGAGACGCCCCTCGACGTGCGCCAGGCGCGCATCGAGCGTGCGCTCGAGGAGCTCCTCGAGCTCGATATCCGTTAGGTGCCGAAGGACCCGAGGCTTGCGCGTGTTCATATCAGAATCCATCCCACGAGAGTTGCGGACGCTGCGATCCTGGCGCTGCCGCCCTCGGCATCGGCGCTGATGTGGTATGACCCGCGTTGTAGAGCGCAACAAGCTGCTGCGCGTTGCCTGCGGTCAAAGACAGCCACGTCGAGTTGCCGCCGGCGAGCGTCACAATGAGCGAGCCCACGGGCGAGCTCGAGGAACCCGGGAACCCCGCCGGCGCCGCACTGTAGGTACTCGCGAGCTCGGCGCGAATCGCGATCGCCATTCGCGCCTCGAGTTCCACATCTGTCAAGTGCCGAAGGACCCGCGGCTTTCGGTTCATGCGATCACCCACATCCCCAGGGTCGCGTCATACCACAAGAGCGCCGAGACCTGGGGGGCGAGCTCGAGGGCCCCGATGTAGGAAAACTGCGCGGTACCGGCCCCGCCAGGCTCGAGCGTCAGGGTGTTGGATGAGTCCGCGTTATAGATCCCGAGGAGCTGCTGCGCGTTGCCGGCAAGCAGGCTCGTCCAGGTCGCATTGCCCGAGGGTAGCGTCACGATGAGTGAGCCGATCGGCGCGCTGGATGAGCCCGGGAACCCCCCGCCGGGATTCACGCTCGAGAGGGTCCCGGAGCTCGAGGCGTACGCCAGGCGCGAGCCGAGATACCCACCGGACCCACTCCCGCCGGAGGTGAATTTCAGCGCATGGCCCACGACCCCGAGAAAGGTCCCATCCGCACCGATCGGCGTTGTCGGCTGGGGAGGGTTCCAGACGGGAGGTTGCAGGAAGCCGCCCATCAGTACACCGCCACGATGACCACACCCGGGCCGCCTTTCCCGCCCGCGGGGATCACGCCGGCGACGGTTGAGTCCGTGTAGATCTGACCGGGGGCGCCGGCACCCCCACCAAATGCGCCGCCATTGCCCGCAGCGCCGCCCTGGCACGGATTGAGTGCTCCGGTACCCCCACCGATCGGACCGCCCCCACCGCCCCCGGACCCCGCCGGCGCAAGCGCATGCGTCCAGTTCAAATTGCCGACGGCCGCCTGGGCAAGCGAGTACGGGGAGGCGCCATTGCCGCCGGCCTTGCCCGTCCCGCCGGCCGAGCTGTTACCCCCCGACCCTGCAGCACCCCCGGCGGCCCCACTGGACGCACCGCCCGGGCCCGGAGGCGTGTAGCCGCTCGAGTACCCGAGCTCGCCCGACCAGCCACCCCCGCCCGGACCGACCGAGCTCCCGCCGGCGCCGCTATTCTGCGTGAAGCCGCCCGTGCCGCCCGTGTGCGTCGTGCCGGTCACACCCGTGAGCGTTCCCGTGCCCCCGCCCGGATTGCCGCCGACGCTCCCGGAGTTGCCCTTCGCGCCGCCCGTTGCGACGGCGAACGTCCCGAAGCTTGACTGTGATCCTGCAGTGCCCGTGTTGCCGTCCGTGGGCTCGAAATAGGGCGGCGCGCTTGCGCCCGCGCCGCCCACACCGCCCGCGCCGACCGTGATGGGAACCGTGCTCGCGGTGATTTTCGAGGCCTTCACCGTGAATTGCGCAAGGCCCCCGCCGGCTGCGCCCGTGGAGCCATTCCCAAGCGCGCCGTACCCCGATTGCGCCGAGCCCGCCCCGCCGTAGGTGCCCCCGCCTCCGCCCAACACGATGACCGTCACCAGGCGCGCCGGGAGTCCGTGCGTCAGAGGGTTGAGCCAGGTGTAGGTGCCCACCGGGTAAATCGTGATCTTCGGGAGCGCGCCGAACAGGCACGCGCCGGCGCGCGGATCAAGCCCCGGCCCGTAGTTCTGGAAGCCCCGCATCGGGGCCGCCTTAACTCGGCGAGCTCGAGGGCGCAGCCGTTGCGATCGACTGCACGATCGCCCCCACAATCGACGTCGTGCTCCCGGAATTGGAGTACGCGCCCCAGGTCACGAAAATATCATCGGGGGGCGGGTTCACCTCCCAGGACACACCCGCACCAGGTGCGATCCCCAAGCACTGACCGGGCACGGCCGCCTGGCCGAAGGCAATCCACAAGGTGGGCGCGGTGTCCGCAGGCGTTGCGCTCGAGTTGTTTTGAATGGTGAGCATCTTGCGCAGCGGATTGGCACTGGCCGATTGCACGAAGGAGATGGCAGGGGTCTCGCTTGCCCCCGTGACCGCCGCGAGTGCAAGGGGCGTCGTGAGCGTCACGCGCGGGAGAATCGGTGCAGTCTGAGTGCTCGAGCCCGCCGAAGGGGATGTTACCGCCCCTGTTTGAATGAGCGGCGAGGGCGCCGTGATGGGATTCGCCGGCGCGATCGGCAAGCCCTGCACGGACAGCGAAGTGCGTATGCGCGTCCAGGCCGCATCGTAGGCCGCATCCGCAATCAGCGTGCGCACGCTAACCCCCGAACGGGTAGGCAGATCCCGCGGGCACGACGAAGCCGTGCAGAGTCAGGTAGATGTAGTTGTAAGTAATGGAGCTGCCCGGAGAGCCGTACGCCTGCCAGGTGAACTGATAGAGCGTCGTCGCGGGCATCTTGCGCGGGAGAATCAAACGATACGGCCGTTCACCGCCCGGGCCCGCCAGCTGATCGATCGGCACCGGGTTGGGCGTCAGGATGCGCCCGGAGCCCATGTCCGTGATGGAGATCGTCACTCGAGGCAGCATCGCGGAGGACTCGACCGGTTCCTCCTGCCCCGTGATGGTCGCCATGTTGCCGGCGATGTCGGCCTTATAGGTCGTTGCGACCCAGTAAAAATCGTACGCTGCCGTGATCTGCAATTGGGACTGCAGGGGGATCGAGCTCGTTTGCGACGTGGCACTCACGAGCCCCTGGACGTACGTCGAATACCAATTGAAATCGACGCCATTGCTCGAGGGCGAGAGGAACGTGATCCCCGCAGCGGAGGGCTGAATGGGACTGCCGCCGGACTGGCCCAAGTTCGCCTGCTCGAGGCGCCGCTGATGTTTGAAAAGCGGGATCACGCGGCGGGCCCGCCCGTCTGCTCACTCACGGATGCAGAGTCAGGCGCACTCCAGAACTTCACCGCACTGTCAAAAGACGTTGCGGTTGTCACACCGCCCCCGCCCTTGAACCACAGTCGCGCAAGGGCGGGCGCCCCGCGCGGTTGATTGTGCGGCGTGATGGAGACGACCTGGGAGAGGTCGTGCGCGCCGGTTGCATCCTGAAGTACCCGCATGGTCGCCCCCAGGGGGCCGCTCAGGTTGCGACGCGAATCAGATAGCCGTTGAGCCGCTCGCGCAGAAGCGCGGGGAAGCCCGACGGCAAGCTGATCGAGCCTGCGAATACATACGTCAGCGTAAAGAGCTGATTGGTCGCCAGGTACACCGGGACGATGATGTACGGGTGCCCTGCAAAGACTGCGTACGTGCTCGAGAACACGGTGGGCGTCGCAGCGGTCGTGCTCGCGGCGCTCGCCAGGGCCGCTGCGGCGTAGAGACGCGATTTTGGCGGGAACTTGCCCAGGGGGCCATCGGCCAGATACGCGCGATCGGTTGCAACCTTCAGCTGCTTGAACCCGATTTGGGAGAGCACCCAAACGTCGTTCAAGAAATCCATGCCGCCGGCGCCGGACTCCGGACCCTGGCCGGGCAGGTACCCCCAGCTAAAGGTCGTCGTCGTGGTCGGGTACCCCGGGACGACGTCCGTCTCCGAGCCGATCACATAGAACTCGTTGCCCGAGGTGAACGAGCCGTTCGTGCCCTGGAAATTGGTGTCGTACACGGTCTTCTGAGCACCGCCGTAGTAGGCGCCCGGCGACCAGGAGGTCGCGGCCGCCCCTTGCGGGTTCACGAAGAACGAAAGCGCGGAGATGACCACACCGCTCGAAGGGTACAGGTTCGTGTCATAGATGGGATTCCAGATCACGTCCTTCTGGTTTGGAATCCCGACGCGGTGGGTCTGAAGGTACTGAGGCGTGAGGATCGGCAGGCCGCCGGCTGCCGAGGTCACGACCCCGCCGCCGTTGGTAGACATCGGCTGCGGCATCGCAGCTGCGGCCGCGGCCGCTGCGGAGCTCGAGGAGCTGCCCCCGCCCGAGGCAGCGGGTGCCATGAGCGAGGCGCGAAGGATCGCACGCAATATCGGGATCATGCTGCAGAACTCCCCAAAAGGCCGAACGTCACCGCCGGCGCGTTAGAAACCCGTGTCTTCGGTCTCGTACCCTGCGAACTGCTGCACGGGAGGCCCGACAATGCTCCCGGGCGAGATCCAAGGTGTCTGAGTCAGGTCCGAGAGCCCGGCGAACTGGCGGCCCATGTAGCCCGCCATGCGTCCGGGACCCACGACGCGCCCCAGCGGGCCGCCGAGTGAAAAGCGATTGGCCATGTAGCCCGAAAGCCCCGGCGTGCCCGCCGGCAAGTACTGCGCGGCCAGGCCCTCGAGCGCGTTGTAGGCGATGACGGTTGCAGCGCCCAGCCCGGCCCGATGGATCATCTGCCGCGAGCGCGGTGACATCGCATCGGCCGCCTTGATCGCAAACCACAGCGTCACGAGCTCGGCGACGGTTGCTACCCAACCGTTCTGAAAGGACGTCGGGAGCTGCGGCTCCACATAGCCCCAGAGCACATCGAAGGCGATCGCGCCGATTGCACCCACGGCGCCCGGCATGATGTAGGCGCCGAAGATGTCCCCGCCGCCCATCGCGCCGATCGGATTGCGACGCGCGCGCCGGTAGTGGTGCCGGCGATAGTGATGCCGACGGCGTGGGTTGCGATGGTGCGCGCGGTAGGCGTGATGCCGACGGCGCCGGCGCGGGTTGCGATGAGCTCGACGGGATGCCCAATAGCGACGAAGGCCGGCCGGCATGCGGCGCTTGCGAGCGCGGCGACGGCGCGGGTTCAGCACAAGTATGGGCTCCATCGCGGCGAGTCTCCTTACAGAGGTTCGCCCGATGCACTGCGGAGCAACCGGGAAGCTGATTCGCGGACTCACATAGGCGCAGCGTCCGCGGCGTGATATGTAAAACCGACCGCGGGGGCCCTGTCAAGCCTCGAGCTTGAGCATGCGACGGAGTTCCTCGGTTGTGAGCGCGCGCGCCTCGCGCCCTCGAGCATCAAAGTCCACGATCCCGCGGGCGGTCATCTTGAAGCGCCCGCCGAACAAAAAGAGCTCGTTTTTCCGGCCCGAGGAGTACAGGTGCGGCCGGCTCCCCGGCGCGAATCCGTGAATGTAGGGGGTCGCAACACCTGCGTGCGTGGTCACATAACCGATGAACTGGCAGATCCCCACCTCCGCGACGGTGTCCGGGAGTGAGACGTCGAGCTCCCCGACCGCGTGCGGTTCGTCCTCTCGAAATTCGCGGTAGAGCTCGGCCGCGCGGGCGAGATCGCGCTTAGTAGGCATGCCCCACGCCGACCCGCCAGCCCGAAAGCGCCCGCGCGTGACGCTTGCGAAGTCCTGCAGCCGCGCGCGAGGCCTCCCGATGCGAGCCGTACACCCGAGCGCCGGCGCGCGGGTTGAACTGCCGCGCGCCATCGTAGTACCCGCGCTTGATCCCGCGGCGAGCGATCACAACGAAACCCTTCGGGTTCACGCGCGTGCTGCGCTTGGGTGCGCGGCGAGCACGAGCGGCGCGCTTGCGCGCATTCCAGAACCGACGCAGCCCCGCGGGCATGCGGCGCGTCGAGCGCGGCATAGTCATCTTGCGCCGGCGCCGGCGAGGGTTCGCAACTGTCTTGGTGCACACCGCGTACGGGTCCGCGGCCGTGCCCGATGCTTGAACATCGCTCACACAGCGATCGAACTTTGCCGAATGCTTTTTCCTGCCGGGCATCACAGTATCCCCAGAGCGACCAGCACCGCCGTCACCATCCAATCTCGATCACCGCCCCCGCGATAGAGCAAGTGCACTCCCCACCCGAGTGCGGCTGCGAAGTACACCGCGCGCGGCAGTCCAAATGCACCGCCCGTTGCAGTTGCGCCCAGGCCCTCGAGCCGCGTGCGCGCACTCGGGCTCAATCGCGATTGCTTGCGCTGCGCGCGCTTGGCCCGGAGCCGCGCTTCCCCGGTCAACGGGAGCTCGGCCACCTTGCCGGGCGCCGGCGGCTTGCCGTCCGTGCTCACCATCCTGATCCCTGGACGCTGCGCGTCGGCAGCCCCGAGACCGTGAGTGCCGTCACAAACGGCCCGTAGCCAAAAACGGCGCCGATGCCGTCGAGCGGCAATTGCGGAATAGCGCTTGAGCCACTGCTCAACACCTGATTTGCCCGAATGCCATTCGTGACGTATGCGACCACTTCATAGACCACCGCGAGCGTGAGCACCGTTGAGAGGACATTGGAGCGGCGCGCCATTCAACTACCCCCGGAACAGTTGCCGGCGCTGGTGCAATTGCCAGTTAGAAAGTTTGCGAGATTAGACCAGCTATCAAACGGCCCCGAGCCCGAGCCATTCCAGGCTGAGTTAGAAGCGGCGGCTATGGCGTCGTTGACTTCGTTGGCGATCCCCGCGCCGATCTGCGAACCCACGCTTGGGCCGTTCTTGCCGCCCTGGGAGACCGAATAGACGACCGCGGCCGCAAGGCCGATGCCGATCAGGAGCAGCAGCGTTTGTGCGCCCGAGGAGTTCATGCAGAAGAGCCGCCGAGGAACGAGTAGGCGAGGAGCCCCACTACAGCGATGCCCAGCACGACCATCACCGGCGTCTCGAAACCGCCCTTGCGGTAACGAGTCGTCTGCGTCGTCGTCGTCGTGATGGATGCTTTCGGATTGCGCCGCCGCCGGCGCCGAACACGATAGGCCATAGCATTACCCCGCGGCCGCGAGCGCGACCAAAAGTAGAACCCCGCCCCCGACCAGGAGCATCCCCGTGGTCCCCAGGCCGCTTGAGAGCGTCGAGAACGCCGACGGCGCCGTGGTCGCACTCGGGGCGAGCCCCTGGGATGCGTTCCCCAGGTCCGTGTCGATCTGCTGTCCGACGACCGCGGCGAGATCGCTCGGGACGCTTGCGAGCGTTGAATTCACGATGTTAGAGACGGTGTTGGTCAGCGTCGTGTCGGTTGAGCCCGTGTTGGCAACGTCCGCTGCGGTGTCCACATCGGGCACGTCCAGGTCATCGAGCGCCGAATCAAGGTCGGGCCCGGCGCCGGTCAGATCGGGCACGACCGCGGGCGCGCTGTAGTCGGGAGTCTCGTCGTCGTCATCGTCCTGCGCCAGGAGCCCGAGGGTTGCCCCGCGCACCGACTGGACGTGGTCGGACCAGATCTGAGGGGCGTACGCGACCAATTGCGGCAGCACCCGTTGATAGAGGCCCGGTTGCGTGTCGCGCATCTTTTGCAGGAAACCCCGCATCCCGGTTGCCATCACATCCACTTAGTACCTCCTGCGATGATGCACCGCAAGCGCCAGGAGCACCGCAAATCCGACCCCCAAGCCCAGATAGACTCCATACTGAGCGAGGAACACTGTCAAGCCCGAGGGCGTGAGCGCGGCGAGCTGCGCCGCCGTGAGAGGCGTCACTTGCGTGGTGCCATCGGGAGCCGTTGTGACCGATGCGGGCTCGCCGGCGGCCGTCGTGGTCAAGGGTTGTGCGGGTGCGCCGCTTGCCACGGTCGCCACTTGGGTTGCGAGCAGATCACCCATCACCGGCGAGCCCTGCACTGCGAAATACGAAAGCGCGGCATTGGAGAGCGCGGCGAGCTCCTGGGAGCTCGTGAGCGCCGCACCTACCGCACCGATGAGGTTCGCCGCAGTCAGTCCGGAGCTCGCGGCCGCCTGGGAGATGCTCGTACCGCTTGAGCCTTGAGCATCGCCCGCGGTTTGGATCGCATCGGAGTCGATCGGCAGGATGTCCGCGTCCAGGTCGGGAGGCTCGATCGGTTCGATTCCGAGGGTTGATTGCGGCGAGCTATCCTCGAGCACCCCGCCGCCCGTGTCGGAATCGATATCGAGCCCAGGCAGGGACACGTCGATATCGCCGGAGTCGGAGTCCGCATCCCCGGAGTCATCGCTAAAGTCGTCATCGTCCTGGCCGAGGCCTGCGCGCTTGATCCCCCGGGCGAGCAAACCGCGGCGCACGCGCCGCCACTCCCAAAGAAACAGGTCCGGTACGTTATTCGCAAGCCAGAAAGCGAGCGAGGTCCCGGGCCGTTTGAGATTGACCGCCCAGATGCTCACCGTCGCCTGCGATGATGGGAGGTCAGCAGCCACAGCACCAGGCCCGCCGCTGCGATCGCACCCGCCCCGTAGAGCACATCGGTTGAGGTGCTCGAGCTGTTCTCGATCGTCGCGGCGGGCACTGCAGAGGGCGCCGCCGCGGTCATCGCGACTTGCTGCGCGACCCCCTCGGCCGCCTCGGGCTCAACGCTCGAGCCTTGCGCCTGGATACTCGCAATCGCGTTCTGAGTTGCCTGCGTGATCGACTGGCCCGAGGCTAGAAACCCCTGGATTGCCGCTTGCAACGCCTGCGCAGGCTCGATCCCGCTTGCAAGGTTCAGGTCTCCCGCAAACATCACCATTTGCTTGCCCTGGCACTCATAGAGCACGCCTGAGGGGGATTCGTAGACGGGATTGCCCGCGGTGTCATTGCCGATGACGCTGTAGCCTGAAGGGGCGCCCACGCACGCGGAGGTGAGCGATTGCCACGCGCCATTCACCCACACCGCCGTGCCGAAGACATTTTCCGCGACGATATTGCCGTCGATCAGCGCAAGCGTGCTCGCGTACCCCTTCGCGGCCGACTGACCATTCAGCAAGATGTTGAAGCCCGCGCACGTTGTCGTGTTGCACTCCGTCTGCCCGAATGACCAGGTATTGCCGGACGGATCGCACAGCGTTTGATTGCCGCCGGCCGCGATCGAGGCTCCCGCCACGCTCGCGGGCGAGCACCCTTGCGCGACTGCGACCATCGCCGGCGTGGGTGCGGGCTTGGGTGCTGCGGCGGGAGCCGCGGCCGCCGGCGCCGGCGCATTGCCGCAGCCCGAGGCGCATCCGCACTGCCAATCGGCCGGGAGGTTCCCGTAGTAATTGCCTAGGCAATCGTTTGCGTTGAACTCGATCGCATCGATGGTATCAATCACGAGCTGCTGGACGAGCGAGCCGTAACCTGCGCGCGCGTTCTTCGGCAAGAACCAATCCACGCACCCGGAGCACTCGACGGGACCATCCCATACGGGCTCGACGTATTGACTCCAAATTTGCGACGGGTTGAAGAGACCCGCGCGGTTTGCCTTGTCGATTTGCGGCTGTATCGCTTTCGTTCCCGAGCCGACAACCAGGTCATTGATCCAGCTTTGGGTACCGCACGCGTTGATCGCATGGGAGATCGAGGCTTCCGTGCATTCCCCCATCTGCGCAAGGCCGTAGTTCTGCGGAAAAATCCCATAGTGGACGAGCCCGCTCCAGATGTACTGCATCTCAAGCCACCCATACACGCGCCCCGGGTAGGTGCCTGCGACCTGCAGATACGCTTGCGCGAGCTGAATGGAGTTTGAGACCTGGGAGTAGATTGACGCGTAGTCGGCGTGCCCGAAGAGCTTCGACGTCAGATACCCGACCGCCGCGCCCACCACAGTGCCGATGGGACCTGCGACGCTGCCGAGGGATGCGCCGGCGACGAGCGCACCGGCCGCCGACACGCCTGCACTTGCCAGTGCCCCTGCAGCTGCGCCGGTTGCGGTCGACACGACCGTGCCGACGGGGGTTGTGTCGGGGGCGACGAGACCCAGCCCGCGCCGCGCGCGCGCCGGGCGCCACACGTTGCGATAGAAGAGCCCGAGCCCGGCGCTTGCGCTTTGACAGTCTGCGCAGCCGCAGTCCCCGCCGCAGCCCAGGTCCGCAAGCCCGACGCGCGCCGCGTCCATGTCCTGAGGCACCGAAAGCCCGAGTTCCAATGAGCCTAAGCGTCGTGACATCAATCGACCCTCACGCACTTGACTGCGGTCACATCGGGCGGAAACCAGCCGATCGGCACCGGCGAGCCCGCGGGGTAGCAATTGCCCGCCGGATCGCACCAGTCCGCCGGCAAGCCCGGGAGGATGGTCTCGAGGTTCACCCAGGTTTTACCGAGCCGCACCTGGGAGGAGACGTGTGAGAATGGGCCCCCGTGGCGGGCGATCGCGCAAAAGCGCGTCTCAAAGCCGATCGATTCCAGCGCGCACGCCACCAACACGCTTTGGTCGTCGCAATCCCCCGAGCCCATGCGAAGCGTGTAATCGGGGGTTTGGATGGTCTCAACGTCTCGCACGTCGGGCAGGTATTTGATCGTGTCGCGGACCGTGGCCTGAACCTGGGAGACCTGGCACACGCGATCACGGTTCTCACAGTCACCGGCGAGCCCTTGGGCCCACATCCGCACGAGAGGACTTTTCCGGTACGCGATCACGATCGCCACCATCACGTTGAGCGTTGCACGCACACCGGCATCGCCCGATGGGATGTACGAGAGCCGGTAGGGCACGGGCACCGTGCCCTCGAGCGGGATATCGTCCAAGCCCATCAGTGTGACCGCGCGCATGCGGGGGGATAGGCTCGCCGCGCGCGTCGGTTATGTCAAATGGGCGGGAGACTCCGCGCCGTTCGCGGGGTTGTCGGAGTGCACGTGCTCATCCGCCATCAAGCCCGACTGCGGCCGCGTGACCAGTTGCGGCTCGGGCTCGAGCGTGCGCGGATCATAGATCCAACGAGACGAGCCCACGTGAAAGAGCCGCGTTCGCCGCTCCACGCGCAACGGCACTTTCGCCTGATAGCACAGCGACCAAAAGCCGTGATCCTCGAGCAGGTACTTGCCATTGTGAGCAAAGCCGATCGGGAAGAAGCCCTCGATCGGCACACCGAAGTAGTCACCCTTCGGAATCCCCAGCTTGCGGATCATCGCGAAGGCGTCCCGATGGATGCGCGCGAACCCCAGGCCGTAGGCTGCGACGTAGTTGTGATCCTTCACGCGCTTGACGTACTCGGCGCACACGGCGAGCTCGTCCTCGCGCTGCTCCATGAGTAGATCCCAGTCGGAAGGCTGCGCGCCGATGTCATCGTCCCAGAACATGAGCCAATCGCACGAGCTCTTCAGGAACTCGTGCACGATCAGCATGCGCGGTATCGGCATCGCCCCGCCGTGGATCAAAGGATCGTGCACCGCGCGGCCCGTGCGATAGAGCTGCGCGAGCGAGAGCGTGCACAGGCCATCGATGCCGCGATTCGAGGGAATCCCGATCATGATCGCACTCGGATCGATGCTCACGCTGCACCCCCGTTGGCTGCGGCCGGCGCGGGTTCCTCGGCCGCGGGGGCGCGCTTGTCCTCTTCAAGTTCTTCACTGAAAAAGGCGACGAGTTCCTGGCGCACCTCATCGCACCAGGTGCGGTGTTCAGCGATCGGCGGGTGAAACATCACGAGCACGTCCCACCAATCCGCGCGCGTCAGCCACTCAATGAACTGCGCAGGCAGCACTGCTCGAGCAAACATGGGCGGCAACGATGCGACGAGCGTCTCGGATGCAAGTTCGGGGTCCATCTGTGACATGGCCCACGCCTGGCAATTGGTCGCCTGCAGGCGAAGCCAGGGGGTTGCGGCCTCGAGCATCACGCGCTCTTGCAAGTTCACCTCAGGCGCCCCGTTGCCGGCGCCGTTTGAGATCGAGGGCGCGGAGAGCGAGGGCGCACCCGGGCCCGATGAGCTCGCGGGCGGCGAGTGCCCCTCGGGGGCCCCGTTCATCGTCGTCGAGTGCGGCGAGCCAGGCGGCGAGGGTTGCGGCGCTTGCGAGCTCGCCGGCGAGGTCTGCACCGAGCCGGGCACTTGTGGCGGCCGCGCTTGCGCCAAGGGCGATGAGGGCGGCCCCTGGACTCTCGCAACCGGCGCGGACTGCTGCGCGGGCGCCGGCGCGCTCCCCTGGATCTGGCCGCGCTTGGCCTGCAGGATCGCCATTGCGGCGGGTGCGAATTCTTTGAGTACGCTCACCCACGAATCAGAATCCCCGGGCGCCTCGCGCAGCCGGTCGGCAAGCTTCAGCGCCGCATCGATGATACCCGTATCACCGCCCCCGCGGCTGCGCAGCTGATCGAGCGCGGCGAGGGACTTCACCATCTCATCGAGCCCGCCGCCGCTCTTGCCCGCGTTCATGGCGGCAATGAGCGCTACGACGTCGACGGGTTGCGGGGCGGGGCGGGCGATCCACGCGGCAATGACCGTCGCCACGTGCGGGGCGACGAAGCGCGCGAGCTCGGCGTAATCGGTGCCCCCGTTTGCCGGCCGGGCGGCCGGCGCCGGGCGTTCCGTATCGCCGGCTTGCGCGCGCCGGGCGACCGAGCGCGACACGTGCACGCGGCGCGAGGTGCCCGTGATGTACTTGCCGTTATCGTCGATCGCGATGACTTGGTAGTCACCGGCCCCGAAGCGCTCGCCGATCGCAACCGGATCTAGCTCGTCGATCGAGAGATGACAGATCACCCCGCGCTCTTCATGGGGCCCGGAGGTGCGCGAGAGCCGGAACCGTGCGGTGTCGGCGCCATCGATGCGCCGGAGCGCATCGCGCGCCTCTTCGTCGGTCAGATCTTGCGGCGGATCGTCGCTTGCGACGTCGCCTAAGGTGCGCTCGACCGCGCGTTGCGCCGCAAGTTCGAGCTTAGAATTCAGGCTTTTAGCACGGCTCACGCGAGCAACATCCTCCCGACGGCCACGCCGGCCGCCGGGAGAATACCACCTCACCTTGCATTATGTTCCACGTGGAACATTAATCGCCCGCGGGCGCGGGGAGGTTGCCGGCGATCTGGTTCGCCGGGCGCGGCGGGAGCCAGTGCGTCACCCCGGGCAGCACGTGCGAGGGGCGCCACTGGTAGCAGCGAAAGTGCGGCGGGGCGGGCGGGTAGAACGCGATAAAGGCGCGTTGCTTCACGATCTCGGTCCGCGGTTTGCTGTTGATCACGACCGCCGAGCCGTCGGGCTTCAATATCGGCCGCTCAAATTGCGCTTCCACCTCGCGCGCCGCCGGCGGGTTCAAGGTGCACACGGTCTGAACGGTCGGCCCGGGCTCGTCCGCCCATTGGCCCGTTTGATCCATGTGAGCCCAGCATGCGCAGGTCTGACAGGTGCGCCGGGCGAGTTCCTGTCGGTTTTTTTCCTCGGTTGACATAGACTTACCTCTTGCATTAGTTTCCACCGCGAAGGGTTGAGCCCCCCAGGTTCACACCCGTATATCGGGTTCGCGCCTCGACACCGCGGGCCCGTACTACCGGCCCGCGCCGCGCCTCGACACCGCGACTCGGGCCGTTCTTTTGTCCGCGCTCGCATCCGAGGGGCGGTCACAAACCCTTGAAAATCAGCGCGTACCGCACGGCGGGGCCGCTGGGAGCGCTCAAACCAGCTTCACAAACGGGACTTTGGCGGTCGCGCGGTCCATCTCGGCCGCAAAGCCGGCAATTCCTCCAGGGGCCAAGGTCCTGTACAGGCGCTCTAGGTACGTTCCGGGCCCCGGGGGTAGCGACTTATCCTCCGGTATCGAGTCAAGAAGAGGGGCGCGGCGCACGTACCGGCCGCATTGCAGGCTCACAGAGCCGAGCCACACCACGGGCCCTAATGGGTCAGGGTCGGGCGTTTTCAGCCCGTAGAGGCTCCCATAGCCTCGTGTGCGGCGAAATCCGTGGAACGCTCGAAGCCACTCGAGGAGCTCGGCGGACTCCCAGTCGAGCATCGGGGGGGCGCGCGTTGCGCCCGCATCGGCCTTGTCCTGGGATTTGGACAGGGTTGCGGCAACTACGTACTTGATGAGCTCCGCGAGCGCGGCGCCGATCGCCCCGGGGGCCGAGGGTAGAAGTCTGAGCTCGACGTTCCAGTGCCAGGCCCGCCGCAGCTTCCCCCAGTCCACAAAGCCGCGGTGCACGAAGATGACGTTTAGGTGCACGTTCCAGTCGCGCCGCGCGCCTAAGGGCGCCTCGAGCACGGCAAGCGACCCCTCGATCTGCGGGAAGTCGCCTGAGCGCATGAGCCGGCGGAAGCGCTGGAAGATCGCATCCATTCCGGCCCGGAGTTTCCCGGGTGCGGCGTTGGGCATGGTGAATACCGCATAGGTGAGCCGGGCGCCTGAGAGTTGCGCCGCGCGCATGGCAGGCTCCACGCGCCGGCGCAGCCGCATGGCTTCCTCCCGCGCATCATCTGGACAGAGTCTCGAGAGCCCGGCTTTCGCATCCCAGAACACGACCGGGAGCCCGGTCTCAAGCCGCACTCCCCATTGGCCCGAGAGGCGCGCGCGACGGAGCTTCTCCGGCAAGCGATGGATCCAGGGCTCGCACACGTGCGCGGTGTAAGAGGCGATCTTGTCAGCGAGGGCCCGGCGGATCGCGGCACGTTCGTCGTACCCCGGGAGTGCGAGTTCCAATTGCTGTCCGGCGTGCTCGGCGGCCGGATGGAGCGCTGCGTAGCTGTGCCGGCGGTCATCGAGGCTCGTGTAGAACGTCGCCCCGAATTCCCCGGACTCGCCCGCCTGGCGCGCGCGCTGCTCGTACTGGTCGGTCTCGAGCTCGAAGGGGAAAGGCGGGTCGGGCTCAAAGCCCTCGGGATCTGCGCACCGTTCACCCGCGACGCGCATGCCCTACACGGGGTCCGGCGCGAATTCGACGACGTAGCGCCCATCGGCCCCGGGCCATGCATACCCTTCCGCCGCATTCACGCACGCAATGTGCAGCCGGCGCATCGCGCGGGTCAGGCGGATGCGTCGATCGCGATCGCGGGTGCGTCGGTACCGCAGCCACAAGTCTGAGAGCTCGGCGCGCCAGCACTCGACCTGGCCGACGAGCTCGTCCGGGTAGCACAGGTGCGGGCCGTCCAGCACGGGGATCAGCACGAATCGGAACGGGAGCTCGCGGAAAGCGCGGCGCGTGAGCGCGTGGGTAAAGATGCGCAAGTCTTCGGCGATCATGAGCGCGGGCCGCCGCCCTCGCCGAAGATCCAGGCGCAGCCGCGGGCGAGCTCGAGAGCGCGGCGGGCCGCCACCAGGAGCGAGCGGCGGGCGTGGGCGGTCAATTCATCCCAGCGCGCCGGCGGAAGTTCCTCGCGCCCCGAGAGGGCCCAGAGCGCACGTTGTTCTGAGGCGCTGAAGGTAACGGTTCCCAAGCCATCCCAGGCCTGGGCAAAGCGGGCGACGAAATCGAGCACCCGGGCATCGGCACCGAGTGCGTGCGCGATGAGCTCGGCCGCCAGGCGCGGGGATTCTTGAAAGGGTTCGGATGGGTCGCGGAATTCGCTCGACACGGGCAAAGCCCCCCCTCCCCCGCGGCTTGTGTGGTGGGTGCCGCGATGGGTCGGGGGGCGAGGTTATGAAAAACCGGGCTCGGACGTCAACCGGGCGGGAGCTCGAAGGAGGCGCACAGGTCGCCTGCGACGTAATCGACGGAGAACTGCGGGGGGGCGCCGAGCTCGACGCACCGGCGCTCGAGGTCCGCCAGGCGCGCCCGCCGGTAGGCATCGTGCACCCGGCGGATGAGCTCGCGCGTGCGCACCGCACAGGCCGGGCAGAGCTCGTGCGCCGGCTGCACGGAGTGTGCGATCACAGCACACCCGCCAGGCGCCGGTTGCGCCATTCGACCGTCAAGCGCTCGAGCTCGCGCGCCTCGTGCGCGGTCAAGGTGTCATGGACCCGGAGAACTTCCAGGGCCGTCAGGCGGGCGAGAATCTCCGCACTCGTCATCCTCGGGGAACAGTGGAACATGGCGTTGCGCTCCCTTGCTGGCGTCCGGCGCGGTCGCGGTCAGGATCACAAACACGACCAACATCACGCCGAACAGAGAGCCCACGATATGCAGTGCCATGATTGAAAGTGCTGCGTTGGATCACACCGGGCGGGTGCGGCGCGCGATCGGTGTCACAGACTCGCCCGGTCGCGGCGCTTATGTCAAGAATGCGACGACCGCCACCAGGCCGATGAGGGCCGCGGCGATCCAAACAATGGAGCGGAGCCGCGCGCGCTCGGGATGCAGGCTCGTGAGCAGATTGCCGTAGATGCACAGTGCGATCGCACCCAGTGCGAAGAGAACCGGGAGGGGATCGTTCACGGCCGCGCGCGGTACAGATGTTTGAAGCCGGGCCAGTCGAGCCCGTGCCAGCGGCGCCAGAAACACCCGCGCGATGCGCACTCCCCGGCCGGTCCGATGCAGTGCGGCCAATCGGCGCCTACCTTGAGACCGTCCGGGACTTCATCCCGACACAAGCCCACCCGGGGCCGGAGCCCCAGCCCCGGGGCGCTACGTGGAGCGGCAGGCCGATCGCTGCCGGTTTCCCCAGTACCTTGCGGTTTCACAACTGGGACCGCCCCGTGGTGTTAATTCAGATCGCCCGACAGTACGCGGTCAGGGCCATGACGCCAAGGGCCACGGTCGCAAGCGCCAGGGGAACCGCGACCCAGTGCGCCCCGCGGATGCGCGCCACGTGGAAAGCGCCCATCGCCAGCACCGTGAACCCGGCGAGTGAGTAAAAGCCGCTCATATCGGCACACCCTCACCGTCGGAGGTGCAATCAAAGGTCGCATCGTTCCCCAGTTCAATCATGGCGGTTGAGTCGTCGAAGAGATTGTCTTGCGCGTCGAGCAAGTCCAGGAAATCCTCCCAAAGGTCGGCGTTGAAAGAGGGATCGTACTCTTCCATGAGGTTATCGAGCATCGTCCCGGC
>Ga0335072_10003759_pt1 | contig 22725 bp, 21 predicted proteins | sample Lox_Sample_21_FD_206725 | JGI IMG/M metagenome (GOLD analysis project Ga0335072, IMG submission 206725) | Soil microbial communities from Loxahatchee National Wildlife Refuge, Florida, United States - Lox_Sample_2.1 | ecosystem: Environmental > Terrestrial > Soil > Wetlands | place: USA...
CTCGACGAGGTCCCCGTCTTTGACCCGTCCGGCGGGCCGTGGGGCCGTGGCTACCTCAGGGCGCAGGCGGCCATCAACCCCGGCGACTGGTACTTCGACGGCCACTTCCATAACGACCCGTGCATGCCCGGCACCCTCATGTCCGAGGGCTGCCTGCAGGCCGTCTCGTTCTACCTCACCGCCTGCGGGTACACCATCACCCGGGACGGCTGGCGGTTCGAACCGGTGCCGGGGCGCACCGCTCGCATGCGCTGCCGAGGTCAGGTCACCCCGGACAGCAAGCAGCTGACCTACGAGGTCCACGTCCGCGAGGTGTCGGCGGGGCCGTTCCCGGCCGTCATCGCCGACGTGCTGGTCACCGTTGACGGCGTCAAGGCCCTGCACGTCGCCGACTGCGCCGTGCGGCTCGTTCCGGACTGGCCCCTGGAGCACTGGCGGCATCTCGGGCCGCCGGCCGTCCAGCGCACGGCGCAGCCGGTACCGCTCCCGCGGCTTGGCGGCCTGGCCGGGCACCACGACGCCGGGCCGGTCGCTGAGGCCGGGGGAGTGCCGCTCGGCTACGCCTCGCTGCTGGCCTGCGCTTGGGGCAAGCCCACCGACGGGCTGGGGCCGATGGCTGAGGCGTTCACCGGCGCGCGGCGCGGACCACGCCTGCCCGGGCCGCCCTACCACTTCATGAGCAAGATCACCGCGGTCGAAGGGCCGTACCAGGGCATGGCAGCCGGCAGCGCGGTCGTCGCGGAGTATGACGTGCCCGACGAGGCCTGGTACTTCGCCGGCAACGCCGAGCGCACCATGCCGGCCGCCGTCTTGATGGAGATCGCGCTGCAACCCTGCGGGTGGCTGGGCTGCTACGTCGGCAGCCCCGTGCAGATCGACGCGGAGCTGCTGTTCCGCAACCTCGGTGGTGACGTGCGGATCCTGCGCGAAGTGCGGCCGGGCACCCGCGCCGTGCGCACCCGGGCCGAGCTCACTGACGTGTCAAGGGCCGCCGGAATGATCATCGAGACGTTCCGGATTGAGTGCCACGCCGACGGCGAGCCGCTGCTGGCGGGCACCGCCATCTTCGGGTACTTCCTCACCACGGCCTTCGAGCAGCAGCCCGGCCTGCCCCCCTCGCCTGCCGAACGAGAGCTGCTCACCGAACCGTGCGAGCAAGCCCCCGCGCTCTCCTTCCCCGACCCCGCGCGCCGCGCCCGCCAGCCCGGTCCCATGCTGATGATGCTCGACCGGATCACCGGCTACTGGCCGCGGGGCGGGGCGGCCGGCCTCGGGCGGCTGCGCGCGGAGAAGGACGTCGACCCCGGCGAGTGGTTTTTCCGCGCGCATTTCTTCCAGGACCCGGTCATGCCCGGGTCGCTCGGCGTTGAGGCGATGGGCCAGCTGCTCCAGTGGTACCTGCTGGAGCGCGGCGGGCCGGCCAGCCTGGCGGGCCAGCGACTCGAGCCGGTCATGACCGGCCAGCCGCTGGCCTGGAAGTACCGAGGCCAGGTCCTGCCGACCGACAGCCGGGTCACCGTCGAGCTTGAGATCACCGCCGTCGGCTCGGACGACCGCGGCAGGCATGCCCTGGCCGACGGCTGGCTGTGGGTGGATGGCCGGCGCATCTACCACGTGGCCGGCCTGGGCATGCGGGTCATTCCGGGCGACCGGCCGCGGTGAGCGAGCAAACGGGCGCGGCGGCGCCTGGACTGAGCTGGCCGGCCCGCCGCCTTCCCGGCCGCGGCAACGCGGCGCTCGCGGCGCTGTGCCTCGGGGCGCTGATCCTCAATGTCGATACCACGATCGTGACCGTTGCCCTGCCTGACCTGGTGCGCCAGACCGGGGCAACGACGACGGACCTGCAATGGGTCGTGGATGCCTACAGCCTCGCGTTCGGCGCGCTGGTGCTCGCGGCGGGCAGCCTCTCGGACCGCCTGGGCCGCAAGGGCATGCTGCTCGCCGGGGTCGCGGTGTTCGGCGCGGCCAGCCTGGCCGGGTCGCAGGCGGGCTCGGCGGCCGCGCTCATCGGCGCGCGGGCCGCGATGGGCGTGGGCGCGGCGATGATCTACCCGTCCACGCTGTCGCTGATCATGAGCGTGTTCACCGGGCCGCGCGAGCGGGCACGGGCGATCGGGCTGTGGGGCGCTTGCGCTGGAACCGGGGTGGCGGTCGGCCCGATCGCGGGCGGCTGGCTGCTTGAGCGCTTCTGGTGGGGCAGCATCTTCGCGGCGCTGGCCGTGCTCGCCGTCATGGTGGCGGTGGGCGTGGCGGCCGCCGTGCCCACCTCGCGCGATCCGGCCACGCCACCGGTGGACTGGCGTGGCCTGGCGCTGTCCGCCGCCGGAATGGGCCTGCTCGTGTTCGGCGTGATCGAGGGGCCAGGCTGGGGCTGGGACTCGGCTTCCACTGCCGCGGTCATCGTCGGGGGAGTCGTGGTGCTGGCCATCATGACAGTCGCCGAAACGCGGTCGGCGCACCCGATGATCGACGTCAGCCTGTTCCGCAACCCCCGGTTCAGCGCGGCCTGCGGCGCGGTGGCCCTGGCGCTGTTCGCGCTGCTCGGCTTCATCTTCTTGATGACTCAGTACTTCCAGGTCGTGAAGTCCTACAGCCCGCTCAGCACCGGAGTGCGATTGCTGCCGCTGGCCGCGGCCGTCATGGTGACCTCGGTAGCGGGCGCCCGGCTCGCGGTGCGCGTCGGCAACAAGGTCATCATCAGCGCTGGCCTGGCCTTGTTCGGGCTAGCCATGTTCTGGACGTCGCGGGAGTCGCAGGCCACCTCGTACGCCGTCCTGGTGATCCAGGAGGTGGTGCTCGGCGCCGGGCTCGGGCTGACCCAGGCGCCGACGGCGCAGGAAGCGCTGGGCGCGGCCCCGGTGGAGAAGGCAGGCCTGGCCTCGGCCGTCAACGGATCGGCCCGGCTGTTCGGCGGCACCCTGGGGGTAGCGATCATCGGCAGCGTGGCTTCCTCGCTGTACGCGAGCAGGCTGCTCGGGACGCTGCCGCCGGGCTTGCCGGCCAGCGTCGTCACCACGGCGAAGGGGTCGGTGGGCGGTGCCGCGCTGGCCGCGCAGCGCCTGCGCGCGGCCGGCCAGCCGAGCGCGGCGCACGGGCTGGATGCCGCGGCCGTGCAGGCGTTCCTGCACGGCCTGGCATACGCCTGCGTGGTCGCCGGCGGCGTGGCCGTGGCCGGCCTCGTGCTCGTAGCCGTCGCGCTGCCCGGCCGGGGGCGCGCGGGCCGCGCCGAGCCGGGGGACGTGCCGAGCCGGCTCTCACGGGGTTGATGGCCTCGTCTCGCTCCAGTCGAGGACGAGGCCGGGCCCGGCTTCCCCGGTAGCCCGCTCGCAGTCATGGGGCGACTCCCGGGAGACGGAACGACGGCGGCAGGCGACCGCGGACGTACAATGGCAGCAGATCCGGGGAGTTCCCCGGTAATGCTCACGATAAACGGGGAACTCCCCGTTTAGTAAACTGGAGTCCCGAGTGCCAGCAGATGCCCGGAAACGGCGGCTGGACGCTGCCCAGAACCGGGAGGCCATCCTGGCCGTCGCGCTCGCCGCGCTGACCGAGTCGAGCGAGGTCTCGCTCAACGCCATCGCCAAGCGCGCGGGCGTGGCCAACGCGACGCTGTACCGGCACTTCCCGACCCGCGAGAGCCTGGTGCTCGAGGTGTACCGGCATGAGGTCCGCCACGTCGTCAGTGCCGCCGACCAGCTGCTGGACGACCGCGAGCCCGGCGCCGCGCTGCGCGAATGGGTAGCCCGCCTCGCCCAGTACGCCATGACAAAGCACGGGCTCGCCGACGCGATGCGGGCCGCCGCCAGCCCCGGCTCAGCCCTGTTCGAGGAGACGTACGTCCCGATCGTGAGCGCACTCGGCAGGCTGCTCGCCGCCGCCGAGGAGGCCGGCCTCGTGCGGGCCGGACTTGATCCCGATGATGTCATCCTTGCCCTGGCCGGCCTGTGGGAGATCGACCCGAGTACCGACTGGAAAGCCCGGGCCAGCCGCCTGTACGACCTCGTATTTACCGGACTGAGAGCCTTAGGAGCGTACGTGGCGGTCATGACAGGTCGTGGCGAGGATGGCGCTGGCAGCGCCACGGCGGACGGGCGGCGCCGCGAAGAGGTCCTCGACACGGCGGCGAAGTTGTTCGCCTCGTCAGGCTTGCGGACTTCCGTCCAGGACATCGCGGACGCGTGCGGGATCAAGCCCGGCAGCCTCTATCACCACTTCGAGTCCAAAGAGGCGATCGTCGTCGCGCTGCTCAGGCGATACCACGCTGAGCTTGACCGCACGGCGGAGATCGGCCTTGAGCAGCTACGGGTCCTGGATGGGCCCCCGCTTGAGCAGGTCATGCGGCTGGGAACGGCGATCGCCCAGTGCGCGGTGCGTCATAGCGCCGCCGTTCAGTTCACGTTCTACGAACCGCCCGCCAGCGCTGGCCAGGAGCTGACGGACCTGGCGAGCCGGGCGCCGGGGGCGATCGAGGCCGCGATGCTGGCGACGCTGCGTGTCGGCCAGGGCAGCGGCTCGATCCGCGCCGGCCTCGACCTGGAGGTCCTCGCCGACCGGATCTGCCAGACCATGCTGCACGTGAGCCTTGGCCTGTTCCACCGGTACACGGCGGTGCACCGGGTGGCCGGCCTGCTCTGCGGGATGATGCTGCACGGGGTGTCGGCATCCGCGTCGCAAGACGCCGAGCTCGACCAGTCGGCGGCGCTGCTGGCCGTTGAGCAGGTCATCCGGCACTGGGATGACAGCGACACCGAGCCGACGGACGAGCGGGTCTCCCTGGTCCGCCGGGCTGCCCGCACGGAGTTCGGCCGCCGGGGGTATGAGGTGACGACGGTCCGCGACATCGCCGCCGCGGCCGGGTTGAGCACTGGCACCACCTACCGCCTGATCGGCTCGAAGGAGGCGCTGCTCGACGCCATCATGAGCGCTTTCTACGTGAAGGTCATGGCGGGCTGGGACGCCGCCCTCGGCTCGGCCTCGACGGCCGTCGAGAAGCTTGACGCGCTGGCCTGGCTGCAGATCAACGTGCTGGACAAGTTCAAGGACGAGTACAAGATCCAGCTTGCCTGGATGCGGGAGCTGCCGCCGGACGCCGACCTGCCCTGGTCATTTTCCGTCGCGGTCCGGCAGCTGAAGACGCTGCTGGGCCAGGGCAGCCGGCTCGGGCAGCTCCGCGTGGACAGCCCCTCCTCGGAGCTGACCGCGCGCTGCGTGATCGAGCTCACCTGGATGCCGGAGGGCATCGTGCGCGACCAGGGCAAGCGGGCGGCGCTCGGCTGCGCCCGGGACACCCTCGTGCGCGGCGTCGCGGTGCGCTAGCAGACCCCCGCGCTGGCCTACCATCGCGTGCATGGCGCGCTTTGCCCCGGCTACCTTCGGCCTGTATGAATTCGATGACCGCCACTATCCAAGATCATCGGGCCTGGTTGTCCGCCGCTGGCTAAGCGGCTCCAACGGGGCGATCGGCGAACCACCGCAGAATGTGACACTGGCCTGGCCGGACGGCATCCGCACAGTTCTCGTGCGCACCGACGAGCACGCACCCTGGGATGCCGCGGACGCCCGAGCCAGCGCAGCGTCGACGGGAGCACCGGCGCCTCAGCGCGGTTCTAGGGACCTCCACTCCCGCCTGAGCAGCCCGTACAGCGCGATGTCGGAGAAGCCGTCGCCGTCGTAGGCCTGCTCGCGCTGGAGGCCTTCGAGCACGAAGCCGCAGCTTTCGGCTAGTTTCCGCATCGCGGCGTTGGTCGCGAGCGTCTCCAGCTCAATCCGGTGCAGGTTGCGGAAGCGGAAGCCGTAGTGGCAGAGCAGTCGCACCACCTCCCGGCCGTATCCCCGGGCGCGCGCGGCCGGGAGCAGCGAGATGCCGAGATGACCGAACTGGTTGAAAGCGTCGAGACCCCACAGGCTGCACGTCCCGATCACGGCGGCGTCGGCAATCGCCTCGACGGTGAACCGGGCGGTACCGGCGTCCGGTTCGGCCAGCGACTTCTCCAGCCTGGCCCGTCTTGCCGCGAGCGATTCAATCAGCATGGGGCTGTCGTCGGAGATCAGGTGGTGTTCGGGGTCGGACCACAATTCGTACAGCACGGTGGCATCGTCCGCGACCATGGCGCGCAGGCGGACTCGCTCGGAGGCAAACACCCTGCGAATCTAGCTCACCGGCGGTGCTAGGCGCCTTCCAATAAACACGCGGCGGGGCTCGCATGCGTCAGCCGGGCCGCACACGCGAAGTAGACTCCGCCCGGGGCTTGCGTAGCGCGCCTGCGGCGTGCTGGCTGGCTGGTCGTGACGGGAGACGGTCCGGGGAGGACGCGTGAGCACTGCCGGCAGCGGGAGTGAACTGCGGCAGCGACCGGTCGTGAGTGCCGATGAGCGGGTCGGCCTCAACGCTGCCATCGCGGCGGTGGTGACCCGGGCCGTGGGATCGATGCCGGCCTTGTACGTGACGCTGGTCTTCGTGGGCGGCTGGATGGCCCTGGCCACCTGGGGCCCGCTGCGCCGCGTCGATCCCTACCCGTTCGCGTTCCTGCTGTTCCTGGACAACGTGGTGCAGCTAGTGCTGTGCTCGATAATCCTGGTCGGCCAGCGGGTGCTGGGCATGGCCGCCGACCGCCGCGCCGTGCAGACCTATGAGAACGCCGAGGCGATCTTCGCGCAGGTCGCGGACCTTCAGGAACACCTGGACCGGCATGACCAGGTCCTCAGCCGCGGGGTCAGCCTGCTGGAGTCCAGCCCGCACCCGTGGATCGAGCGGCACCGGGTACAGCCGCCGCCGCAGGCCACCGACCACGTGGTCAGCGTCAACGGCAGGATCGCGGCCCGGCTGACGCGGCTGCTGGGCAGCATGTGGACCTTCTACGCCTCCGCCCTGACCCAGGTGGCCTGGATCGTGCTGGCGGAGACGGGCGTGCAGCGGTTCGACCGCTACCCGTTCGCGTTCATGACATTCCTGTCTACCTTGGCGCAGCTCATCTTCATGGTGGTCATCATGGTCGGGCAGGACGTGCTGGGCCAGGCCGCCGACCGCCGCTCGGAGCAGACGTACCTGGACGCCGAGGCGATCTTGCACGAGTGCCGGCGGATGAAGGCCCGGCTAACCGCGCAGGACCGCGTCATCGACAGCCTCAGCGCCTACGCCGCCGCCCAGGTCACCGAGGACCTGGCCCAGGCCCTCCACCATGCCCGCGCCACCTTGGACAGCGGGGTGCAGCCGCGCCCGTGGGAGCTCCTGCCGGAAGGCCTGCGGGGGCCGGCCCGCGCCCAGGCGCGCCAGTTCGGCGAGATGCTGGCCTCGATCGGCTGCCTGATGGTCCCCGCCTCCGGTCCGGGCCCCGCCTTCACGTTCACCGACGAGGAGGTCGACCTGCTGGCCCGGCTCGACCACGAGCGCTGGATGGACGGGCAACTGGCCCTCTCCCAGGCGGACGGGCCAGGTCCAGCCGGCCGCGCCAGTTCCCGCCTAGTGCCCTGGGAGCAACTCCCGGACCGGGTACAGGTGAGATACGCCGAGGCGGCGCGGGGAGTCCCGGCCACGCTAGCCAGCGTGGGATTTCAGGTGCTCCGCTACGACATGGCCCCCGATGGCCCGGGGCAGGCGGACTTCACCGCCAGCGAGTGGACGGTCCTGCAGCAGGCGATGATGGCGGCCGGGGCGCTGGTCTCGCTCGCTCAGGGGGGCATCGACGCCGGCGAGGTCCTCGCGCTGACCCGCAAGCTCCGGGAGGTCAGCATCGCCCACCCGCGGCGGCTTGTCCGCGAACTGGCGGCGGCTCCGGCGTTCAGCGCGGGACTGCGGGCCGGCTCCAGGGACGACGATGAGGAGGCTACCGCGCTCGCCAGGATCCGCTCGGCCACCGCCATCATCGCCGCCACGGCGCCTGCGGAACTGCCCGGCTTCCGGGCGTTCCTGACCGAGATCGCCACGGTGGTCGCCGACGCGAACAAGGAAGGCGGGTTCCACGGCATCGGCACCCGCCGCCGCACGTCAAGCGAGGCCGCCGCCATCCGGGCCGTCAGCCGGGCCACCGCGCTGGAAGAAGACTGACCAGCAGCCGTTCAGCGTGCCGTTTTTAGTTCCGTGCCGGTTCCGGTGAGGTTCTGCTTTACCCAGCTGGCGATGTGCCTGGCTGTCTCGGCCGGGCTGAGCAGGCTCGTGTCGAAGCACGGCTGGATGTGGGCTCGCAGCCAGGCGGCGAAGCGCTGGTGCTCGGCGATGACCGTCTCTTCGGAGGCACCGCGCCAGGACGGGCGGTTGCCGAGCCGTTCGGCTATGACGTCATCGGGGCAGTCGAGGGTGGCGAAGCGGATCGGTCCGATGAGCTTGCGGCCGGGCAGCGGCTCCAGCTGGCTGGGCAGCAGCGATCCGGCCAGGACGGTCACGCGGCCGTTGAGGGCGATGTCGTGGGCGAGGCGCAGCCAGGTGCCGCGGTACGTGTCCAGGCCGAGCGCGGCGACAGGCAACAGGGTGTCGGTGTCGAAGACCTCGCAGTCCGGGAGCTGCCGGCGCAGCGGCCCGGTCACCGTGGACTTGCCGGTCCCGCTGGCCCCGGTGATGACGAACAGCGGGAGGTCGGGCAGTTGCTGCTGGTCGCCGCAGCGGGGGCAGCGCAGTACCGCCCCGTCGCGCCGCTCGACCGCGACACCAGGGCCGCAGTTCATGCAGAAGAGCTCCTCGGGCGGCTGGGGAGAGCTCGTCGTGGCAGCCACCCTGGCGATCTTGCCGGTTCAGGGGTCGCCTGTCGCGTCCTTTTCCCGGCCCGGCCCGCCGCGGGCCGGTGTCAGGGACCAGTGGTGAGGTAGCTGACGACCATGTCGCCGATCATCTGGCGGTAATGCTCGCGCATGGACGGGTCGAGCAGGTCGCGGCCGAAGAGGGCACCGAAGGTGTACTGGTTGGACATCCGGAAGTAGCAGAACGCGCTGATCATCAGGTGGACGTCAACGGCATCGGGATGACGGCGGAACGCGCCTGAAGCGTGCCCGCGGTCGAGGATCCTGGCGATCACCGTCAGGGCCTGCGAGTTCAGCTCGGTGAGGCTGGCTGACCTGGCGATGAACTCTCCGTGATGGATGTTCTCGATCGCGACCATCCTGATGAAGTCAGGGTGCGACTCGTGGTGGTCGAGGGTGAGCTCGGCCAGCGTCCGGATGGCGGAGACGGGATCAAGGTGCTCGACGTCAAGGCGCTCGGCCTGCCTGGCCGTCGAGTACACCTGCTCGAGCGCGGCGGTGTATAGCTGCTCCTTGCTGCCGAAGTAGTAGTACAGCATCCGCTTCGTCGTGCGGGTCTTGGCCGCGATCTCGTCCACCCTGGACCCGGAGTAGCCGTGCCGGGCGAATTCGCTGATGGCGACGTCGAGGATCTCCTGGCGGGTTCGTTCCGGGTCTCGCTGGCGGTCAGCCGTCATATCGCTCTCAGTGGTCATCGCCTTGCCTCTTCGTCGTGACCATACCGGTATATGCCATGAAGGTCGCCGCGTCTTTACAGCGGCCGGCCCGTCCGGTACACACTATTAACTAACAGGTTCGTACATTCGCGAGGAGTGCCATGCCATCGCGGGAGACCGGCCTTGAGCACCTGACGCTGCTGGGTGAATCGCCGCCTGACCTGGTGACGATAGCCGCGGCGGCCGGGTTCGGCGCGGTCGGGCTGCGGGTCAGCCCGGCCAACGATGGCGAGCGGCCCTGGCCGATGTCGCCAGGATCCCCGATGCTCGCCGAGACGCTGCGCCGCTGCGCGGGAACGGGCATCGCGGTTCTCGATGTCGAGGCGGTCCGGCTCGGCCCCGTGCCGGCGGACTACCGGCCGGTGCTGGAGGCGGCGGCCTTGCTCGGCGCGCGGTACGTCAACGCGATCTGCGAGGACCAGGAACGAGGCCGGCTATCCGACGCGTTCGCTGTGCTCACCGAGGCGGCCGCGCCGTACGGCATCCGGCCGCTTGTGGAGTTCATGGCCTACCGCCCCGTACGGACGCTGGAGGACGCGGTCGCGATCGCCGCGGCCTCCGGGGGCGGCGGCATCCTCATCGACGCGCTGCACGTCCAGCGGTGCGGCGTCAGCCTGGCCAGCCTGTCGGGCGCCGATCGGTCGCTTTTCGGCTATGTCCAGGTCTGCGACGCGCCGCTGGCCGCGCCGGCCGACCAGGTACGCGAGGCAAGGGCCGGCCGGCTGCTGCCCGGCGAGGGGGCGCTGCCGCTGCCTGCCCTGCTTGCCGCGCTCCCCGACGGCCTCCCGGTAGCCGTCGAGGCACCGGCCGCGAGTGCCGCGACGACCCCGGCCCGGTACGCGGCCCGGGCACGGGCGGCGCTGAATTGGGTTCTCCACCAGGTAAAGGAATAGCCATAGTGTCTCCGCGACTCGAGGTCCGCGACATCACGAAGCACTACGGCGGCGTGCAGGCCCTGCGCGGCGTCTCGCTGCAGGTGGACGCCGGAGAAGTCCTGGGCGTCGTCGGCGACAACGGCGCCGGCAAGTCCACGCTGCTGAAAATCCTGTCCGGGGCGACCTTCCCGTCCTCCGGGCAGGTGCTGCTCGAAGGCCAGCGGGTGCGTTTCGCCACCCCGGCTGCCGCGCGGGAAGCGGGGGTCGCCACCGTCAACCAGGACCTCGCGCTGGCCGGCCCGCGCGACGTGGTGGCCAACTTCTTCCTCGGCCGCGAGAAACTAGCCGGCAACTGGCTGGGCCGTCGTGTCGGCTGGCTGGACGGCAAGGCGATGGCCGCGCACACGGTCAGTGAGCTGGCCCGCCTGCGCACCCGCATCCCCGACGTCCACCTGGCCTCGCGCGACCTGTCGGGCGGCCAGCGGCAGGCACTGGCCATCGCCCGCGCGGCCGCCTGGACCAGCAAGGTCCTGCTTCTCGACGAGCCGACCAGCGCGCTCGGCGTGGAACAGCAGCAGCAGGTGCTTGACCTGATTCGCAGGGTCTCCGGCGAGGGCATCGCGGTGATCCTCATCTCCCATCAGATGCCAGACGTCGTGGCTGTCTGCGGCCGGGCGGTCGTGCTGCGCCTGGGCCAGGTCGCCGCCACCCTGGCAGGCCCGGACCTGACCGGCGAGAACCTCGTCGGCTTCATCACCGGCGCGATGACCGGGAGCGACCAGTGACCACGGACACCGCCGTTGACGCGCCCGCCGCCGCGGGGCACCGGGGCGTGCTGCTGCGCGGCCAGGCACTGGTCCGCGACCTGTGGATCGCGGGCGTGCTCGTGGCGCTGATCGTCGCGTTCAGCATCGACTCGCCCTACTTCCTGACCCGTGCTAACTGGCTGAACACCTCCAGCACGGCGACCGAGGTGCTGTTGCTCGCGGTCGGGGAGACGTTCGTGATCTGCGCGGCCGGGATTGACCTGTCGGTTGGCGCGGTCCTGGGCCTTTCCGGCACGGCCGGAGCCTGGGTCATGGCCCACGCCTTCGCCGGCCCCGCTGGTCCCGCGATCGGGGTGGTGGCCCTGGGCTTCGCCGCCTGTGTTCTGGTCGGCGCGATCTTCGGGCTGGCCAACGGGTTCCTCATCGCGTGGGCGGGCATCCCGCCGTTCGTCGTGACGCTCGGCACGCTGGGCGTCGCGACCGGGTTCGGCTACCTGCTCAACAACGGGCAGGAGATCTCGGCGATCCCCGGATCGGTTGTCACGTTCGGCAACACGAACCTCGGAGGATGGGTACCAGTGCCCGTCCTCATCACGGCCGTCATCGCGATCTGGTGCGCCGTGGTGCTGGCGAAGACGCGGTTCGGCGCGTACACGCTGTCCATCGGCGACAACCGGGAGGCCGTCGTCCGGGCCGGCATCAACGACCGCCGCTACCTGCTGGAGATCTACCTCCTGTCCGGGACCCTGGCCGGAGTGGGACCGGCAAGGTCCTCAACGTGGGCTTCGACGCCAGCCCGACCGAGGTCTCGCTGCTGAAGTCCGGCGAGATCAACGCCACCGTCGCCCAGCCCGCCGCGGAGGAAGGCGCCGACGCCGCCCAGTTCGCCTACGACGAGCTGACCGGGGATAGCGGCGGCATCACCGCCTCGGTCCAGCTTCCGGACGTGCTGCTCACCGGCTCCACCATCACCCAGCCAGCGGACCAGAAGTACTTCTACATCCCCTGACCCGTGCCCGGCCACGGGCCAGGACACCCCAGATTCGAGGCGGATCTATTGCGTGCGGTCCTCCTGGGACGCGATCCCTGGTCGCTGCGAGTCGTCACGGACTGGCCGGAACCCGTGCCGGGTCCCGGCCAGGTCCTGGTGCGCGTCGTCGGCGTCGGCATCTGCGGCTCGGACCTGGCGCTGGCCGACGGCCGCCGCCGGCCACCTGACTACCCCTGGATACCGGGACACGAGGCCTTCGGCGAGGTGGTGGCCACCGGGCACGGAGCCGATCCGGAACTGGCCGGCCGCCGCGTGGTCATCGAGCCGAACTACCCGTGCCTGCGCTGCGCGGCCTGCCGCTCGGGCCAGACTTCCTTGTGCCCGGACCGCGCGGTGGTGGGGTTCACCGTGCCCGGGCTGCTCGCTGATTACGCCGTCGTGCCCGCCGCCTACGCATGGCCAGTCCCGGACACCTGGGCGTGGGGCGACGCACTGTGCACGGAACCGCTGACCGTGGCCAGGGCGGCGATCCGCCGGCGCGGCGACCTCGCGCTCAGCCGCCGCTGCCTGGTCATCGGGGCGGGCTCACAGGGCGCGCTGATGTGCGTGGCGCTCCTTGCCCGGGGAATCACCCCCTACGTCCTGGAGCCAGCCGATGGCCGCCGGGAGCTCGCCGTGTCGCTCGGCGCTATCGCCGCTAGGCCGGGCGACAACGGCTTCGAGACCGTCTTCGAGACCTCGGGATCGGAGGCAGCGCTCGCTGAGGCGGTCACCAGGGCAGCACCGGGCGCGACGGTCATGCTGATCGGCCTGAGCGGCGAGCCAGCCCTCACCGACACGGAGCTCATCGTCCGCCGCCAGCTGACCTTGCGCGGCTCCATCATCTACGACCACCCGAAGGATTTCGCCGCGACGCTCAGCACGGCCAGCCCCACGGCAGGCCGGGTCCTGCGGGCGTCCTACACGCTCGAGGAGACCGCGGCCGCATTCCGCGCGGCCCGCACCGTCGCCGGCAAGACCTGGATCAGGCTGGCGGACGACGCCACTGCCGACTAGAGAACTGTCGCGGGCGGAGGCTGCGCCGGCGTCCAGCCGGCGTAGCGCAGGCCGTGGCCAAACCGGAACGTCGGGTCCGCGGTGTCGAAGGGGACATCGGGCCGGCTGGCCTCGACCGCGGCCGCCGAAGACGGGATGTCGAAGGGGAGCCGGCCCTGGGGCTCGGCTTCCCCGAACAGGACCCGGATAAGCGCCTCGGGCGCCGCGCCGAAGTTCGCGATCAGCGTGGCCGTGACGGCGGCGATGCCAGCGAGGATGGCGGGCCGGTCGAGGTAGACGTCGACAACGGTGGGCACGGCCCGGCAGATCGCCTCGATGCGCTGGACCTCGTCGGCCGGGAATTCCAGCGAGCCGGCGCGGAAGAACGATTCGATAGAGCCGATGTCACCCCGCCGCTCGTAGGGTGCCTTCAGCCGCAGCACCGCGACGTCGGCCTCCTGCGGCGTGGCGACCAGCTCGGCCCGGTCGCCCAGGGCCTGCGATGTCAGCCCCTCGGCGTAGACCTTCAGCCCGCGCGGCAGTGGAAGGCGGGCCGGGCCGTCGGCGGCGTTGGCGAGCAGGGTGTGCGCGGCGGCTTGCACGGTCAGCCCCTCGGCGCGGACCTCGGGGCCTCCGACCAGCGTGCCGGCCCGCTCGGCGTCGACATAGGGGTTATCGAACAACCCAAGGCGGAACTTCTCCCGCAGCAGGCGGCGGGCCGACGCGTCCAGCCGGCCCTCGCTCACCGCTCCGGTCCTGACCAGCGCGACGAGGACGTCGGGGTGGTACTCGCCGCCGAACTGGTCGACTCCCGCGTCCAGGGCCTTGACCATGCGCTGGTCGAAGGTGAGGTCCTCGACGCCCCAGCACGTGTTGGACAAGATGCCCCAGTCGGTGCAGACGATGCCGTCGTAGCCGAGTTGCTCGCGCAGCAGCCCGGTGATGACGGACTTGCTGAAGCCGAACCCGACCTCCTCATGCGCCGTGCCGACCGGCATCCCGTAGTACGGCATGACCTGCCCGGCACCGGCCGCGATGGCCGCCTTGAAGGGCTCCAGGTGCAGGTCGAACTGGCCACCGGGGTAGACCTGCTCGCGGCCGTAGGGGAAGTGCGGGTCTTCGCCGTTCAGCTGGGGGCCGCCGCCGGGGAAGTGCTTGACCATCGCCGACACCGAATCCGGGCCGATAAGGTCGCCTTGCAGGCCCCGGATGTAGGCGGCGCCGAGGCGGGCGGTGAGGCTGGCGTCCTCGCCGAAGGTGGCGCTCTGACGGCACCAGCGGGGCTCGGTGGCCAGGTCGACCTGCGGGTGCAGCGCCACCCGGATCCCGACGGCCAGGTACTCGCGGCGGACCAGGTCGGCGAAGCGCTGGACGAGCTCTTCTGAGCGCAGTGCGGCCAGCCCCAGCGGCTCGGGGAACTGGGCGAACGGCCCGGCCATCATCGCGGTGGCCGGGTTGTCGTTAAAGTGATGGCGCGGATCGGTGGAGATCGTGACCGGGATGCCGAGCGGGTGCCTGCGGGCCTCGTCCTGGACGCGGTTGTGCCACTGCGCGATCTCCCGCGCGGTCGGCGCGAACAGGATGTTCATGTGGTTGATGCGGCGGCCGAGCAGGTCACGGGTGGCGGGCATGCCGAACACGCCGGGCGCGTCCAGGTCGCCGACGGCCGACATCGGCTGGAACATCAGGCCGGCCTTGTCTGCCACCTCCATGCGGGAGAGCAGGTCATTGACGCGCTGCTCGACGGGCAGCGTGGCGTCGTGGTACGGGAAACGGCCGGATTCGGCGGACATCATCAGCCTTTCAGAACGGAACGGGCTCGGCGCCGCAGTCGGCGGGCCATGGCTACCGGACGGCCTTGACCAGCGCGACGGCGGAGCCGCCGAGTAGCGTCAAGACGATGCCCAGCGGGAACAGCGCGGTGTATCCCACCAGCACGACGACGGCGCCGGCGATGCCGGGCGCCAGGACCTGGGGGAGCGTGGCGGCGATGTTGACCACCCCGAGGTCTTTGGCGAAATCCTGCCGGGCCGGGAGTACCTCGGTGATCAGGGCCGTGTCGACCGACTGGAACAGGCCGAAGCCGAGCCCGGAGATGAGCGCGAACACCACCATCCCGGCCATGGTGGGCGAGACCCAGGGGGCGACGAGGCCAGCGGCGCACACGCCGGCGGCGATGTACACGAACACCTTGCGGCGGCCGAGCCGGTCCGACAGCGGGCCGCCGATGGCAATGGACAGCACAATGGTTACCAGTGAGGCGCCGCCCAGCACCGGCACGAGCTTGACCGCGCGGCCGCCGAGGCCGATGTAGTCCTGCAGGATGTAGAGCTGATAATTGAGTACCACCATATAGCCCAGGTACAGCAGGAGCCGGCCGAGGAAGGCCCAGGCGAGGTCGGGGTGCCGGCGCGGGCTGAACCAGTAGCTGCGGGCCAGGGCGGACGCGGAGAACGGCTGGCGCGGCTGGCCGCGATTGTCGGCATCGGGGTTGAAGGCCACGAACACGCACAGCGTGAGGAGGGTGAGAGCCGCGAAGGTGAGGTAACCCGTCCCGATCCGGTGGGCGAAGACGGTTCCGATTACCTGGCCGCCGACCGCGCCGAGCATCACGGCGAACCCGGTGACGGCCGAGAAGGTGCCCCGCAGCAGCGCCGGGACGCGATCGGGCATGATCGCGCTCAGCGGCCCCTGGGCGAAGTTGTAGGCGATCTGCACCATCGTCCAGCCGAGGGCGATCTGGATCACGGTGTTCCCGGCCGCCAGGGCGAGCAGGGCCAGCCCGCCGCACAGGGCACCGCCCACCAGGTACGGCGCGCGGGAACCGAGCCGGCTGCGAGTGCGATCGGACAGGGTGCCCGCCAGCGGCTGGGCCAGCATCGCGGCGAAGGCGCCGATGGTCGTCACGATGGCCAGGTTCGCGGCCTTATCGTGCGCGTTGACGTGCTCGATCTGCAGCGGCAGCAGAATGCCGGGCACCGCGCCCCACAGCAGGAACACGCTGACGTTAGCCGGGAAAAGGCACACCAGGAGGCGCCGCAGCGGGCCGCGTAGCGGTGGCCTTGCGCCCGCCTGCGTGGCGGCACCCGGCCCGCTGGCGGCCGCCGGGGGTTCGACCGGCGACGGTGCCGTCATGTCAGGAGTCCTCTCAACGGGCGATGCGCGCAGCGTGCGCCACTTTTTCCCTAATGGGAAAAATTAGGCCAGCCGAGGGCCGCAGTCAAGAGGGCGACCATCTTAATTCCCCGTCGGGAGAAAGTTGCTATCGTGGCATCGTTGGGACGCCGAGCGCACGCACAGGAGAAGCCGATGCCGTCGCGGGAACCTCCGGCCGCTACGACGCCGCGCCGCGGCCGCCCGTCCCGCATCGACCGCGCCCAGATCGTGGCGGCCGCACGGGACATGGATCCTCGGACACTGACCATGCAGGCTGTCGCCGAGCGACTTGGCGTGGACCGCAAGGCGCTGAATTACCACGTCAGTGACCGCGACGGCCTTCTGGAACTGGTCGCGCTTGACGTCTTGAAGACCGAGATGGGCCGCGTCAGCCTGCCAGACGGCAGCGACTGGCGGCAGGCGGTGCGCGTCTTCGCCCGCAGCATGCGCGACGGGATGGCGCGGACCGGGGCACTGTTCGACTACGTCCGGATCCCGCTCGCCAGCGGGAAGGTCATGCTGGCGCCGGCCGACCGGCTGATCCAGACGCTGGTCGGCGCGGGCTTCACCGTTGAGGACGCCGCGCGCATACTCGCCTTCATCGCCGAGTTCATCTTCTCCTCCGCCCGTGACCTCGTCATGACCGAGCGGCACGGGGTACATCCGCAGGCCACCGAGATCGGGCGGTTGCTGGATGAGTCCCCGGCGCAGGACCTGCCGTGGCTGCGGCGAGTCGCTGCCACCGGTCCCGCCCGTACCGCCGATGACCAGCTGGAGTTCGACCTGAAGATCCTCATCGCCGGCATGGAGCAGATGCTCGGCACCTAGTGTCCTGTGCCTGCGTTGCCGTCAGCGCCAGGGTGGGATGGTGCGGGCGTTGCCGGTCCTGGTGGCGTGTGAGGCACATGCGGAAACGACCCGAGTCTGCGGCGTGTCGCGAAGGAACTTGCTTCCATGGAAGCATTATGCTAAAATAAGCTCGGCGCTCACCTGCGATATTCACCAGGGCACCTCGTAAGCGATCACCACCTGCCGCAAAAGTACTCGGAAAAGAGGATGGAGTGGCTTGCGGCGCGAAGTAAAGGGAGGTCCTCATGAGGGCCGTGCAGGTAGGGGAGTTCGGTGTCAATCACCTGAAGGTCGCCGAGGCGGCGGATCCCGTCCCGGGCCAGGGGGAAGTCCTGATTGCCACGGAGGCGGCGACGATCAACCCGGCTGACTACGCTGTCGTCCGTGGCGCCGTTGCCGCGCGGTTGCCCTGGGGATCCGTCCCGCCTTACACGCCCGGGTGGGACCTCGTCGGGCGCGCCGTCGCAGTTGGTGCAGGCGTCGACTCCGCAATCCTCGGGTCGCGAGTCCTCGGGTTCAGCTTGTGGTTTGAGAGTACCCGCGGTACTCAGGCCTCCCTGGTCGCCCTGCCCATCGGTAACGTGGTCCACGCCCCTGAGGGCCTGCCATCGCCCCAACTCACCACCGTCGGGCTGAACGGCCTCACCGCGTGGCGCGGCCTCGCCGACCTCAAGCTAAGCAAGGGCGAGACGGTCGTCATCACCGGCGCCGCCGGGAGCGTCGGAGGATTCGCCGTCGAGCTCGCTGCCGCGCGGGGCTTCCACGTGATCGGCGTAGTCCGCGAGGACCAAAAGCAAGACGCCCGGGACCTGGGCGCGACGGCGGTGGTGAGCGCAGACGACGCGGACCTGGGCGCAGCCATCCGGGAGATCGTCCCGGGAGGCGCTGACGCCCTCCTCGATACCGCATCTATCGCCGGCCCCGCCCTGGCCGCCATCAGGGACGGCGGGAAGTATGTCACCGTCACCGTGACTCCGCCTGCTGAGCGCGGGATCGACGTATTCCGCTCCGGCGGCCGCATGGACGCTGCGGCGCTGGGCACCCTGGCGGAGATGGCTAGCTCCGGTCAACTGCGCACCCCGGTCGCAGCAACCTATGCCATAGACGACGCCCGTGCCGCGTACGAGGCTTTCGCTCAGCCTGCCGGACGCGGCCGCATCGTGCTGAGCTTCGCTAGGGCCTGACGACGAGGTGTCCTGGCAGCCCTTTCGCGGGCTCGTCGGCCACATGCGTGCCGTACGCGAGTAGCGCCTGACAGGCAGGCTCCCCGTAGGCATCACTCGCAGTTGTATTTCATGGAAGTATCTTCCATATAGTTAACTTCTATGCGAGCATATTTGGCGACGCTAGATGCACATGGAGGCGGTTAGGGTGACCACGATCGGGATCATCGGCAGCGGGCACGTCGGCAGCAACCTGGCCAAGGCGGCGATCGGGCAGGGATATGACGTCGTGCTGAGCGGGTCGGGTAATCCGGACGGGCTGGAAGGACTAGCCGGCCAGCTCGGGCCGAGGGCACGGGCGGCGACGCCCGAGCAGGCCGCGGGGGCGGGGGACTTCGCGATTGTCGCGACGCCCATCGCGGCTATTGACTCGATCCCCGTCGAGCCGCTGGCAGGCAAGGTCGTGATCGCGACGATCAACTACTTCCCGCAGCGCAATGGGCACATCGCCGAGATTGACGACGGGTCGGTCACGGTGCCTGGGCTGCTCCAGCGGCACCTGCCGACGAGCAAGGTCGTACGAGCCTTCAGCATGCTTGACGCGGCGGACATGTCCGGTGACGGGCACCCGAAGGGCGACCCAAGGCGGCGGGCGATCGCGATCGCGGGTGACGACGCGGGGGCAAAGAAGCTGGTGGCAGCACTCGTCGACGAGCTCGGCTTCGACGTTGTCGACCTGGGGGGCCTGGCCGAGAGCTGGCGAGTCGACCCGGGCCACAAGGGCTTCGTCACCCGGCAGACGGCCGCCGAGCTGACAGCCAACGCGGCGGCGGCACGGCGCTGATGACAGAGGTCAGGAGCGCCGCGGAACTGGTGGACGCGCTCGCGACGGCGGATGATATCGAGGTCGAGGGCACCATCTCCGGCTTGCCGTCGATCGAGCTGCGGCCGGGCGTGCGGCTGCACGGCGGCACGCTCCGGTTCGGTGCCCGGGGGATACGGCTGACCTCGGGCAACCAGCTCGAGGACGTCACCGTGCTCGTGCCGGACACCGAGGTGGCGATAGGAACGGGTGCGGCTGACCTTGGCCGGGTGGCGCTGCGCAACGTTCGGACCAGGGGCCAGGTGCTGCTGACGGGTGGTGCCGGCCACATTGACGTCGACGGGCTAGCCATTGCCTCGGCTGACGTGCGCGGCCGGGAGGAACGACCGCACGGGTTCGGCGTGGACGTGCTCCAGGGCGCCTTTACGTTGTGGAGCCGGCAGGTCTCCAGCAGCCTGACAGCGACCCTGACGGGGATCAGCGTCGGCACGGCGGACCTTCCAGTCCGCGGCAGCGGGGTGTTCGTGGGCGGCCCGGTCGAGGTCGACGTGCTCCGCACGGGTCCCGTTTACACCGATGGCGGCATTGACGAGGGCACGCCCGACCTGATCAGCGGCGGCGTGTACGTCATCACCGGCGCTTCGGTCCAGCAGGTGATCAACGATGGCCCGGTCACCACGCACGGCGCTAATGACATGGCGCTGGGCAACTGGGCGACGGTGGGCACCTGGACCGCCCGCGCGCCCGTCACCACGCACGGGCCGAGCGGGATCGGGTACGTCAGCTTCGGCACCCTCGGCCGGCTCGACGTGCAGGCGCCGGTAGCCACGCACGGCACCGGCGCCCGCGGCTTCAACGTGTACGACGGCTACCTGGCCAGCGCTCGCTTCCAGAGCATAACCACCTACGGGGACGGCGCCGTCGGGGTTGCGGTGCGCAAGGACCTGCCCGTCCTGGAGATCGTTGACGACATAACGACATCGGGCGGTGCGGGCCAGAGCCTGGTGCGTGGCGTCCAGGTTCACCTGCGCGCCATCGCGGTCAGCGTCGAGGCCGGCGGGCGGATCGGACGGCTGACAGTGGGCGGGGCCTTGCGGACCACGGGCGACGATGTGGTCACCCTGGACGTCGAGGGCGCTATCGATGAGCTGGCCGCCGGGGAGATCGCGGCCTTCGGCGCCGGCTCGCTGCCGGTGCGAGTGTCTGGGGCTGGCTCGGTGGCCGGCCTGGACTCGGTGACGGAAACCGGACCCGTGGATAGGAAGGCCCAGGGAAATGGATCTTGATCCCGCGCTGGCGGCTCATGCCGTCGCGTCGGCTGGCGACGCGATCGTGACAGTCGACAACAAGGCAACGATCGCGTCCTGGAACGGCGCCGCGGAGCGCCTGTTCGGCTACAGCCGTGAGGACGCGATAGGGCAGTCACTGGGGCTAATCATCCCAGCGGCCTACCGTGCCCGGCACGTTGCCGCGTTCCATAAGGCAATGGATAGCGGACAGCTGGCCCATGGCGGGGCAGTGGCCAGGGTGGAGGCGACGACCAAAGCTGGCGACCTGCTAGTGCTCGGCATGAGCCTCGGCCTGCTGCGCGACGGTGCCGGCGTCGTCGCCGTGCTTCGCCGGCTTGGCAACGCCGCTGTCGAGTTCGTGCTGGAGACGTCGTCATGATCATCGCGCAGCGGTGGGTGGCCATGGAGTTCGGTGGCCCGGGAGCCTTGCAGCGCACCGAGGTAGAGGTCCCCGATCCTGCTGGCGGGCAGGTCACCATCGACGTTCGCGCCTGCGGGATGAACCCGGCGGACGCCAAGCACATCGCGCCGGGCCAGAGCCGGTCACTGCTTCCGCTCACGCTCGGCTTCGAGGTGTCCGGCATCGTGTCAGCCGCCGGCGCCGAGGCCGGGCTGGCGGTCGGCGATGAGGTCGCTGCCGAGGTGAGAGGCGGGTACACGACCGCGATCACCGTGCCGGTATCGGACGTGCGGCCAAAGCCGTCCCCGCTGACGTTCGCCGAGGCCGCCAACCTGCTGCTGGTCGGCACTACGGCAGCCGAGTTGCTGCACGTCAGCCACGCGCAGTCAGGCGATACGGTCCTCCTGCACGGCGGGGCCGGCGCCGTGGGCGCCAGCGCGCTGCAGCAGGCTCGCAACCTCGGCATCCGGGTGATCGCAACGGCAAGCCGGGCCAACGCCGAGTTCGTGCGGCGGTTCGGCGGGACTCCGGTGGAGTATGGCCCTGGCCTGCTGGAGCGGGTACGCGCGGCTGCCCCCGAGGGCCTTGCCGCGGCGCTGGACACGGTGGGCAGCAAGGAGGCCGGTGATGTCTCACTTGCGCTGGTCAAGGACCGCTCGCGGGTGGTCACGATCGCGGACGCGCCCCGCGCGAAGGCCGACGGCTACGTATTCATCGGCGCATCCAACCCGGCCAGCGGTCCGTTCCGCGCCCAGGCGCGATCGCGGATCATCGCCATGGCCGCCGGCGGAGACCTGATCGTTCCGATGGCGGCTACGTTCCCGTTCGACCACGCTCCTGCCGCGTTCGCGCTGCTCACTAGTCCCCATGCGCCGGGCAAGATCGCCTTGGTCCGGGACGTAAACAGCGCTCCCGAGCCTCGATGAACGAAAGTGGTGCACAGGCCGTGGAGTCGGAAAAGCCGCCGCCAGAGTTCATGAGTGCGCTGGTCACTGAGCACTTCGTGCTGCAGAGTACATCCAGTTCCACGATCAGCGAGAGCGGCAGCCGGGTGAGTATTTACCTGTCGGCGCTGTCGAGCGGGCTGGTGGCCATTGGCTTCGCCAGCGGCTCGCACCGGGCGCTGGAGTCGCTGGCGTTCACCGTCTTGCCCACGGTGCTGATGCTGGGCTGGTTCACCATCGTCCGACTGATCGACGTGACCGTGGCGAACATCGTCTCGCAGCGCCGCATGGACCGGATCAGCGCGTACTACGCGTCCTTGGCCTCGATCGCGGCGCCTTACTTCGGGGCCGATGACTCAGAGACCGGGAACCAGGGCGTGCGTTATGGACGCTGGTCATTCCTGTACACCATGGCGAGCATGGTGATAGTGGTCAACTCGGTGGTCGGCGGGGCGACGATCGCCCTGGTCTTCGCCCTGGCCGTCAGGGCAGTGACTCCTGTGCCCGTCGTGGCGGGCATCGTCGGGGGAGTGGCCCTTCTCGGGCTGGGCCTGCGTTACGAGCACCACCGGGTCACCCCGGAGGTCCTGCGCCGACAGGAGTCGCCGTGAACGGCTGGCACGTGACGGACAACGACGAGCCGGGCCCGGAGGTTGTCCGCGGTCATCTCGGTGACGTCGGTCTGGCGATGTCATGCTTTGCCGACGGCGCCATCTTCATGCCCAGCGGCCTCCCAGCGGTGGCCCAGGGCACGACGAGTCCCGAGTCCGATCGGGAGGTCTTTGCCCGGGAAGACAGCGAATGGAAGATTTCATGAAGACCACGCCGGCATCCGTCGCGATGCACTGGATTGACGGCCGATGGGCCGATTCCGATGAGCACCGGAACTCCGTCAACCCCGCTACCGGGGAGGTCATCGGCTCCTACGCGATGGGCGGCCCCAAGGAAGCACAGGCCGCGATCGAGGCCGCCCAGCGCGCGTTCGCT
>Ga0335072_10003761_pt1 | contig 22718 bp, 26 predicted proteins | sample Lox_Sample_21_FD_206725 | JGI IMG/M metagenome (GOLD analysis project Ga0335072, IMG submission 206725) | Soil microbial communities from Loxahatchee National Wildlife Refuge, Florida, United States - Lox_Sample_2.1 | ecosystem: Environmental > Terrestrial > Soil > Wetlands | place: USA...
CGTGGCGAACCTGCTGCTGGCGACGCATGTTGCCGCGGCCGCGGAGGCGATGCTGCTGGCCCGGAGCCTGGGCCTGGATCTCGGGCTCGTGCAGCAGACGCTCGACAACTCAATCGGCTCGTCGGCGGTCTGGCGGCAGCGCGGGCCCGTCATCCGGCAGCGCCAGTGGACGCCCGCCCCCGGACCCATCGGCACGCTGCACCCGATCCTCGAGCAGATTGCCGCGGCGGGCGGCGCGGCCGGCTTCGACCCGCCGGTGTTCGGCGCGGCCAAGGCCCTCTTCGACAGGGCAATGGCCGAGGGCTGGGCCGAGCTCGACATCGCCGCGGTCCACGACCTGCTGGCCGGACGGCAAGGTGAGGAGGCGGCTGAGTGAGCTTCGCCCTGGTCACCTACCGCGACGGCAGTGAGGTCTGCCTCGGCATTATCGAGCACCTTGCACCGGCAGGGAACGAGGTCGTTCCAGCCGGGCCCGCATGCCGGGTGCTCGCTCCGCCGGAGCTCAAGAGATGGCGCTCAATGCTGGACCTGCTGGACAACTGGGCGGAGGCCGGTGATCTGCTGGCCGGCCTTGATCTCGCTGATGCGCCGGTCGCCGAGTCGCCGGCGCTTCTGGCGCCGGTCAGCTACCCGCGCAAGGTGCTGTGCGCCGGGGTGAACTACCGCAAGCACATCAGGGAGATGGGCGGCGACGTGCCCGGCGAGGACTGGGTGCCGTTCTTCTTCCTGAAGCCGCCGTCCACGGCGATCGTCGGCCCAGCGGACCCGATCGTGATCCGCCACCAGGAGCAGGCACGCTACGACTGGGAGGCCGAGCTCGCCGTCGTGATCGGCACCGGCGGCCGGGACATTCCGGTCGGGGACGCTCTCGGCCACGTTGCGGGCTACTGCGTGGCGAACGACGTGACCGCCCGCGGCTACCACCGCCGTGCCGCGGTGCCGGCCGAGCCGTTCCGCTTCGACTGGGTGGCAGCCAAGGCCGCCGACTCGTCGCTGCCGCTCGGCCCGGGTGTGACCCCGGCCTGGCAGGTGCCCGACCCGCAGGCGCTCCGCCTCCGGCTGTGGGTGAACGGCGAGCTCCAGCAAGACGAGTCGACCGCGGACATGATCTGCCCGGTCGATCAGCTGGTCGCGGCGGCAAGCAGCTTCGTCACGCTCGAGCCCGGCGACGTCATCGCGACCGGGACGCCATCTGGCGTGGGCGCCGGCCGCGGCCTCTATCTGAAGCACGGCGACCTGGTGACCGTCTCGATCGGCGGCCTGGGCCAGATATCGAACCGCGTCGCTGACGCGGAGAGGAGCGAGCAATGATCTTCGTGTCGCATCAGCTGCCGGCCAACGAGGACGGCCAGCCGGAACTGTCGCGGTCCGATGTGTGGGCAGGCCTGGTGATGAAGGCGAACAACGCGCTGCCGTTCGTGCCGGCGATGACCTTCTGTGAGGTGACTGGCCGGCTCGACGACAACACCTTCGACCGCGACATCGACTTCCGCGGACAGCGGATGACGGAGCGGATCACTCTGGAAGAGCCGCACCGGGTCGTGTTCACCCGGACGTCAGGGCCGGTCCTCGGCACGATCGTGAACGAGATCGAGGAGGAGGACGGCGCGCTGTTCCTCCGGTTCAGCTTCGCTCTGGTGGTAAGCGGAGTCGAGGGCGGCTCGCCAGCGGAGAAGGAGTACGCCGACGGCATGACCGGTGACTATCTCAAGGCCGTCGCCGCGACTCTGGCCGCGATGCGGAAGATCAAGGCCGGCGAGACCGTCTCGGCCTGACCGGAGCCGGCTCAGGCGGGCGCTTGGCCTGGTTGCCCCGACAGGTGAGCGGCCCGGGCGCCGGTCCCCTAGTCCCGGGGCTCAAGGTTGGTGAGGAACGTCTCCGGCGGCGGCGCGCCCCACAGGTGCGGCGGCACGTCCCAGTCACCAGAAACCCAGCAGTCATCGATCTGGTCGATGTCGGAGAACCACTCGATCCAGCTGCCCCACGGGTCCGGGTTGTAGTGGAAGAAGTTCGACCCGATCGTGTGCCGCCCGAGCCCCCAGCCGGCGTCCCGCCCGCGCGAGCGCATGCGGTCGGCGCCGAGCGCGATCGCGTCGATGGACGGCACCTCGAAGCTCGCGTGGTGGAAGCCGGAGTGCGTCGAGTTGATGAACCCGAAGATGTGGTGGTCGCCCGGCCCCGCGTTAAGAAACGTCACGAAGTCGTGGTGGATCGTGTCACTGACCTTCAGCCCCAGCACGGTCGTGTAGAACGCCGTCATCTTCGCCGGCTGCGCCGTGAACAGCAGTGAGTGGCCGAGCCGCCGCGGGTTCACGTCCCCGGTGACCTCGCGCCACGCCGCGACGCCGACGCGCTGGCTGGCCCCCGCGGAGTTGAGCAGGATCTCGGCGGCCGGCCGGGCCGGCGCCGGACTGCCGTCGAGCAGCTGGACCGGCGTCCCGTCCGGGTCGCGCAGCCAGATGCCGGACTCGTCCGCGCTGGCAGGGGGCTCGATCAGCGGCACGCCGGCGCGATCCAGCGAAGCCAGCACCTCGTCCCGGCCGGAGATGGTGAACGAGACGTGATGCAGCCGCTTCACCGGACCCTCGGTCATCCGTACCTGCTCCTGGCTGCGGCCGCGGCACTGCGCCACGAGCGCACCGTCTTTGTCTGCCGTCTCCAGGCCAAAGTCAGTCAGGAAGCCGTCGGCGACCTCCAGGTCCGGTACCTCGAGCGCGTAGTGGTGAAGTCCTGAGATCACGGCTTTCCCTTTCGCCTCAAACTGCATACAGTTTAGCGGTGAGCAACTCACGGCGCCAGGATGGAAACGAGGTCGTCCGCGCCAGCCGCACCCTGTCGGCACTCGGCCTCGTGACGGCCTTCGGCCACGTGTCGGTGCGCGCTGGTTCCGCCATGCTGATCACGCCGGCCACCGATCTCGCCGACGTTACGCAAGCGAACCTCGTCGAGGTGGATCTGTGGACGCCCAGCCTTCCGCGGGGCGCACCGGCCGAAGCGTGGGCGCATCTCGCGGTATACGCAGGCCGACCCGACGTCCAGGCGATTGCCCGCGCGCAGCCGCCGGCGGCGTTCGCGGCCGCGGCCGCTCTGTCCGGCAGGGCATGCGGCGTTCCGGTGCTGCCGCTGCTGCACGGACAGGCGTGCTGGCTGGGCGAGCGGGTGCCAGTGCACCAGGATGCCCGGCTGCTGCGGTCCCCGGATCTGGCGGCCGCGGCGGCAGCGACGCTCGGCCCGTCCGATGCGCTGCTGCTCCGCGGCAACGGCGGGCTGACGTGCGGCGCCTCGCCGGGTCTCGCGGCTGCCAGAATGTGGCTGCTGTCGGCAGCCTGCCAGACCTGGCTTGCCGCCGCGGCCTGCGGCACTCCCCTGCCGATGGAGCCGGCTGAGGCCGCCTCCTGGCGCGCTGTCGCCGGCGAGCTGCTCCCGCGACTGTGGAATCGCCTGAGCGGTGGCACCAGCGATGGCACAACAGCGGCCGGAGGGAACTGATGGCCGATCTCGACGCAGCGGCGAGGATCCTGCTCGACGCATACTCGACCCGGAGACCTGTCCCGCCGCTGGCCGACGGCTTCGGCACCCTGACGATTGACGACGCCTATGCCATTCAGCAGATTCAGATCCGCACGCGGATAGGCGCCGGAGCCGGAATCGCCGGGTTCAAGGTCGGGCTGACCTCCGAACCAATGCGGCAGCAGTTCGGCGTGAACGAGCCGGACTTCGGCCACTTGCTGACCGACATGGCCTACCTGGCCGACGCCTCAGTGCCGGTGAGCAACTTCCTGCAGCCGAGGGCGGAACCGGAGATCGCTCTCGTGCTCGGCAGGCCGCTGCGCGGGCCGCGCGTCACAGTGACCGATGTAGCCGCAGCGACCAGCGCGGTTGTCCCGGCGATCGAGATCATCGACAGCCGCATCGCCGAGTGGAAGATCAGCTTGCTCGACACGGTCGCGGACAACGCCTCAAGCGGCGGGTTCGTCGTCGGCCAGTCGCCCGTGCCGCTGGCGAACATCGATCTGTCCCTGACCGGCTGCGTGCTGCGGCGCAACGGCCGGATCGCCGCCACCGGCGCCGGCGCCGCGGTTCTCGGCTCGCCGCTGCACGCTGCCGCCTGGCTGGCGAACGAGCTGCTTAGCCGCGGCGCGCAGCTGGAGCCCGGCCACGTGATCCTGACCGGCTCTGTCACGGCGGCGATCCCGGTGGCCGCCGGCGATGCCGTGACCGCGAGCTTCGACCGTCTCGGCTCCGTCACCGCGGTCTTCGACTAGAAGCGTTCCGACCAGGAAGGCCCGCCCGTGGACTCGATCACCGCCGCGATCGTCGGCTCCGGCAATATCGGCACCGACCTCATGGTCAAGCTGCTGCGGTCCGGCGGACCGGTCGTGCCGCGCTACATGGCGGGAATCGACCCCCGGTCCGACGGCCTGGCCAGGGCCAGACGCCAGGGCCTGGAAACCAGCGCGGACGGCGTTGACTGGCTGCTGCGCCAGGACCCGCTGCCGGATGTGGTCTTCGAGGCCACCAGCGCGCGAGCGCACGCAGCGAACGCCCCCCGGTACGCCGAGGCAGGCATCCGGGCGATCGACCTCACGCCGGCGGCGGTCGGCCCGTATGTCTGCCCGCCCGTCAATCTCGATCTCAACCTGGACGCGCCGAACCTCAACCTGATCACCTGCGGCGGCCAGGCGACGATCCCGGTCGTCGCTGCCGTCAGCCGCATCGTCGATGTTGCGTACGCCGAGATCGTCGCGTCCATCGCGTCCCGGTCCGCCGGGCCGGGCACGCGGGCGAACATCAACGAGTTCACCCAGACGACGGCAGCGGCGCTGCGCGACGTCGGCGGAGCCGCCCGCGGCAAGGCGATCATCCTGCTCAACCCCGTCGAGCCGCCGATGATCATGCGGAACACGGTGTTCTGCGCGATCCCGGCAGAGGCGGCGGAGCCGGGACCCATCAAGGAGGCCGTGACCACCAGCATCGAGGCTATGGCCAAGACGGTCCGCGGCTATGTTCCCGGCTACACCGTGCGGGCGGATCCGCAGTACGATCCGCCCGATCACCGCTGGCGCGGCATGGCGCGCGTGGGCGTCTTCCTCGAGGTGCGCGGCCGCGGCGACTATCTGCCGGACTATGCGGGCAACCTCGACATCATCACGGCGGCCGCGGCCAGGGTCGGCGAGCTGCTCGCCGGGCACCTGCTCGCCGCGCGGGCGGTCCCAGCCGGAGGTGCCGCATGACCGCATCGGCGACCGAGGGGCGCCGCGTTCGCCTCACTGACTCGACGCTGCGCGACGGGTCGCACGCTCTCGCCCACCAGTTCACCGAGGAGCAGGTCCGCGCCGTCGTGCATGCGCTCGACGCCGCGCAGATCGAGGTTATCGAGGTCTCCCACGGCGACGGCCTGGGCGGCTCGTCTTTCAACTATGGCTTCTCGCTGCGCGACGAGTTCGAGCTCATCGCCGCGGCCGTCGACGAGACCACCCAGGCGCGTATCGCGGTGCTCCTGCTACCCGGTGTCGGCACGATCGAAGACCTCCGTCATGCCGGCGACACCGGCGCATCGGTAGCGCGCATCGCCACCCACTGCACCGAGGCGGATGTCTCCGTGCAGCACTTCAGGGCTGCGCGTGACATGGGCATGGAAACCGTCGGCTTCCTCATGCTCGCGCATCGCATCGGCCCAGACGAGCTCGCCCGGCAGGCCCGCATCATGGTGGATGCCGGAGCTCAGTGCGTCTACGTTGTAGACTCGGCGGGCGCACTCATCCTCGCCGACGCCCAGGCCCGAGTCCAGGCCCTGGTGGCCGAGATCGGCGCTGACGCGCAGGTCGGCTTCCACGGACACCAGAACCTCTCGCTCGGTGTCGCCAACAGCGTGCTCGCGGTCCAGGGCGGAGCCCGGCAGATTGACGGTGCGCTGTGCGCGCTCGGCGCGGGCGCCGGCAACGCGCCCACCGAAGTGCTGGTCGCAACTTTCGAACGGCTCGGCATCGCCACCGGCGTCGACGCCAACGCAGCCATGGCAGCCGCGCAGGACGTCCTCCGCCCGACGCTGCCCCGGCTCCCAAACGCCGACCGGTCGGCGATCGTCCAGGGGTACGCCGGCGTATACGGGAGCTTCCTGCTGCACGCCGAGCGAGCTGCCGAGCGCTACGGCGTGCCCGCGCACGAGATCCTGCAGAAGGTCGGCGAGGCAGGCTACGTCGGCGGGCAAGAAGACATGATCATCGACATCGCGATCCACCTCGCCGAACGCCGGGCCGCGCTCAGGTGATCGCCAGCAGATAGCTAGAACTGCTTAGGCGAATCACCTGTGCCGCAGATCTCCAAAGACCTCCCGGTCGCGTCAGCAGCGCCGAAATGACTGGCTGCGCATCACTGCGAGCTCCTGGCGCCGTTCGTGGCTTGCTCAGCGCTCTTGGCCGAGTGTGTGGCGCCAAGCTCGAGGCCCGCCGCGCACTTGTTGCTGCCTCGCACACGGATGAGGGGACGGCCTGGAGTGCCGCCAGCGCTCGATCGCCGGCGCCTGTCCCGTGATCGCCGTGCAGGCCGTGGACTCGATAGGCCCACGACTACACAGCCGGCGGCCCAGTCGAGCAGCTGGCCGCTGGTGAGCCGGCCGCCTGCCCGTCGGGCCGCCGGATGGTGACCGCAGCCACAACCACCGCAGTCAGCGCCGGGACAGCGCCGCAAATGGCCATTCCGGCCCGCGCGCCCAGATGGCTCGTCAGGATGCCGATAATCAGGGCCCCGATCGGCGTGCCGCCGATGAAGGCCAGCATGTACAGGCCCATGACGCGGCCGCGCAGTACCGGATCGACGGCGAGTTGCACGGAGGCGTTCGCCATGGCCTGGAACGCTAGGTTGAGAAATCCCATGGCGACCAGCAGGGCGAGGAAGACGACCATGCCCGGTGCGATCGCCGCGGCCGCCTCGACGAGCCCGAAGCCCGCTGCCGCGGTGAGCATAGCGCGCCGTCTCGGGCGTGCCGCTGCCCCGGCCAGCAGCGCGCCTGTCGCGGATCCGATTGCCAGGAGGATGTTAAACAGACCGTATGTGCCGGCGTTGCCGTGGAAGGTCGACTTTGCCATGGCGGTCAACACGATCGGAAAGTTGAGGCCGAAGGTTCCGAGCATCCCGACGAGAAGGACCGTCCACAGAATGTCGGGGCGCCCGCGCAGGTACCGTATGGTTTTTCGCACGGCCTGGCGGTCGCGCTGCGCGGCGACCACGGGCGTGAGATCGGACGGTCGCAGCCGCAGCAGGCCGATAGTCGGACCGACGTAGCACGCGGCATTAACGGCGAACACCCAGCCCGTTCCCACGCTCGCTATCAGCAGGCTCGATATCGCAGGTCCGATCAGCCGGGTCGCCTGGAACACCGCGGCGTTCAGCGCGATCGCCGCCCGCAGCTGTCCGCCCGGTGCTACTTCCGTCGCGAATGCCTGCCTGGCGGGACCGTCGAAAGCGAAGATCACTCCGCTGACGAGAGCGAACGCGTAGACAGCATCGGGACGGACGGCGCCAGCGATGATTATGACGGCGAGCGCGCTGGTGGTGACGGCATTCAGCGTTTGTGTGGTCAGCAGGATGCGCCGCCTCGACAGCCGGTCCGCCACCACCCCGGCGTAGGCACCGTAGACCAGCATGGGCCCGAATTGCAGGGCCATCGTCACGCCGACAGCCGTCGAGCTATGCGTCAGCGAGAGCACGAGCCAGTCCTGGGCGATGCTCTGCATCCATGCGCCGATATTGGCCAGGCTCTGGCCGGCCAGGTAGATCCGGTAGCCGCGGGACGTGAGAGCAGTAAAGGCGCCTCCCGGTGGCCGAATTACCTCGGCGGTGGTCACGAAAGGGCCTTCCCGGTTGCCTGATGTCCTCTGCCATTCTCAGTCGGCCGGCTGCTTATAATGAACTACAATTCCGTCTCTAACTGTTATTGGCATCTCTTATGACTGCGTACGATCCGCAGCTGCTGGCGACGTTCCTCGCGGTAGCGCAGACTGGGAGCTTCACCCGCGCGGCCGCTCGCCTTGGCATCCAGCAGCCGACAGTTAGCCAGCACATCCGGCGGCTGGAACAGCAGACCGGCCGCACGCTGGTGCTGCGCGACACCCACTCGGTCTCACTGACAGCCGACGGCGAAGCCATGATCGGTTTCGCACGAAACATCCTGACCGCATGCGAGCAGGCGGCCGCCTACTTCACCGGATCGCGACCCAGCGGCCGCTTGCGCATCGGATTCTCCGACGACCTCGCCCTCACCCGGCTGCCGCAGATCCTTCGCGACTTCCGCCGGGACAATCCGCTCGTGGACTTCGACTTGACGGTCGACCAGAGCGGCCTGCTGCATCAACGCCTTGAGGGCGACAAACTTGACGTGTTCATCGGCAAGCGCCCGAGCGGCGAGCAGCGGGGACAGCTCGTCAAGCGAGACCGCCTGGTGTGGGTAGGTAATCCGTCGACGAAACTCGCACTGGCAAGGCCGCTGCCTCTGGTCGTCTACCCGGTGCCGAGCATCTCGCGCACCGAGATGAGCCGGGCATTGCGCCGCGCGCAGGTGCCGTACCGCAGCGCGTGCGTCTGCCGCGGAGTGAACGGCCTCATTGCGGCCGTTGCGGCCGGCATCGGCGTGTCGGCGATGGCCGCCAGCCTGGTGCCGTCTCAGCTCACGATGCTCGGGCCAGGACATCGGTTGCCGGAACTCGGCACGATCGACCTGGTCCTGCAAACCAACCCCAGGACCGCTGATCGTCCTGCGGTCCGGGCACTGACCGCCACAGTGCTGGCGAGCGGCTCCAGGTCCCTGACTGCCCTGAGCGACGACAGCTGCAGCTAGACGACAGCAGCTGTCAACGGCGGGTACGACGGCCCGGAGCGTGAGCCAGGCCAGGACGCCGATGCCTACGAGCCATAGCCAGGGGAGAACAGCAAGTGGAGCATGAAACTAAGCACCGACAGCGCCACGATGGCGATGAGGACAATGACGATGATCCAGAGCATGTCGATCGGTCTCCATCAACGACGACTTGGCTGATGGTGCCGGCCAGGTGAGGAGTACTTCCTCCGGGCCAGCTCCAGCCTGCTCCGTCATGGGTGCCGGGTCGATCCGGATCGTTCCCCCGGCGGATCCCTGGTTCAGCCCCGGCGGCATCAGGGTTGCATGTCAGTCGATGGCGGCCGTCATCGACGATCGAAACGAGGACTCCAGGTAGCTCGACGCCCAGCTTGGCAACGTGCCGGGTCGGCGGCTCGGCGGGGAACCAACGCGCATATTCCTCGTTCGGCCCTGCGAATTCAGCAGCGCAGCCGTTGCGGGCGATGAGCCCGTTCTCTCGGCGGAAGTAGCGACAGAACTGTTCCGGAGCATTCCCGGCCACCCGCTGCTCGGGAGTGCGGCGCCGGGCGCTTGGCTCAACCAAGTCGAGCTAGAGGACCTGTCTGAGCTTGCAGCATTCGCCAGTCGCGACGTTGCCAGCTACGACACCGGGCGTCTCGTAGTCCGGTGAGCTCTTGGGATAGAAGCCACTGACAACGTTCAGCGTGAGCAGCAAGGCGGCGAAAGCAGCTAAAGCCATCCCCACAACCAGTCTTGCCGGGACGCCCTGCTTCGGGGCTGCCAGATCGCCCACAGCCGGCACTGTCAGTGGTGCTCCGCACCAGGCGCAATACGGCAGGCCGACACGTGTCTAGCGCCTGCACTCCGCGTCGGACTTCCTCACGCATGCCGCGACGCTGGCACAGATGCGGGTACGAGACGATTACGTGATCAACGATCCCGGGCTGGCGTACTTGCTCAGTGACGGCCCGCTGGTACTCGCAGACGTCGGCAAGCAGTGACGTGAACTACCAGCCGTGGACCGGCGGGTTTCGAACAGTGCCCGTCGGCGTGTCCAGTCTCTCAGCGGCAGCGTCAGCCGGATAGCCGACACCGCCCGTTATCGGAATGAACAGATCGCCAGTCGGCTGCGCTAGCTTGTCGGCCCACACCACCCACAGTCCGCTCACGGTAGCAGTCAGGTGCTGCTCGAGTTCTGCGGGCAGGCCGGGCCTGGGCGTCGGTACCAGCCACAAAGTCAGCAATCAGGCGACCTCCGGTGCACATAGCGACCTCTTCCCTGAACTAGTTCAGCCCGAGGATAAGACGTGGACGACGGCTTGGCGGCCGGGCAGCCGACAATGCTCGGCGGCTGCCCCGTCGCTTCGCTAGCCCAGGTAGGACACGTTCCTGCTGATCCGTTTCGCGCCGCATTGGTGATGGCCGGGCAGGCCGAGGCCGTCGGCCGATTCGGTGTCCTTGTGGCAGAAATCGAAGGCCCACCCGTAGGCTCCGTGCCCGATCCTGAAAGTGAACCTAAGGGTGACGTTGAACTCGTCGGCACCTGTCTTCGCGCCGGCGATGACCCGGCCGTGGCCCGCGTGCAGATAGAGGGTTCTGGGCAGCCGATCGACGTGAAGCACGCCGAAGTAGGGGTACCAGGCCTTCTTGTGTTCCCTCGAAAGGGTCGATGGCGGCACCAGGATCCGGAACCTAGCGGTCAGGTGGCAGACCGGCCGATGGCAGGAGGTCCGCTTGATGAAGTCATAGCTGATGCTCACGTAGACCGTGATCGCCGGCGAAGTGAGCAGCGGTGTCGAGGCCCCCGCGCTGGCCAGGAGTTCGACCTTGTAGAGGGTGGCCAGGGTCGGCCGGGCGCGGAAGGTGTAGGAGTTCGTCGTGCCGTTGAGGGTGAGCGGCGCTGCTGCCTTCTTGAAACCGCCCTTGTAGGGGAACTGGCTGGCCAGCAATTCGGCCACCTGACCGCTGGTGGCTCCGACGACCTCGCCGCTGATAGTGACGGTGGAGTACTTGGCTCCGCCCTTATAGATGACCCACCGGTCGCCAGTCACCGTCGGCACGGCGGACTTCACAGCGATCGCGACGCCGGGCGGTGCGCCGGCCTGGTAGTGCAAGCTGATAATGCCGGAGGTGAGCACGCTCTGGTAGACGGCCACCTGCCCCGATGGTCCCGTCGAAGTTCTCCGGATTGCGATTGCCGGGGATGAGGTCATACTGGAGATCGCCGCCGACGGCGATGGGCTGGTTCGGGTCGAATAGCAGCGGCAGGCCGCCGCGCGCCAGCCTGATCGTTCCAAGGACTGTCCCGTTGACGTACAAGACGGCCTCGTGGTCCGCCGGGCTGACGGTGGCGGCTACGTAGTACCACTGTCCGGCGGTGAACGCGAACGGGATGCTGCCAGTAGTGAGCCATTCCTGGCCGTCTCCTACATCTATGTGCAGTTGTTGCCCGCCGGGGTAGGCCGAGCCTTGGAGGACCAGATCGAAGCCGTACAAGCCGTTGGCCCCCCGCGTGTCGAAGATCGACTGGTACTGCTTGGACGCCGAACCGGGCTTTACCCATGCCTCGACGCTGTAAGCACCGGCGTAGGACGCGGACGGCTGGTAAGTCATCCAGCACCCTGGCTGCCCGAAGAAAGCGGCCGTGTCGGGGTCATTGCTGATAGGCCCTTTCCGGCCCAGCTGGACGCATGAAGCGTAGGTGCCGTTGTCGTTGCCGGTGTCATCGACCGCCGTGGTGGAGCCAGGCTGGTCGGCCAGCCGCCAGTAAGCCATCGGCGAGCTGGCGAGTATCACCGAAGAGTAATCCGCAGCAGCGCTCGCAGGTGACGCGCCGGCGGCGGCGGCGCTGGCGCAAAGCGCGGCCACCGACACGGTGGCCGCGATACGCCTGCTGATAACCAGTCTCGGTGATGGCATCCTGCACCTGTCTCTCCCTGGCGTGGCTGATGCCTTACCAGCCATGTGGCCAGATACGTCAGCCGTCCGGACGCAACCGGCTATGAATCTTGAGGTTCAGTGTCGGCCGTCGCGAGGTTGTGCACCATGAAGTGCCGCCGGAGGAACTGGCCACAGGAAACGGCCGTGCCTAGGCGCCGGCAGCCCGCCGCCGGATCAGCAAGATTCGACGCAAGTAGCACGCAATTTCGAAACCCTGAAACGCTCCGGTCTCTCAAGCGGGCTATCGCGAGGTGATCCACGACCGGGCCACCCCGATGCCGAGCGCAGGCGCGATGGCTCCGCATCGGACGGTCATCACCACCGCTTCACGTCGAGCAGGTCTCCGATGGTGACTTCGACGCGCCCATTGCTAGCTGGGGGCGCAGCCTGTCCATCGGGAGGCGCGGTGTCGGTCATCGCCTGGATACCGGGCATCGCCTGGGATTCTGGGCCTTGGGTGCCAGTGGACGATGGGTCATCCCGCCAGGCATCTGCGCTACAGGGGCGGGCTTGCGAACGCGCCTGAGCGTGCGACCGCGGCTTCGCACCGTGGCCCAGGCGACCAGACCCGACAGCGCCCAGCACAGGAACCCGAACCCGCCGATGACGCGCGGCACAAGCGGGAAAACGTGTGCCATGTTGCTGAGCACGACCGCAGGCGGTACGTGAAAAGTCTTCACGAGGCCGATTACGATACCGATCAGGCTCGCCGACGCACTTCCCGCCAGTGCCAGCGCCCCCGCCGCCACGGCCATCGGCATGTCCCGCCCGGCCCGGTTGACGACAAGGCCAACGAGCCAGCCGGACAGGATCGACACGTAGGTCGACTGGTAGTTCGTCAGGCCGAAGAAGGTCCCGGCGACGATCGCGCCGCCGAGTGCCACCGCAGCGCCGAGCGCTACCCCGGCGCCCAAACGGGCCGAAGTCGCAGCGCTGTCCGCCTGCTCCGGCGGATATGCCATGGCCGTTCCCTGGCCGATTCAGGCGGCCGCAGGTAGCGCGGCGTCAGCGGTCCGGATGTCCTTGAAGAAGCGGCGGTGGACGTGCAAGCGCTCGCCGTTCACAGGAATGACATACCAGACGCCGGACGCCGGGCCGAGCTGGGTTGCTCGTGGCAGCTCCGCGACCACGCCCCGAGCATTTCGCATGCCTAGCTTGCCGGCATCGAGCACAAGGATGCGCTGCGGAGTCACTGCGACGATCCGGTAGCGGTTCATGCTGAGGAAGATGATCCCGCCTGTTAGCACGAACAAGTACTGGCTGACAGTCTGGGCACCGAACACAGCCTCTACTGTCTCGCCGGGCTCAAGGTAGTGCGCCGAAGAATTCAGCATCGCGTCGCGAAGTGCCACCGACTGCCTCCCCGAATAGTTTCCGTACAGCCCTGCCGCCTGAAGCGGGAAAGGCGGGTAGTTGTATTGCAGCGCCGTCGCGGACCTTTCACCACGAAGCACGGCTCACAGAGCCGCCCACAGGAAGGGGCCGGCATCTCACAGGTCGCGGGGTGATGTCACCGGAACTGGGGCTCAGCGACGTGCAAGGGCGAGCGTGTTCTTGCTGATTGGCTGCCGCTCTCCACTGAACTATTTCGGTAATATTCTGATCTAAGCGTAATATCGGTCTCACAGCTGAGCAGCGTGCTCGTCGGTCCGGGTCGCCGCGCGTCGCCGGCCATAGCCCGACGGCGGCGGCAGGCGGGTCCGGCGCAAGGTCTCCGGCCAGATCAAGGCCGCGATCATGCCTATGATTTCGAGGCCTTCGAGGATGGTCGTGCCCTCCGGTACGCCGGTCGCGACGCCTTGTGCGCGCTCGCCGTCGTGGCTGACAGCACGATGGCTCTGCCGAGCAGTTTGCGCGCGAATCGCCGGCCTGTGATTGTGATCGGCGGCGGCCGGGCGGAGAGGCAAGACGACGACAGCGGCTAGGTCTTGCGCTTGTCACTGTCGGTCTGTGGCGGTGACGGTGGCATGGTCAGGAACCAGCGCCGCCCTGTGGCCCCGGAGCGTCCTCGCTGGCTTCTGCGCGGACGGCCACCGCCGCAGGCCCCGGTCCCGCATCAGGCCGCCGCCGTCGGTCTTGCCCAGCTGGAGCGGTGGCCGCTAGCTGCCCTGTGTGCGCGGTGCTCGGCCAACTGGCAGCATCGACGTGCCCGTTACTGCCTCCTTTGTCGGGGGTCAATGTCGTCTGATCGGCGCGCCTCAACACCTGATTGCCCGACATGACACCCGCTCAGCCGGATTTATCTGACCAACTGGCCGATAGCGGCGGTTCACTGCGTACGTAACGTCACAGCCAACAGATTTCGGTCTGGGGACATCGCGAGCATTGAGGAGAGGAACATGCGAAAGACAATTGCCGCCGCGATCACGGCGATCTCGGTCGCGGCAGCCCTCAGCGGCGCCGGACTGGCGGCTGCTAGTGCGACGCCTGCCGCGACCGGCACTTTGCACGTCCAGATCATGTCGACATCAGCCACATCCAGCAAAGAGAGCATCATCGTGACGGGACTCTTCACGGCCGGCGGCGTCGACCATTCCGGCAACAAGGTCGACCTGGTTGTGTTCCCAGGCGGGACGTTCAAGGTGGCGCACTCACCAGGCAAGGGCCCGCAGACGTTCAACTCGAAGACCTGCTTGATCACTGCGAACCAACATGGCACTTACACGATCGGGCACGGGACCGGCAAGTTCAAGGGCATCAGCGGGCGCGGAAAGTACCAGGTCAGCGTCCTCGGCGTGGGTGCCCGGTCGGGTGGCAAATGCTCACAGTCCAAGCCGCCCGTCGCCTTCCAGCTGATCATCAAGGCGTCCGGACCGGTGTCGCTGCCCTGACCGTGTCTCAGCTAGTACTGCCGCCGCGGGTCTACCTCGGCGCCCGCGGCGGTAGCCGCTCTGACTTGGTGACGGCACGTGCCTTGACGCGCGTTGCGGCTGGCGGCGGCTTCGGTGCCCAGTGGTCAACGGACGCGGCGAGGGGCTGGCTCAGCTAGTAGAACGCGATGCTCAGACGGCCCCGGATGCCGTCCAACCGGGGTCGCCGAGTGGCTTCGAGGCGAGCTCATTGACTGGGTCATCCGCGTCGGCTGCCGGTGATCTTGTGACGTCTCAGCCACCGAACACATCCCGCGTTCGGCTCAGTCGCGTCACACGCCGCACAACCGACGTCCACGACGTCAGGCAGCCGGGACTCGCTGCGACGATCGATCCGCGGCAACTTCGGATCATCGAACGGGACGCGACGCTAGCGCGTGGCCTGCACCAGTCAGTCTGCCCGGGCCGGTCCGCCCACGGCAGGTACCGGTCCTAGCCCCTACTCACTGATTTTGTTAGGTGACGACCAGTTCGCTTTCGAGCGGAGGGAATTTGATCTCCAAACGAGGCGCTGGCGCGACCTACCGCCGGGAGACCCTGGCCAGACGAACCGCTGAAGCTGCCTGCTCGCCGAGGACCAAGCAAGCAGTTTGGAGTGCATGGGGCTCCCACCGATGTGGCGGCGGCGCTCGTCTTTCTCGCTTCGCCAGCAGCGAGCTACATAAGCGGCCAGACTCTCATCGTCGACGGTGGCTTGCTCGCGTCCTGAGAGCAGGCCGGAAGGATCTGTGGGGATGAGCCGCGTCGTTGTCATCGGAGCTACCGGGCACATCGGCAGTTATCTTGTGCCTCGGCTGGTACGCGCCGGCCACGAGGTCAATGCGATGAGCCGCGGTACTCGAGGCCCATACCACGCCAGTCCAGAGTGGAATTCGGTCACCACGGTGACTGTCGATCGCGAGGCGGAGGACGCCGAGGGAACCTTCGGTGCCCGGGTCGCGGCGCTGCGCCCCGATGTCGTGATCGACCTGATCTGCTTCACTGCAGCCTCGGCGCAGCAACTCGTTGACGCGCTTCGCCCGTCCCGTCCGTTGCTCATTCACTGCGGGACGATCTGGGTGCACGGCCCCGCGCTTCGGGTGCCGGTCACCGAGAATGAGCCCCGGACCCCACACGGCGAGTACGGCATAGGCAAGGCGGACATCGAAGCCCTCTTGCATCGCGAGACGCTGGCAGGCGGCGTCCCCGCGGTGGTGCTGCACCCAGGTCACATCAGCGGGCCGGGCTGGCCGGTCATTACCCCGGCCGGCAACCTGGATGCCGGCGTCTGGACGAGCCTCGCCACGGGTCGACCGCTCGCGTTGCCCGATCACGGGCTAGGTGTCCTGCATCACGTGCACGCCGACGATGTGGCGCAGGCATTCGAGCACGCGCTGTCAGAGCCGGCTTCCATCGGGTCCAGCTTTCACGTCGTTGCGGAGCAGGCGATGACGCTCCGGGGCCTGGCGACTGGCGTCGCTCAGTGGTTTGGCCGCGAGCCGGTGCTGGAGTTCGTCGAATGGGCGGAGTTCGACCGCCGCGTCGCTGCCGAGCACGCCGAGGCCACCCGCCAGCACACCATCCGCAGCATCACCGCGAGCATTACCCGCACTAGAGAGGTGCTGGGCTATGCACCGCGGTATAGCGCGCTCAGCGCCATGCACGAGGCACTGGCATGGCTCGTTACTAACCGCCAAGTAGACGTCGGCGGTCAGCAACTCCTTGCGCCAATCCTGATTCCCTGAGCCGCGCCATAGCCTTCGAGCATTTCACCAGCTTCAGATTTACTCCTCTGGGCTTCCCCTCGTAGCGTGGACACGCTTTCAGAGGAACCCCGCCTCCACCCGGCGCCATGCAGCGTTGCTGCACTGAATCGCTCGCCCGGCCTATTAGTCCCCACCAATGTCCCCGCTGCCTTGATCGCTGTGCGGCGATCGCAGCTCGGCAGTGCCGTCATGGGTCTGCAGCTCACCGTCACCCAGAGCAGTTGGCCGTAGTGCGGCAGTGGCCGGCGAAGCGAGCGGCAGCCTTTGGGTGGGGCTGACGCTGAAGACGCCAAAGACGAGATCCGGTTCGGGCTCCTGCGCCGACGCCTCAAGGGCCGACTGGGTCGTGGCTAGCTGGGTGACTCGACGGCCAGGCCGTAAGCCTGCGCCGCGGCCGTGAGCCTGGCGTCGTAGGCGATCATGACGCCGAGGTCCTGGCCGATCTGCAGAGCAGATGCCAGGTGGATGGCGTCCAGCGTGCGCAGTTCGCCGGGCTCCAGGTCGACGGCCCGGTCGAGAGGGGCTCATCGATGCGGAGCATGCCAACCGCGCGCAGCAGCCGCCGGGCCACCAGACCCTGCGCGGTGTTGCCGGAGCGGCGAAGCGGCCGGATCGTCTCGGCGCGCAGCAGGGTGGACGATGCACGCTGCGGCCACCGGGCGATCGCTCGGCGCAGCGCCAGTGATTCCGGCTCGGCGACGATCCGCTTGACGAACGCCGAGCTGTCAAGGTAGGCGACAGGACCGGCCAACGCTATTCGTCCGCCCTCAGCTCGGCTAGTGCCGACGACGGCAGCATGCGGCCTGCCGGGGCTGCGGGCAGCGACAGTTCGTCGAGCAGGTCAAGCAGATCTGCTGCCGCCTGGGTGGCCCGGCCTTCCGCGGTCAGCTGATCGAGGGCACCCGGCCGCAGCGGGACGATCCGCGCGATCGGATGCCCGTGCTCGGTCACCTCCACCACCTCACCCGCGACGACACGTCTCAGCACCCGGCTGGTCTGCTGCCGGAGCTCTCTGATACTTACAGCGTGACTCATAGTGTCTACGCTGTAGCACATTCATCCGGGCAACGATGGCCCGGTACACCGTGCACGCAGGGATGCCGGGTGCCAGAACCGAGCCGCGTCCGCGCGGATCGTCCCACCGCCACAGGCCACCGTCGGGCGGAGGCGCCGACGGGAGGCCCGGCGACTCTGGCGTGGTCATGGTGTCGCTTCTTTTCAGCAAGGTCCGGCCCCTGACGCATTACCTGCCCTGCTGACGAGCGGCTGCGGGCGGCGGCGCTTGCCAGTGTGCTGGCAGGCTGTCATGGGACGGGCGGCCCGGCGGCGTCGCTTGCCAGATCGGAGCGGAAGGCGTCGTAGTAGGCCTCGTAGATCAGGTCGGACTCGCGGGCTCGCTGGTGGCGCAGCCCGGCCAGCACCCAGGCCAGCCGCTGCCGGACATCGGTAAAGTCAACCGCCTCGCCGACCTGGCCATCCAGTTCCTGGCCCAGCGCGACGATGCCCTCGCGCAACTGGCGGTAGTGGACCCGCAGGCCACGGACCCGGTTGCGCAGCCACGGCTGGGTGCGGGAGATGTCAGACAGCAGGCTGTCGGGCCGGGCGGCGTTGCCGGCTTCCTCGCTGGCCGCCTCTCCCAGGATGGCGAGAGTGCGGCGGACCTCGGCCAGCCAGGCCTGCTCGCGGTGCGGTGCCGCGGTGCCGAGCGCGGCCTCCAGTTGCTGCATCGCCGCGAGCGTGCGGTCCTGGTCGGCGTGCCGCGCTTCCGTCCGGTGGCGGCGGACGTCGGCCGCCGGACCATGGCCGGATCCGGATCCGAGTTCGGCGGGTGGTGTGGCTGTCATTTCGGGCCTTCCCCTCGGGCATGGGCTGCAGGCGTGGGCGGCGTGGCAGCGGCGGGTCAACGGACCGTCCGGGCGGCCTGCGGGCCTGCAGTGGCATAAGGAAGGAACGCCCAGCGGGTGGTCGTCGCCATGCGCGTGCCAGTAGGACTGAATGCACCGCCTCCGGCTGGGAGGATGGGCCACAGAGGGGTGCCGGAGCCCAGCGGGCTGCTCGCGGCACTTCCCTGCGGCGGCGGCTTACCGCCCGGCGGTGACCTTCTTTCGGTCCTCGTGCCCAGTAATGGCGATGGTGCGCGGCTTGGCCTGCTCGTGCACCGGGATGGACAGGGTCAGGACGCCTGCGCTGTAGTCCGCGGCAACGTTGTCAGCGTCCAGGGTGTCACCGAGGAACACCTGCCGGGTGAAGACGCCCACCGGCCGCTCGGCGACGATCATCTCCGCCCCGCCCGGCTGGTCGGGCTTGCGCTCGGCCCGGACGGTGAGCACGTTCTGCTCCACGGTCAGCTCGATCGAGTCTGCGCTGATGCCGGGCAGGTCGAAGTGCACGTAGAAGGTGTCGCCGCTGCGGTAGGCGTCCATCGGCATCGCGGCCGGGCGGGCGGCGGTCCCGAGCACGTGCTGGGTGAGCCGGTCGAGTTCGCGGAACGGGTCGGTACGCACAAGCATGACTAGCCTCCTCGCCAGTAAATGGTCTGCAGCGGGCCGTACGCCCGCTCACTTATATAGCACCGCATCCCGTTATCTGACAAGACTAGACTCAGATTTGATGTAGGTTCATACTGAGGTAATCAGCCAGGCGTGGGAGGCGGGATGAGCGACCGGGACCCCTACCAGGTGCTAGGACTGGGCCAGGACGCCACCGGCGCGGAAGTCGCCCGTGCCTACCGGCGGCTCGCCCGGGCGGTGCACCCTGACTCGCGGCCCGGCGACCCGGCCGCCGCCGAGCAGTTCCGCGCCTTGTCGGATGCCTATGGGCTGCTGTCCGACCAGGCCCGCCGGGCCGCTTACGACCGCCAGCATCCGCCGCGGCCAGCCTGGCGCCCGCACGGGCCAGGGTCGGCCGGACCGGATCTGTGGTCGGTTCCGCCAGGCATGGGGCCATGGGCGGCAGGCAGCCCAGCATCCGGCGCGCCGCTGCGGGTCGGCCCGGTTCACGTCCAGCCGCCCGCGTCGCCCGGCCGCGCTGAGCCCGCGCGCCGCCCCGGCGTCGACCCTGCATTGGAGCGCCTGTACTGGTGGCTTCTTGCCTCACAGCGCGAGTGGCCATGGTGATCCCGCCGTGGGCCGACCCGGAACACGGGGTGTACAGCATCTCCGTGGCCGCAGAACTAGCGGGCCTGCACCCGCAGACCCTGCGCATCTGGGAACGTCAAGGCCTGCTCGAACCCGCCCGCAGCCCGGGCGGCACCCGCCGCTACAGCGGGAACGACATCACCCGGCTGCTGGAAATCACCGCCCTGACCAGCGACGGCCTCAACCTCGCCGGCATCCGCCGCGTCCTGGCCCTGCAGGAAGAGACCCGTCGCCTGCACGCCGAGATCGCCCGGCTCAGGGCCGCCCGCCGCCCCGGCGCACGCCCGCCAGAATCCCCGACAGGCAGCCGCTAAACGGCGCGGCACCGCCCTCGGCCCCAGTCGAGACGGAGGCAGGCGGCCGCCCAGGGCCCCGCACTACGGCCGGTGCACTTGCTCATGGCGTCGTTGAGGGCGAGTGCGTCCATCAGATTGTCAATGCTCCCAGCGGTGGCCGCCGCGAGACGCAAATTTTGCGGATGCGTCTCCGCAGCGGCCGGGCGCGGCCGTCTGCCGCAGCCTGCCCTCGCCCGCGGCGGCGCTCCTGCTCTCCGGCTTGTACCCGACCGCCCTAACCAGTAGTCCGGCCAGGATTCGGGTCGGCATGTTCTCATGGTTGTGCGGCTTAACCACCGCGTGCGGTGATCTGTGCCTCGAGCCGCTCCCAGAGCTGCCGGGCGAGCAGGTCGTCCCCACTCGGGGGCCCACCGAGTAGGTGGACGCGGCGAGGGCGCCGGTCGTGCCAGAACCTGCCGCTGCCGAGCAGGTCAGGGTCAGCGCTCGCGAGCCAGATCGCGGTGTCGGCGCCCTGTTCAGGGGTGCGCAAGATCGGGCGGAGCAGCCGTCGGAATGCGGGCAGCGAGGTCGCCACTCCAGGGGTGTCGGCCCAGCCCGGGTGCATCGCGTGGAAGGCGACCTCCGCAGCGGGTATGCGCCTGGCCCATTCGGCGCTGAGCGCGACCTGGGCGCGTTTGGCCCGCGCGTAAGCCGTCACTCCTCGGTAGTCGCCGCGACCCATCGGCGTCACCGAGCGGGCGAGCGGCTGACCGTACATGCCGCCTGACGACATCACGATGACACGGGAGGGGGCCGCACACAGCAGCTGCGGCAACAGCAGCCTCGTGAGAGCGAACGGGCCAGTGACCTGCCCGGCAAAAGTGAGCTCCGTGCCACCGCCGTTCGTTTCGTAGCCGCGAAACATGGCGCCCGCGTTGTGGACCAGCACGTCCAGCTGGTCGTGCTCGGCCGCGAACTGGTCAGCGAACTCGCCGACTGAGTCCAGGTCGGTAAGGTCGGCGATGCCGTAGCTGACGCGGTCGTTGCCCGTCGCCGCGATGATCTGCCGTCTGACGCTCGCGGCACGACGGGCGTCGCGGGCAAGGATGTGCACGGTGGCGCGCCGGCGAGCCAGTCCGGTCGCGATGGACAGGCCGATCCCTGCGGTGGCCCCGGTGACGAGGACGACCCTGCCTGCCAGCGACGCGCGGGAGTTCCCTGCAAACTCCGGCAGTAGCCGCGACCGCGCGGCGATCCCGATCCGGGAGTAGCTGCCGACGATGCTGGCTTCCAGCAGGCTATCGGCTGCACGCCCGGCTTGCTGGCATGCGTAGTTACCAGCCGCGGAGGTGGCGCGGACCGTGACCTCCTGGGTTCTCTGGGCTGGCCTCACCGTGTGCCTCCTGCAGTAGCCAGATGCCGACGCGCCCGGTAAGCGGCCACGGCGTCGCGGTGATCGATAATCGGCGCGGGGTACCGGGCGGCGCGCCGGTCGGCGGGCGCCGGGTCGTGGATCCGGTCGGCCGGCAGGCTGGCCAGTTCCGGAACGTAGCGACGGACGTAGTCCCCGTCCGGGTCGAAGATGTGGCCCTGCCGGACAGGATTGAACACGCGGTGCCAGTTCTGGTCGGTTCCGGTCCCGGCGACCCACTGCCAGTTCAGCTGATTGCAGGCGATATCAGCATCGACGAGATGGTGCTGGAAATGCGCTGCCCCGAGGCCCCAGTCCAGGTAAAGGTCTTTTGCCAGGAACGAGGCGGTGATCATGCGCGCCCTGCCCGGCATGAATCCCTCCGCGCGCAACTGGCGCATCGCGGCGTCCACGACCGGGTAACCCGTCTGTCCGGCCTGCCATGCCTGCAGCGCGTGCTGGTCGTCCGCCCACTCGTCCCCGCGATCAGTGAGATCGCTCCAGGCTGAATCTGGCCGTGCCGCAAGCAACTGGCTGAAAAAATCCCGCCAGGCCAGCTGGCGGACGAACCCGACGCTGCCCGGCAAGTCTCGCACCGCTTCCTCGACCACGAGGGGCGACAGGCAGCCCAGGTGCAGGTAGGCCGACAGCCTCGAGGTCGCGTCGGCCGCCAGCGCGTCTCGGCCGGTGTCGTAGCCGGCTAGGCCGGTGCCGGTCCACCTGCGCAGCTGCAACAGGCCCGCGAGCTCGCCGCCCGCCTGATCTGCGCTGGAGGTGGCGCACTCGATCAGATCGGCTGGCGCCGCAACGTGCCTGGGGTCGTAGCTCGCGGGCAGATTTACCCTGGCCGGCGGCCGGGCCGCAAGCCGCCGGGGCCTTTCCAGCCACCGGCGGTAGTACGGCGCGAACACGCGGTACGCCGGGCCCGAGCCGGACCGCAGGACCGGGGGAGGCACGATCGTGACACCCGGATGGGTCCTCACCGTGATCCCGCAGGCTCCGGCTGCCGCGGTCAGCCGGGCCACCCGCTTCTGGGCGTGCCCGGAGACGTCGTCTGCCAGGTGAATCTCACTGGCCCCGGCGCTTCGTGCCGTGTCCAGGACAGTCGGGAGCCAAAGCCCGCGGCGGACCACGAGCGCTCCGCCGAGCTGGCGCAGCTGTGCGTCAAGATCGGCGAGCGACTCCTGCAGGAAGCGCAGCCGGGCAGCGCCAGCGCCGCAGCGTGCAATTAGCTGACCATCGAGAACGAATAGCGGCACCACGGCGGAGGTTCTGGCGGCGGCCGCGGTCAGGGCCGGGTTGTCCGCGAGCCGCAGGTCGCGGGTGAACACCATGACTGAGATCCTCGTCATTTAATCAATACTAAAGTACGCTGAGTCCTGTGCCCGAAGTACCGCCTGTCATGCCGCTGCGCGAAGCTGCCGAGGCTCTCGGCGTGCACTACCAGACCGCCTACGGCTGGGTTCGCGAGGGCGTGCTGCCTGCGCGCAAGAGCGGGCGAGAT
>Ga0335072_10003762_pt1 | contig 22717 bp, 15 predicted proteins | sample Lox_Sample_21_FD_206725 | JGI IMG/M metagenome (GOLD analysis project Ga0335072, IMG submission 206725) | Soil microbial communities from Loxahatchee National Wildlife Refuge, Florida, United States - Lox_Sample_2.1 | ecosystem: Environmental > Terrestrial > Soil > Wetlands | place: USA...
CACCAACGCGATCCACAGCATGTCCGCGCCAAGCAGATGGATAATCTGCATCCAGGTGGGAGCGAGCAGAGCGACATCGGCAAATCCGAGCAGATATTGCAGAATCAGGAGCGCAATAACGCCTGCGGCCAGCTTGCGGTTTCTTCCCTTCCACGCGCTGGTAAAGATCAGCCAGCAGATAAATGCGCCCGCGAGAAATCCCAGAGTTGGATGCAGCCAGCGAATCCGCAGCAGCCACGCGCTCTTCGCCGAGAAGTCCTGCGCCAGCGCTGAGCGCAGAGAGTCAGCCGGAAAGAGCGTATCGCCCAGCGCGGCGAGCGAGCCGCTGACTCCGACAAAAAGCGTCGCCAGTATGCCGATGGATGCGATGCCAATCGAGCGGTAATCAACGCTGCCACGCATGAATCCAACCGGGCGCGACAGGAAGTGCGCTGTTAGCGCAAGCGCAGCCAGCAGCAGAAGCGTGTTCGCCAGGTGCAGTGAAAGATACACCGCGCGCGACGCCGATTGGTCGTGCGCAACCTTGCCCAGCAGGACGAGCAGCGCTCCAAGCAGTGCTTCGTTGAAGGTCAGAACTGCGGCAGCCAAAACCGTGACCCGCGCCAGATGACGCCTGGCCGTCGATGCAAACGTCCACGCAAGTAAGGCAATCATGGCAATCAAAGCGATGCCGCTCATGGCCCGGTGCGTGAACTCGATGATGGTTTCTATGCGGGGCGAATGCTGAATGACCGTGCCGTTGCAGAGCGGCCAGTGCTCGCCGCAGCCCGCGCCCGAGCCGGTAGCCCGCACGATCGATCCCCACAGGATGACCGCGACGTTGTAGATAAGCACTATCCAGGCAAAACGTCGTACGCCCTTTGCGTGCCATATCTCAGCCGGGAATAGCCGAATTGCGCTTGTGGTCAAGAGAAAGTTGCCTGCCTGTCGAACATTCTAATCGTTCCTGCCATGCAACTTTTTCACCTGACGCCGAATCTCACCTTACGCTATGGAAAATCCCTCCCCCAGAAAATCCTCGACAGAAACAAGAAAACCGAACAGAAGGTAAAGGATTCTTCTTCGCCCCTGCCGGTACGTTAATTTTGCTTTACTTTGGAGCGTAAGCGTCCATTACTTCCCTCCAGCACTGATATGGGCTAAACGCTTTCACATCAAATATTTCTCGTCTGTGTGGGCCCACGCTGAATACGTTGTGCCGCTTTTGCAGGATGGAAGGATAAATGCAGCGTACATACTCGGGAAGTAGTGTGGTTGATCACTCCCCAGCCATAGCTTTGTTATCCTGATTATGGAATTTCATCTTTCCTTTCAAGAAAATAACTTTCGAAGAGGCCAATGCGGATTTTCGTCAATGAGTTTTCGGGTCACCCGTTTCAAATTCAGTTGAGCCGCGAACTCGCGCGACGTGGTCATGAAGTAGAGCACGTCTATTTTTCCGGAAACACTTCTACCCCCAAGGGTACCGTCACAAGTGCGAGTGTTCCCAACCTGAAAATCTCCGGATTGAACATTCAAATAGAATTTGCGAAACATTCAATCCGCAGGCGCCGCGCGGCCGATATCGAATATGGCAGAGTCGCATCGGAAGCTGCCCGCAGATTCAAGCCGGACGCGATCCTTTCTTCAAACATGCCGCCGGACGGACAAAAGATTCTGCTTAACGAGGCCCGTCAACAGAATGCACGGTTTATTTACTGGCTGCAGGACATCTATGGCCTGGCAGTCCGCTTCGTCCTCGCGCGCCGCATGAAGTTTCTTGCCGAGCTTGGCGGGGCCTACTACGAGTCGCTGGAAAAGAAACTGCTGCTGCAGTCTGATTCCGTGGTCTGCATCTCTGACGCCTTCGTTGAATATGTAAGAAAATGGGGCATTCAGGAAGACAAAATCCACCTGATTGAGAATTGGTCCCCGCTCGATGAAATTACCCCGATGCCAAAAAACAACGCCTGGGCACGCGAAAACGGGGTGGCAAACAAATTCTGCTTTATGTACTCCGGAACCCTGGGGATGAAGCATCGTCCGGAACTGTTACTCTCTCTGGCGAAATATCTCGCATCGACCGGCGAAGCGAAGCTCATTGTGAATGCTGCCGGAGTGGGCGCAGACTGGCTGCACGAACAAACAAGAGACTTGCCTTCCGATGTATTTTGCCTGCAGTCGTTTCAACCGTATGAGCGGCTTTCTGAGGTCATGGCTGCAGCCGATGTGCTTATAGCGCTTCTCGATTCAGACGCGGGAAAATTCGCGGTGCCCTCAAAAACGCTTACCTACCTCTGCGCCGCGCGGCCAATCCTGATGGCTGCGCCCCATGTGAACCAGGCAGCGAAAGTTATACAAAACGCGAAGGCTGGCGTGGTGGCTTCGCCGGATTCTCCGGAGGACTTTGTTGCTGCGGCAAAAGAACTGATGGACCGGCCGGATGAGAGAGCCGCGCATTCGCAATGTGCGCGGGCCTACGCCGAGCGGCATTTCAATATCGGGTACATCGCAGATCGATTCCTGAATCTGATCCAGCCTGAATCGATAAGCTTCAGCCCGCTGCCAGTTCGCGCGCCCGCTGCGCCGCGCGCATCACAGCCTTGATCAGCGTCACGCGCAGACCGCCTTCTTCCAGCTCGAGAATGCCATCGATGGTGCATCCCGCAGGAGTCGTGACGGCATCCTTCAGCAGCGCCGGATGATAGCCCGTATCGAGCACCATCTTGGACGCGCCGAAAGTCATCTGCGCCGCCAGCAGCGTCGCCGTATCGCGCGGCAGGCCAACCTTCACGCCCGCTTCCGCCAGCGATTCAAGAATGATGTAGATATACGCCGGACCCGACGCAGACAGCGCCGTCACTGCATCCATATGCTTCTCATCGACAATGACAGTCCGCCCGATTGTCTCGAAGATGCGCGATGCAAGGAGCATCTGCGCGTCCGTGACGTATTTCCCGCGACACAGAGCGGTCATGCCCACACCCAGCATCGAAGGCGTATTAGGCATCGAGCGAATCACCGGAATCGCAACTTCGGCAGCTTCTTCCATCGTGCTGGTTTTCACTCCGGTCGCAAATGAGATCAGCATCTTCTCGGAAGTGAGCGCCGGCTTGATCTGTCTGCCTAGATCGGCCACCTGAAACGGCTTCACGCCAATCAGAATCAGGTCAGCTCGCTTCGCTGCTTCCACATTGTCCGTCGTAACTTCGACGCCCCATTGCGCGGAGAGCACCTGAGCCCGTTCCTCGTGAGCTACCGTCGCAATGATTTGCTCCTGCGCAAAGAGCTGTTGCTTGAGAAACGCCTGCAGCAGAATGCCGCCCATCTTGCCTGCGCCAAGAACGGCGACGCGTAATTGAGAAAGGTCTTCGTTCATCTTGCTCCCATCTTGCCTTTAGACTAAAGGCAGCTATTTCCCTTTCTGCTGCACAATCCAGGTATTGACGCGCTCATCGAGCACGTCCAGGGGTAGTGCGCCTGAATCGAGCACCTCGTCATGAAAGGCGCGCAGATCGAACTTGCTGCCCAGTTCCTTCTGCGCCCGCGCGCGCAGTTCCAGGATCTTCAACTGTCCCATCTTGTAGCCCAGAGCCTGCGCGGGCCATGCAATGTAACGATCCACTTCGGCATTGATCGTGGCGTCATCCAGACCGGAGTGCGCTTTGAAATACTCCACCATCTGGTCGCGTGTCCAGTGCTTCCAGTGCACGCCCGTGTCAACAACCAGACGAATAGCGCGAAAATTATCAGCCTCAAGGCGTCCAAAGTCGGAGTAGGGGGCCTGATAGAAGCCAACATCCTTGCCGAGCCGCTCCGCGTAGAGTCCCCATCCTTCCGTATACGCCGTATAGTGCATGTACTTGCGGAACTCGGGCAGCCCCGTCAGCTCCTGCGCGATCGAGATCTGCAGATGATGGCCGGGCAGGCCCTCGTGATACGCAATCGATTCGACACCCGCCAGCGAGCGATGCGCAAAGTCGTACGTGTTGACGTAGACCGTTCCCGGACGCTTGCCGTCGGGCGTCCCGTGCTGATAGTACGCAGGCGCCTGGTCTTTTTCGATAAAGGCCGGGACCGCATCGACCACCAGCGGCGCTTTGGGCAGGCGGCCAACCAGATCGGGCAGCTTCGCCTTCATCTGGTCAATGTCGTGCCTGTAAAGATCGAGCAGTTGCTCTTTTGACTGCGCATGCAGCTTTGGGTTCGCGGCCATTGACGCGCGCAGTGACGCGATGTCCTTGAAACCAAGCTTCTGCGCAATCACCAGCATCTCGGCTTCATCGCGCTTCACTTCGTCCAGGCCGATCTGGTGAATCTGATCGGGCGTCAGATCGGTTGTTGTGCTCTGGCGCACGCGAAAGGCGTAATACTTGTCGCCGTCCGGAAGCGACCAGACGCCATACTCCGTGCGCCCCGCCGGAATGTACGTGCCCTGCAGAAATTTGGCAAAGTGCGTATACGCCGGCTGCACCTGCTTCTGAATCGCGTCGAGCATCTCCGTCTGAATGCGCTGCTGCTCCTGTGCTGAAATGCCGGCGGGGAACTTCTTGAGCGGGCGCGCAAAGGGCGTGTCTTCCGGTTTTTGCTGCGCGATGGTGTTCACCTGCACCAGCACTTTTTCCAGCAGATACTTCGGCGGCACGCGATGGTCGTCCATGCCGATCATCATGTTGTCGGTGATCTGCTGGAAAGCCGTCGGCACCTTTTTCAGGCGGGCAATGTAGTCGTCGTAATCCTTGGCCGTATCGAAGCTGAGAACAGAAACCAGCTGCGGCAGCTCCGACTGCAATCCGTTGAACTGGTCGACAGGCATTTCCCAGGGCTTGAAATTAGCTGCCTCCTGCTCCTCGGCAAGCTGGCGCTCCATGAGCTCCTTGCTCAGCTGGTCCTGATCGTTGAGACCGGTTGCGTCGATCGCGCCGAGACGCAGCAGGTACGCGCGTCCACGCGCCAGCCGGTCATTGTATGCGGCAACCGAATAATCGGTGAGCTGGTCATTCCAGCGCTTATCCCCGATGGAAGAAGCAAATTCCGGCGAGTGTTCCAGCCGGTCTTCCCACATTTCGGCAAAGAGCGCATTCAGCTCTTTACTGCGCTCAGCCACACTCTGAGCAGTCTGAGCATAGGAAGAACGGCACAGAGGAGCGATAAGCAAAGATAAGACAAGGGTGACGCAAAGCAGCTTCTTCATGGCAGTGATGGCTTAGAGCGCAGTGTATCAGGAGGATGGCCTGTAAAACCGCTCTCACCGCAGACGTTCCAGGATTGAATCAAGAGCCGGTTACGCTGCTGCAGTTCTAAGATGGCCCGCACGCACGTTACGGATACGGCTTCGCTGCGGGTTTATTCTCGCAAAGCGCTGCCGGAATCCAGCAAACGATACAAGGTCGAGCGGCTGATGCCGAGCATCTGCGCGGCCCGCAGCTTGTTGCCGCCGGTCTTCGCCAGCACCTGAGTGATGTGGCGCAGGATCATGCGATCGAGATTCGGATCATCTTCCGTATCCGGTGCAGTCGTTTCGCTCTTCTGCGGCTGCGTGGCAATGGTCAACGGCGGAATATCGATGGGACGAATCCACTGCCCGGGACAATCCATCGCCGCATTGGTAATCACCGCTTCCAGCTCCCGCACGTTTCCCGGCCACGTATGGGAAAGCAGCCGCGCAAGCGAACCAGAACCGAGACCGCGCACCGGCTTGCCATGAGCAGCCCCACGGCGCGTCGCAAACCAATCCGCCAGTGCGGCAATGTCCTCACGGCGTTCCCGCAATGGCGGCAGCTCAAAACGAATTGCAGTCAGACGATAGGATAGATCGGCACGCAGCTCGCCCCTGGCCGACATCCGACGCAGCGCCTTGCAGGAACTCACGAAGAGTTGACGCGGAAAGAAATCCTGCTCATCGCGTGCGCCGCGATGCTCCCACCATTCCAGGAAATCCATGAGCCTCGACTGCTGCTCCGCACTCAGATCGCCGAGCCGCGTGAGGAACAGCGTGCCTCCACGGGCCTCATCCAGCAGCGCCTGCGTCTCGGCCGAAAGAAAGCGCGCCGCGGAACAGGCTATAAAGGGGGCATCCGAAGCAGGCCCAAACGCATGCATTGTCCGCGCCGTGAGCGTTTTGCCCGTTCCCGCTTCACCTTCCAGCGCAACAATGCGGAGATGCGGCGCAGCCTGCCGCAGACGCGCGAATAAGCGCTGCATCACCAGGCTGCGCCCCACCATGTCCCCCAGCCGCATCAGCTCTCCGCTGCTGGCCTGCGGGCCTGCCGTGACCGGCATCTCGGCGACCGACTCCTCACTCCACTGCGTAAAACCTGCCACAACCGCTCCCCGGGGGAAAAATAAGTCGGGCTCGCTGAACATGGCGGCCTGTGGAGTCTATCGGCACCGAAAGAGAAATTGATAGGTGCAGCGGCAGCAAAAAGAGCGCCACCCGGCGCTCTTTAATTTTTTAAGGGAAAGTCAACAAGCCATTAAGGATGAGCTGTTTCGGCCGGCTTCCGGATGCGGGGCGAGGGTTGGTCAGAGAAGATTCTCCCATCGCGGATCATCACTACCCGATGCGCATACTCGGCAATGTCGGGTTCGTGGGTCACAAGCACGATCGTGTTTCCCTTCGCCTGCAATTCGTCAAAGAGGGCCATGATCTCGTCTCCGGTCTTGGAATCGAGGTTGCCGGTAGGCTCGTCGGCCAGGATGATCGACGGCCGGTTGATGAGTGCGCGCGCAATGGCCACACGCTGCCGCTGGCCGCCCGACAGCTCATTCGGCTTGTGATGCATGCGGTCTCCTAGACCCACAGCGCGCAGTGCTGTCTCAGCACGTTCCAGGCGCTCAGCAGCATGAGTGCCGTTGTAGATCAGCGGCAGCTCGACGTTGTGCAGCGCCGTGGCCCGGGCCAGCAGGTTAAAGGTCTGGAAGACAAAGCCGATCTCGCGGTTGCGGATGCGCGCCAGCTCGTCATCGTTCAGGTCGCTGACCAGGTGCCCGTTGAGCCAGTATTCGCCTTTGCTCGGAGTGTCCAGGCAGCCAATCAGGTTCATCAGCGTCGATTTGCCCGATCCCGACGGCCCCATGATGGCGACGTATTCATTCTGCTTGATGCGAAGCGAAACGCCCTGCAGGGCATGCACCTGCTGCTCCGACCCCATATCGTAGGTCTTCCATAGGTCGTGCACCACGATGATGTCACCCGGCCCCGGGCCATTTCCTGGTGGGGATCCCGCGCCGGCGACGATTCGCGCTTCCGCTTCGGTGGTTGTCTGGGTCGTCATCTACCTGCTCCTGATTCTACTTATGAGGACGAAGAAGAATCGCTATCGTTGTTTACCGTCACAGGAGTCGTGTCCCGCTTGACGAGCGCGTTGTCTTTCAAATTGCGCAAGACGCGATAGGTGCCGGTGACGATCTCGTCCCCTGCCTTCAGACCGCTGGTCACTTCAATGTCGGTGGTGCCGGTAATACCGGTCGTTACCGGAACAAAGTGCACCCGCATCTTGCCGCTCTTATCCGCGCGCAACACAAATACCCCTTGCACCTTCTGCGCGTCCGGGGAGCTTATCGCGGTCGATGCATTTTGCAGATGTGGTTTGTCCTTTGGGTCATCGGGCGAGCGCATGGTGAGCGCCTGAATCGGGATCGCCAATGCGTTTTCCCTCCGCGCGGTCGTGATCTTCGCGGTGGCTGACAAGCCTGGCTTCAACTCGCTGTAAGGCTGGTCAAGCGTAACGACAACCTTGAAGTCTTTTGCCTCTTCCGTTCCGCTCGTGGTCTGGCTGGTGGCCACGCCTGTCGACCGCAGTAGCGCCTGGTCGCCCACTTCCGTAACATGCCCCTTGAAAATCTTGCCCGGCAACGCGTCGACGCTCACGTTCGCTTCCTGCCCCAGGGCAACGTTTACGATATCGGTTTCGTCTACCTTGACCTCAGCGGTGATGATCGACATGTCGGCGAGCGTCATCAGCGTAGAGCCCTCTGCATTCTGGATACCAACCACAACGGTCTCGCCCTCGCGCACGGGCAGGTTCGTCACCAGAGCATCGAACGGAGCAACGCTGACCGTTTTGTTAAGCGCGTCCTCGTTATAGCGCAGCGTCGCCACCTGTGTTCCCAGGTGCCCGCGGGCCGATTCCGTCTGCGCCTTCGCCTGGACCAGCGACGCCTCGGATTGATTCAGAGTCGCCACATCCGTGTCATAAGCAGCTTTCTTCGCGTCAAAATCAGCCTTGGAGACAAGTTTGTCAGCGTACAACGCTGTATAGCGCTGATAATCGAGCCTTTTCTGCTCAAGGTCCGCCTTGGCGTGCTCGACACTCGCCTCGGCCGTCTTTTCCGCCGCAATATACGAAGCAATATCGGTTTGGGCAGCCGCGATTGCGGCTTTCTGGGCGTCGACGTTTGCTTCCGGCTGGATACTCTCCACGGTGGCAAGGACTTGACCCCTCTTTACGTGGTCACCCTCTTTGACGTAGAGGTGCGTGATACGCCCGAACGCAGTGGCCCCAACGTTGACATATGTCTTGGGCTTGATCTGGCCCGTTCCACTGACAACGGATACCAGATTGCCACGCACAACTGTCCCGGTGAGAACCTTGGTGTATCCGGCCTGGGCGCGCACCACGGTGAGCGCGACAATCCCGGCCACGGCGAGAACTACGGCAACTATAATGACGATTTTTTTCAAAGCCAGTCTTCCCGTATATGCGGATCTCGAACGCCTGACCCAGTCACTTGCTCCTGTAGTACGCAAATAGGGCGGAGCAAGTTCCGCAAAAGTCGCTGCTTCTGTTGCGCCGGATTGTCCTCCCGCTCAGGTGCACAACATGATAACAGGCCTGATTCTCGATAGGACAGCACCGAACCGCTTGCAGCCCCGTCTAAAACAATATGCAACGGCGCTTGTATTCCGTCTTCATGAATCCGTAAAATTAACCAAAGCGGTAGAGGGGTAAACAGAAGCGTTATGTTGAAGGGCCGTATTCCGTTCATTGTCGCAATTTCCGTTGGAGCGTTCGCGATTTCTCAGGCACAGTCCACAACACAGAGCGATCCGCAGTTGCAGACCCGACCGTCCTCAGCGCAGGCCGACGGCCAAAGTCCTCCCACCACGGACTCTTCTACCGATAATCCACTCAATCGCCAGCTCCCCGATAAAGAGCGCTTCAAGCAGCAAAAAGAACTGAAACAAGAGTTAAAGGGCCCCTACAAGAAGTGGGTCGATCAGGACGTTCGCTGGATCATTACCGACCAGGAACTGAAAGCCTTCAAGAGCCTCAGCAATGACGAAGAGCGGGACGCCTTCATCGAGGCCTTCTGGCAGCGCCGTAACCCCAACCCCGACTCGCCCGAAAACGAATTCCGCGATGAGCACTACCGTCGCATCGAATACTCCAACGAGCACTTCGCCGCGGGCAAGCCGGGCTGGAAGACCGATCGCGGCATGATTTACATCAAATACGGCAAGCCCGATTCGATTGATGCGCACCCTAGTGGCGGCACCTACGACCGCCCCATGGACGAGGGCGGCGGCACCACTTCGACCTTTCCGTTTGAAATCTGGCATTACCGTTACATTGAGGGTATCGGCGAAAACATCGACATCGAGTTCGTCGACACCTGCATGTGCGGCGACTATCACATGACCATTGACCGCTCGGAAAAAGACGCGCTGCTGCACGTTCCCGGCGCCGGCCAGACGCTCTACGAACAGATGGGTATGGCGAAGCAGTCGGAGCGTTTCCAGGGTGGACTTGAATCGCTGGGCACCGGTCCCATGTCAGGGATGCGCCAGAGCAAACAGTTCGACCGACTCGAACAATACGCCAAGCTGGAAGCCCCGCCCGTCATCAAGTTCAAGGACCTCGAGCTTGAATCGTTCATGTCCAACCACAAGCTCCTGACCGGTCCTTATTTTCCCTTCGACGTGCGCACCGATTACGTCAAGGTGACCGATGACACCGTGCTGGTGCCGATTACCGTGCAGATCAAGAACCGCGACATCACCTTCAACAACAAGGATGGAGTCGATACCGGAGAAGTCCACATCATCGGCCGCGTGTCCACCATCACGGGTAAGGTCGTCCAATCCTTCGAGGACACGGTTGAAGTGGAGATCCCGGCCGAGCTACTGCCCAAGACTCTCGACAACAGACGCCTCTACTGGAAATCGCTGCCCTTGCGCCCGGGCCGCTACCGCGTCGATATCGGCGTCAAGGACGTCAACAATCCCGACCATCTCGGCGTCTGGGCGCAGGCAATCAATGTTCCCAAATATGACGACGATAAATTGTCCGCTTCGTCGCTGATTCTCGCCGACCGCATGGAGCTGGTGCCATCGAAAGAAATTGGCGCAGGAAATTTTGTCATCGGCAACACAAAACTCTTGCCAGCCGTCACGTCAAACCCTACAATTCCCGCATCCTTCCAGCGGTCGCAAAAGCTGAATTTCTGGATGCAGGTGTATAACCTCGGAATTGATGAAAAGAGCAAGCAGAACTCTGCGACAATCCAATATCAGATTATTGACATGGCCTCCAACAAGGCTGTCCTCGACATGCAGGAGGACTCCAGAAAGCTGGGAGCCAGTTCAGATCAGGTCACGCTGGAGCGGAGCGTCCCCCTCGCCAATCTTCAGCCGGGCAAGTATCAAATCAGGATACAGGTGAACGACAGCGTCTCCAATCAGGAGATCGCCCAGTCCGCTCCATTCACCGTCGAATAACGCGCAAGAGCAGGGACGGAGCAACCGCCAGAGTTGCCGGTCCAGAACAAAGATTTGGGGCAAACGGCCAGGAGTATTTAAGGGTCGCTTGACGTTTTCCAGGTAGCAAGGATTTTCCTGAAGACTGTCGACCGATTCTGGTGACGAACGAAATCGGTGAGGATGATAGTTCCCAATCTGCGCATCAAGATCGGTCCAGCGCTTGCGCTGCTCATGACTGTACTTGCGTTGTCCGCATACGCAGAGAGTCCCGCAGCCGTCTCCGGCGTGGTGCGCGACGCCAAAGGCACGCCGCAGGTAGGCGCGTTGGTCGAACTGCTGGGACCGAATCTCACCGTCATCGCCAACACCTTCACCGACGATCATGGCCGCTACACTCTGCTGCACGTCTTGCCGGGAAATTACAACCTCAAGGCGTCCGGATCGTTCTTCCTGCCTACGCGGCGTGAAAACCTTCATGTCGTCGCCGACTCCAGGCTGGTCGTCAATCTCACGCTGAATACGCTGTATGAGGCATTCCGCTGGCTCCCGGCGAAACCCCGTCAGGCCGATGAGCCGCAGGACGACTGGACGTGGACCCTGCGCCTGTCCGCGAATCGTCCTCTCCTGCGCATGCTCGAAGATGGCCCGCTCGTGGTGGTCTCCGACGGCGACGGCACTGCTCCCGCGCTCAAAGCCCGGGTCACCATCCGCGGCGGCGCCAACGAGTTCGGCGACGGCGGCCTGCACCATGACTTCGAGATGGAGCGCTCGAACGGAGACGATCAGCAGCTGATTTTCCGCGCCGATCTCGGACAGGCCGAAAGCGCCTCCCTGAATACATCGGTCGGCTATGCCAGGCAACTTGCTCCCGGCCGCATCATGCGCACAGTCGCAGCCTTCGAGGACCGCCCCGACATCCAGAGCGGCTTCGACGGTCAGGGATTGCAAGCCATCATTCTTCGCTCGTCAGAAACAATGGACCTGATGGACGGCATCGCCGCTGAATTCGGTAACGAGATTGAAGCGATCCATCTCGGTGAAACTCAGTTTGCCAATCACCCCTTTGCCGGAGTGAGCATCCATGACGGCGACAACGTAATCGAATATCACATCTCCACTTCGCCCGGCGCGCAGCATGCCAGCGAGATCGATCGCGAGAGCACGCTCGCCCCGGCCCTGACGGAAAAAGACGGACAACTGCTGCTGGAGCATGGCTTGCATCAGGAGGTTTCCTACGAGCGGCGCGAAGGCAATGTAAGCGTGCGGATGACGGTCTATCAGGACCACATCGACAATCCCGTCGTCAGCGGTGGAGGAACGCTCTCTCTCGCAGACTGGAACAGCGGTGAGCTGCTCTACGATCCAAACACCGATCTGCTGAAGGTCGCCGGACAGAACTTCTTCAGCAATGGCGTGCTCGCTGAGATGCGTGATCGAATCAGCGGCGACACCTGGTTCAGCCTTGCCTACGCGATGGGCGACGCATTAACCATGTATCCCCTCCCAGGCCGCGTAACACTGGCGCAAGGAATCGACAGCCTCCATCCGCACCGCTCGGACATGCTCACCGCCAGCATGAGCGGCAAGCTGAGGCAGGCAGGAACGCAGTGGCGCGCATCCTACCGCTGGCAACCAACTGACACTGTCACCGCGGTGGATCCGTTCAACGGCGAATTGTCCGACCCCTACCTGAGCTTCTATCTGAGACAACCCATCCATTGCCGCATGCTGCCCTACCGCATGGAAGCTCTCATCGACGTGCGCAATCTGCTGGCGCAAGGCTATCGTCCCTTCCTCACGCAGGACGGCAGCACGCTCTACTTTGCCCAGGCCGAACGCAGCGTTCAGGGCGGACTTTCCTTCTCTTTCTAGTGCCCCTTTCTGTCCTGTCGCCGCCAGATTCGCGAAGACATTCTATGTTATATTCTTAAAAGAGCGTTCGGAATCAGAGCGTTTCCCATCCCCTAGTCCCGCAGAGTCTCCTTCCTGCGCCATGTGGACGCGTAGCTCAACTGGCAGAGCATTCGACTCTTAATCGACAGGTTGTAGGTTCGATTCCTACCGCGTCCACCATGCTAAACCTAACCCCATCAAGCAGCTATCGACTAAGCTTCGGTTGCTCCTTTTTGTTCGTTTTCCAAAACCTGACCAAGAACCTGATCAAACTTTTTTCGCAGGTTCGCTGATTGATCGCTTCCCACGGCGGTTCCCGTTCCTGATGTTGATAGACTCCATCGACTTCAGGTCAACATGTCCCATAGACTTTGCGACGGCAAAGCCTTCCATTCTCCGCACTGCTGTCGAAGCATCGCCCTGCCCAACACCGCGTCACCAGACAAGGTGACGTTGACTGTGGCCTGATAGCGGGGGCTGGAAGCAGTTAATTCTGGTCCGGGTGCCTCCGTATCACTGATGAAAGCGGCCTTAGCGTAATGCGAAGTGTATTTGCTGCCAGCCGAAATGGAGAAGAAAAGATGGTGAATCGCGAGGGGATGAATGACTTTCAGAAGCGGCAAGCGACAGCCTAACAGGTTGCGTGTCCGTTCCGCCTCTCTTCACCGGAATGCGCTACCTCACGTGTCAGAGTCAGCGGGCTGCTGCAGGCCTGACGAGCTTGCTCGCTCCTCAAGGCTGGAATCCTCCGTCCATCCAATTCTTATAGAGGGCGACCTGCTCAGCCGTCCAGTACGGCCCCCCGGGCGGCATGGATGGAGGATTTCCCACCACTGTTTCGAGCACGGCGCGCGCGTTGCCGTAATCATTTTCCGCATGAGACATGTACGCGAAGTCGTCCAGTAAAACGCCATAGCGTTTCATGTGCTCAACATCGATCGGTCGAAACATCGGCCTGATGTCGCTGGCGAAGGAAGTAGCCATTTCATGGTCTCCTCTGGATCCGTTGGATAGCCGTTGAATTTTGTAGTTGGTGCTGCCCAGCACCGGAATCTAAGGCAGCCTGCCCTCAGCGGGTGCCCGGCATCAGGTTACGAACCCGACCTGACGCCCCCTGATTCTACGCCGCCAGCCACCCCGCGCATAAGAGGCGTCTCGCGAAAACAGGCAGAGATTTCTGGCTTAGACGACCTCCATGTAAGTCATTTATCGCTAACCGAAAAAAGAGATGGGTTGTTCTTCCATCTCGGGACTCGGATTGCCTTTTTTTCATCAATTTCTACTGATGTAGGAAAATCGACAGGGCGATGTGTTCTTTACTTTGTAGCGGGGCAAACCCGGGCAGTAACGTTCACCGGTGGCAGAGCGGGTTCAGGCAGCGTGGGGCTTTGCGTTTGAGACGTAAACAAAAGGCCCTCTCCCCGGTCATCGGAGAGAGGGCGTTGCAAGTCGGAAAGTGTTTTAGTCGTCCGAGTCAGCGTTAGCCGCGGGCGCCTTGCGGTTGAAGTCGCTCGCGGGGCGAACCTTTTTCTCGCCGGGGAAGGGGACCACAAACCCGGTCGCCTCGTACCAGTTGTAGTGCCTGACGGTGTCCGGGTCTTCGGAGTCGGGAATGTGATATTTGCCGGCGAAGATCTCCGCTTTCTTCTTGAGCCAGCCAGCCTGCAGAGCCAGGACCTTGGGGTCCTTGGTCGGGAGCGTCAATTTGGCGGTTGTGCCCTGATCCAGCGGGAGGACATTCTGCACGTGGTTCCACGGCAGGAAGTTCACCGCAGGCGGATTGTCGATGAAGATTTCGCTCATCGGCGAAGCCACAAGGTCATTCTGGTTCATGGGCTTCAGACCGAGGATCTGCTCGATGGTGCGGGTCATGTTGACCTGCGTGTAGAAGACGCTGTCTTCGGTTACCCCAGCGCCCGTGCCATCGGAGTTGACCTTCTGCTTGACGTAGGGGCTGAAAATGTAGCCAGGGCTGCGGTGACCGTCGACGTGGTCAACGCCGTCCTGCGCGTCGTCTTCCTCGACGAAGATCGCCGAAGAGTTCCAGATCGAGCTGTGGCTGATGGCGTCGACAAAGCGGCCAAGGGCCAGGTCGTTATCGGCCTCCATGGCTTGCGCGGTCGGCGGGCCGCCGGTGTGGTCGGAGCTGATCCACATGAATTCCAGCTGGGGCACCGAACCGTTCTTGACGTCTTTCTGGAAATCCTGATACCAGACATCAAAGCGATACTGGTCGGGGATGCCCAGATCGAACTGCGGGTAGCTCTGGACCGTGTACTTCATCACGTTCGGGAGCGGGGAGTACGAGCCGACCGCGTTCTGATAGTTCAGAGTCGTCTCACCCGTGACCCCAGGCGCTGCGCAGTCACTCGGCTGTGGCAATGCATAGTTTGGGTTTGACCCGAACGTCGTTTCATCGAAGCACTGGGTGTCGCGGTAGAACTCTTGCCAGCTCGGCTCGCAACTTCCTGTATATTCCGTCGCGGTGCAACCAGGCACGTTGAAGGTATTCTCTTCGACGTACTCGCCGTAGTTCTTCACCTTGATGTGAGCTGCGGCCGCCACATCGTACAGGTGGCCCTTGACCTGATAAGCGAGCGCATCGCCGCCGTTGGAGGGATAGTCGCGGTCCCAGTCCGGCGACTGGATGTCATCGGAGTAGGGCGCCATGGCCTGGAGAATCCAGTTGTGGCCGTCGGCCGACTGCCGGCTCGGGTCGTAGAAGTTGTCAAAGAGCGGGAAGCGCTGCACCAGCTCGTGCGCGTTGGGCGTGACGTCGCCATAGATCCCCATCGCGCCGAAGACCGCCAGGTTGGCCTGGCCATTGCCGCCGACCACGTCGCCCAGCATCTGATCGTAGGTACGGTTTTCACGGATGATCACGAACACGTGCTTGATCTTCGACGAATCGCCGATCCTCGCCGGGATTGCAACCGGCTTGGTCCACGGGTTGCCGCCGGAGGCACTCCAGATATTCTGCGCCAGATCCCAGTGGTTGTTCAGGAAGACTTGCTTCGTCATCGCGTCCAGGGTCGAGCGATTCGGCACGGGAACGATGCTGACGATACCAAGGTCCTGGTGGGTGTTCAGGGCGGCCGGCGAGCCGTGTGCGGTTGTGGTTGAATTTTCGGGCGGAGTGTTCTGGAAGCCCGTGCTGCCGATGCCCTTGTCGTCAGCGACGAGCAGCGCGTTGTCCACCGTATCCAGCACAACCGAACTCGGCGCATAGCCGACCGGGATCATCCCCATGACCGAGCTCCTGTCATATTCGTGGCCCCAGCCTTCGTTCCCCCCTTCATCGCTGAGGTCGACCACGGCGACCGCGTTGGCGTTGTAAAGCGCAACGTAGGCGATGTTGTTCTTGGCATCGACGGCGATTGAGTTCGGGCCCGCGCCGTAAGCCGGTTTCCAGTCGCCGGGCACGCTGATCGGCAGCCCAACGTTGATCGTCCGCACCTCCTGGTTCCGGCTCGGGTCGATCACAGAAATGCTGTCGTCATAGGTATTGGCGACCAGCAGGTACTTTCCGTAGAACGCCATGCCGGTCGGGTGATGGCCGACCGTGATGCTGCCGGTGACTCTAAACGTGGACAGGTCGACCACGGAAATGGTGCCGGTGGCCGTGGTGCCGGTCGGATATTCGGCGACGACATTGGTGCCATCGGAGTATAACTGGAAGTCTTTCTGGGTGGCAATCCGGCCGGCCTCGTTGGAGACGTAGGCGGTCTTGCCGTCCGCGGAGACCACGACGCTGTGCGGGACGTTGCCGACACGGATCTGCGAAACCAGCGTATTCGTGCTCAGGTTGATCTTGCCCAGCGTATCGCTGGCATCCAGTACTACGTAGGCGGTCGAGTTATCCGGCGAGACCGCGAGGCCCAGTGGATAGGAAGTGGTACCGGAGTAGGGGATGCCGCAGGGGATCGCAAAGCTGCCCGAGGTTCCCACAGGGCTGGGCAGCGTAACGCCGGTCCCCGGCATGGTAACGGTCTGATTGCAATTGACGGTGTTCAGCACCGGCTCCGAACCACCGAATGCGGGGAAGTCGACGCTGGTGGCGTCCACCGGAATACTGGTGCGAGCGACGGCTGATGTGACCAGGCCCGTCCCCGGATCGACGTTGACGTAGGCAACGTAGCCGCTGTCCTGGCTGAACAGCAGGTGCAGGCCATCCGACGTATAGGCGATGCCGGTGGCGCTGCCGGTGCTGGAGCTGCCGTTGTACTTATAGTTCTGCAGGACAGCGCCGGTCTTGGTGTTGAAGATGGTGACGGCCTGTGGCGCGCTCATTTGCAGGACGGCGGCGGTGTGATTGCCAAGGGGGTCGAGCGCGACGGCCTTGGCGCGGGTGGTGGTGCCGAGGTAGACCTGGGTGCCGGCGGGGGTGATGATTGTGCCATCGCTGACGACCCACGGGTTGGGTAAGGTCGACGGGTAGTCCGGGCCATGCGAGCCGCTCAGGTTCTCGCCGGGGGTGTAGGTCGGGAACGGTACGGACTGAGCGAGAGCCGGAACGCTCAGCGCTGTCGTCAGCAGGCCGACGAGCAGACGCAGACGACTGATGCGAGAATGATTTTGAAAAGCCTTTCGGGACATGGATCGTTCTCCTCTTTCGGTTTGTTCCATCACGCGACCCGGAATCGACCATGCGACCTGAGGTCGCTTCAGGAACCGAAAATTCGTGTACGGTAAGCGAGGCGATGGCACGCCAAATTAATCAGCTGCTGCTCCCTTGACCGTGCGGAGTCATCGTTGACCTTCGAGATACGTAAGTCTTTCAGTTGCAGAGCGTGTTTTTATCAACGTACGCCGTATGCGCTGTATTTCCTGAAGCGGACCCAGCCTACCCTTCGACATGCTGGCATGTTGAGCCCGGGAACTAGACATGAAACAGCTCCTGCCTTCTCTTCGATTGCAGGACCTGGCGCAAACTGCAGAACTGCACCAGCCGACTAAGTGTACGGGCGCAAAAAGTACGCCAGCATTACGCGAAAATGACAGTTTTGTAATCCGACGCAAGTGCGGGCGTGCGCCCTTTCAGCTATCGGCTCGGTAGATATTCCATGAAGGTCAGGAAGGAATATCGACTTGTACTACCTGCACGTTTGGGACCGCTTTACGCCGATTGAGGAAACGATGAGCGCGCTGGACGATCTCGTGAAAGTGGGCAAGGTGCGTTGCATCGGCTAATGAGATGGTCCGCCGTTTGATGAATCGGCGAGAGCAGGTACATCGTAGAGGCAGGTACGGAAGAGGAGGATCATCGCGATGGAGATACGTTCGATTGGCATCGATTTGGGAAGACGACCTTTCACCTGGCTGCGTTAGGCAGAGCCGGCGAGGTGCTTGTGCGCAAGAAGTTCACACAGAAACTGCTACTGATCTACACCGCCAACCTGCAGACATGCCTCATAGGATTAGAGCCCTGTTCGGGCGCTCACTTTCTCGGTCGCGCCTTACGTCAGCAGGGACATGATGTCAGGCTGATCGCGGCACAGTTCGTCAAGCCATTTGTGAAATCGAACAAGAACGACTTCGTCGATGCTGAAGCGATTGCTGAAGCGGTCGAACGCAAGAACATGCGCTTCGTCCCGATTAAGACAGATGATCAGTTGGACCTGCAGGCGATCCATCGTGTGCGCGACCGGCTGATTGCACGGCGTACGGCAGTGATCAACCAGTTGCGGGCTTTCCTGCTCGAACGAGGTATGGTGTTCGCAAAGACGCCAGCCAAGCTGCGGATAGCGATGCCGGAGATACTGGAGAACGCGGAGAACGATCTGACGCCGCAGATGCGCAACCTTCTCCAACTGCTCTGGGAAGAGTGGAAGATGGTTGCGCAACAAATCGTGGTGCTCAGTCATGAACTAGGACGCATCGCTGATGCCGATGCCGGACGCAGTCGCATTCAGCAGATTCCGGGAATTGGGCCAATCGTGGCCACAGCCATCGTTGCGGCGATTGGCAACGGGTCCGCTTTCCGGAAAGGCCGTGAGTTTGCAGCCTGGCTTGGTCTTGTTCCCAGGCAATACTCCACCGGAGGCAAGGCCCGTTTGCTGGGCATCAGCAAGCGTGGCAACCCATATCTGCGCAAGACCCTGGTGCATGGCGCCCGAGCTGCGGTCTACCGCATCAAGAGAGACCAAGCGCCAATTGGAGCATGGATGGATGCGCTTGAGAGTAGAGCTCATAAAAATGTGCTATACCTTTGGTAGCTTGCTGATTCAGGATGGCGCATCGTTGGCTTATGTGCGAGACCAAATGGGTCACAGCTCAATTCGGATTACGGCTGACGTCTATGGTCACTTGATCCCAGGCGCGGACATTTCATGGATCGACAGGCTGGACGGTGAGCAAAGGCAGCAACAATCCGCAACCCCCGCGCAACCAGAAGAACATGCGTTAGTAGAGGATGGTGCGAAAGTGGTTGATTCCAATTGGCTGCCCCCCAGGGATTCGAACCCCGATATGCTGATCCAGAGTCAGCTGTCCTACCATTGAACGAGGGGGCAGTGATTGCCCGCAGCGGATTCGCCGCGTTGGTGAGTCCCGTACATCTTTCATAGTAAAAGCTGTGACTACTTCGGTCAACTTGCTGTATTTCTTAATCTTTCTCGTTACATAAATTCATATACCGATCAAGTACAATCAGCTTGTCCGCTTGGAACTATTTCTCAATCTCGCATGGTTCGTGCTCTCAGCTTCACTCGCGATCTTCTGGATCAGAGGATTGCGTGACGACCCTTTGCAAACCACGCGTCCCGGAAGGATGACGCAACTGCTGGCACTTGCGATGCTCATCATCATTTTGCTTCCAGTCATTTCCATGACCGATGACCTGCAAGCCATATCCACGGCGGAAATAGAGCATGTGACGCGACGCGCAGATTTGCTGCCGAATTCAGATCAACCGGCAGATCTGGTTGTTCCCCTCGACGCCGACGTCTTTCTGAGCAGACAGCTTTTTAATCTGCAGACCTTCGCCCGTGTTGAGCCTTCGATTGAGAACGAGCAGCCAAAAAGTGGATCGGTCCGGCAGATGTCGAACCGGCCTCCACCGCACGCGGCCTAGTTTTCCCATACAAATTCAGCTCTTCACCTGTATCACTAGGACTCAGGCAGTCCCGGGATGTGTGTATATGAAACGACTTCTCCACAAAAGCGCCTTTCTTCTGGCCGCTTTGCTCATTGGCGCGTCTTTACAGGCCCAGTCGCCGCTGACCCTGCGCCAGGCACTCGAAATGGCGCGCACCAGAAATCCGAACCTGCTCTCCGGACAGCAACATGTGATTGCCATCAAGGCCAATGAAATCACCGCCGGATTGCGCCAGAACCCTAACTTCCAAATCTCCGGCACCGACGTGACCCTCAAAGCAGATAATCCTGGCAATCCTTATTCCTACGCGGCCAACGTCAATCGCTTGTTTGAACGTGGCCAGAAACGCCGCTGGCGGCTCGACATCGCCCGCTCCACTACCGATGTCACACAAAGCCAATATAAGGACACGGAGCGTCAGACGGCCCTCGCCGTAAAGCTGGCTTTCACGCAAATGCTGGCAGCCAAAGCCGCTCTGCAGATTGCCGACGACAACCTCCAGAGCTACCGCAGGACTGTTGATCTGAGCAAAGTCCGGCTTAACGTGGGCGACATAAGCGCCACTGACTTTGAACGTATCGACCTCCAACTCGCTGAATTTGAATCCGATTACGACGACGCCAGGCTGAATCTCGTGCAGTCGAGCGATCAATTGCAGCTACTGCTCGGCATCGAAAAACCATCGGACGCCTTCGACATCACCGGCACGCTCGATCCGCCATCGATCACCGCTCCCCTCTCGCAGATCGAGCAGCAGGCCTTGCAAGCCCGCCCGGACTATCTCGCGGCGCAGCAATCCGTTCGCCTGGCCGATTCCAACGTCAAGCTGGCGGACGCCAACGGCACTACGGACCCTTCGCTCGGCGGCGAATATGACCGCTCCGGCACTGATAACAGCGCCGGTTTTCAGATCACCATCCCGCTGCGCATCTTCGATCGCAATCAAGGCGAAAAAGAACGCACCCGCTACGAGGCGCAATCCAGCCGCTTTGCCGAAACAGCGGCGCGGAACCAGGTGATAAACGACGTGGACCAGGCATGGGCCGGCTATGAAACCGCCATGGCCATGGCGAAGCGCTATCACGGACACTACCTTGAGGAAGCCGCGCGCGTGCGCGACAACCTTGAGTTCAGCTATCGCCACGGCGGCGCTACCCTGCTCGATTATCTCGATGCCCTGCGCGATTACCGTCAGACCAATCTCGACGCGTTGAACGCAAACACCCAAGTCTGGCTCGCCGTCCACCAACTCAGCTTCGCAGCTGCAACGGAGATCGTCCCATGAGCAAGAAATATCTCGCTGCATTCTTCATTCCGTGCGTAATGGCGCTCACGGCCTGCAATCACCCGAGCGAAGCAACCACACCGCCGCCGGCCACAGGCAAAGATGTCGTAGACACGGTGACCGTGCATCCGACGCAGGTCATCGACACGCTCAACCTGCCCGCTCGGCTCATGCCCAATCCCACCGATGTCGTGCACATCTATCCGCCGCTCAGCGGCCGCGTCCTTAGCCTCAACGTCTTGCCCGGCCAGGAGGTCAGCAAAGGTCAGGCAATCGGCACTCTGCAGAGCAATGATGGCGCATCCGCGCGCTCTGACTTTGAAAAAGCCACGATCGAGGCGGCTCGCGCCGACCTGCAGCTGCAGCGCGCCAAAGAGCTGCTGCAGCACGAGGTCATGGCACAAAAAGACTACGACGACCTGAAGGCGGTCGACGATGCAGACCACGCCGACCTTGAACGCGCTCGCGAGACTCTGCACAATCTCGGATTCTCTGAGAATGACGCGTCGCCTAATCTGCCGATTCGCTCACCCATAAACGGCGTCGTTCTCGACGTAGGCACGGCGCCGGGCGAACTGCAGCGTTCGCTCGACAACGCCAATGCCATCGCCACCATCGCGAACATCGACTCTATCTGGGTGGTCGGCGATCTCTACCCGAGCAATGTGGACGCCGTTCGCCGGGGCCAATCAGTCGAAGTTCGCGTCAATGGATATCCGAACGAAGTGCGCGCCGGCACGATCGACAACATCTCCGACGCAGTGGATCCCACGACTCTCACGCTGAAAGTGCGCGTGGTCCTGGCCAACCCCGGACACAAGTTCAAGCCGCAGATGTATGCAACGATCTCGGTTGCAAGTCTCAAGCGCCAGGCGATTGTCGTTCCTTCTACCGCTGTTATCCGCGACGGCATCAAGAATTACGTCTTCGTCGCCACTCCCGACCACAAGTATGCGCGTCGCGATGTGGAGCTGGGAGAAACACACGAAAACACCGTCGAAATTACGCACGGTCTTGAAGACGGAGAGCAGGTGGTCAGCACAGGCGCAGAACTGCTGCGCCAGGCAGGAGCGCAGTAAATGCAGGCCTTTATCCGCACGCTTCTCCGTTACCGCAACATTATCCTGATCATCTTCCTGGCATCGCTTGCCGGAGGCATTCTCGCCTTCCTGCATCTGGATATTGAAGCCTACCCCGATCCATCTCCACCGATGGTCGAGTTCATCACACAGAATCCATCATGGTCCGCGGAAGAGATGGAACAGCAGGTCACCGTGCCTCTGGAAGCAGGCCTGAACGGAACGCCTCATCTGGAACAAATCCGCTCGATCAGTATCTTCGGCCTCAGCGACGTAAAACTGTACTTCACCTTTGACAGCGATTATTTTGTAGACCGCCAGGAAGCGCTCAATCGCCTGCAGTCCGTGAACCTGCCCAACAATCTCCAGCCGCAGCTCTCTCCCGAGTCGCCTATCGGTGAAATCTATCGCTACCAGCTCACCGGCCCGGGGTATTCACTCAACGAGCTTAAGGCCACGCAAGACTGGCTCCTGGTTCGCGAGATGAAGCAGGTGCCCGGCATCATCGACGTCGCCACCTTTGGTGGAACCACGCGCCAGTATCAGGCCGAGGTTGATCCGAATAAACTCCTGGCCTACGGCGTCACCATGACGCAGGTCGTCAACGCCATCCAGAACAGCAATGCCAACGCCGGCGGCAATTACCTTACCCTTGGCAGCCAGAGCGTAAACGTGCGCGG
>Ga0335072_10003763_pt1 | contig 22716 bp, 24 predicted proteins | sample Lox_Sample_21_FD_206725 | JGI IMG/M metagenome (GOLD analysis project Ga0335072, IMG submission 206725) | Soil microbial communities from Loxahatchee National Wildlife Refuge, Florida, United States - Lox_Sample_2.1 | ecosystem: Environmental > Terrestrial > Soil > Wetlands | place: USA...
AAACGGCTGACGACGACCTGGATCTGCGAGGTAAATAACGGCTGCCAGAAGACACGGGCCCGGCGGTAGGGAATCTGATCGACGATCCGCTGCCATATCCGGCCGATAATATAACCAAGGAGCGTAGTGGCCAGCCCAGCCAAGATGTTAACCAGTTGCCCCACCCATCCCCCAGCTTCTCATCGGGCTCTCGCTGGTAAAGGTCTTACCGCTTGCGCTGAGACACGGCCGTCTGAATCAGTATAGATCACCACTGCGGTCCGTCAGCGGGAGCTCCGCACGCACCTTCACAAGATCCAATAACTTCAGTGAGGCTTCAGCAATCCTCGGAATGCCTTCATCGCGATTATCAACTTTCCGCTATCCTGTGGGTGTCCATCAACCCCCCGGGCGAACGGCAGGGGGGTAAGACCTGCCTCGACGTCCTGCGTAACTGCAGAGATGGGCTGCGGCTTCGCACCTCGTTGGGCATGCACAGCCCTTCCCCCCAGAGCTGAAGTTAAGTTGAAGGCGACCATGGACGCGCAGGACCCTCGGCGACTGCTGGCACAGCGACTGCGTTCGCTCAGGGAGAAGGCCGTCCCCGGCCGGAAGATCACTCAGCCCGAGCTGGCTCAGGCGCTCGGCAACGGCAAGCCTCTCAGTGTCCCGCTGATCTCGTCCTGGGAGTCACTCGCCAGTCCGCGTATCCCGCCGGCAGCCAGGATCGAGGGCTATGCGACTCTCTTCGCTTCCCTGCGATCCTTCGACTGCGACCCGCCACGGCCGGTCAGTCCGGAGGAGATGACCAGCGAGGAGCGACGGGCAAAAGCCGAGCTGGGACGTGAGCTGACTCACCTGCGTCAGGCCGCCCTCCGGGCCAGTACCCGAGGCTGGGGATCTCAGCAATCCCCGCTCAGCGAGGTCGAGGAATCCCTGAACTCGGGGCCATGGCGCTTCGCAGATGGCCGCACGGTGACTATTGTGTGCCCGCGCTGGCCTCAGCATCTGCTGGCGCGGACGCCCTACACCGATCGCGACGATCCCGGCTACATCGAGATCCTGAGGTACTCCGAACTCGATGCGCTGGTGGAACTGCACGGCCACCTCCGGGCGGCTAACCCGGCGAATCAGGTCAGCCTTAGGGCCGCCGACGAGCTGGTCTCCGACGACTACACCTCGCACCTGGTCCTGCTGGGCGTAGTCCACTGGAACCTCGCCGCCACAAGCCCGCTCGGTTTGTTGCAGCTGCCAGTCCGGCAGATAGCCGACGGGAACTCACCGGGCGGACAGTATTTCGAGGTCGACCAGGGCGGCAAGATGGTTCCGCACCGGCCAGTTCTCGGCGGGCTAAGCGGGTCCGGCAGCAAAGGCGTCTTGCTAGAGGATGTAGCGATGTTCGCTCGCGCGGTTAATCCCTTCAACAGAAAGCGGACAGTAACGATCTGCGCTGGCATGTACGGCCGCGGTACCTACGGCGCGGTCCGGGCCCTGACTGACGCGCGGTTCCTGGACCGGAACGCTGAGTACTTGCGGTCTCGGTTCAGCGGCAGCGAGGCGTACTGCATCCTCATGCGAGTACCCGTCGTCAACGGTGCGACTGTCACTCCTGACTGGAGCATTGGCGAGTACACCCTTTTCGAGTGGTCGGGGTGAATCGTGGTATCTCATGAAACACAAGAGCATCACGGATCACATCGGGAACTGCTCTGGTCTGATGACCACGTCCGGTTGCAGGGGATCGACGCGATCATCGTGCCGACGGCGCGGCACCCCGCATACCTGATCGAGTCAGCAGGGCTGGCCGAGGCCCTTGGCTGCACTCTCGTGACCCTGCATAGCAAGCGATGGACCTCGGCGGACAAAGCTGCACAGCGCCTGCGCGGGTCGGTGGACCTGATTGCCATCGACGTTCCTGATCCTTACTGCCTCGCGTTGCCGCTGTGGCATACGGGCAGCTACGTCCCCGAGAAGGTCTTTCCCCGGCTTGCGTCCTACCCTCGGTCGGATCTGAGCGCGAAGCGCAACCTGGGCCTCATGCTGAGCCGATTGCTGGGCTGGTCCCGGGTTATGTTCCTGGACGACGACATCACGCAGCTGGACCCGGACGACGTGCGCCGCGCGAGCGGCCTGCTCGACACTCACAATGCTGCCGGCCTGCACGTGTGCGGCTTCCACGATCACTCAGTTGTCTGCCACGCGTATAGGGACGCGGGCGGACGCCAGCAATCGTTCATCGGCGGGGGCGCCCTCGTCATCCAGATAATGCGCGCCAGATCCTTCTTTCCCGAGATCTACAACGAGGACTGGTTCTTCCTGCTCGACGGGGACAAGGGACTCCAGTCAGCTGCGGTCACCGGTCGCGTCGTGCAGTATCCGTATGACCCATTCCGGCCCGAACGGGCGCGGGTGGAGGAATTCGGCGAGGTGCTCGCGGAGGGCATCTACTGGCTGCTGGACCAGCATCTCTCCATCACGGAGGCGGATCGACGGCACTGGACTGGGTACCTGCAGGTGCGCCGGCAGTTCATCGACAGGGTCATGCGGATGGTGCATTCGGACGGCGGTCTGGACGCAGCGGAGAAGGCCCGGCGCCTGGAAGCGTTGCGAGAGTCTCTGGGTCGGCTAAGACTTATTACTCCCGAATTGTGCGAGAGTTACCTGCGCGCCTGGCATGGCGATGTGCAGGCCTGGCGGCATCACATCGACAAGCTGCCCACAGGCCTGGACAGGGCTACCGCTCTGAGAATGCTCACACGACCCGGCGCAGCACCGCTGCACTGGGCAGGCCCTTGGGCAGCGGGCCGACAAGGCCGCAGCGCGCCGATGCGAACACACTGCATCGACATGCCTGTGCCGAGCAGATGAGCGACCTCTGAGTGCTGCTCATCTGATCGCGGCTAACTGGGCGGATTCAACCGGCCGTCGCAATGCCTCGATCTGGAGGTGTGCGCGTGCGACGTCCAAGAAGGTGGCCAGCGACAACAGCGACGGGACGACCGCAGACGCGGTCGCCGAGTCGGCCGTGGCCAGGTCAACCTAATCGGCCCCGGCATGGCGACCTGAAGTGGGCCCGCCTGGACGTGACTGAGCGAGCCGGTGAGCGACAATCGACACCGTGATAGTCGGCGACGATGGGTGGCCCTTGCGTGCTGGGTTGAAGCGGCGTGGCGTGAGGTGATTGCCGACGACAGCTGCGCCTTCGCGCAGCTGTGAAGAAACAATCCGCCAGGCGGACGTGCGCGGTGGCGCGGGCAGCCCTCACGGATCTTGCCGGGTGGGTCCGGGAGGCTTGGCGTCACTCGCGCGGTACGGAGAGACGGAGCTGCGGCGCATGGCGCCATCAGCCATGGCCGGTGAGGGCTCATCGCTGACCTCACATCTAGATCGAAACCTGAACGGTTCAGGGAGATCGACCGTGCCATCACTGTGCCGGCGGGCTGAATCGTCGCAGGCAAGCGCACCGTGACCGCATATCCGGTGCGCTCGGGTCTGCACTCTCGATAATCGCGAGCCGGGTTCAGTGCGGTTCCGCAAGCCTTCGGCCTCGTCTAGCCGCCCGGCGGCCTGGTAGGCGGCGGCGAGGTTGTTGCGGGAGGTTAGGGTGTCGGGGTGGGTGTCGCCCAGGACCCGCTCGGAGTCGGCGAGGGTGCGCTCGTACAGCGAGATAGCCTCGTCCAGCCGCCCGGCGGCCCGGAAGGCGGCAGCGAGGTTGTTGCGGGAGGCCAGGGTGCTGGGGTGGGTGTCGCCCAGGACCCGCTCGGAGTCGGCGACCAGGCCCTGGCCGTATTCGATGGCCTGGGGGAAACTGTCGCCGAGGTCGTTCAGGCACCAGATCGCCCAGCCGCGCAGCCGCAGCAGGGTTTCGGTCAGCGCGGCGTCTTGTTCACCGAGATAGGGCGCGAGGTGCTCGTGCAGGGCCATGATCTGCTGAATAGCGTCGCGGGCGGCGGCTCTGTTCTGCCACGGCTCGGCCAGGGACTCGGTCACCACCGACAGCAGCCCTGCCAGGCCTGCTCCGAGCCCGGCCAGGCTTCTGTCGTGTGCCTGGCGTTCCACGGCCACGCGCATGGTCAGCCGGTGCGCGGCGACCGTGGCGTCATCCACGCTGAAGGTGAGCAGCGACGCGCTGGTCAGCCGCCCGAGCGCCTCATCGATGCTCGCCGGCCCGGCGGCGGGGAGCTGGAGCAGGCCTTGCTGCCCGGCGGCGTACAGCAGCTCCCGGGACACCCCGGCGGCCGATAGCAGCGCGACCGCGTTGATCAGCCCTGCGCACAAACCTGTCTTGTCAAACTCGGCCGCCGTGCCCACGCCCAGCAAGATGGTCTCGGCGACGCCGTGCGGGTACGGGTCCCCCGGCGTGCGCTTCAGAAAGTCCTGCACGGGAACGGTGCGCAGCCGGGCCAGGTAAGCCGGGTAGTCCAGGTGCTGGGCGGCGATCACTGCAGCGGCCTGGGCCAGGGCCAGCGGCAGGCAGCCCAGCTCGCCCGCCAGCTCCCGCGCTCCCGCGCTCCCGCGTCATCGGGCCGGCCGGTGCGCTGGGCCAGGAACGCCAGCGCCTCCGGCTCGGTGAACACGTCAACAGCTACCGCTTCGCCGAGCTGCCCGGTTTCCAGCTGGTTGCTGGTGATAATCACTTGGCACTGCCCGGCCGCAGGCAGGAACCGGGCCAGCCCGTCCAGGTCGGCGGCATTGTCGAACACCACCAGGCACCGCTCCCCGTCCGCCTCCAGCCGGTGCCGCACCGCCAACCCGACACTCTCCAGCTCTAAGCCCGGCTCGCCCACACCCAAGGCCGCGGCCACGTCCGCCAGCCCATTCAGCACCGCGGCCGGATCCCCGGCGCTGACCCACGCCACTAGCCGCCAGCCCGCATCAATACACGCCCGGGCGTACGCCGCCGCGAGCTGCGTCTTGCCCACCCCGCGCATCCCAGTCACCGCCCGCACCACCGTGACCCCCGGCGCGCATTCACCCAGCCGGGCCACCAGCTCTGCCCGGGGCTGGAACGTAGACGCCCGCTGCGGCACCTCCCCAACGACCACCCGGCCTCGCGCAGCTACGGCTGGGAGATTCTGATTCTCGATATAGTTCTGGATGAACTGGTTAACCTGCGCACCGCCCGCGCCCACCTGCACACCCTGACCACCGGACACCTCCGCCCACGGCGCTTCCTCCGCAGGTGCGAGCCGCGCTCTGCGGCGGCCCTGCACCAGCGGGATGACCCCGAACACAACGGCCGCGACAGCCCCAGCCACGCCCGCCACCGAACCCAGCACCGCCCAGGCGAACGCATCCACCCTGCGACCATACGCACCCGGCACACCCGGAAACCGGCATGACAGCAAACCCGACAGCATCACCTCGCGGCGGGCCTCAATCAGCGCCCTCGCCCCGGCCGATCCCGGCCCGGCCGGCATAGCGACCGCCGGTTTCAGCAGCCCTGACAGTGACTCGGTCATGGCCTACGCGGCCGGCGATGAACACGGCCCGGCTCAACGCGTCGCCTCCTGCACCCAGAAGACCACCCCGCGCTTGAGGACATCACGCTCCAGCCGGAGTTCTTCCACCTCGCGACGCAGCTGCGCCAGCTCGGCCCGCTCGTCGCGGGTCAGGCCCTCGGCCGCGCCCAGCTGCACCCGGTCGCGGGCGATCCAGCTGCCCAACGTCCCCTCGTTGATGCCCAGGTCACGCGCCACCTGGGCAATCGGCTTCGGTCTCCCGCACGATCCGCACCGCGCCCTCGCGGAACTCCGGATCGAACTTCCTTCGCTTCTCCGGCATGGCTACTCCTTATAGCCGATGCCTCCTCGATCCGGGGGGAAGCCCAGAGCAGCTCAGGCGTGGTCTTGGAGACATTGTGCGACATCGGTCAGGGGAGCCCGTAGATGTCGCCGCGTAGCTTCACCCGCCGGAGCGTCACAGTGCGCCCTTCCTCGTCGATCACGTACTGAACGCGGAAGGTATCCAGGCGCGCGGAGTGGATGCCCCTCAGATGCCCGCGAAGCTCGGTGCCGACGCGGTGCGGGTTCCTGAGCAGGGGTCCGTTGACGAACTCGAGGACCGCCCAGGCGGCACCCTCGGGAAGTTCCTCGCTGATGGCCCGCCTCACGGCGCCGGGTATCACTATCTCGTATCCCGGCTCTCCGGGGTCGCTCACCCCCGGGGTCGGAGGGCGCGGGCTGCGTCACGGCCTCGGACGACATCGCCTCGCGCGACCGCCTCGGCGGACTCCGCCAGTTCGGCCATGGCCCCGGGATCACCGAGGATCTCTGCCGTCTCCTGCCACGCCCGCATCACGGCCGCCAGGCGCTCCGGTGCATGATCACCGCTTTCCGCGGCTGCCTTCAGTTCGGCGGCAAACTCGGCCAGGTCGTCAGCAGGCAGAGGCCTGGCCCACGGCATCGCAACGGGTATGAGCTGGAGCAGGTAGCCGGACATGTCTGCACGGGCGAGAAGCCCGGCAAGCAGGCGCAGCGTCTCGATGACGGACCCGGGGATGATCACCGGCATGCGCTGGCCGTTGATGAAGAGCTGGTTAACCACGCCGCGCATCGCGTCCTCAGCATCCAGCTCAGGCACGGGCTCGCGCGCAGGCTCGCTCATGCAACCAGCATAGGCACCTATGCGCGGCGACTGGAACTAACTGCCACCTCGGGGACCACGCCCCAGCAGGTCCCATGACCCTCCGGGTCCTGACCGAACTACGTGAGTTAGCCGCGGAGCTGGAAGTGCCAGATGACCAGAATCGGGCTGTCGCGGTAGACGGCGTTGACCGCAGCCGGGCACCAGGGCCACAGCGACCAGATGTCGGACGGGTGAGCGGGTGGGGCGCTGGGCGGCGTGGCGTCGGGGTCGATCGCCGGGCTGGGAAGGCGAGGCTCCGCACAGCCGCGGACCTCGAAGCCCAGCGGGAGAGCGGCGGCCAGGTAGTCGCTGGTGTGGTGGAAGCGGTGCGGGAGATAGCCGAACTCACCGCCGGGCAGTTCCATGACCACGGGCCGGCCGGTGCGGGAGTCCGAGATCACCAGATGACCGCCGGGCCGCAGCACGCGGGCGAACTCGGCCAGCACCGGCGCCAGGTCGAGGACATGGTTCATCACCAGGCCGCAGACCACGACGTCGGCATGCTGGTCAGGCACGGGCAGATGGTGCAGATCACCTTCGCGGAACTCGGCGTCCGGTACCTTGGCCTTGGCCACGGCCAGCATCTGCGGTGAGCTGTCCACGCCGGTCACGCGGTAACCGAGGGAAGCCAGGTACTGGGCGTGGCGGCCGGTGCCGCAGGCCGCATCCAGGGCCCGGCCGCGCGGCAGGCCATCGAGAATCTTCCGCACCACCGGCTGCTCCCCGTCGATGAGCGCATTGCCCGGCTCGTCGTACCTCGGGGCCCAGGCGCGATAACCCTCCGCGACCGTGATCGGGCGGGTCCAGGCCCCCTCCCCGAGCTGCGCGGCCGAGTCAAGTAGCGCCCGGATCTCAGACAGGCGGGCCTCGGTGAAATCACGGTCGTAGCCACCTACGAAAGCGCGGAGCAGGGCGGTGCCCTCCACTCCGAGCAGATACGCCAGCGGGTGCTGATAGATCACCAGCGAATGGTAGGAGCCAGCGTGAGAAGGTTTCCTCCTATTTTCGGGCGGGGCTGGGCACCGTGGCCTGGGCGGCGAGGACCTGGTCGCGGGGGAAGATCCACGGCAGGTTATGCCAGGTCTTGATCTGATACTGACACGATCGTCCGTTTGACGAAAAAAGTGGCCGCTCGGGTCTTTACAGGAGGGAGATATGGAGTGAACATATCGGGCAAGCCGGGCTTTTGGCCGGCCCATGGTGGCGCCGGCCCGCCCCCGCGCCTGCCTTGGAGTTCCGATGTCTAAGTTCACCCAGGTTCTCGACCCGCTCCACTTAGTGGCCGGAAGCGCGCTGCTCGCCTTAGCGCCCATTGTCGTTCTGCTGGTCTTACTCGCCGTTCTCCGGATGACCGCGTGGCTATCGGTGATCATCGGATCGGTGGTCACCATCGCTCTCGCCTGCGGCGTATGGAGCACACCGTTCGCCAACGCGATGGGGTCGTACGGCGTTGGCGCCGCGACCGGCGCCTGGTCGGTCGACTGGATCGTGTTCTGGGGCGTGGTGATCTTCAACACGCTGGTGGCCACGGGGGTCTTCGATGACTTCAAGCGCTGGCTGCTCCGCCAGGGCACGGCCGATATCCGGGTGCAGACCATCCTCATGGCGTGGGCGTTCGGCGCGCTGATGGAGGGCCTCGTCGGGTTCGGGTACCCGTGGGCGATGGTGGCGCCGATCCTCATCGCGCTCGGGGTGGCCGACCTCGCGGCGATCCGGGTGGCCGCGATCGCGAACAACGCCCCGGTCTCCTTCGGCGCGCTCGGCTCACCGATCATCGGGCTCGCCGCCGTCACCTCGCTCCCGCTGCTGTCGCTGTCCGCCTCGATTGGGAAGATCGTCGCGATCCTCGCCCTGCTGCCGCCGTGGATCCTGATCTACCTGGTCAGCGGCAGGCGAGGGCTGCGGGATGGCTGGCCGCTGGCCATTGTGGGGTCGTTCGGCTACATCGCTGGGCAGTTTCCGATCGCAGAATGGGTCGGCCCGTATCTGCCCGACGTCGTCGGGTCGCTGGTCTGCTTCGGCGCGCTGCTCGGTCTGCTCCGGGTCTGGCGGCCAAAGACCGTGCTCGGCTACGGTGGAAGGGAACTGACCGAAGCCGAGGTGGCCGCGTTCAGCCAGCAGTCGGCCCAGGCAGCGGGCCTGTCCGGGGCAGTGGCCGGGGATGCGCCCGGCACCCCGTCGGCCCGCTGGGCCGCGGGCGGCCAGTCGTGGAAGGTGATCCGCCCGCTGGTGCCGTTCGGCATCCTCATCGGGGTGGTCGTCGCGTGGACCGGGCCGTGGTCCCCGCTGACCACGTACATCCCGTTCGAGCCGAAGGTGACCGCGATCGGGTCGCTCGGCGGCCACGTCGAGTCCTCGTGGAAGTTCGCGCCCGCCGTGGCCGGTACCGCCATTCTGGCCAGCTGGATTCTCATCACCGCGTTCCTGTGGCCGTCAGGCCGTCAGATCGCCGCCGCGTTCAGGACCACGGTCAAGCAGATGTGGGGCGCGCTGCTGGTGGGGCCGTTCATCTTCGGGCTGGCCTACGTGTACAGCTACTCCGGGATGGGGAACTCGCTGGCGCACTGGTTCTCCAGTGCCGGGACCGGGTTCATCGTGCTCGCTCCCATCCTCGGCTGGATCGCTGTTGCCTTGTCCGGCAGCAACACCTCGGCCAACGCGCTATTCGGCGGGATCCAGCTGTCGGTGGCCAGGCTGCTCGGCGCCCCGCCGTTCCTGTTCCCCTCGCTGAACTCCGTCGGCGCCGAGACCGGTAAGCCGATCGCGCCGCAGACCACGAGCGTCGGTGTGTCGACGACCCGGTTCGTGCGCCAGGAGGGCGTGGTCATCCGGCACAACCTGGGCTGGACGCTGGTGATCTTGGTCTGGCTGATCGGCATCGGCTGCCTGTACTACTTCGTGCTGCCCGCCGCTATGCGGCCCTAGCTGCTGCCGGCCTCAGGGCGGCCCCTCAGGGGACGATGACCACCTTGAGCGGGTCGCCCTCCCGGTCTCGCAGCACCCCGAACGCGGTGGCGATGTCGTCCAGTGCAAAGTGGTGGGTCACCATCTCGGCGCAGCGGAGCTTTCCCTGCGCGGCCAGGGCAACCGCGCGCTTGACGTTGTTGCCTCCCTCGCCGCGGGAGGTGTGGATGCTGATGTCCTTGCGGACGAGCGCGCTCAGGTCGAAAGTCACCGGGCCGGGGTAGAACGCGACGACGACGATCTTGCCGCCGCGCTTGGTGATCTCGGCGCACTGCTGAGGTGCCTGCAGGCCGCCCGAGCACTCCACGGTCAGGTCGGCGCCGCCGGTGGTGAGGTCAAGGACCGCCTGCACGGGGTCGGATTCGCAGGCATTGATCACGTGGTCGGCGCCCAGGCGGCGACCCATCTCCAGCCGGGACGGCCGGGTGCCGACCAGGATCACCTGCCGCGCCCCGAGCGCCTTGCACGCCTGTACCGTAGTCAGCCCGACCGGCCCGGGGCCGAACACCGCCACGTCCAGCCCGGCCACATAACCGCCGGCCACGTCCAGCCCGTACAGTCCGGTGCCCGCGGTCGTGATCACCACGCCGTCTTCGAAGGACAGCTGCGGAGGCAGCCGGTACAGCGCGCTGACGTGGTGGACGGCGTACTCGGCGAAGCCGCCGTCGGTGGTCATCCCGGTGGCCCGGTGCCCCTTGGCCGGGTTGCCGTAGTTGAGGCACGCCGTGTACCGGCCGGCCAGGCAGTTGTCGCAGCGGCCGCAGCCACGGTGCGCCTCGATGCACACCCGGTCGCCGGGCGCGAACTCATCGACCAGGCGGCCGGTGGCGGCCACCGTGCCGGTCCACTCGTGGCCGGGGATGAAGTCCCCGAACGGCGGCGTCTGCGGGAAATGGCCGTCGAGGATCTTCAGGTCGGTTCCGCAGGTGCCGCACATCGCCACCTTGACCAGCACCTCGTCCGGCCCGGGCAGCGGGACGCGGCGGTCAACGACGCGGATGTCGCCGGGGCCGAAGAGCACCGCGGCCCGCATCACCTCCGGTACGTCGGGCCGGCTCCTGGGATCGACGGCTGCATCCGGCTCGGCGGCCACGCTGGCTCCCTGGCGAGTTCGCGGTCAGTCTCCATCGCGATTGTCGCATCGCCGCGATCGGGACTCCAGACGGTCAGGAACGGCCAGCAGCCGGCTTTCCTGGCCGGCCCGCCCGGAGCGCGCAGGCCTGCTGGCCGGTCAGGCCGGTTCGGGGATGGCGGCGTCGACGATCGCCGCGGCCATGGTGCGGGCGGTGAGCTCGGCGCCCGGATCGCGGTCCATCCAGGCGCCGATTCCCGCGCCGTCGTAGAGCAGGACGAGCTGCTGGGCGAGGGCCTTGGGGTCGTTCGCCCCGGCCTGCTCGGCGAGGTCGGAGAACAGCGTGTGCAGCCAGGCGCGGTAGTCCTCGGAGACCTCGTCGACCGCCCCGCCGGGGCGGGCTTCGGCCTTGGCGCTGACGAACGCGCACCCGCGGAATCCCGGGTCGGTGAAGGACAGCCCTTGCACCTCGAAAACCCCGACGAGCCGCTGCCTGGCCGTGGGGTAGCGTGCCCGCAGTTCGGTGGTCATGCGTTCGCGGGTGGCGTCGTGACGGGCCTGCAGGTAGGCGCGGACCAGCTCCTCTTTGCTGCCGAAGGCGTTGTAGAGGGTGGCCTTGGCCACGCCGGCGTGCTCGATGACGCGGTCGATCCCGACGCTGTGCACGCCTTCGGCATAAAACAGCTCGCTGGCCGCGGCCAGCAGCCTGGCCCGTGCCGACGCGCGGCGCTCCTGCGGGCTGCTGGCCGGGGGGTTCGTGCTCACGATTTGACGGTACCAGACCTGTCTGTATGGTAGGCAGAAAGAACAGACAGACAGGTCTAGTCAATAAGCCTGATCGATACCGAGCAGCAGGAGCACGCCATGCCTGTGCAGCAGTCCGATCCCGCCATTCGCACGCGGCCCTTGACCGCGCTGGTGACCGGAGCGACCGCCGGCCTGGGTCAGCAGATCGCCGTCCGGCTCGCCCGCGACGGCATGAACGTCATCGCCGTAGGACGCGACCCGGCGCGAGGCGAAGCCGTCGCCACGCAGATCGAAGCAGCCGGCGGCCAGGCCCGCTTCATCCCGGCCGACCTGGACGACCCAGCCGGCATCCAGCGGCTCGCCGCCGAAGCCGGGGACATCGATGTCCTGGTCAACAACGCCGGGCACTCGTTCTGGGGGCCGACCGAGAAGACCACCGCCGAGGAGTTCGACTCGATGTTCGCCAGCAACGTCCGGGCGCCCTTCCTGCTGGTCGGCGCGTTCGCCCCGGCCATGGCGGCCCGGGGATCCGGCAGCATCGTGAACATCAGCAGCATGGCCGGCCGGATCGGGCTGCCCGGTGCCGCCGCCTACGGCGCCAGCAAGGCGGCCCTGGCCTCACTGACCCAGGGCTGGACCGCCGAGTACAGCCCCCGGGGCGTGCGGGTCAACGCCGTCGCCGCCGGACCCATCTACACCCGTCCCGAAGCCCGCGAGCGCTTCGACCGCCTCGGCGCCACCACCGCGCTGGGCCGCGCCGCCGAACCGAGCGAGATCGCCGACGTCGTCGCGTTCCTGGTCTCGCCACAAGCCAGCTATGTCACCGGCGCCATCGTCGCCGCCGACGGCGGACGCACAGCTATCTGAACGCGATCTGGTGCCGGACACCCGCTGGGGCGGTGGGCGTCAGGCCAGGGCCCGCCGCCAAGCCGTCGGCTACGCCGGGTGACCGCAGCGCCGAGCCGCTCGGCGGGCGAGTGGATAGTCCGGCAGGTGTACTTTGTCCGGCAGGCTGCAGTACCCTTCAGGGCATCATCAAGGGCTGGTCAAGCGATGCATGGGACTCGGGCACGTGGACCAAAATAGCAGCCAGGGCCGGATGGCCGACCTCCTGCGAGCTAACGAGGAGAAGCTCCTCGATCGGTGGTGCGAGATGGTCTTCGCGACCGCCCGCGGCCGCGTGTCAGCAGACGAGGTGCGCAACGAGCTGGCGGAACTCTATGGCCTGGTGATCCGCGCGATGTCGGCCGCCGACGAGTCAGCGGCCGGCGAGCTGAGGGCCGCCCTTGCGGCCCTGTCCCGGTCCCGGGCGCGAAGCGGGTTCTCGCCCAGCGAGACGGCGGTGGCGATCTTCTCGCTCAAGGACCCGGTATATGAATTCCTTGCCGACTCGGCCGAGATGGTCCCCGAGTACCTCACGTTCGCCCGCATGATCGATGACCTTGGCTTGAACACGTTCGAGACCTATGTGGCGACGCGGGAAGAGATCATTAGGCAGCAGGCCGAGTCGATGCTGGAGTTGTCCACCCCGGTCGTCCAGCTCTGGGATGGCATCATCGCGGTACCGCTGGTTGGCACGCTGGATTCGGCGCGCACTCAGCTGGTGATGGAGAAGATGCTGGACGCCCTGGTCGCCCAGGGGGCCACTCATGCGGTGATCGACATAACCGGCGTGCCGACCGTGGACACCGAGGTAGCCCAGCATTTGCTGAAGACCGTCATGGCCGCGCGCCTGCTCGGAGCGCAGTGCACGATATGCGGGATCCGGCCGCAGATCGCGCACACGATCGTCTCGCTGGGCATCGAGTTCGGTGATATAACCACCAAGGCGACGCTCGCCGGCGCGCTGGAGCACGCGCTGCGCAGTGCTGGCCTGAAGGTCGGGCCAGCCTGATGGAGCGCGTGCCGATCTTGAAGATCGGGCAAAACCTGTTCGTCTCCATCCAGATCGACTTGCAGGATCAGAGCGTCGTGCAGCTGCAGGAAGACCTGGCTGACGAGCTGGTAGCCACCCGGGCGACCGGGGTCGTCATCGATATCACCGCGGTGGAGATCGTGGACTCCTTCATCGGCCGCATGCTGGCTACCATCGGCTCGATCTCCCGGCTATTCGATGCCGAGACTGTGCTGGTCGGGATGCGGCCAGCGGTGGCCATTACCCTCGTCGAGCTGGGACTGTCACTGGATGGAGTGCGCACCGCGCTCAACGCCGAGCAGGGCCTGCGTCTGCTCAACGGAAGTTCTTAGCCGGTAGCCGCCTGATGGATGAGCTGCCGATCAAATCAGGCGATGACGTGGTTCGCGTTCGGCAGCGTGTCCGGGCGGCCGCGGCGGACAGCGGGCTGTCGCTGGTAGATCAGACCAAGCTGGTGACGGCGGCGAGCGAGCTGGCCCGGAATGCCCTGGTCTACGCGGGCGGGGGCGTGGCACGGGTGGAGATGGCCACGGCTGCCACCGGCCGGACGGGCGTCCGGATCACGTTCACGGATGAGGGACCGGGTATCGCGAATCTGGACTTGGCCCTGACCGACGGCTGGACTACCGGCGATGGTCTAGGCCTCGGCCTGTCCGGGGCCAGGCGGCTTGTCGACGAGTTCGAGCTGGTGTCCTCCCCTGGTGCCGGGACCAGTGTTGCGGTGGCCAAATGGGCGCGCTGAGCGGGCTGCTTAGCACGCCGGCCGAGCACGAAATGCGCTGGCTCCGCGTCGAGGAGCCGAGCGCAGTCTCCGCGTGCCGCCGCACCGCGATGGCTATGGCGAGCGAGCTCGAGTTTCCGGCCGGCCGGGCGGACCGGCTGGCCTTGGCCGTCACGGAGGCCGCGTCCAACCTGCACAAGCACGCCCGGGAGGGGGCGCTGCTGCTGCGGATAGGCCGTGACAGTGGCCCTCCGGGCATCGAGCTCGTCACCGTCGACGCCGGGCCGGGGCTGCCGGATGTCACCGCGGCGCTGCGGGACGGGCACTCCACCGCCGGCACGCTGGGCATCGGGCTCGGCTCGATCCGCAGGCAGGCCGATTTCTGCGACATCTACTCGGCGGCTGGCCGCATGGTCCTGGTAGCCCGGTTCTGGGCGGAGCCCCGTGACGGGCCGGTCATTCGCTGCGCGGGTCTGACCAGGCCGATCATTGGCGAAGTCGAGTGCGGCGACGCGTACGGGGCGATGCGCGCAGGCGACGTGCTGACCGGGGCCCTGTGTGATGGCCTCGGCCACGGGCCGCTGGCCGCCGCGGCAGCCAGGGAAGCGCTGAGTGCCGTGTTCGAGGAGGTGGCCGGCGAGCCGGCCGCGCTGCTGGAGCGAGCTCACCGGCGCATGGGCGGGACGCGCGGCGGCGCGCTGGCCGTCGCCCAGATCGATGGTCCTGCCGTCCGGTTCGCCGGGCTTGGCAACATCGCGGCCTGGATTCTTTCCCCGGACTCTCGCAGCGGCATGGCGTCCATCCCTGGGATCGCCGGCCACCAGGCCCGCAGGTTCCGGCAGTTCGAGTACCCGCTGCCGCCCAAGGCGGTGGTCATCATGCATTCCGATGGGCTGACTAGCCGATGGGACGCGAGCGCGCTGCCCGGCCTGGCGGGACGGGATCCGCTGATCATCGCGGCCGCCCTGCTGGCCGAGGCCGGGCGGCATCGCGACGACGCAGGCGTGCTGGTGCTCAGACCATGATCAGCGAATTTGCCCGCATCGAGGTACGGGACGTCGGCGGGGTATTCGCCGCGCGCCAGCTCGGCCGCGAGGTGGCAGCCGAGCTTGGCCTTGAGCGCCAGGACCAGGTGCGGGTGGCCACCGCGCTCAGCGAGGTCGGCCGTAGCGCCCTCGTCACCGCCCAGGCCGCGGCCATCGCGTTCAGCGCCGATCCCGCTGACCTGATCATTACCGTCACGTTCGACGGTGAGGCGCCAGCTGAGGGCACCCGCGCGGCGGCGCGGCTGATGGACGACGCGACAGCAGCCGGCTCAGTGTTGCGCATGGTCAAGCGGCGCCCGGCCACTCTCCGGTTCGACGTGCGTTCCGTCACCGAGCGGCTCGCGGCGCTGTTCCCTCCCTCGCCCCTGGACGAGCTGCGGCGGAACAACGAAGATCTCATCCGTGCCCTGGATGATCTGCGGCAGCAGAAGGAGCAACTCGTTCTGGTCAACGCCGAGCTGGAGGAGACGAATCAGGGCGTGATGGCGATGTACCGCCAGCTGTCGGATGAACTGGAACAGACGAACCGCGGGGTGGTGGCTCTCTACGCCGAACTCGACGAGAAGTCCGAGCGGCTCCGCGAGGCGTCTGAGGCCAAGAACAGGTTCTGGGCGAACATCAGTCACGAGCTGCGAACACCGCTGAACTCGATTACCGGCCTGACCCGGCTGATGACCGAGCCGGGAAGTGACAGCCTCAGCCCGGATCAGCTGCACCAGGTGGAGCTGATCCGGAACTCGAGCCGGACGCTGCTCACGCTGGTCAATGACCTGCTCGACGTGGCCAAGGCCGAGTCCGGGCGGCTCCGCATCGACCCCACCACGGTAGATCTGCCCGCGCTGCTCACCCGGCTGCGCGGGCTAGTGCGCCCGATTGCCGAGGGACGGCCGGTCGAGGTTGTCGTCAGCGACGAAGGAGCGCCGGATGCCATCCTGACCGACGAACTGGCCTTGACGGCCATCCTGCGGAACATGCTGTCCAACGGCATCAAGTACACCGATCGCGGCGAGGTGCGGCTCAGCGTGCGCACCACCTGGTCGCGTCTCGAGATCGTTGTCGCTGACACCGGGATCGGCATTCCGGCCAACCAGCACGAGCGCGTGTTCGAGGACTTCTACCAGGTGCCGGGCATCCGCCGCAGTGGCACCGGACTCGGGCTGCCCTACGCGCGGCGGCTGGCCAGGTTGCTCGGCGGCGACCTGACCTTGACCAGCGAGCCCGGCGTCGGCACCACGGTCGTTCTCTCGCTGCCCCACGGGCCCGCGGCGGTCGGCACGGTACTCGTCGCCGACGACGATCCAGGCTTCCGGACGGTGCTGCGCGGGCTGCTCACCGGCATCGCCGACCGGGTGATCGAGACCGAGGATGGCGTCCAAGCCCTCGCCGCCGCCGAAAAGGATCAGGTCGATCTCGTTCTGGCTGACCTGCGGATGCCCGGCTTGGACGGCCTTGCGCTGCTGGGCCAGTTGCCTGCCTCGGTACCCGCCATCATCATCACCGGCCTCGATACTGAGCCTCCGCCGCGGGCAGCGGCCCTGCTCCGCAAGGACGAGCTCACCGGGGAGCGGCTGGCGTTCACGATCCGCAACGCCTGCCGGAGAGCGTCATGACCGAAACCCCCGGGGTCCTGCTCCTCGTCGATGACGACGAGGCCAAGCGCTATATCATCGCCACCTGGCTGAAGCGCGCCGGGCACACGGTGATCGAGGTCGGCACCGGCCAGGAAGCCCTGGACGGGGCCGAGGCTGCCGATGCCATCCTGCTGGACGTGAACCTGCCCGACCTGAGCGGCTTCGAGGTCTGCCGGCAGCTCAAGTCGGACCCGCGGACCGCGGCCATCCCGGTGATCCAGGTGTCTGCGACCGCCGTCGCCGTGGCCGACCGGGCTTACGGCCTGACCCAGGGTGCCGATGCCTACCTGGTCGAACCGGCCGAGCCGGAGGAGCTGCTCGCCACCGTGACGGCGATGCTGCGCTACCACCGGGCACGGCAGCGGGCCGAGCTGACCGCATCCCGGCTGTCCTCGCTGACCAGCGTCACCCTGAGCATCAACAAGGCCAAGACCTTCGACGGGCTCGCGCGCATTACGGCGGCCGGGGCGGTGCGGATCTTCGAGGCCCCCGCCGTCCTGATCCTGGTCCTGCCCGACGGCCAGCTACGCCGGATGTCAGCCACACCGCAGCAACCGGTGCCGGTCGCGCGCGGAGGGCGGCTCGAACTACTAGAGGAAATCGCTGAGCAGGTACTCGGTCCCGGCGAAGGGCACGCATCGGCGATCATCCCCCAGGCGGAATGGCTACGGCTAATCCCGGATAGCACCCTCCGCATCGACGTCGCCGTCGCCGTGGCCAGGACGAGGCCAGGCAAGCCCCCGGTCGCGATCGCTCTGGCCCGGGGCGGCACACCTGGCGAGGAGGAGATGCTGATCCTGCGCCAATTGGTGCAATCAACGGCTCTGGCCGTTGAGGCCTTGCGCGCCTACGCCGAGGAGCACCTCGTGGCCCTTACGCTGCAGCGCAGCTTCCTGCCGACGATCCTGCCCGAGATACCAGGCCTTACGATCTGCGTCCGCTATGTGCCGGCCAGTGACCAAGCCGAGATCGGGGGAGACTTCTACGAGGCACTGGAGTGGCAGGACCAGCTCCTGATCGCGATCGGCGACGTGCAAGGCCACTCCCTGAACGCGGCGACCGTCATGGGCGAACTGAGGCACGCCCTGCGCGCGTTTGCCAGCGAAGGACGCCCGCCCCTGGAGATCACCGGCTTGGTCAACCAGGTCCTGCAGCGGTATTACCCGCATGTCCTCGCCACGCTGTGCCTGGCATTGCTGGACCACTCGTCGGGGGAGCTGCAGATCGTGAACTGCGGGCACATTCCCCCCTTGATAATCGACGTCACCACGGCTGCTTACCGGGGAGAGGGAGGACTGCTGCTCGGCATGCCCGTGCACAAGCCGCACGTGGAGCGGGCCTTCCTGCCGGTCGGCGGCACCGTTCTGCTGGTCACCGATGGCCTGGTCGAGGACAGGCGCGTCCATATAGATACCAACATGGAGACACTGCGGGCGGCCGCCCAGCAAGTCGCTGGAGCTGACGTCGAAGCGTTCAGCAACTACCTGATGTCCCTGTTCGGCCCCCGTGAGGACGACGTGGCGATGATTGCGCTACGAAGAAACTATTGATGGCAGCTGAAGTCAGTCCGTACAGTGACCACGCCGCCTTGCTCATACTTCCCGGGATCCCGGGTAGACCGGCAGCGGCTGGGTGGGATTCGCCCGGGCAGGGGAGTGCGCTATGACCGTATCGGAAGGGGAGGTCCGCTGGTCAGGGCGGCATGCCGTCGTGTCCCTGCCGGCTGAGATCGACTTCGCTAATACCACCGAGGTGCAGGACGTGCTGACCGCGGTGGCTGCCCAGTCTCCCGAGGTGATGACGGTCGACCTGACCGGCACCGTGTTCTGCGACTCGGCCGGAGTACACGCTCTGGCGCGTGCTCACGGGCTGGTCGTGGCGAGTGGCGGAGAGTTGCGGCTGGCCCTTGGAGGCTCCCCGGTCGCCCGCATCATTCAGCTCATCGGGCTCGACGAGGTCGTGCCGGTCTACGGCGACGTCCAGCAGTCGCTGGAAACGCCCCGAACCGGTCCTGCGAGCAGCCCGGCGCCGGCCGGGTGACTCCTTGTGGTAACTGAGGCCGAGCGGTGGGGCGGGGGCGCCCGTGATGCAGTGGCCGAAGTACAGGAAGCGCTGCTGCCGGCCACGCTGCCGGTGTTGCCGCGGGCCCGGATCGCGGCGCGTTATCTCGCGGCCGGGCAGGAGCTGGCCGCTGGCGGTGACTGGTTTGATGCCGTCCCCCTGGCCGGTGGCCGGGTCGTGCTCATCGTCGGTGACGTTGTCGGGCACGGCGTGGCCGCGTCGGTGGCCATGGGGCAGCTGCGCGCCGTGCTGAATGAGCTGCTCACCTCCGAGCCAAACCTGCACTCCGTTCTCGCCCGGGCCGACGCATTCGCTGGGCGCGTCCCCACGCTGCGGGCGGCCACTCTCGCCCTCACGGAGCTCGATCCAGCGCTCGGGACGCTGCAGTATGCCACCTGTGGCCATCCCCCGCCGCTGATCATCGGCGCCGACGGCTCCAGCCGGTACCTGCCCGGCACGGCTGCCGGCCCATTGGGAAGTGGCTCCGCACCAGTCCTGGCCGCCAGCGTCCTGCAGCCGGGGGAACTCGTGCTGCTGTACAGCAACGGGCTGATCCAGCGGCCCGGCCGCACCGTGGCCGAGAGCATGGCCGACCTAGAGCAAACCGCGCGCGGCGCGGCCGCCGACCGGATGCTGGCGTCCGATGCACTCTCCACCCCGCCGGATCGGGTATGCCAGGTCACCGTGGAGCTGCTGACCCGCACCGGCTACACCGATGATGTGACCACCCTGGCTGCCCAGCGGCTGGCCGGCGCCGTCCCGGCCTTGCACCTGGAAGTTCTGGGCGAGGCGGCCAGCGTGGCGACGGTGCGGCGCGCCTTCCGGGAGTGGCTGGAGCAGGTCGACCCAGCAGCGGCGCAAAACGGAAACGACTTGCAGCTTGCTGTCGTCGAGATCGTCACCAACGCCATCGAACACGCCTATCCGCCCGGCCGACCCGGCTTCATCGAGTTTCGGGCCGCCTTGGCCGACGACGGGTATCTGGAATGCCAGATCACCGACCGGGGCAGCTGGCGGGTGCCTGATCCAGCCGCCGTCAACCGCGGTCACGGGCTAATGGTGGCGAGCCAAGTGGTCGACCAGATGCAGGTCAGCCATCCTCCCCAGCCTGACGGCTCCCCGGTCGGCGCCCAGGGCACCGTGGTGATGCTGCGGCACCCATTCCGCCGGCCCGCCATCCTTACGCCGGACGCCAGCGGCCGCGCTGCTGCCGGTCATTCCCGGCCACCCTTCGCCATGGACATCGGTACCGACGGGGGTGTCGTTTGTGCCCGGGTGAGCGGCCCGGTCGACATCACCACCGCCGACCAGCTCACCCGGCAGCTGCTCACCGCCAGCCGTGGCGGTACTCTCCCGCTCACCACCGACCTCACCGGCGTCACCTACCTGGCTAGCGCCGGGGTCCGCGCCCTGTATCAGGTGAGGGAACAGCTAGCCGCCCACCGGCAGGTGCTGACACTCCTGGCCGCCCCCGGCAGCTCCGCCCACCTCGTGCTGAAGCTGGTCCACCTGCTGCAGCAGTAACACTGCTGCGCGGACGCTGATCAGTCCTTGGTCACCTGGTAAATGCCGTAGATCACTCCCGGGATATGCCCGAGCAGCTGCAGCAGGAGCGCCCACAGCACCTTCAGGCAAGGCCCGTCGTGGATCAGTACGGCAATGAATGGAAAGAACAAGCACAAGATGATCAGCAGGACCTTGCCCATGAAGCCGCCCTAAAGGAACGCTTAGTTCGCGTCCCCCGCGGCTACCCGTCCGTGCGTCCTTTAACCCCGGGCGCGGCGGGTATGCAGGCCGGTGATGCTGTGGAGTTTTACCCGGATCAGGTGCTCGGCTTGGGCATCTGGCAACGGGTCGGCCCCGGCGTTAACGATCGCCTCGTGCTCGGCTTCGGTGTCCACATGGTGCGCCGGCCCGGTGACCAGCACCGTCCATCCCTCCAGCGCCTCGGGATCGATCTGCTCGATCTCGAAGGCGACGTGGTACTCGGCGTGCGCGATACCGGTACGCAGGTCCTCTTCGGTGAAGGTGTCCCGGAACGTGTGGAAAACGATCGACCCTTCGTGCAGCTTGTACACGACCGGCAGCACGGTGGGACCGTACCGGCCGGTGTAAGCCAGACGCCCGACCCGCGCGGCGCCCAGCAGCTCCAGGCATTCGCTGTCACCCAGGTGCTCTATCACCATCCTCCGGGGCCCTCCCTGTGAGCTGGACGATGCCGGGCCGCCACGAGTACCCGCGTCGGCAGGATTATTCGGCATGGCTCCGCCCTCCCCGTCAGCGATCAGCGTGGCCCCGAGCTCTGCGGCGCCGAACGGCCGCGCGGGCGGCCGATGCCGGACTCGGCCAGCTAGAGATCCCCCGTGCTTACCGGCAAGTACCCCCGGCGGATCTTCGGTAATCCTTACCGGTCCGTGCGCAACAGCCCGGCGGCCACCGCGACTCGGTTCCGGCCAGCGAGCAGGCCGGGATCTCAGCGCCTGCTGCAGCAGGCTTCATAGAGACCATCGTGCGCTCCTCTGGCATCATCGGATAGGTGACCAGCACCGGCCTCGAACACCTGGCACGAATCGCCTACGAAGCCCACCGGGGCGCCCATCCGGGGTCATCTCTCCCGCCGTGGGAGGACACTGCCGAGCAGGAACAGCAAGCCTGGAGGGCCGCGGTGTCCGCGGTCGCAGGCCAGACCGGCGTCACGCTCACCGACGCCCAGGCCGTCCCCGCTCCGTCGCTCCTCATTCAGGCCGGAGACGAGAGTCACAGCTTCCAGGCTGACTTCACCGCGGGCCGCGTTGGCGCACTGGCCATAACCGACGAGTATGCCTCGAACAGCCACGCCCGCTTCCAGATCGCTCACGGCTTCTGGTTCGTCAAGGATCTCGGGTCAACCAACGGCACCTGGCTCAACGGGCGCCGCATTCATGCGGCCCAGCGGCTTAAGAAGGGCGACAAGATCAAGATCGGGCACACCGTCGTGATCGTGCTGTCGGCATGAGCGGGTCTCACCAGGCCCGCTGACGGCGGTCAGCCGGTTCCCGCCGCGGCCAGGCGCCGCGGCCAGGCGCCGAGGGTGGCGGCACTCCTGCGGCTGCCGTTTACTTAGGGTCAGCGGGGCAGGAGACAATACGCACCTGCAGCAGCGCAAACGCAAGGAGCCAGCCGATGCCACACGGGTCCATGCCCCTGCCCGCAGCATGAGCCGGATACCAGCGGGCCAGCCAGTGGTCGAACCGCCTGCCCGCCGCGGGCCACCCGCGGCTGGTGCCGAAGCACAGCCGGTCACGGCCAGGGCCCCCATCTTCACATCGCGGCTGAGCGGCCGCCAGCTGCTGGACAGTGAAGACCTGTCGGTCGGCCGGATCCGGGACGTGGTCATCTTGCCGACCGCAGGAGGGGAGGCACCCTGGGTTCTCGGGCTGGTCGTCACGTTGCAGCGGCGCCAGATCTTCGTCAACCTCGGGCGGATCGCGGAGATCTCCGTCGACGGTGCGCACTTGCGGGGCGGCGCGATCGACCTGAGGCGGTTCAGCCGGCGGCCAGGGGAGATCCTGGCCTCCGAGCTCTACGGCCAGCCCGCGGGCGCAGGGAGGGTGCTTGACGTCGGAATCGTGCCATCCGAGCGCCGGCGCGGAGGCTGGGAGGTCTCGGTCCTGGCCATCGGTCACGGACGAGGGCTGAACCTGCGGCACAACTCCACGGTCATCGAACCGTGGGACGCCTCTCCGGAGCTGTTCAAGGTGAGCGCGCTCGCCGAGCAGCTCGTCCAGCTGCGGGACATGCACCCCACCGATCTGGCCAACGCCGTTGAGGCGATGCCCGACGCCCGGCGGCAGCAGCTCGTCGCGGCGCTGCACGACGAGGAGCTGGCCGACGTGCTCGAGGAGATGCCCGAGCAGGACCAGGTCCGGCTGCTGTCCGGGCTCGGCCTGGAGCGCGGCGCCGACGTCGTCGAG